>WBZQ01000099.1_pt1 | contig 84909 bp, 59 predicted proteins | sample 5204251 | NCBI WGS metagenome assembly WBZQ01 (sample SAMN12412402, study PRJNA552823) | activated sludge metagenome | isolation source: activated sludge from nitrification reactor of wastewater treatment plant... | place: USA: Virginia | collected 2017-09
CCGGACTCTGTTCGTCGGACCATTTGGCTCCGTTCGGCTCCTGCCGGCTCTGCCTCTGCGAGGTTGAGGGCCAGAGTGGCTTGCCTGCCTCCTGCACGACTCCGGTGCGCGAGGGCATGGTGGTCCACACTGAGAGCGAGCGGCTGAACCGGCTCCGTCGGAACATTGTCGAACTCTATTTGTCCGAGCAACCGGCGGGGGATCGGGCTCCGGAATCCCTGCAATGGTTGGCCAAGTCGCTGGGGCTTCGGCAGGTGCGGTATCCGCAGCCTTCCCACCGGCAGGATGTCGTCGATCGCTCCAATCCTTTCTTCACTTTCGACAATGCCGCCTGTATTTCCTGCGCCCGCTGCGTACGTGCCTGTGATGAAATTCAAGGGACCCATGCGTTGACGATGCTCCATCGCGGCTTCGCGAGCCGGCCGGTCGCGGGGGCTGCGTCGTTAACCGGGGAGGAGGCGGCCGGGTTTGCTTCCTCGAACTGTGTCTCCTGCGGTGCCTGCGTGAAGGAATGTCCCACCGGGGCCCTGATGGAGAAAACTGTCGCTGAGCAGGGGCCGCCCGAACGGACCGTGCGCACCACTTGCGCCTATTGCGGTGTCGGCTGTGCCTTCGACGCCGGAGTGCGCGACGGCACAGTCGTGAACATGGTGCCGGCCGACGACGGCCCGTCCAATCAGGGGCATGCCTGCATGAAGGGGCGATTCGGCTGGACGTACAACTATGCGCCGGACCGGTTGCGTGTACCGTTGCTCCGGCAGGGAAGCAAGTGGGTGGAGATGTCCTGGCCGGACGCGTTGGACCGGATCGCACACGAGTGGGTACGTCTGAGAGACACCTATGGGCCCGATGCGCTGGCGACGATTTCATCGAGTCGCGGCACGAACGAAGAAAACTATCTGTTCGGGAAATTCATGCGCTGCGTAGTCGGCAGCAATCACATCGACAACTGCGCGCGGGTCTGCCACAGCGCCACCGTGACCGGCATGATGGACACGATCGGCGCGTCGGCGGCGACCAATTCCATTCAGGATCTGGATCTGGCGAAGTTGGTCCTGGTGGTCGGGGCCAATCCCACGGAATCGCATCCGGTGGTCGGCGCGCGTATCAAACAGGCCGTACGACGGGGTGCCGCGTTGATCGTGATCGATCCCCGGCGCACCGAACTCGCCCGCCTCGCGGATCTCCACCTGCAACCGCATCCCGGCACGAATGTGGCCCTCTTGAACGGACTCGGGCACATCCTGATACAGGAAGGGTTGATCGATCAGGATTATGTGCGCGACCGTACGCAGGGCTTTGAAGAATGGGTGAAGGTGGTGGAGTCCTGCACGCCGGAGACCACGTCGAAGGTGACCGGCGTCCCGGCTCATCTGATTGCCGAAGCGGCGGGTCGGTATGCCACAAGCGGCGGCTCGATGGCAGTGCATGGCTTGGGCATGACCGAACATCGCTGGGGTAGCCATGGGGTGATGGCGCTGGTGAATCTGGCGTTGGCCACCGGCAACATTGGCAAGCCGGGCACCGGCATCAACCCGTTACGCGGGCAGAACAATGTGCAGGGCGCATCGGATGTCGGCTGCTTGCCGACTTTCTTTGCCGGTTATCAACCGTTCGACAATCCCGAACTGGCGGCCGCGCATCTGGCGATTACGGGGCGGCCCTTGCCGACGACGCGCGGGATGAAGACGCCGGACATGTGGGATGCGGCAATAGCCGGCACACTGAAGAGCCTCTGGATCATCGGCTACGACGTGGCCCAGACAGATCCCAATCTCAAAAAGGTGCATGCGGCGCTGAAGAGTCTGGAGTTCCTCATCGTGCAGGATCTGTTTCTTAGCGAGACGGCGAAGCTGGCCCACCTGGTGATTCCGGGCGCCTCCTTCCTGGAGAAGGACGGAACGTTCACCAATCTGGAGCGGCGTATCCAGCGGATCAGAAAAGCGGTGGAACCACCGGCCGGTCTCCTGCCCGATTGGCAGGTGGTCTGTGAAGTCTCGGCGCGGATGGGGTATCCCATGTGGTACGGACACCCCTCCGCTATCATGGATGAGATTGCGCAGCTGGCGCCGATGTTTGCCGGCGTGTCGTATGATCGCTTGGAGGCGCCGGAGGGGTTGCAGTGGCCGGTCCCGTCAAAGGAGCATCCCGGCACCTCGTTGATGCATGAGCGTTCGTTTCCGAAAGGCAAAGCGCAGTTTGTGGCGGTCGATTATCTGCCCCCGGGAGAGTCGCCGACGGAGACCTATCCGCTGGTGCTGATCACCGGGCGTATTCTGCAGCACTATAATTGCGGCGCCCAGACCAGACGGACGGGGATCATGCAGGTGGTCGATACCGATGTGTTGGAAATACATGCTCGCGATGCGGCGCAGTTGGATCTGCACGATGGCGAGATCGTCCGGCTCGTGAGCGCGCGTGGCGAGGCCCGATTACCCGTCATGGTCAGCGACCGGGTGCAGCCGGGGGAACTGTTCACGAGTTTTCACTTCCCCCACACGGATCTGAACGTGTTGCTTTCCTCCAGTGCCGATGAGAGTTCGAAATGCCCGGAATATAAAGTTTCGACGGTGCGAATCGAGAAAGTCCTGCCGGCTGGAACTCCTGCTACCCCCATGCGAGTGATGTTGATCACATGACCGCAGAGCCCACTCCTGCCGCCATCAATCCTGTTGCCGACGCCTATCCGCCACCGGAGATTGCGGCACGAGTCTGCAAGGTGGGGCTCGCCAAGGTCACCACCCCTGTGCCCACCATGATCGCGTTAGCGGTGTTGGCAGGCGCGTTTATTTCGTTGGGCGCGCTCTTCTACACCGTGACGATGACGTCCGGGAAAAGCGAACCGGGGTTGCCGTTCGGATTATTGCGCGTGGCGGGAGGCGTGACATTCAGTCTGGGGCTCGTGCTGGTGGTCGTGGGAGGCGCGGAACTCTTCACCGGGAATAACCTTATCGCCATGGCCTGGGCCGTCGGTTGTGTACAGACGCGGCAGGTGGTGAGGAATTGGGTCTGGGTGTACCTGGGAAACCTGCTCGGCGCCGGCGGGACGGCGCTACTGGTCCTGCTCGCGGGCGTGCAGACATTGGCAGACGGGGCCGTCGGGGAGACGATGGTGCAGATCGCCCGCGGCAAAATCGCGCTGGATCCGGTGTCAGCCTTTGCCCGCGGAATCCTGTGCAACGTGCTGGTCTGTCTTGCGGTCTGGTTGTGCATGGGCGCGCGGAGCGTGGCGGATAAAATTCTTGCCATTGTGTTCCCGATTACGGCCTTTGTGGCCTGCGGCTTCGAACATTCCGTGGCCAACATGTTTTTCCTGCCGTTGGGCATCGCGCTGGCCGCCGGCGGATCGGCACCCCTGTCCGTGATGGGTGCTCTGAGCAATCTGGTGTTGGTGACCCTCGGCAATATCATCGGCGGGACGGTGCTCGTCGCACTGGTCTACTGGTTTGTATATCTCCGGACAGAGCCGGCCTCCTAACTCACTTCGCTTAAAATTCTCGATTCTGATGCGCAGGGGAGGCGCGGCGGTGGTATGCTGCACCTCGTGATCTCCCGGTTTCCTTCAATCTCATGAATCGAGCGACCCTGCGCGCCGTTCTCACGCCACGTCTTGGCATCATGCTGCCCCTGGGCTTCGCTTCCGGGTTGCCGCTGGCCCTCACGGGTGGAACGCTTCAAGCCTGGCTCACCGAGGCCGGCCTGGATTTGACCACGATCGGCCTCTTCGCTTACGTCGGCCTTCCCTATACGTTGAAATTTATCTGGGCCCCGGTGATGGACCGCATCGTGCCGCCCTGGCTTGGTCACCGCCGTGGGTGGATGATCGTCACGCAGACCGGCCTTGCGCTGGCGCTCACGTTCATGGCCTTCATCGGTCCCGGCTCGGGCGCCCAGATTTTTGCCGCATTGGCGTTGGGCGTGGCGTTTCTCTCTGCATCGCAAGATATCGTCTTTGATGCCTACCGCACTGACTTGCTGAAACCGGGTGAGCGGGGATTGGGCGCGGCTACCTGGGTGATGGGGTATCGCATCGCAATGATGGCGTCGGGCTCGCTGGCCTTGATTGTCGCGGCACGTCTGGGATGGTCCTCGGCTTATCTCTGCATGGCCGGGTTGATGGCGCTGGGTATCGTGACCATTCTCATGATCCCGGAACCGGAGGCGGCGAGGGCGGCCCCGCAGTCGATGGCGGAGGCGGTTTGGGGACCCCTGTCTGAATTTCTGTCTCGCCCCATGGCGCTGGCGTTATTGGGATTGATCGTGCTCTACAAGCTGGGCGATGCCTTCGCCGGCGCATTGACGACCTCGTTCCTGCTGCGCGGGATGGAGTTTTCGTCCGAGGACATCGGCCTGGTCCGGGCCTTCGGTATCGGTGCGACGATTCTCGGCGCCTTCATCGGCGGCGGCTTGATGCCGCAGTTAGGCCTCTTTCGATCGTTGATGGTCTTCGGGCTGTTACAGGCGCTGTCGAACCTGTCGTTCTTGTGGCTGGCCTGGGCGGGGAAGAGTTATGCGGTCATGGCCTTCGCCGTCGGATTCGAGAATCTCACCGGCGGCATGGGCACGGCGGCGTTCGTGGCGCTGGTCATGTCGCTCTGCAATCACCGCTATACGGCGACTCAGTTTGCCTTACTGTCTTCCGTTGAAGCCCTCGGACGGGTCTTTCTCGGCTGGCCCGCTGCGAAACTGGTGGGGCTCGCTGGCTGGGGACCCTTCTTCTTCGTGACCTTTCTCGCCGCACTGCCCGGCCTTTGGCTGCTGTGGGTGCTCCGCAAGCCGGTTGCGCAGCATGGGGAACTGAATGCAGGGAGAGCGGGAGCTGAGGTTCCCTGCTGACAGCTGGATACTGCGATCAGTGTGGGCCTGGGCAGGTCATGAAGGTGACTCCTCCTACTTCACCTTCCTCTGTAAAAACAAGATGAACAACATCAGGGTCGGGAGCGGTGCCAGCGCGAAGGGCAGCAGCCAGAGCAGCACGTTCTTCCCCCGCACGCGGGCTTGATCGAACATCCAGATAAAGACCCATACCAGCAGACCGATGTAATTCACGGCCATCCAGCGGGTGGTGTGAATCTTCAAGCCGCTGGCCGATTCCGGCTCTCCCTGAATGAGAAAGACTCCGATCAGCAGGACGAACCCTGCCAGGAGGGCTGTCACCAGGCGTTTACTCCACACGAACATAGGCGCTCCTTCCGTTACCGTAGAACCAGTGCGATCGAATCAGGCGGCCCGAACCATTCATGAATGCCGCCGCGAGGCGTTGAGACCGAAGCCTGCCGGGGTTGCTCTCAAGTCCGGGTTAGGGTTCCATTCCTCAGAAATCGGGCGTAAGCTAAACGGATGAGGTCCAATCTGTCAAACCGCCGGATGGTGGTTTCGACGGACAGGAAGCCTGTGCGCATTGTCCTCGACAAAGGGACACGATGAGTAATTTGACGTTGGCATGTTTGGTGGGAAGTCTGCTGGTTGCCGTGGGATTGGCGGCGACTAATCCGACGATGGATGCCTATGTGCATTTTGTCGAGGCCCGCCTGGTGGCCGAAATTGAAAAGATGGACCAGTCCGGGCCGCGCCACGATCGCGACCTCATCAAAGCCGTCTTTCGCGCACAAGGCCCCAAACTCGTGGAGGGCGTCGTTCGGCCGAACAGCACGAGGAACAACTGGGGCCTCCTCAGTTTTTTCGAAACCAATGTGCTGGACCAACCGGTATTGGTGCTGGGTGTGGCCGGTCAATTTGTGCCCTTGCGAGGGGTGGAGGAGGCGACGTTAAAGGTCGGTCGGCTGGCTTTTTAGCCTGTGCCAGAAATTTTCTCGCCTCCCTGTGAAAAACCTCCTTCCACAGCCTCCGGATCGCTGTGGATAACTCTTCGGAAAATGAATAAAACCAGCATCAAATCTGGCGTCGGCACTATCACCAGCTTATCCCCATTAATCACAGGTGTGCCACAACATTTTGTTTGACAAAAAAAATGGATCACTATATCTAGTAGGTAACGCGGTTATGGATGAGATCGACTCCGTTGAGAAACTGTCTTTTCCCATCACACCCCGACACATCATCGCCGACCGTTCTCTGCACCGAACGTCTCGCATCTGCCGAAGGAGGAACCAGTGAGGATTGAACGAAGATTCACCAAGCGTGGGCAGAGCCCCTATGAGGGTCTTGCGTTCGTAAAACGTTCCTCGGAGATCCGCAATCCCGACGGATCGACCGTGTTTAAATTGGACCATATCGATATCCCGGAACATTGGACGCAACTGGCGATCGACATTCTGGCGCAAAAATATTTCCGGAAAGCCGGAGTCCCGCAAGTCCATGAGGACGGCACGCCGGTGGTCGATGCCGCAGGTAAGCCCGTGCTCGGCGGGGAGCGCGATTCCCGCCAGGTGTTCAACCGGTTGGCCGGTTGCTGGACCTTCTGGGGCAAGAACCACGGCTACTTCAAGACGCCGGAAGATGCGACCGCGTTCTACGACGAGATGTGTTACATGCTGGCCCACCAAATGGCGGCGCCCAATAGCCCCCAGTGGTTCAATACGGGACTGCATTACGCGTACGGACTGTCGGGACCGGCGCAAGGTCACTTCTATGTCGATCCGAAGTCCGGCGAGGTCGTCAGGGCAACCAATGCTTTCGAGCATCCGCAGCCGCACGCCTGCTTTATCCAATCGATTGAAGACGACCTGGTGAACGAGAACGGCATCATGGACCTCTGGGTCCGTGAGGCGCGGCTCTTCAAGTACGGGTCCGGCACCGGCACCAACTTTTCGCGCCTGCGCGGAGACGGCGAGTCCTTGTCGGGCGGCGGCCGCTCCTCCGGCCTCATGTCGTTCCTGAAGATCGGCGATCGTGCGGCCGGGGCGATTAAGTCCGGCGGGACGACCAGGCGCGCAGCCAAGATGGTCTGCCTGGACCTCGACCACCCGGATATCGAAGAGTTCATCGACTGGAAAGTCGTCGAAGAGCAGAAGGTGGCCGCCATGGTCACCGGCTCCAAGATTTGCGCGCAACGGCTGAACACCGTGCTCAAGGCCTGCCTGCTGGTGGATGCGCAGGGCTTGGGGCAGGTCGAATTGGACATGAAGAAGAACCAGGTACTGCGGGATGCCGTGACGGCGGCCCGGCGCGACATGGTTCCGGAGGCCTATATCCATCGCATGTTCGACTATGCGAAGCAGGGCTACACCCATTTTGTTTTCCATGAGTACGACACCAACTGGGACGGCAAGGCCTACCAGACGGTGTCGGGGCAAAACTCCAACAACAGCGTGCGCATTCCGAACGGATTCTTCGACGCATTGGAGCGGGATGGCGACTGGGAATTGCGCCGCCGGATCGACGGCAAGATCAGCAAGACGGTCAAGGCCCGGGACCTCTGGGACAAGATCGCCTGGGCGGCCTGGATCTGCGCCGATCCCGGCACCCAATACGATACGACGATCAACGAGTGGCACACTTGCCCGGAAGACGGGCGGATCAATGCCTCCAATCCCTGTTCCGAATACATGTTCCTGGACGATACGGCTTGCAACCTGGCCTCGTTGAACCTATCCAAGTTTTTTAATGTGGAAGGGGAGTTCGACCTGGATTCGTTCCGCCATGCCGTGCGTCTATGGACCGTGGCGCTGGAAATCAGCGTGTTGATGGCCTCGTTCCCCAGCCGCGCGATCGCGCAGAAGAGTTATGAGTACCGGACGTTGGGATTAGGATATGCCAACCTCGGCACCATCCTCATGAAGCAAAGCGTTCCCTACGATTCATCGAAGGCGACGGCGATCTGCGGCGCGATCACGGCGATTATGACCGGCGAGTCGTATGCCACCTCTGCGGAAATGGCGGCGGAGATCGGTCCGTTCCCGGGCTACAACCGGAACCGCGAATCGATGTTGCGCGTCATCCGGAATCACCGGCGGGCGGCCTACAGCGCAGCGCATGAAGAGTATGAAGGCCTCACGATTCTGCCGACGTCGATTCAGCCGGAACATTGTCCGCCCGCCATGTTGCTCGCGGCGCGGCGTGCCTGGGATCGTGCCTTGGAATTGGGTACGGCCTATGGATTCCGCAACGCGCAGGTGACCGTCATTGCCCCGACCGGCACGATCGGACTGGTCATGGATTGCGACACGACCGGTATCGAGCCGGATTTCGCCCTGGTCAAGTTCAAGAAACTGGCGGGCGGCGGCTACTTCAAGATCATCAACCAGAGTCTGCCGCCGGCCTTGCAAGCGCTCGGGTACACCGATGCCCAGATCCGGGACATCGGGGCCTATTGCGCCGGCCATCAAACTTTAAAAGGCGCGCCCTTCATCAACCATGAAGTGTTGCGTCAAAAGGGCTTCGACGATGCGGCGTTGGAGCGTTTGGAAGGATCGTTGGCGCAGGCGTTCGAAATCCAGTTCGTCTTCAACAAGTATACGTTGGGCGAAGACTTCTGCCGGCAGAAACTGGGCATCAGCGATGCGCAGCTGGCGGATCCGACCTTCAACATGCTCAAGCACCTGGGCTTTACCCAGGAAGATGTGGCGGCCGCGAACGACTATTGCTGTGGCACCATGACGGTCGAGGGCGCGCCCCACCTCAAGCTCGAGCACCTGCCGATCTTCGATTGCGCCAATCGTTGCGGCAGAATCGGTCAGCGGTATATCGCCGTCGATGCGCATATCCGCATGATGGCAGCCGCGCAACCGTTCATCAGCGGCGCGATCAGCAAGACCATCAACATGCCGGCCGATGCCACCTTGGAAGATGTGAAGGCGGCGTATCTGTTCGCGTGGAAGAGCATGGTCAAGGCCGTGGCGCTGTATCGTGACGGGTCGAAGCTGAGCCAACCGCTGAACGCCTCGTCCGACAGCGGCAAGGGCGCGGAGGCGTCGCCCAGCGTCATGACCGTGGCTGAGAAAGTGGCCGAGCGCGTGCTGGTTCGCTACCTCCATAAACGTCGGTCGCTTCCGGCGCGACGCAGCGGGTACACGCAGAAGGCCATCATCGGCGGGCACAAACTCTATCTTCGCACCGGCGAATATGAAGACGGGACGCTCGGCGAAATCTTCCTCGACATGCACAAGGAAGGCGCCGCCTTCCGCAGCTTGATGAACAACTTCGCCATCGCCATTTCGCTCGGCTTGCAGCACGGCGTACCGCTGGAAGAGTTCGTCGAAGCCTTCGTGTTCACCCGCTTCGAGCCGAACGGGCCGGTGAAACTGAACGATCGTATCAAGATGGCGACGTCGATCATCGACTACATCTTCCGCGAACTCGCGATCACCTACCTTGAGCGGACCGATCTGTCGCAGGTGCGTGAAGAGGACCTGCGCATGGATTCGATGAAGAAGGATGAGCAGGATCCGGAATGCGTGGATGAAGAGGCGGATATGACCGCGCTCGCCAAGTCGTCGATCCTCACCGAACATCTGCCCGTGCGGCGGAGCGGGATGAACGGCGGCAACGGCCATAGCCACAGACAGGGCAACGGGAGTGTCGCGCACAAGGTGGAGCTGAAGCGCGAAACCGTCACCGTCACTTCGGTGCGCCAGGAAGCCAAAGAAAAGGGCTACGAAGGCGATCCTTGCCAGAATTGCAAACAGTTCACGCTGGTACGGAACGGAACCTGCCTCAAGTGCATGAGCTGCGGGGAGACGAGCGGCTGCTCGTAGTGTAGGCCTCGTTCATCAGACGAAGGGGTCGCATTTCGAGAAGCGCGGCCCCTTCAATTTGATGTCACGAGTTCTGAACATGCCGTGTGTGCAGCCATAACAGGCTCTATTGGGGGACAGGTGTGGGGCACTGGAGTCTTCTTTCTGCAGCCCTCCCGCCTGGATTATTCTTGCCTCACATCGAACGGGACATCATGTTCCAAGGCGCATATGCGCGTCTGGGCCATGAACCAGCCCGTATTGGCGCGTTGTCAGCCCGCTAAACCGCAGGCTTTGCGATGACCCTGCTTGCCACACTCGAATGCCTTCTTTCATGCCCCAAGATGCCGAGGTATGTGAGGGCTTTTAGGGCGTCCTTGGCAGTCTTCCTCTCGTTTCAAGACCCAAGCCGCCGCGGAACCTAAGGACTACAGATGCCGATCTGTGTCCCAGGAAGCGACCGATCCGAACCCTGCAGTGGAGGCCCGCTCAGTGAATCTGCCGACATTCGCAACAATTACGTAGGCTAAGGTGCTGCATAGTGCCACAGGTTACCTCAGTTGATCGGGGACTTTAGCAAGCAGATTACCATTGCCTACGTATCTAGAGAGATACGGGGGTATCATTCTTAATACTTCCAAAAGTAGCAAAAGATTGTGACCACTGGCATGCTGCGCCATCCAATGCCATACCTGTTTGAGATTTGAGATCTGCACATCACGATGAGTCGGAAGAAGATCTAGGTATTTTCCTTGCACGGCTGTAGTAGTTAGGTGAGGTCATAACTTCACGGAGGTATGCTGCAAGGTGATGAATCTTTCTAATAGAACATCCATTGCATGGGTGCTTTTCGGGCTGCTGCTTGCCCTTCTTGCAGCGCGTCCATCCTCAGCCGGCGTGGAGGGGGGGACGCGCGGGGTCGAGGTCATTTTGAAAGAGCCGGAGGTGATCCTTCGCTCGCTCTATGATAAATCGTGGGCGATCGTGATCGGCATCAATCACTATCCAGGGGGAGACCGCAACACGCCCAATCTCAACTATGCAGTGTCCGACGCCAAGCGGGTGGCTCAAAAGTTGACGGGCCTGGGCTTTGAAGTCAGAACGCTTATCGATGAACAGGCGACTCGTCAGAACATCATTCACCTGCTGGCGGATGATATCGGCCCGCAGACCAAGGAAAACGACCGGATCGTGTTCTATTTCGCCGGGCATGGGGCGACCAAGGAGAAGGCGGATAAGACCTACATGGGGTATATCCTCCCCCATGACTACAATCCGGGCAAACATAGTGCGACAGCCATCTCTTTGCAGCAACTGCGGGAGGCCTCCTCGGAAATCAAAGCCAAACATATGTTGTACCTGATGGACTCATGTTTCTCCGGAGGGTTGTTGGCCGGTCGTGGGCGGATGCCGACGGCGGGGACGGCGGGCTATCAATATCTGCTGAACATTACCAAGGGCCGAAGCCATGTGGTGATCGCCGCTGGGGGCAAGGATCAGACGGTGAAGGAAGAAGGGGGAAGCGGGGTCTTCACCCGAGTGTTTCTCGATGCGCTGTCACAACGTTCCGACATGCCCTGGGCCAAGGATGGCTATGTCACCGCGATGGATCTTGCTTCCTATGTCATGAAGCGAGTTCCGGACCTCGCGCCGCAGCAAACGCCGCAGTATGGACATCTGGAAGGAGAAGGCGATGTCGTAGTCGACATCTTTCAACCACTCGATGTGTCGGGTGGCGACGAGCGGGCCCACAAAATCTTTGAAGCTGAACAGGCCCTGAAGGCTGAAGAGGCTCTGCAACGGGCCAAGCGCAAACGCAATATCGTGGCGCCAGGATTTTGAGACGTGCTCACGAGCTGTACGGACGCCCGAATTGCTGTTGCTTGATAGGGAGGCAATAATCATGAAAGGGATCATTCTCTCCTTCGTTCTGACTGTCACCGCCTTATGTGTTGGATCGTCGTTCGCGAGAGAGCCAGGAAGCCTGGAGCAGGACGAGACAGCCGTGAAACCCATTTTTTCCCTGAAGACAGATGACCGTGAGCCGCTCTTCGGCGATCGGTTCACGCTAAAGGCCGGCTACAAGATTTGGGTGGCGAAATGGCAAGCACAGGCCAGTGCTGTCCCCACCAGCCAAACACAGGTCAATAGTGATCATCCGTCAGCCATGAATGGGCCGACTGTCACCGGTATTCTCAAGCTACGAGAGAGTGCATGGTTCAATTCCGCATTCATTAATTTTACATGGCAGCGTGATGGGTTTGATTTTGCTGAGCAATTCAATAGCGGCGACCATTTTTTTGCAAATCGACGTGACTACTCAATCACCGGTGGAGTGGCTATCTGGGAAGGCCTCGGGATTTTTGCAGGGTACTACGATAGCCGTCAGGAGTTCACAAACCAACCCAACGCCCCCGGCTCCACTGTCGAACGGCATCCACGATCTTTGAGGGGACCTATCGTTGGCGTCTTTGCAAACGTTCCGATGTCGGAAAGAGTCTCCTTCTACGGCAACTTGGCCTATGCCCAACTAAAGTTTCGCGGCATTCAGGTTCCGCCAAATTTCATTGCTGATACAAATTCTGCGCAAGGCTGGATGAATGAAATCGGAGTCTCAATCACTGGGCCACGAGTTTGGAGAATCGGCACTGAGCTACAGCTTGGATTCCGGGCACAGATCGTTCAAAAGAATTTTGGGGCAGGGGCAACGGGGGGAGCACCTCCGGCAGGGACCAATCAGCATCCGTTACATGACCTCACCTATGGGCCGATTTTTGCTGTAAACGCCGTGTTCTAGCAGTAGGGATGAATGGAGGCGTTATGAAAACTCTATTGGCTGCAGTTATCGCGCTTGGCATGAGCATATCGCTTTCAGGCTGTTCCTTCTTCTGTTGGGTTTGCGATATCAGCCGTCCATCCGCTCCTGTCAGAGTTTCTCCGGGGCCTCCTGTTATCTTTTCTGGAAAGATTGTCTCAACCCTAGGTGGTCCGGTCGATGGCGCCATTGTCGAAGTTAATGGAGCAACAACCAAGTCCGATGGGAATGGTTCATTCGCGCTGCCGGTTAGTGTGGGCTCACGCTATATTCTGAACATCCATAAAGATGGATTTGCTCCCCTTTCACGCATCGCGGAAGCTGGTGTTCAGAATCGAACTTACTCCCTAACTCGGGCAACAGTGGCGGAGGTTGATCCTACCCACGATATTGCCTTTAAAGACGAGTTAAGCATCAAAGGCTGTCAAGGCTCACTTAGTAGTCGGGCCCAGATTGATTGGAAGTCCGTGCTCATTGGAAGTAATCGGCCTTCCGGCTCTCAACTCGAAGAACTCCGAACATTGTTCAATCAGCCGAAACAATGTAGCCCTGGCGTGGCAGTTTCAATTTCTGCCAATTCGCTCGTCGATGAAAGCGGAAAGCCACCGTCTGGTCCTGTAAGCCTGTCCCTTGCAACCGCGGATCTATATGCACCGGACGGAATGCCTGGTGACTTCACGGTGTTTCTTCCCGCTTCGGATACCGATAGGAGAGTATCTGTGCGAAGAGAGGATGGAACGGGGCAGTATGCCTTTATGGAGAGTTTTGGCGCCGGATCAATCACCGTGACCGCAGGCGGGAAGCACTATCAGCCAAAGGCAGGCTCTCCCGCAACGATGACCATCCCCATCGATCCGGCGAGACTCAATTTCATGAAGGCGCAAGGGAAAGAGCCCGACCCAACCATCCCGATTATGTTTTACGACGAAACACGGGGATGGTGGTACATAGATGGAGCCGGCACCTTGAATGCCGCTAAAGATGCATACATTGCACAATTGGCTCATTTCTCCTGGGTCAACATCGACCAGGAGAAGCTTCGCCCACGCTGTCTCAAATTTAGTAGTAATAGCCTGCCGGCCAGTTTTGATCTCGTCATATCGTTTCTCGGCTCAGGCACTCCGGATATCACGAGGGTCGTCTCGAATCCTAGTGGAGATACTCTCCATGCCGTGACCCGGCTAGCAGAGAATACCAACGTCCGGTTGATCGCCTATCAATCAGGTACGGCTAATGTAATCACGATGACGCAGGTGATCAACACCGGAGTATGGCCGAGCGGCACCACTCCCGTCCCGTTTCCGGCACTACCCTATAACGAGTGTGTCGATGCGGGAAGTCTCTATAAAGACTTGGCAGCTGTGAACAAACCCACCCTGACCATCACCCAGTTGGCCCAGGGATTTCTCAGGGCTTCCTGGAACGGGAATTGGACAAGCGAGGTGGTTCCACATCCCAACGATGGCTACACGTTCGAAGAATCAACCGATGGAGGGGGAACTTGGCATGTGGTGAAGGATGACATCACTCTCGCGAATATTTTTGCCACATCCGCTGGATCCGGGGGAATCCAGAATGATCGGGCGTCGAAGAGTGCCCCATCTGCTGATCTCCCTGATTTCGCAAAGAAAAGGGGGTCCTATCAATACCGTGTAAGGGCCTTCTATGGCGCGCTGCCAGGTGCGGATCCTGCCAATCCTGTCTTCTATAAGGACAGCGATACGGTTTCAGTGAATATTCTGGATTCACGCTTGGTAATTATCAACAACATCAATAGCAATGTGGGTAACTATCAAGATATTAATATTTTGCGGCTACGTATCGCACCAGTCCATGACCCTGCTCATCCGGGAACATCCCCTCCAGCGACCGAACTAACGAATGGCAACGACGCGGAGCAGATGCCGGTGGACAGCACTTGTGCAACGACCGCAGCAGCGGCGACAAGTGCGCCGATCAAGCTGTATGAGATTGGTCCCAATGCCCAAAACATGCCGAATAATCTCATTACAACGCTGAGGGCACCTCATTATGACATTTACATAGAGCTAGGCTGGTGGAAGACCAACGCAGGAACCAGCAACCCCAAGATTTATCCATCTAGCGGCGTGTTTTGCTCAGGTGCAGGTAACTCCTCAAAGCAACTCTATAATATGGCTGGGGTTACAGTCCCATCACACTACCATCGACGATTTGGGGGGAATAGCGGGTATATCCGGATACAGAATCATTACACTGGCGATCTAGTCCTAACAATTACAGGGGATCGCAACAATCCACAGATTACCTCAGCCACCTATACGGATCCGACTACTTCCCAAGCTTTCACGAACATTACTCCCCTTCTATCGATCCCTGTGCTTCAGAATCCGTCATCTGTTGATCCCGTTACTGTTCCATATTAAGAAGCAATTTTGAGATAGTCACGCGGTGCAACGACTAGACAAAAGATCGAGGTATCACTGGTTCCCACGAATACCAGAGAGAAATCGGCTCTGCTCCAAGGCGCCTTTGCTGACGGTGGTCAGGCCGAAGGCTGTTTCCGCCCACTGAGCCGGCTGGTCAGGGTTGGCCACGAGCGCGACCCCCCGCATCTGGGCGTGAAAGTTCTTCAGATAACCCTGGCTCTCTTCGACAGGTTTCTCTGAAGCCAAGAGGGCATCGAGGGCGCGGGTGCTCGCCACCGCCTTGATGGTTTCGGCACCGAACGGACCGGTGATGCGGAACCCCGAGCGCGCATGCCTGCCGCCGAATGTGTAGGTCTTATTCGCTTGTACAAAAGCGTCGTCTACAAAAAGGTTCGGGACCAGGTGCACGACCGTGCCGTCTGCCTGGTAGTAGTCGACTCTTAAGAACGCATCGCGGTTCGAGCGAACGGAAATTTCCAACTCCTCGCCCTCTGTATAGACTTCACCTGCCGGTTTGTTCGTCCAGAGCTGCAAGTCGAAGGAGGAGCCCTCCGTCAGCACGGGGATCTGCGCCGCGTCCGCAACCTGCTTCGCGGTCGCTTTCTGTTGGATCACTTCATCGAATTTCACGGGGCTGATCTTGGCGGTGATCGAGACGCAGATTTCCTGCCCCTTCTGCTCCTGCTTGTCGACGTGGATCTGCTCGAGCAGGCCTGAACTGGCCGTCGTGATGATGTCATCCTCCAACCGCAAATTTTTCACCGTAGACGTGGATTGCACAAACACTCGATGGGTGCGGACCGCCTGCTCCTGAGCCAGGGCCAGGGCCGCTCGCTTGGCCAGGGCGGGGGTCTGGTTGTCACCATAACTGTAGCAGCCTGTTCCGGAAACAGTCTCCAGCGGTGGAGTCGCCAAGGCAGATTGGCCCGGCAGGGCCCAGCTTACGACTACTGCTGCCACAGCAAGCAGAATCCGGCCCCATCGAGGCGTCATGGTGGGGAGGGCTGGTCTTTTCGTGGCCATGGATTCATCGTCCTTTATCTTGCCGCAATCGTGCATGTCATGTTCCGAAGTGTGGGATCAGAGGACTTCTGCTTCTCGGCGTGATGCAGCTGCCGCATTCCTGGCATGGAATAGGATTGGTATCTTCTTGTCAAGAGCAGCACGTCGAGCGCCTCAGGAAGACTCGCCTCGTTGCATCGGTCTGCACCAGTCCGAGAGGCAACCGTTTTTCGTTGATACGGCCAGCGCTGTGCCACAGAGAAGAGCGACCAATTCAGCAGTTTCGTGCAAGGGGGACGAGACGGTATGCCACTGCAACCAGGAGGCCTGATTCCGAGCCCGCTTATGCGAGAGCTTGACGCGGCACCGTCGTCAGGGTTCGCAGTCCACCTCAAGTTTTGCCGCGATCCGTCTCGGACTTCCTGCCTTCGAGCAGGCGTCTCGACCTGAGAGTTCTCTTCCGGCTGTCGATCCTGAGCGGTTGAGGGGTTCTGCCGTGGCATCGCTGGTCGGATGCAGCGGCCTTCGCAGGCCGGTCGATTGTGGAGAATACGTGCATTTTACGAATGTTATGCCTGTTTAACATTGGCGAAGTGAGGAGCAAAGGCTCCATTCTTTTTTTGAGGGTTCGATTCGGTTCAAATTAGTTGTCCCTATCTGCCTCAGAGCCTCACTCCTCATCTGTAGCATCTTGCCCAGAGTCGCTCCTGCTCTCCTCTTTGAACAGTCCCGCGATCGTCTGTTTATCCACTATTTTTCGCAATGCCGACTCTGCTCTTGTGAGGCACGGGTATTGATAGATAAGTTTTCATAAATCTGGCGTGGAAGTCCGTCTGGGACAACGATGTCGGATCAATCATAGGGCATCAACTCGTGTCGTATGCCTTATCTGGAAGAAAGGAGAGTTCCCATGGATGGGAGCCCAAGTTCGTTACGACCACTCTTCCTTCTAACAGTGATGACGAGTCTATCCCTGCTGTTCTCGGTGACGGGCAGCGAGGGGCAAACCACCTCGATTACGTCGTCGGGGTTGGGCACGAAGGTCACTCTGAATGGCGGGGCGCCCGTGCCCACATATGACATTACTGGCGGGACCAGACCCGGTAATGGCACGAACCTTTTCCATAGCTTTGGCGACTTCAGTGTCGGTACGCATGACATCGCACGTTTTGGAAATGACTCTGGGCTGCCCACCACGAATATTTTGAGCCGGGTAACAGGAGGACAGACCTCGAATATTTATGGGACGATTCAGACAGCAGGGTTTGGAAGTGCGGCCTTGTGGCTGATTAACCCGGCCGGCATCGTGTTCGGCCCCACGGCCTCGTTGAACGTCGGCGGCTCGGTGCACTTCAGCACGGCCGATTATCTACGGCTGGGAAGCGGTAACGATCGCTTCTATGCAGATTTGGGCAAGACGAGCCAATTGACGAGCGCACCGGTCACAGCTTTTTGATTTTTGGGTGAGCGTCCGGCAGGTCCTATTACCGTGCAGGGGGCGACGTTGAACACGCACGAACAAGATCCTACAGCCCATGAACCTCATAGGGCCCTCTCCCTGGTGGGCGGGAATATCTCCCTGTCCGGAGCGAACCTTAAGGCACCGGGTGGAATTGACCTCGTGAGTATGGTCGTAGCAGGAGAGGTGCGAACAGGGACTGTCAGCGGAGTCACCCCACCAACCTCAGGGACAATCCGGATGGTTAATTCAGTGGTTTTGACTGGAGACTCGAGCATTCCCAATTCATCCAGCGGTACTATCGTGATCCGCGGGGGACAGCTTGTCATGGAGCAGTCCACTATTAGTGCTTCCATCGACCCCGGAGCTGCGTTTCAACAATTCGGTGCCGGCCATATCACCCTCCAGCTGAGTGACACTATTCGTGCGAACGAGAGCCATATTGTCAGTAACGGCGGTGGGTTCAACCAAGGCACGGTTGCCCTTGAGGCCGGTCAGGCCATTCGCCTGACCAAGAGCACGGTGGAAGTGGATAATGTGTTTGGTGATCCTGGGACAAACCAGGGTTTTGTAGCCCTCAGTGCACCGGTGATCAATTTGGACGGAAGCCACGTCAGTACGACGGGGCACATTCCATGCTGTGGGGCTTCTGGGGGAGGGTCGATCGCCATCCAGGCAAACCAATTCGAGATGAAAAATGGTTCGGAACTGACTACCGTGGGAGCCGTCGAGCCAGGGGGTGGCAATATCGTCATCACTGCCACAAAAAATGTGAGTATTGACCACAGCAAGATTGATGTGAGTGGTGGCGGGAATGCCTCCCCCTTTGGAAATCCAGGAGGAGACGCTGGCAATATCTCCATCACGGCAGGCGAGACCGTGCGTCTCAACTTCGCGGAGGTCTTGGCTGAAGGCGCCCCTTCCGGCCCCCGCGCTCCTGGTAATGGCGGAAACATCGTGATCGACTCCGGGAAGAATTTTGTGAGTCAAGCGAGCACGCTGTCAGCCTATTCCGACAATTTGACTGGCGGGAACATCATGATCCAGTCGCTGGAACAGCTCCGTCTTGAAGGAGGCCTGGTCAGCACAGCTGGTGCGCAGGGTGGAACAGTGAACATGCAGGCGGGGCAATTCGTTCTGGACAATGCCAGGGTCTCTGCAAAGGGGGTAGAAGGAGGCGGCAAGATCGCGATTGACGCAACGGACAGCGTGGTCCTACGAAATAGCCCGATCGCTCTCGATGTGAGTGGCAGCAATCCGATACCAATACCGGCGGCGGGAGGAGAAGTCACGATCCAGGCCAACCGAGTCGTCATCAACGATAGCGGCATCAATGCCAACGGTATGACTGCCGGAGGGACCGTCGCCATCAAGGCCAACGAGACGATTCGCATGGATGGGAGCCGTGTTGAGACGGGACTTTCCATTTTAGCTGGGGGTGGGACGGCCGGCAACATCAGTATCCAGGCTGGTGATTCGGTGCGCCTTGTGAACGGCACGGTTCTAGCTGCTGAGAATAGGACGACCGGGAACGCCGGCAACATCCTGATTGATGGCGGTGGGAATGTCGTCGTGGACGGAAGCCGGTTGACCGTCGAGGCGAGACGTGGGGAAGCGGGACAGATTCAGGTGTCTGCCGGTGACGCGGTGCGGCTCGTCAACGGGACGGTGGTGAGTGCAAATAATCTCCGGCAAGGGCCGGCAGGCCAGATCGTCCTTGATGCCGGGGGCAATGTCCTCGTTGATGGCAGCCTCGTCACGGCGGAGCCCATCGAAGGTCAGCCCGGACAGATACAAATCAGTGCCGGAGAGGCCGTGCGTGTGCTCAATGGCAGCCGACTGACCGTCAATAATAATGGCATCGGCCCTGCCGGAATCCTCACCGTCGAGGCTGGCACCAGCGTCGTGGGTGAGAACAGCTCCATCGTGGCTCAAACGGGAGAAGGCCATGGAGGTACGATTCAGATCACGGCGCCGGATCGTGTTCGACTGAGAAACAGCATCGTCAGTGCTGGAGTGGGAGGTTCAGCCGCTTCGGTGGGCGGTAGCATCGCGATCACTTCAGACACGGTTCGCGTGGAGAACGGACGGATCGTCAGTAACGCCAGCAACGGTTCCGGGGGCAGCATCACGATTCAGACGAATGAGTTCCGCCCCGATGCGGCGAGTATCGTGGAGGCTCAGTCGCTCAGTGGGGGCGGGACCAACGGCACGGTGACGATTCAGCCGTTGCCGTAATGCGGTGGTTGACACCAAGGGTAAGCATACGGTGGCAGGGTGACCGCCTCGATTTTCTGGTCTGCCTCGTGATTGCCAACTGAAGCTCATCCAGAGATGAAGAAAACCCCACGGGGGAAAGGAGTTCCTGCGAGATCTAGAAGGAAGACTGCCATGGACAGGCGGTGGTATGTCATGCGATCGGTGTGGTTGCTGAGCGTCCAGATCGGGCTGTTGTTGTGGGTGTCGCTGAGCCAGGCGCAGACCACGTCGATTACATCGTCGGGTCTGGGCACGAAGGTCACCCTGAATGGTGCGGCGCCCGTGCCCACATATGACATTACCGGGGGAACCAGACCGGGCAATGGCACGAACCTTTTCCATAGCTTTGGCGACTTCAGTGTCGGTACGCATGACATTGCACGCTTTGGAAATGACTCTGGGCTGCTCACCACGAATATTCTCAGTCGGGTGACGGGAGGCCAGCCTTCGAACATCTTCGGAACGGTTCAGACAGCCGGGTTTGGAACCGCAGCCTTGTGGTTGATTAACCCGGCGGGCATCGTGTTCGGTCCCACGGCCTCGCTCAATGTCGGTGGCTCGGTGCACTTCAGCACAGCGGACTATCTGCGGCTCGGCAGCGGCAATGATCGCTTCTATGCGGATTTGGGCAAAACGAGCCAACTGACGAGCGCTCCGGTAACGGCATTTGGGTTTTTGGGTGAGCGTCCGGCAGGTCCTATTACTGTGCAAGCGGGAAATCCGCTTGCCGTCAGTGAAGGAAAGGCGATTTCCCTGATAGGCGGAGATATCTCAATCACAGGAAGGACTCTTTCCGCCCCAGGCGGACAGATAAATGTTGCGAGTGTGAAATCCGCGGCAGAAGCCTTCTTGAACCCTGTGGGGCAATCTCCGGGCCTCGATGTGGTGGCATCCGGTCAAACCAGGAGTGGGACGCAGCCAACAACGGCGGAAGGTACTGTGTTGATCAGAGGGGGGGCACTGGTGGGAACAGTCACGCTTGGAAACAATGCCGTGTTAAAGGCGGATGCTGTTTCAGGAGGCAAGGCTGGCAACATCGACATCGAGGCCAAAACGCTGAATATAACTCCGGGAACCCTCATTTCAGCTGCTACGCGTGAAGCTACTATAGATGGAAATTCGTTAATAATTAGCGCGAGCGATCATGTCAGCATGTCAGGCGCTTCGATCTTTAGCCGCACAACTGATTCCGGTGATACTGGCAATATCTCAATTACGGCTCCCGCCCTCTCTATGGACTCAGCTGCGAGCATTTCAGTGAACACTACAGCGCGCGGCACTGCCGGCGCCATCACAATAGGTGTTGATCTGCTGACCATGACCAATGGAGGAGCGCTTTCAAGTACCAGTAGTAGTCTAGGCGGGGCGGCTGGGTCAGGGGGACAAATTCTCATTCAGGGTCGAAGTGGAGAAGGAAGTTATGCCCAGAGCGTCAATCTTGACAATAGCACCATCAGCACTTCAGCGAATGCGGGCCCAGGGGGAGCCATTGAGATCAAGGCGGGCAACATAGATCTGCGCAATGGCACCACGGTCTCGGCCACCACTCAGGGGATTAACAATGCGGGCAATATCATGCTTACCTCCGATGACAATATTGTCATCACAAATAGCACTGTTTCGACATCTGCCACCCAAGCGACAGGTGGAAACATTATACTCACGGCGCCGAATATGGTGTGGCTCAATGGTGGGGCTCTTCAGAGCGACATCACAGATGCAAATACGGCCGGAACTGGGGGGGGCATTCACATCCAGGCAAATGACGTGCGCGTGGAAGCTGCAGCGACCATTACGGCATCTTTATCATGTACGGCGGGTTCGTCATGCGCCGGGAAGGCCGGCGACATCTCAATTATGGCCGGATCGCTCTCTATAAATTCGGGTGCGGCCCTTTCAGCAAACACTAGAGGGCAAGGAAACGCGGGCAACATCTCAATCACGGCGAGTGATCTCGTTACTATCTATGGCTCGGGTTCTAAGTTGGCAACTGAAACGACGGCTGGTGGCGCTGCCGGCGCCATCACCATGAATGTGAATCAGTTGACCATGACCAATGGGGGAGAGATTTCGAGTACTAGTAGAAGTCTAGGGGGGTCGGCTGGATCAGGGGGACAAATTCTCATTCAAGGTCAAGGTGGAAAAGGAACTTACTCCCAAAGTGTCAGTTTGGACAAAAGTAGCATCAAGACTTCAGCGAATGCGGGCCCGGGGGGAACCATTGAGATCAGAGGAAGCAATATAGAGCTGCGCAATGGCAGCAACGTAAAGGCCAGCACTCTGGGGACGAATGATGCTGGTGGTATCACACTGACATCGTCCGACAATATTGCCATTACAAATAGTACTGTTGAAACTTCGGCCATCAGAGGGTCGGGCGGAAATATTACGCTTACGGCTCCGGATACGATCAGGGTTACAAATGCGCAGCTCACAAGCTCAGTAGGTGGCTCAAGCGAGTCCGATGCAGGTAACATCCGTATCAATACCATTCACCCTCAGTTTGTCATAGTCAGCAATTCCGAGATAAGCGCCAACGCAAATGAGGGAAAGGGCGGCAACATCTTCATTATTCCTCAGTATCAAGTGATTCAGGGAAATACTCGGTTGCTGGCCAAGGCGGGTGCGGGCATCGGTGGAAAGATTGATGTCATCGCATCGAGAGCTGTGTTAATCGAGCCTGGCAGTGAACTCAATGCTTCAGCGGGACCAGCGGGGATCGATGGACAGGTCAATATCCAGGCGCCAATTCAGCAACTTGCCGGCGCCATTGCGCCGTTACCGCAAGCCTTTGCGGTGGCGACCAATCTCTACGGCCAGCGTTGTGCCGCAGAGAAGGGGGGCCAATTCAGCAGTTTCGTGCAAGGCGCAAGGGACGGCGTGCCACCGCAGCCAGGAGATCTAATGATGAGTCCTGTGTTGGACTTCGACGAAACTACCACCTGGTTAGTGCCTGAGCGGGGTTCGTCGCTCTCTGAAGTGTCAAGCATTGCGGGCAATAAGGCTACCGAGGCTCTGGTCAACATACGAAATGTCAGTCCAACCCATCTTCAACTATGGCCCGAGGATCGTGCGGGGGTGTTTCATGTATCTGATGCTTGTCAGTAGGTGGCGATCTTTCTCGTCACAGGCGGCAAGAGGGATGGGCTCCAATTACAGTGCTGGCAAACATGCTATCGCCGAATTGGCAGGTAACTTTCCTAGTTGAAGATCTTAGCTGAATTGGTATAGCCACAATGCCTCTCTGGCATGGGGTAGCCACACGTCCCGGACCAAGTCGGGAGGTGTGGCTAATAAATGTCTGCGCAGCGGTAACATCTGAGCCAATGACACTGTGATCTCGTTGGATAGAAAGTCCAACGATGGCGAGAGTTAGGAGGGCGCATGGGAAGGATTAGACTGGCATTTGTTGCATGTGTCTTTTGTCTAGCTTCGACCGCGTCAGTTGGGGCGGTTACTTTTCCATTTGAGCTCGATATCGTCAGCGGTGCTAATTGGCGCAGTGCCACAAATCCAGGGCTTGTCGGCCCTGTGAATTTTGACTCGTCCGGATCCTGGACAACGGTAGGGTTTAATGACAATGCTTGGGTACCAGCCGTACCAGTCCCCAATAACGTTATTACCCCACAGACCGTTGTGCCTGGGACTGCAGCACAGTTCATGTGGTCGCCTCAGGGGATGCAAGGTATTCCGACTGGAAGCAATGGTAGTGCTGACGCCTATTTCCGATACAAGTTTGCGTTGCCTCAAACTGCTGAGTTGCCTCTCACTGCGATCGCAAAGATTACAGCTGATGATAGATTTGACATCTTCGTCAATGGGGATTTCCTAAAGGCAAGTACCCTGGAGTTTAACAGGGATGGTATCAGACCATTACCAAAGACCATCGATTTCGTAGACAAGTTGGTGTTCGGCGAGAACGTAATAGCCATACGTGGTCGGGATGGCTCTCCTGGAAGCAACCGTGATCCGGGCGATCCATTCTCTGCGGGATTTAGAGTTAACCAATTTGTCTTTTTTGATGGGTACGTATCATCAGCTCCTGAGCCGGGTACCATCTTAGTTCTCGGGTCTGGCATGCTGGGGCTGATCGGGTGGCGGTGGAAGCAGGTCAAGTCGCCGCGTTCCGCTGGGTTTTGAACTTTGTGAATAGCGATCCTGCCACTCTTTGCCTGGTGTCGAGCCTGAGCTGATGATCCGTGTCAGCCCAGGCGCTGTTGCCTGAATGCAAAGACCTTCGCAGGCAGGCCGACTGTGGAGAATACGTGCATTTCACGAACGTGCTGCCTATCTAATACCGCCGAAGTGACGAGAAAAGGTTCCGTTTCGCTTCTTCAGAGTTCGATTCAGATCAAGTGCCCCTTCATGCCTCAGAGCACACTAGGGCTCTGTAGCATCTCGCCCGTCTTGCTATCGCCTCTACTTTCCTGAGCTTTTTGTAACCCTCTGTTTTTCTTTCATTCGTATCAATTCGTAGACCATCGCTCATGCGGCACAGGGATTGATAGTGCAATAGGATCAGGGGACCGAAGTGAGGAATTTTGAAGCTGGGGATCGGCTGTTGGATGTGGGGCTGAGCAATCCTCGGAAGCAAGGGTGAAGTCAGGTGGCACTTCCGTCTGGACAATTCACCAAGAGAAACTGGAGAGAGCAGGGCCGGAGCTCAAGCTGATGTGCCAGATTGAGAGATCGGGACAGAACCATCAAGGCCGGGGGATTCAGCGAGTAGAAGTGAAGGCTGGATTCCTCATCAGTCAGCAAGGGGAGTTCCCATGGACGGGAGCCCAAGTTCGTTACGAATAGTTTTGGTTCTGACGGTCATGATGAGTCTACTCTCGGTGACGGTCAGCGAGGGGCAGACCACCTCGATTACGTCGTCGGGGTTGGGCACAACGATATCACCTGCTAGCATCGACCCTGCCGGGAGGCCAAATTACATCATTACAGGGGGGACTAGGCCTGGCGACGGACCCAATTTGTTCCATAGTTTTGGAGATTTCAGCGTCGGGACGAACAATGTGGCTCGCTTTTTTAACGAGACCGGCCGCTCCACCACGAACATTCTCAGCCGGGTCACGGGAGGACAGACCTCGAATATTTACGGGACGATTCAGACAGCGGGGTTTGGAACTGCGGCCTTGTGGCTGATTAACCCGGCCGGGATCGTCTTCGGCCCCACGGCCTCGCTGAATGTCGGCGGCTCGGTGCACTTCAGCACGGCGGACTATTTGCGACTGGGTAGCGGCAACGATCGCTTCTATGCGGATTTGGGCAAGACGAGTCAACTGACGAGCGCCGCTGTAACGGCGTTTGGATTTCTGGGTGAGCGCCCACCAGGTCCTATTACTGTGCAATCCGGAAACCCACTAACCGTCAGCGAGGGAAAGTCGATCTCTCTGATAGGCGGAGATATTTCTATCACCGAACGGACTGTTTCAGTGCCAGGTGGGCAGATCAACTTAGCCAGTGTGTCAGGAGCCGGCGAAGTAGTTCCGAATCAGGCAGGCCAGGCGCCCTCACTTGATCTCGTGAACGTATCCAAACAAGGCATGATTCAACTCGCAGAAGGAGCGATTTTAAGAACGAGCTCTGCCATAAGTGATGCAGGTGCCATCTTTATCCGGAGTGGTCAATTTGTCATGGAGACTGCGGGCATCGAAGCCAAAACCTCCGCTCCTCTGCAAATAGGCACCACCCCAGGTTCAGACACTGAATTCCCCACAGACTTTGTGGCCTGTTGTAAGGGAGGCACGGTAGACATTGCGGCGAACTTAATTTCGCTTAAAGGCGGAGTGTTTGAGACGACAAGGCCGCAAACCGGCGAAAAGGTTTTCGGAATTACGATCTGGACCAACAACCAAGGAAATATCACACTGGGGACAAAAAATCTGACACTCGACAATGCGAAAGTATTTACCGATGGCCAAAATATGCCGGGTTTTCCATTTCCTGAAACGGGGTTCATTCAAATCCATGGCTTGGAAGGGGCGGACTCTCGTGCCGATCATGTGTCGCTTCGAAACAATTCCTTATTGGACACGGAGGGGTATTCCGACGACAAAGGTGGGGGCCGAGTTGGTCGTGATATCAACGTGAAGGCTCATAATATAGATCTGTCTGATAGTAGGTTATTGTCTGTTGACGGTTCGATCATGCTGGATGTGACAGAGACAATCTTGAGCGGAGGCAACAATTTGATACAGACCACGGCAAATGGCGGACACCCTGTCGGTCACATCATGCTGATAGACGATGAGGCCATAGTTTTATCACGAGGCGATCGCGTCGAAAGCATTCTTGGCAGTAGTGGCCCAAGCCCATTCGTGCGGCTTGGGTCCGTATCTTTAATCGCTCCCAGCATCAACCTCAAGGGTGCACGAATAGAGAGTGTGGGAACTGCGGCAAGTGGTCACTCAGGATCAGGCGACATCAATCTTCGAGGAAGCAATATTGAAATTACCGATGCGTCGACGATCAACACTTCTGTGCTATCGGGTTTTCCTCCCGGGAATGTGTCGGGCAATATAAGCATTTCAGGCCAAGATGATGGAACGAGCGCAGAGGCCATCCGAATCCTTGGTGGAAGTTCTCTTACGAGCGGAGGGCCAAAAGGAGAAAAGACATTTGGGAGACCAGGCCATATCACTCTTGATGGGCAGTTGGTCATTTTTGATGGTTCGAAGGCAACAGTAAGTCAAAGCGGAGCCGGAGGTAGCGGAGATATTACTATCCGTGCAGGGGAATTAAACATTGTAAACGGCTCGACCATTGAAGCTACCTCTAGCGGGAGTGCCTTCAGTAGCCCTGCAGGAGCTACCCTCCCAGCAAACGCCGGGAATATTAACTTCACTTCGAGTGGCGATATCCTTATCGCGAATAGTACGGTTTCGACTTCAGCTGCTCAGGGGACAGGGGGAGACATTGATCTCACGGCTCCCAACCTAATACGGCTCGTCGGGTCGAATCTCACGAGCTCGGTGAACGGCCCAGCCGACTCCAATGGTGGCAATATCACCATCGATACTGCCCACCCACAATTTGTCATCATGCAAGGCAACTCCCAGATACTGGCCAAGGCGAATGCAGGTCAGGGGGGTGCCATCACCATTATCGGCGGTGTGGTGCTTCAAGAGCCAGGGAGCGTGCTCGACGCGACAGCAGGACCTGCTGGAATCAGTGGCTCGGTCAACATCCAAGCGCCATTCCAACAACTGTCCGGTGCCATCGCCCCTTTGCCGCAAGCCTTTGCGGTAGCAACCAATCTGTATGGCCAACGCTGTGCCACAGAAAAAGGCGGGCAATTCAGCAGTTTCATGCAAGGGGCGCGGGACGGGGTGCCACCGCAGCCGGGCGACCTGATTCCGAGCCCGTTGCTGCTGGAGTCTGAAGGCACGTCTCCAAGCCTGGGTTCGCAGCCATCGCCCAATCTCGCAGCTGTCCGGTTAGGGCTTCCTGACTTCGACCATCCGGCGCCTGTGACCTTTCTACTATCCGCTGGATGTCGATCATAGGGCTCCGCCGCTTGGTATCCAATCGAGGGCTGAGAAGATTATATGCGTAGCTGCCACCTGCAAGATGTTCAGGGTATGGCCATCTACAAGGCAAAGATGAGCCAGGCATGGTGGGGACGTTCATGGTTTTTTAGCACCGCCCTGTTATTCGTGTTGGTATCTCCTGGCCTGTTGCTGCCGGATCGGGGCTCCGCGCAGGTCGGCCTGCCCCCTGTGATCGATCCTTCCGGTCGGTCCGGCCTTCCACCGCCGGTCGAACAGAAGAAGCCCTTACGGCCGGAGCAACCTCCTACGGACATCCTTCCTCCTGTTCAGCCTCCGCCCAGAGATCTTCGTGAGAAAGGCCCTGTGTTGCGGGTCTTGGTCCGGAAAATCCATGTGATCGGCAGTACGGTCCTGACGCAAGCCGAGTTACATGAGTTGACCGCGCCCTACGAAAACAGGGAGGTGACGACAGAAGATCTAGAGGAATTGCGAAGACAGATCACGCTGGCCTATATCGACAAGGGCTATCCCAATTCAGGTGCGGTGCTTCCTGACCAAGCCGTGGTCGATGGCACGATCACGATGCAGGTGGTGGAGGGGAGGCTCAGTGACGTCAAAATTCACGGCACCAAATGGTTTCGTCCCTCCTACCTCCGCGACCGGATTGAGCTGAGCGCCGGGCCTCCCTTCAACATGAACCCGCTGCGGGACCGGCTGCAGTTGCTCTTGCAGGACGACCGGGTGGAGCGTTTGAACGCCGAACTCAAACCGGGCGCAGTTCCCGGAGAGGCCATTCTGGATGTCGCGGTGCAGGAGACAAACCCCGTCCGGGCCTTTGTCGAGTACAACAACTACATCAACCCGACCGTCGGTGAAAACCAATTGCGCGGGACGGTGGCCCATCGCAATTTTACGGGCCGTGGCGATGTGCTGAGTATGAGTTTCGGCGCGTCGGGGCAGGCGTCCCCCGCGAAGATCGGCGTGTTCCCGGCAGTGGATGCGTCCTATGCGATTCCCCTCAACCGATACGACACCACCTTCTTTGCCGGCTACCGGTTTTTCAAGTTCAAAGTGGTGGAAGATCCGTTTCGACCGCTCGATATCAAAAGCGAGACTCAGATCTTTACCCTATCGCTACGCCAGCCGGTCTATCGCACGCTGAATGACGAGGTGGCCATCGCACTGGTGGGCGAATACGAGCAGAACGCGAACAGTCTCCTTGGAACCCCATTCGACTTTGTGAACGGCATGAAGAACGGCTTCGGCAACGTCGCGGCGCTCCGCTTTATTCAGGAATGGACTCATCGCACGGCGGAGTCCGTGTTCTCTGTACGCTCTCGTTTTTCCACCGGAGTTGATGTGCTGGGGGCGACTGTGAACGGCGCGCCGGGAGCGGCGGACGGTCAGTTTTTTTCCTGGCTCGGGCAGGCGGAATGGTTGAAGCGGTTTGAATCGCGGATCGAGATACTCAATTTTCTGAATATGCAGTTGGCAAATGACCGTCTCTTTCCTCTGGAGCAAATGGCGGTGGGAGGACGATATAGCGTCCGTGGGTATCGAGAGAACACGCTGCTTCGCGACAACGCCTTCGTGTACCAGTTTGAGACCCGCTTTCCTGTGTGGAGTTCCAGTGAAGGGTTTCCGTACGTGCAGTTCTGTCCCTTCGCCGATGTCGGCCATTCCTGGTCTGCCAAGGGTGCAAGCGGCGATCCGCAAACGTTGGCGAGCGTGGGTGCCGGGTTTCGATTCAATATCACCACGGTCGCAAACCTGAATGTGTATTGGGGACGCCGCCTCGTGATGAATAACGTGTCGAACCCCCATAACAGCATGCAAGATGAAGGGGTGCATATACAGTTTGTGCTCAACGTGATGTAGGGAAAGAGCCCGAGCCGCTGCTAAGTACTGCTATTGTCGAGGGAAAGGGGAGGACACTGTCCCTGAGTAGGGTTCTCCCTGTTGGATGCGACGCAGGTACGGCTGACTGGTTGCGAGCAGAGCCTTCTCACCGGGCGGAGCGTTGGTCGCGAGTTTGAGCCGGATCAGACAGCCTTGTTGTGAGGTGACCGGAGAAAGCAGGCGAATGGACCATTTCATGCGCAGATTGTCTTCCCAACAGGTCCTCGAGTCTTCCTGGCAAGCTGGTTGTTGTAAACCGTAACTGACCGTCGTCACTCGCTTCTCTTCTACTCGCATCTCCTGCAATCGACGCTCAACATCCAACGCCCATTCTCGGCCTATCAGAAAGCTGTATGCTTCTGTCCCGCGCTCATCGCAATAGGCCTCCAGTGTCAGATGCGCCATCGGATTTCGATCAAGGAGCAGGGCTGTCGAGGCCAGGAGCTCTGCTGCTTCTGCCGCCACGGTGGGATGGTCGTCGGCTAGGTAGAGATCGCCGAGCACGGTGGTTCCGGTTCCTGAATGAAGGGCGTTCTTTGTGCGGGCAGGCGTGATGTCGCCCGCTCTCGTGCCGGCTACAGGACTGTCTTCCACCGTCGCCACGAGCGGCCCGGTTTCGACCCGTGGAAAGTATCCGAATTCTTCGCCCGTGAGGTTTGGTGTGACTCGTTCTTTTGGGGAAAGATATGTAAGGGAAGGCCATGAGGAGTGGGCGGTCGTTGACAGCCCTACTGGGAGGAGCTCTGCTGCCAGAGACAAACGAGCCTCACTGATGGAGTTCGAAAGAATGAACAGACCAATCACAATAGAGATGCGGAAGGCAAGCATGGCAATCGGAAAGGGATTGGTCATCAGATTTTATGAAGCGCACGGCTCCGTCGGCAGGGGAGATCACGTGCCACGCAAGCAGCATCGCTCTCCATTAACTATAGCAGGCGGTTTTCAGCTGGCTAGGAAGGGGAACGAAGGGAGAAGAGTCCCTCTATGCTCGTGGAGGAGCATCAGACTGAGAAAGGATGTCGATGCAGGAAGTCTGGTCGTGAGGTCGAGCTACAACCAATTGTTAATCAACAGAAACGGCGCCCACAAGCCAGGATGGGCTCGCTCGGGATTCTTCAGCAGCGTGAGCTGGGCCTGTTGCAACGCGACGGCCTTCGAGGCGGCCGGGTCTTGGAGATTCTTGTAGAACTCCGCGATGAGCTCGGCCGTGGCTTCGTCATCGATAAACCAGAGGGTCGCCAAGGCACTTTTCGCCCCGGCCTTGATTGCCATCCCAGCCAGACCGAGGGCCGCTCGATCGTCACCTGCCGCGGTCTCGCAGGCACTCAACGTCAATAATTCGAGAGGAACAGTGCGCGCCTCGAACATTCCCACGAGATGGCTCAGTCGGTCCATGGTAATGCGGTCGTCGAACGTAAGCACAAAACTCTTCGTGACGTCGCTTTCAACCTTGCCGTGGGACGCAATATGGATCATGTTGAATGGCTGTTCATTGAGGTCATGTTCGACCTTCCCGGCGCGAAATTCCTCATTCACTACCTGCTTTCCACCGTAAATAGCCTGGACCGCCTTTAATTCGTCGCCCACATAGGGCAAGGCCGGAAATCCCTGCACCGATTCGGTCAGCCCCATGGAGAACAAGCGGATCTGCTTCCGGTTGAGCGGTCGTGGATCCGTGAGCGTCAATCCCGGTGTGGTGGCCACCGCATAGCGCTCGATCAAGAATTTCGTGCCGTCATGCAGCGGAGCCATTGGAATGGTCCTGAGGGGCCCGTCCGGCACAAAGACCAGGGTGGTGATGTGCGCGTTGGCAAGGTCTGTTTCCATGGGGTGAATCAACCACTGATAGAGCTTCTGGGCATGGGGACGATAGGCATTGTTGGAACGGTCTTCGAGGCCGAGTCTAAAGGCGCGGATTTCCTCCGTCAGCTCTTCGCCGGTGACCGGCACGATGAATTGCTTCAGGCCGGACGGCATGCTCACGAGCAGCTCCATGCGGTCTGCCAGGATAATGGGATAAACAATAGCGGTGGACTTGGATTCTTGGGCGACCGCCGTACTCGTCGAGCGGGCCGTCGCGACACACTCGTCTCGAAAATAGTCTTGCATCTCCGCCGCTTTATAGAGCTCGACCGTGTCCTGCGCCTGCCCAAGCAGCTGCTGACGGGCCGCAAGGTCTGGCGTTGACGAGGCGCGTTGCAGGAGCAGATCCGACAGCTCAAAGAACAGGTTGCCGGTCGTCTCGCGGAAGGAAAATCGGCGATTCTGGCCGCCCACCATGAACTCCGACCGGATGGGTTGCAACGTTTCAATTGCTCGCTGGTAGGCAGAAATGGCGTCGTTGATCTGGCCTTTGCTCCGCAGCAGGCGAGCGGTCTGCCAGTGCCATCGGTATAGGGACTCCGGAGAGCTGACCCGTTGAGCGGCGAGCAGGGCTCGCCTGGTCAGGTCCAGCGCCTCATCCGTGCGATGCTGCATCTCGTACAGATGACCTAAGTAGCCCCACCCGTAGGATTCGTTCCGTGAATCACCGATCTTTGTCGCGACCTGGATCGCATTCCAGTAGGCCTCTGCTGCCTGCCGAATGGCCGGCTCACCTATGTCGGCCTGTTTTTCGAGGACGGAGGGCGCTGCGCCGGGCTCCTTGGGTGAGGGTGGTTCTTTGGACGGAGTTTCTGTTGCACCTGGAGGCTGGGCAGGAGGAACAGCCCCGGGCAGGAGTTCAACTCCCCGCGAACTCTTCGCGGCCAGCAGCGTCCTTCGCATATCGGTTCTCGCCGAGACATTGGTGGGGCGAGGTCGGAACATATCTTCGTACGCGTCCCCAAGGCTCAGCCACGCATTCGCCTTCTCAAACGAATCCGGCATGGAGACGATTTCCTGCGCGGCGATATCTAAGCGTGCCTTTGCCGTGGTGAGCGAGCCTTCCTGAATCGTGGCTCGGCCGGCATTGATCAGGGTGATGGTTGTCAACGCCGGTTGATGGGAGGCTTTTGCCAGGATGGAAGATTCGGTATAGGCCGCCACGGCAGAAGAGTATCGTCCGTCGGCTGTGAGAATGTTGCCCTGATCGTTCAGCATGGTCGCGGCAAGGGCCGAATTGTCGAGTGCTCTGGCCGAAGCGAGACCCTCTTCGATTGCATGCAACGCCTGCTCATTGTCCCCCAGGGCAAATAGGACAGAACCGAGCCGCCCCTCCACAATGGCTTTGAGGAGCGGATCTCCAATTTGATCCGCGAGTTTGCCGGAATCAACAAGGATCGATCCCGCTTCCTTAAAATGTCCGGTTTGATAGAGCGCTTGCGTGAGATTTACTTGTGCCTTGATTTGCTCACGTGTTTTGCCATCCCGTTCATAACGCCGGCCGGCCTCGGTCCAATACTGCATGGCTTGGCTGAAGGCCCCTTGTTGGTAGGCGGATTGTCCCTGCTCCATCAGCTTCTCGGGAGTGACCGTTTCTTGTGCGAGCGCGTCGGTTGTCCAGGCCTGACCGGCCACTACGATGCAGACAAAGAAAATCGCAAGAAGCGTCATGGTTTTCATTTCGGGTATCACGTACGATGCCTGGCTGTGAGCGAGTGTCGGTAGGAGTCTATGGTGAACGGTTGGAGGCTCAAGCACCTTGGCCATGACGCAACCTCCTTCTTTCCCCGCTGATCGACAGCATCATGCGTCCCTGCTCTCTATGGCATGACGTGATATGAGGAACATCACTTGGATGCGCCATCGATTGTATCGGGAAGCCACAACTGCTGCAATGGTCAAGGTAGAGGATGAGAAGAACCACTGGCCGCTATACGTGCATTTCTGACGCGGCAGTCCTCGACAAGGAGGGCGGTATTGTCTATATTTTGTGGACTCCATTGGCGGCGCGAGAACAACGATCCTCTTTGCTGGTTGACAGGGTAATGGGTGTCATATGAATAAGCTGTGTCCAAGATCCTATGCACCGTTTACGCTCTGCGTAGTCTTGTCGTTCTTCGGCTCTCAGAACGTCCTTGCAGACACGAAGGCACTGAGTCACGAGCTGGAGACTGTTCGTGGCGCGGGCTGTTACTCTTATGGCGACAACGAAACACCTGCTCAAGCCAAAAGAGCCGCAATGACCATTGCGCAGGAGGATGCCGTGCGCAACCACCGTGTGTTCGTCGAGTCCACATCGACCGTCCGGAAGCTTCAACTGGAAGACGATCTGATTCACACGGTGAGTGCGGGGATGCTGGAACAGATCCGGGTGGAAAAGGAAGAAAAGAAAGGACAGGAAATTTGTATTACGGTGAGCGCCAAGCTGAGTCCGGTTTCATTTGAGGATTTGATCAGGCAACGAGCCAACGCGAAAGAAATTGCGCAAGTGGCTCAGACCCCGTTGATGCCGCAATCACAGGGGTACGGGTTGCGAGTATGGGTCGATAACGCCGATGGCCATTACATCGAGGGAGATCGTCTGATCGTGTATGTACAGTCTGAGCGCGATGCCTATCTCAAGCTCGACTATTTTATGGCTGACGGCTGTGTGGTGCATCTGGTGCCGAATGTGTATCGCGGCCAGGCGCTGATTCATGGTGGACAGACCTATTCGTTCGGGGGCGATGCAGACCCGGAACACATCCTCATCACGCACCCGTTTGGTACTGAAACCATCAAGGCCATGTTGAGCGCCGTGCCGATCGAAGATAGCGGTCATGATGCTGGACGGGGGTGCGACGAAAGCCGAGATTACCTCCAACGCCTGGAGTCTGACATCAGGAAGGGCAGTCGAGGGGCGAGGTTGACCGGCGTGGATCGTTCTGTGCCGTTGGTCACGACCAGCAAAACAGTCGATACCTATACCAAGGAAAAGCCTGGACCTCCACGCCGGAAGTAGCGGTCCTTTCGTGCCGCAGGCGGGAATGCGCGACCTTCACAGAGCTATGTGGCAGTGCTAAGAAACCGTAGTCACGGCGCCTTCTTCACATACTTGGTCTGAGGTGCCTGAAATGAATCGCAGGGTCAGGACATCTGACAAGCGAACGACGGCCCCGGCAGAGATAGGCGTTTCCTCTCCCTTGCAGATGCTTTTTCCATTCACCTCAGTATGTTGAGTCGATACTGAGCGGAGAATCAGTCCTTCCGGCGTGCGCCGCACTTCAAAATGCCACCGGCTGATTTGCTGCGCCCGAGACGGATCTTTGTGGGTGAGCACCACATCATTCGCGTGCGTCCCGTTCATTTCACGTAGCCGGCCGAAGGTAATGATCGGATGCGGAGGTAGCGGGATCTGTTCTCCTGTTTCCTCAATGACCACGGCAATGGGAAAGCGCAGGGGATCAGCCCAGGTATAAGTAAACGTTTCCATCGGCTCGTTTAGCCCGGCGAGTTTCACCGGCCCGATGGGCCGGCACCGAAGCCGGCGTTGGACAGTCAGTTCGAGAAATGCCGGTTTCGTGATGCGGATCTCGCCTGGTTGCGCGGTGGCGGCGAGTTTCGCGCAGAGATTGACCGGATCGCCCGTGACGATGACCCCATCCGTCAAGACGACACCCCAATGGATGCCGATTCTGGTTGTCAACTGATGCTCGGGAGCCAGATGGGAATTCTCCTGCAGTCGGAGGGTCTGGAAGCATTCCAATGCTTCAGCCGGCGCCTCGACAGTCGGGAAGCAGAGAAACACTCCATCCCCGGCTGTATCCACAATGCGGCCGCCTGATCCCTCCAGGCTCTTGACGATGAGGTCGACATGTCGCTGCTGAAGCCGGCGGCCCGCCTCATTTCCGAAACGAGCAAAATACGCCGTCGAGCCGGTCACATCGCTGAATGCAAGCGCGTGAGTCTTTTCAAAACGCCGGGCAAGCAAAGCCGACAGCTGATTTTGAAGCCGGATGATTTCGGTTAAGCTGAGAGATTCGAAATCAAGTGACATAGGGTAGGGGGATGCGCCGGCATCTCCAATTGCGCATGTCTCGACGGATCACGAGCATGCTGTTACTCTCGCTGTTTCAGAAAAAGCGCACGACCACCGCTGTGGAATTGTCCTTCCCTCCGCGCGCATTGGATTCCGCAACGAGATCCTTACACGCCTCGTCCGGTGAATGGGCCGCGTGGCTCAAATGAGCGCTGATCTGCTGATCACTCAGCATTTTGGTAATGCCGTCGGTGCAGAGCAGTAGTATGTCGCCTGGCTGGATGGCATGCTGGGAAATGTCCGGGTCTGTCTGCCCCTCTATGCCCAACGCACGCACAAGAATGTGGCGCTGGGGATGCGTCGCGACCTCCTCAGGTGAAATGCTGCCTCTTGCAAGAAGGTCCTCGACCAGCGAGTGATCACGAGTCAAGAGTCGAAGTTCCTGGCCCCGGTACAAATACGCCCGACTATCCCCGACATGGCCGATCACCAGTTGTAAGGGAGATAGTGATGACACCACCAGCGCGACGATGGTCGTGCCCATGCCGGACAAGGCAGGTTCCTCACGCGCCCTTCCCCGAATGGCCTCGTCGGCCTGTTGAAATGCCCGGCGCAATTGAACTGAGGCCTCGCCATTGTCTTGCTTGAATACAGCAGGCCCGCCGCGTTGTTTCAAACCTTGAAAGTGGTCGAGGAGAACCTTGACGGTCAGCGCGCTGGCAATATCGCCGCCGGCTCGCCCTCCCATGCCGTCGGCGACTACCCATAAGCCGAGGCCGTTGTCCACGACAAATGCGTCCTGGTTGGACGAACGCATTAACCCCACGTGGCTCAGCCCAGCGCCGTGCCAGGGTGGATCTGAGTTCTCTGAATGAGGAATCATGTTGTCCAAGTATGGCTGAGGTGCTACCTGCTCGGAGCCTTGCCTGCCCTTCTTGGCGAGTCGGCCGGCAGCAAGAACAATTCGCATAAGCTACCGCAAGTAGGTTTGTTTCTCAATGAGCGACTTGCCCGGAAGGGCTGAGAAATACGTGTAATTATTTTTCTGGAGGAAATAGAGGAATAGTGGTTGAATTTTTTAAGAGTGAGGCGTACCTGTAGCTGCGTTGCCGCAAGGAAGCCATCATACGGCTGATGTCATCAGCAGCTGTCTGGAAGGGAGGACAAGATGCAACGGATCACAGGAGTTTCGCCAGTCGCTTCCTTCAAGTTGTGGCCAATCCTTCTCGCAGGTCTTATTGTGGGCTGTGCGGAGACGCCATCGGTTTCCAATGTCATGCCACCGCGTGACTCGACGCGAATTTATGTGGCTAATGAAGGCTCGAACACCGTCTCGGTCATTGATGGTGACACCTTCAAGCCGGTGGGAGAGATCGAAAGCCTCAACTATGCCACCCACGATCTGGCCTTGACCCGTGATGGTCGAAAATTGTTTGCGACGAATCTTGCTTCCGGTGCCGTCTCGGTCATCGATACCCCCACATTACAGACTGTTGCATCGATCTATACGGGAAAACGAAGTCATGTCGTTGCCATCACCAACGACGGCAAACATGCCTGGGTGGCGAACATTGCGGACGGAACTGTTTCCATCGTTGAAACGGTCGGATATCGAGTCCTCGGTGTTATTCCCGTTCCACAGGCGATGGGCATCACGTTTTCCCAGGATGGGCAATTCGCGTACGTCAGTAGTATGAACAAAACCGTATCAGTTGTGGATGTGGCGGCCCACCAGATTATCGAGACAATTCCAGTCGGTACGAATCCGCATTTTCTTGTGCTCGCTCCGAACGGGTACATCTGGGGCACGAATACGGGGCAGAACGATGTGTTTGTGATTGATCCAAAAGAGAATAAGGTCGTGGGGACGTTGGAGGTCGGTCAGGCGCCACAACAGATTACGTTCGGCTATAAGGGCACGACCGGTCCATTGGCCTATATATCCGTCGGAGGACTCAACAAAGTCGTGACCACATTGGCAGACCCCAAAAATCTCAAGATCCGGGATCAGATTGATGTCGGAGAGGAACCCAACGGGATTTGGTCGAATCCTGTGGGCTCGCTTGTCTACGTCGCACATTCAAAATCAAACGATCTCCGGGTGATCGATACGGCGACAAGCCAGGTCCTCGCGACTGTGCCGTTAGGCCGGAAACCGATTCGTGTTGTGGTCTCTCGATAGAATCAGAAGGAACGCAATCAGAAACGGCCAGCGCTGATCATGAATTTGACCGGCATTCGAACCTATCTGGGAGAACGTCAGCATGTGCAATGAATCGTCTAGGCCATATACTCGTCTGTTTCGATTTCTTGCAGTTGGTGGCCTCGCAATCATGGTATTTGGGGGATCGATGCTTTTCGTGGATGAAAAAGCTGAGGCTCAGTCGCAAGCAGCTGGAACCGCGCAAAATGCCGTCGGCTCGCTTCTCATTGTGAGAAAAGATGGAATTCAAGAGACCCTGCGCGGTAAGGGGGCGGTGTCCCTCTATGAGTTCGATGTGCTGAAGACAGAGCCGGGCAACCAAGCAGAGATTCTCCTGGACGGCGCGGTTCAAGTCTACTTGAACGAAGGGACCGAGGTGATGGTGCTCTCTCGATGGGAGAAGCATCGTCCCCTGATCAGAATTCTGCGGGTCAAGAAAGGCGAGTTACTCGTCAAGATCGCAGAAGGGCCCAAGCCATTGGAAGTCGAAACGCCGGTAGCCAGCGCGCGAGTGAAACAAACCGAATTCGACATCAAGGTGCAAGAAGATGGAGAAACGACCCTGCGGGTGCTGGAAGGAGTGGTGGAGTTTGGAACGGCTTTCGGCACCTGTCCTATTCGCACGGGCACCGTCAGCTACGGTGTTCGGGGGAAGAAATGTACCAAACCGAAAGAGGAGGATTATGCTGCGGCGCTGGACTGGGCAAAGGAACTGGCAAGGAAATGAATCGTCACTGGCGTCCTTCTCCAACTAGAAAAAATGCCGCCCACGCAAAAGGATGAGCAAAGTAGGCATGCTCTGGATTCGAGGTTGCTTCTGCCATGACCGCCAGCATTCCTTGACGAAGAGCCTGCGCCGGGGTGTGCGAACTATTTCCTGCATAGTATTTAAAGGTTTCGGTCATGAGAAACTGAGTCGCTCGATCGTCCACGCTCCATTGCGATACCAACAGGGCTTTCGCCCCGGCAAAGAAAAACGCTCGCGCCAAACCCGTTAAATTATCCCCGCTATATTCACCTCCTGCAGTATTACAAGCCGAGAGAATCACCCAAGTCGTTCTGGCAAGATTCAAATGAAGGATGTCCTCTAGCGAAAGCAGTCCGTCATCCTCATCTGTTGGAGAAGAGGGGGGAGTCAACACCAGCGCCGGCTGTGTCAAGCCCTGAAGATCACCAGCAAGAAGCCCATGAGTAGCAAAGGACAGCACCTCAGCAGAGCCGAGGCGACCGGATCGATTGAGTTGACCGACTTGGGTTTCCGTCGCCTCTTCCGACAGAAAGACATGCTCATGGGGCGACACGTTCATAGCGGCAGCAACGGCAAGCAGCTCTTCGCGAGTGCCGGGCAGGCGATTGAGCAGCTCGAGCTCACTACGTGCAACCCGCACACCTCGATGCTTCGGTATGGATCCTCCGCGCGAAGCTCCAGTGCCTTGGAGTACCGGGTCACCGAACCCGATAAATCGTTCCTGATGAGCAGTCCGGACCCGAGAGGTCTCTCTCAAGAGTTTTAGTACCGAAGCGGAGGGAACGACGGTCAGGGTATAGGCAGATCCGAGCCATGGAAGATCTTTATAACGGAGCAGATCTTTAACGGACACCATGCCCCCTGTTCGAGAAAAGTCCGCTAGTTGTTCGGGGGAACGGTCTGTCTGGTCGCGTATCAAGACGGCAAGCGGGAGGGGCAGAAGCACCGAATCGGGAATCAGGATGAGATGCTCAATTTGCTGAAGCTGAGAGGAAACCGGTCCAACAAGTAATCGATACAGTTCGCGTGCCGCATCGATGGCAAACGGTGGAAGGCCTGCCACATCTGGAGACGACGTGAATGCAGGTGTCAGACTCGTTCTGACTCGATTGACCAGCTCAGCCAATTTGGGTCGGGAGATGAAACTCTCTCGGTAGAGAGGAGGTTGTCCCGATCGCACCAGCCAGATGCAGACGCGGTCGGGAAGCGTCAACCAACTGATGAGCGCTTCATTTCCCGTAAGCAACGATTGCGTGCCAGATATTGTCGCCGGCTTCGGCAAGGCAAGTTCGGCATAGCGAGGCGACATACGGTCCAGTTCTTTCGCGTCTGACTCGATTGCTGCCTGGACCGTATAAAGCTCCTGCTTTGCGCTATCGAGTTCATTTTCGTTTCGCTGTTCAGCTGATTGGGAGTACAACTCGCTTAACTTGGTCCACACTACCTGTCGCTGACGGCGCAAATTATCAAGTTGGCGAGCCAGCTGGTGCGCGTCTCCTTCAATCGACTGTCTTGCCATGGCTCGCGCTACGGCGGCTTGGATCATCCAGCCGCGAGCTTGTTCGGCAACGAGAAAGCTATCGGCGATAGCAGTCGGCGGAGTCGTATCCAGAGAGGGCTTATTGGTCATGGTGGCTAAGAGCAATTCATAGTCATACAGACCCTTCAGTTGTTGGGCCCATACCCGAGCCTGAGTGGCCTCATCCAAGTTCTGGTTTGCAGAAATATGCATGAGGGTGATATGGCGCGCGCGTTCATAGTGTTCACGTGCTGCTTTGATTTTGCCTTGCGCATGAAGGCCCCGAGCTAGATCGAACAGGCTAGCCGCCACGTCCGGATGCGTTGGGCCTAGCAACGCTTCCCTGATTCGAGTGGCCCGTTCGAAGTGATCTGTCGCTTTCCTCAGATCACCACGCTGAACTTCCAGATAACCTAGGGAGGTTAAGGTTTCGGTGGAGAAGACATGTCCATGGCCAAGTGCATGTTCTTGGATCGCAAGCGCCTCTTCGAATAAAGATTTGGCCTCCTCAGGTTTATTCGCCTGGGCCGCCAACTGTCCCAGGGCATTCAATGTCACGGCGACAAATGGATGCTGCGGGCCAACAGTGGATTTTTGTATGTGAAGGGCTCGCTCGAAGGACTGCTGTGCCTCGCGCATGTTTCCCAGCGCTCGGTGCATTGTCCCGATTTCGTTCAAATCACCGGCGATTTCAGCATGATTGGCACCGAGGGATGCTTCATTGATCTGCAATGCACGTTGAAATAGGGGCAGTGCGCCCCGGTAGTTACCTGTCACGGCCTCGAGCATTCCCATTCGGGATAACGTTCGCGCAACGTGGGGATGCGAGGCCCCGAGAATTCGCTCCCGAATCGAGAGCGAGCGTTCCAGGGGGACCCGAGCCTCGGCGAATTCGCCCTGCCGGCGCAAGATATTCCCGTAATAATTGAGTCCCATCGCGAGATCCAGTGGCTCATCACGTTCCAAAGGATCCAGAATGGACAACGCTCGTTCCATCAAAGAGCGAGATTGCTGAAGGTCGCCAAGTTGGCTCACGACAATCGAAAGGTGAATGAGGCTCACTGCGACCTCGGGTGCAGTGGGGCTGAGGGCCGTTTCCCGGATGTGGACCGCGTGCTCAAGCAGCGGCCGCGCTTCGGCGAATTGCCCTCCGGCGTACAGCGTACGGGATAGGTTGGTCAGGCTTTCTGCGATGGCGGAATGAACCGGAGGAAACGCCCCTTGGCGAATTTTGAGGGCGCGCTCAAGTAAAGGACGAGCCGCCTTATAGTCGGATTCCTGGAGGATAATCCCTAGGGTATTTAGACTTTCCGCAATGAGCGGATCCGTCGGACCGAGAGCCGCCTCTCGAAGTGTCAAGGCCTCCTTTGCAAGAGGCCGCGCGTCAGCGAATTTTCCAGCGTGGTGGAGCCTGAGCGCGTCACGGTTCAGTTCATCGGCATGCGCGAGTTGCTCGATTGTGACCGGGTGGGAATCGGATACAAGGATCCCTTGACTAGCGCCCCATGCCGGATAGGTGGAGAAAGCTGCTGAGCCCACCAAAATCGCAGCAACGATGGAAGCGTGAAGCGGTTGTGGCTTGAACCACATGGTTTGATCCATCCGATGTACGAACAAACTGGCGGCAGAATTGGTAGTGACTTTATTTCATCAATAGACCCAGGTCACCAAGCCAGTCGCCACATTCTTTGTGTAATCGTAAATAGCCACATTCGACACGGCGGTGGTGTGAGAGAATTGGGCCGTGATGAGCCAGTGTTCGCTCAATGCTTTGGTCAGCTGGATTAAGTGGTCGTATTGCGTGTCCTTGCGTTTGGATAAAGCAGCGTCTTTGTCCAGAAACAGCGTTTGAGGGTTTTGATAATCCCGGAAATGCAGGCTAAAGGTATAGCCTGCATGCATATCCCAGGGAAGGCGTACCTGGAGTCCGGCCTCTAAGCGATGCCCGTTGTAAGAGAAGGCTGTGCCTTCCGTTCGTTCGATGTCATATTCGTATCCCACGCGCAGGACGGTCCGATCACTTGCGAAACGAAATGAATGGAACAAGCCAACCATCGTGTTATAGCCGTCGCGTTGCTCGGAAGGGAATCGCGGATCGAATTCGCCAAAGAAATTCTTCTTTTGGTATCGGCCAAGCGTGGTCGTCATATGACCGACGCTGCCCAATAAAGGCACCATCGTATTGGGTTCCACAATCGTCGCGGAGAGCGTTGGGCTGTGCCGGGAAAGAAACCCGTTAAAATCGAGAAACACATAGTCGTAGGTATAGTCTAATCCCAATTGAAACGGCATGTCGGCTAGAGTCGTTCGATAATAGCTATGGAGTCCGGGTTGATGGCTCTGAATGTTGAAGCGATCCAAGTTTCCTGCATAGTTGGAGGTCTGCAGAAACGAATAGCTCACAGAACTCTCAAAGCCTTGGTGACGGAGGAAGGAATATTCTGCATTCAGTGTAGCGATGGCGCCAGGAGAATTTGTCCGGCGCTCTCGAAACTGGTCAACCAATGATCTCACCGCCGGGTCACAGCGGTCACAACGATCCGGATTGATGGCCACGTTGTCATCGTAGTAGCCGCCTACGCTGATGCTGGCGCGTAGGCGCCGTTCTTCCCGTTGAACTCCCTGCCGAGCCGCCAGGCTTTCGCTGAGCCTGATCGCCGTCTGCGTTAACGGATCCACCGCCCGACTACGTTGTAAATCTTGGAAGGCAGCAGTAGCTTCTTGTGTCATTCCCGATACCCCTAAGGCCAGTCCACGGTAAAAGGTCGCCAGACGTTGGAGATTGGGATCGGTGACATTGCCCCGATCAAAGGCTTCAATCGCCGGCTTGTACTCTTTCTTTCTGTAGCGTGTTACCCCGACATAATAACCGAGATTATCCATACCGGGGTCTTGCTGATAGGCCTGCTCAAAGAGAGGAGAGGCTTCGTCATAGCGATTAGCTGCGAGGTAGGCCACGCCGAGTTGATACTGGACATTCACATCGGTTGGATGCAGTTGCCTGGCTGCCTCAAGCGGCTCGATTGCGTCATCCGGGTGCTGGAGAGCCAACTGGGTCAAGCCTAGATAATACAGTCCACGCGCGTTGTGTGGATCATGCGTACGGGCACGGGTGAGGAGGTTCAGCGCTTCATCATATCGCTTCGATTCATACGCGAGGACTGCTTGCGCCACCAAGACGTTGCCTTCCGACGGCTGCGCTTGCGCAGAGCCTGGAAGGTACACCTGCATTCCGATGAGCATCACGAAAAGGAGCGTTGCTGAAATACATGTATTTATTTTTTTCGTTTGTCGAGTCCCTTGACCTCGGAAAGCCATTACTGTAGCCTCCTTTCCCGAAATATAGATCGCATTACTACGTACTATAGCGTGGTAAATATCAGCGAAAGCCGATGCCCTTGTATAGAACTCACGTATGCCTGTCAAGCACAGATTCACCTCGCGACCGTGAATTCATTTCCCAGCCGAGGAGTACGATCATGCCGATATCTCCTTTCTTCCGTTTAATTGTGATGACCCTCATCGTGTTGCACCTTGTGGGGCCTGGACTCCTCTGGGCGATGGAGCAACGGGGGGTGGAGGTGCGCCGCCACAATCAAGCGGTCGTGTCGGGCATTCGCGGGAGTGCTCTCACTGTATTGGCTGGGGAGACCACGAGACCGGTGCGCTTTAGTGAACCGATTGCTTTTGGTGAACAAGTGCGGACGGCCCGCGACAGTTCCGCTGAGGTCCTGATCAATAATCAAGCCGTCGTGACCATGTTGAGCGAGTCCGATGTGGCGTTAGAAGAACGAGACGGCCATACCGTCGTGCATTTATCAAAAGGGAGCGTGTTGGTGTCGGCGGCGGCCAGTGCCTTACGGGAGGGGCAGACCGTCATCGTAGAAACGCCCGGCGCGCAGCTCTCGACCCGGGGGGGGCTTCTCAAAGCCACGGTCGGCACGGAGCCCCGGCAGACGAAATGGAAGCAGGAGTCTGAGGGAGGGGTTCAGTTGGTCTCGTATTCCCCGATCTACCCGGTCCAGACGGAGGCGATGGTCAACGAACGTTTTGAAGTCTATGAAGGGACGGGGACGATCGGGACTCGAACGGCAGGCGCGACCCCACTCATCATAGAACCGGGTCAGTCGGTGCAGATGACCGGGGGAACACTGGGAACTCCGGGTGGGATCGAAGGCGCCTTAGCCGGGCCCGGACCAATGGTGCTTGCGGCAACGCGCCATGCCGCGACCCCGCAGGCGGGACTCGAGCTAGTCTCGGCACGCCAACTGCAGCAGGTGAGTGCCCTGCAACAGGCTCTCTACGGCGATCCGGATGCGACGGTCGAAGGGAAGGAGAGCCAGAGCGGTACGATTATCTCCACCCTATTTGGAACCAACCCGACCCAGGCGCCGCCACCGGATTCGAACAATCCGACCGCGAGTCTATTCGGCACTGGGAGCCCGTACACTGCGGCGCTACTGAATGCGATCAATCGCTCCGGGGCAGGCGTGGTCAATGACTCAACTGACTCTAGCGGATTTCTCAATGTAATTGCTGTTGGGAGAGCAGGCCCATTGGTGGAGACCCCCATCGCGGTTGAAGGCGGCCTGGGTCTACTCACAATTGGTGGCCGATCGTCGGGAAATGGATTAGAAAGAATACGAAGTGCGTTTGGGGGGTCGGAACTTCTGAGTGTTGATGGAGGTGACGTCAACGATGCGCCACACGGTGGGCGTGCTCCCATTAGTACGTTAGCGGCCCGGGGATTGACCGATATTGTGGCGGTAAAATCTCCTCCCGTGGTAATTCCCATCAATGATGCTGCAAAAGCGACGATTGATCCAATTGGCACGAGATTAACTGCGGACGGCAGGGCACTATCTGCCCTCCCTTATGAGGTCACCATCGTTTCGATTAAACCCTTGATTTTTGATTCTGCAACCGGTCAGCTAATCGTGGGATCTGGAACAGGAAAGCCGTTCCTCGGTCAGGTAGATACAACTTTTGACGTGGTTAATCTTCAATCCCGAGTAAAGCAAACAGTAACAGTAAACACTTCGCCTGGCGGCACTATTGATAGTGCCGGGAAACTTACGAAGTTGAGCACGTTCCTTAATCTTCCCGAGGGACTTACGACCATAGTCTTAAACGGTGGCGGTGGAGAACTTAAAGATGGGCAGAAATTTACGTTTGCTGACCCTCCTAGCGCTTCTACAAGAGCAATCGATGGAAACCGCGGGGTAGTACTTACTGCCAGACCAGCCGGAACAGAAACTGCAAATTTCCCTGATCCATCAATTGTGATTATTCCAGGAAAGCAAGACAACCGAGCGGTGCTGGAAGGAAGAGGCGCCTCTTCGTTGTTGGATACTGAAGGCAAATCAACGGAAGGCCGCGCTACGGCGGATTTTATTCTGTCCGACTTCAGTTCGAGGTCCGATGGGAAGGTCTGCAGTTTTTGTATTTCTCGACCAGGAGCTACATTGCCATTTGATGAACGAGCAAGTTTTATAGATGCAGCCATTTCGGCCCGCAGCTCATCGTCGGCGGGATTACCTATTTTTGATGCGGTAGGTTCAGTCAATGACCGTACGGTTGAGCTTACCGCAGGAGTGGTGTTGACAGAGAAGTCATCTTTCTCGGTTCGAAGTGAAACAACCCGTCGGGACTATACGTATCGCGAAGATTCCTTCGGCAATGTCGTCGGCACTAAGGGCATCGTTACGTTGCCACCAAAGCCAAGCAACACCAAGGCTTATTTCCAACGACTGGACGGAACTCCAGAATTTGAAGGGTCTGTGGCGGCAATTGTGGCTAACGAGAACAATTCTGCCTTCGTCAAAATTCATGACCGTGTGCTCGCTGTATTGGATGGGAGTTCCATTACTCCTGACGTGGTCAACGGAAGAGAGCTTCGGACCTCCTTACTTAGCGTGCTCGATAGCCAATTGATTGGCCCCGAGACACCCAGTAGTACGGACGGGAAGCTCCATCGAGAGCTGGTAAAGGGAAAGGCGGAAATCTCCCCCTTACTGGAGGTCGAGGACTCAGCGGTTCGAACCACTTCCGCGGTGGTCGTGCGGGCGACTGCTTCCGGCATCGGGCCTATTGCCTTGGACCGTGCCTTATTGGATGCGAGTTCTCCCATTTTGACAGTAACGAATAGTCAATTCACCGCCACCGGGCATCTGATTGATCTGGCAGGGGTGGGGCCCAGCAAAGAGCTGCTGCGGGCCAATCTCGTCCCGGGCGACGCGTTGGTCCGACTGAACGGGAAGACCATGGATGTCGCGGGTAATTTTTTGAATCTGGCGAGGACAAGTGCAACCGTGAATGGCTACCTCTTTTCTCTGGCGAACGCTGGCACCTTAAACATCGGCGGGACGCTCTTGAGCCTTACGGGGAACTCCATCTTGCGATTGAATAGTGATGCCTTCGGAATCTTTGATCACACCGCCAATACATTTAAGATAACCAACACATTGTGTGCGAGTGGAGAATGCGGGCTTCTGACGGATCATCTCAATGCGCCGTTCCAGTCATCCAACGGTAAAGCCATCCAAGTGGCAGGGAGCAAAAGCAATGTACAGCTTCCTCAGGGGTTCACGCCCTTCCGGGCACCGTCTGGGACCACTTCCTCTGTGGTATTGGATGAACATGCGGCGCTATTGCATATCGAGCCCGGCTCTGAGTTACACATCAGCGTGCCGCTGCCCAAAAAATAATGGGTAAGCACTCTGTGTCAAGAAAACCTACGGCTCAATTTGGTCTGAGGAGGCGACCTATGATCACCAGGCACAATGGCTCTCGTGTAGCGGTGGGATTCTTGATCGTGTTGCACCTTGTGGGGCCTGGACTCCTCTGGGCGATGGAGCAACGGGGGGTGGAGGTGCGCCGCCACAATCAGGCCGTCGTGTCAGGTATTCGCGGAAGCGATCTCACGGTATCAGCGGGGGAGACGACAAGATCGGTGCGGTTTAGTGAACCGATTGTATTTGGTGAACAGGTGCGGACAGCCCGCGACAGTTCCGCCGAAGTGTTGATCAACAATCAAGCCGTCGTGACCATGTTGAGCGAGTCCGATGTGGCGTTAGAAGAACGAGACGGCCATACCGTCGTGCGTCTCACGAAAGGGAGCGTATTGGTATCGGCGGCGGCCAGTGCCTTACAGGAAGGGCAGACCGTGATCGTAGAAACGCCCGGCGCGCAGCTCGCGACCCGAGGCGGTCTTTTCAAAGCCACGGTGGGCACGGAGCCTCGGCAAACCGAACGGAAGCAGGAGTCGGAGGGACGGGCACAGCTGGTCTCGTATGCTCCGGTCTACCCAGTGCAGACGGAGGCGATCCTCAACGAACGTTTTGAAGTCTACGAAGGGACGGGAACGATTGGGCCTCGGACGGCAGGCGCGACCCCGATCGTCATCGAACCAGGTCAATCGGTGCAGATGACCGGCGGGGCACTGGGAACTCCGGGTGGGATCGAGGGCGCCTTAGCCGAGCCTGGACCGGTGTTGCTTGCGGTGACGCACCATGCCGCAACTCCCCAGACGGGGCTCGATCTGGTTTCGCAACGGCAAATGCAGCAGGTGAGTGCCCTGCAACAGGCTCTCTACGGCGACCCCGATGCGGCAGTCGAGGGCAAAGAAGGCCAAAGCGGTACGATTATCTCGACCCTGTTTGGCACGAACCCGAACCAGGCCCCGCCACCGGATTCGAACAATCCGACCGCGAGTCTATTCGGCACTGGGAGCCCGTACAGCGCGGCGTTGCTCGCAGCCATCAATCGGCCTGGGTCCGGATTGGGTGATGATGGAGATGATACTGATGCTGGGCCTACAGTTGAGTCTGGCCTTTCGGTGACGGTGCGAGGTGGAGTTGGGCTATTGGCATTTACCGAAGGTCCTAACAAGGAATCCAGCGAGTTTAAAGCCTCGGAGTTGTTAATGGTGGATGGTGGTCTAGGTAAGGCTCCTCATAACGGACGTCCGCCTCTTAGTACACTTGTGGCGAGAGGTATACAAGAATATGAAGTTCCAAACTTGGGCAATACATCGATTGCTATAGTTGATCCCTCTAAGCTCACTTTTCAGCCGTATGAGCTCAAAATCACAGAAGCGCCACAGGTAATTCACGAAACCAAGGAGTTAAGAGATGGAAGGTTTCAGATTTTGAACAGTGTCTCTCAAGTCGTGCGAGCAGAGGGTCCGGTGAAGCTCGCTCCACGAGATGAATCTCCTGATCTGCTTCTCACAAGAATCGAAGCGACAGTTGATGGTTTAAAAGTGCTTAAATTTGGATTTCTCCTCGACCCACCAGACTCGACAATTCCCGCCGTTATTAAGTCCGTGCGAAACGCGAATGTTCAATTGCCGATACAGAACTATAATCAAGATAACATTGCCGTCCAAACCAAACTCCAAACGGGCATAATCCAACAGGGAGGCGATACCCGACCCGTTGTCCCTGATCGATCTGGGACTTTTCCAGGCCTGGGGGTAGACACACGCGACTCTCGCTTACCGGTAGATGCTGTTGTGTCTGACTATATCTTGTCGGATTTTAGCTCCTTAGGCAGCGGTAGGATATGTACCAATTGCGACGTAAATGCAGGAATTCCCCAAAGCGGTGGATCCTATAGCTTTATAGACGCGCGCATTACTGCTAGGAGTAACGGAGAGTCCCATTCACCAATCCAGTTAGCCGGTGGAGTCGTATTGACTGACCGGTCGGCACTGACTGTCACCAATGCGATCACCCGTGTCTTCGACAAGCTCGGTATAGAGTTGCCCCCAGATTCTCCACCATTGAATGAACCTAGTCAGACGAGTACCTTCTTTCGTAACAAAGGGCTGTCACCAGCCTTTGACGGATCAGTAGCCGCCGTAGTGGGCAAAGAGAATCCTGCATTTCTTGAAATCCATGATCGTGTTCTTGCCGTTCTTGATGGCAGCTCCGTAAAGCCTGACGTGGTCAATGGACAGGAAATTGTTGTCTCCCTGCTTAGCGTGCTCGATAGTCAGTTGATCGGACCGGAGATTGCAAGTAGCACCGTCGGGAAGCTCCATCGAGAACTGGTAGACGGAAAGGCAGAAATCTCGCCCTTACTGGAGGTCGAGAACTCGTCCGTGCGAACCACGTCGGCAGTAGTCGTGCGGGCGACAGAGTCGGGCATCGGACGCTTTGCGTTGGACCGTGCCTTATTGGATGCAAGTTCTCCCATTTTGACAGTAACGAATAGTCAATTCACCGCCACCGGGCATCTGATCGATCTGGCAGGGACGGGGCCCAGCAAAGAGTCGCTGCGGGCCAATCTCGTTCCGGGCGACGCGTTGGTCAGACTGAACGGGAAGACCATGGATGTCGCGGGTAATTTCTTGAATCTGGCGAGGACCAGTGCAACTGTGAATGGCTACCTCTTTTCTCTGGCGAACGCAGGCACCTTAAACATCGGCGGGACGCTCTTGAACCTCACGGGGAACTCCATCTTGCGATTGAATAGTGATGCCTTCGGAATCTTTGATGCCACCGCCAATACGCTTAAGGTAACCAACGCATTGTGTGCGAGTGGAGAATGCGGGCTCCTGACCGATCATCTCAATGCGCCGTTCCAATCATCCAACGGTAAAGCCATCCAAGTGGCAGGGAGCAAAACCAATGTACAGCTTCCTCAGGGGTTCACGCCATTTCGCGCACCCTCGGGGACAACATCAACGGTGGTACTGGATGAACATGCGGCGCTATTGCGGATCGAGCCCGGCTCCGAATTACGCATCAGCGTACCGGTCGTGAAAAAATAAGTATTTCGGAGACTGTTGATACATGAAGCAGGATGAATGGACGGAGGCAATGATTGCTCCCTTGAGGACAGTTCTAATTTGGCACTGCATCGTCTTTTTTGCTGCCATGGCAATGTGGGCCAGCTCACCGGCGCGGGCCGATTCCGCTTATGATCCCATCATTGCTCATCTTGACTTTCTTGGATATCAAAGCGATGTGGTTGATCAGGGTGTACGGGCACGACATTCCTCCAAGCTACATATCGTAGTGTCATACCAGAAAGGCGGCATTCTGGTTCAAACAGCTTTTCCAGGAAAAAGCCCTGAACAGGATGTGCCGAAACGCCATGCAGTGGCGAATGGAGTCAATCTGCGGACGCAAGTAGCGCGAGCGGTGTGGACGACTGAGGGGCATTTATTTATGAGTGCCTGGATGCCGGGTTTGTATGACAAGACGCGGTTCGCACTATTTATGGAGGCGTGGGAACGCGATAGCCAGGTTCTGCGGGACGTGGCGTCTGATCTAAAACCCTATTTGAAAGAGTGAAGACGATGCACGAGGATGTAGCTTTGGGGCGCTAATGTCTAAGCTGCCAAGTGGACTAATCGGAGTGAAACTGTCCGAGGACCGCATGGTGTAGCTCGTGACCACACACTTCAAAGTTCCACTTGGGACAGTAGAGGGTATTCGAGGGCCAATCGTAGAATCCTTGCAGGGATTTCAGAGCAGGGATTGCGGTATTTGTTTGCGAAGCGAAGACGATGGCCTGTCGGCCACTGAGCACTTGCCATTCATGTCGAAGACTTTCCTCGTCGAGAAACACAACCGTCAGGTGTTTGATTATGTGCCGCTCTTGATAATTTCCCTGTGCGGTAGCGCAACCTTGCAGAGGCAAGACCGCGAGCAGGGCAAGGGGCAACTTTTTCAGGAGACGGTGTAAGGCCATAAGTGGTTTGCTATCAAAGCAGAATCTGTACCTGTCTCTTCCCCTGTTTCGTATGTGAAATTTCCAGCGTCACGCCGCGATTTGTTTCCAACTACATGAGCGACTGGCACCCTGGGCAGGACGATCCGTACATTCCGGATCGGGGCAGACTAAAATTTGCTCTAAGGAAAAACGGGTAGAAGGTTTATTCCCCCCCCACTTTCATGACAGCTTGCGCGATCAAAACCCGTTCTGAATCTCAGCGGAGCTAGGGATAATACTTCCATTTCGATATCTATGTGCTTGATTTCTTTCGTTGAAAGAGCTACCTTCCGATCCGCCACAGACCACCCAGTCATCTGCATCGATAGTGTGGGCGTTTGTCCTGGAAGGTGACTGCCCTATGCCTAATCATGGGCCACACATTCCGTTATTTGGAGCTGCGGCTCCAGATCTTCGATGGGACACCGCCTGTGACCTGCTAGGTGGAGCCGATTGGTCATCTGTCCCTGAGCTTGTGCAATCGTTCCCTCCATTTCGAGCCAGATTCTCTGTAGGTCGGCAGTTTCTCTTCCAGGATGATCCTGTCCGGCTTCCACTGGAATGTTTGTGGTTAAAGCTCAGCGGGTTTGCCTGCCTCTGTCGTGCGACCGCTGAATTTTATCGGCAGCATCAACGTCCTCATTTGTCTCTAACCCCCGAACAGATCAGGGTGCATCCCAGCGACCCTACGTTTACGTGGCTGCCGGCTCGATGGTTGTTTGCGGTGAATCTAGATGAAGGGCAAGGGTCAACCCCATTGGTCCATGAAACGATGCGAAAGGAGATGGCTCAGGAAATCTTTGTCTCCTCTGGAGAAATTGATCCCACCTACACTGCGCCTGCCATAAAGCAATGGCCGATGGGGCGTGAACTTCCGGTTACGGTTCTGCTTCGTTCCGTTGAGCGTATTCCGGATGATGTGGATGAGCAAGCCTCACGCGGGCTCATACGAGCCCATATGTTTTCCGATGAGGTAGCATTCGCTGACTTTTCCGAACACGACGTATTTCACATAACCTTAAGGTTGCCTGGGAGTGGAACGACCAAGATTTCTCTGTGGGCAAGAAAAGTGGAGGAGGCGGAACGAGGGCTGGTCGTCAGCGGTGTGACTGATGCAATCCCACAAGTCGCATGGTCGCAATTGGAACGGGCCAAACAACAAGTGTTGTCCGATGCCCGGACAGAGGTCTTTCGTGCATTCGATCATGCATGCGACCTCTATAGTTTAGGCACGTTGCTCTTTCGATGCCTTCTTGTGAATCCATCTCGGCCTTTCGAAGTTGTGCAGCACGAACTGAGTGCCGTACTTGAAAGATTGGAGCCACTCGTTCAGGGCTTGGAGCCGGATGATCACTGGACTCGCTTCACGCGTGTCAGCGGAAGGTTAAAAGAGCAGCGAGACATCTTTGCTCCACCCTCCGACTGCCTGTCTGAATTCGCTTGGTACGACGCGTTGATCTATGGATTACGGCTGACGTCACGCATCCCAGGCTTTGGCTTCTGTGGCAATACCGAGTCGAGAGACACGGCAGCTCTACCGGGAGCGTTACATGACGCAATGCAAGGCGCAGAACACTTGGCCGAGCAGGCGAGAATAGATTTGTTTGAAGCCGCTGCTCGGCATCGCGAGCTTCTGCGGATCTGCGATCTCGTGTTAGCCGAGCGTATGTAACTAGGTCGATGGCTATACGATTGGAAATTCACCCTCCCGAGATTCTCGGCTGCGGCCAGGTGCGGAAGCATGTCTTTGAGCAAGGAGATGTGACCATCGGACGAGCATCCTCGAACGACGTGGCGTTGGAGGACCCGGGAAGGGTGGTCTCTTCCCGTCACGCCGAGATCCGGCGGAGAGGTGAGGCTTGTGTACTGGTTGACGTCGGGAGTACTAACGGAACCAGCGTTAATGAGAGGCCGTTGGTCCCGCAGCGTGAGTATCCGCTACAGGAGGGAGACCGGATACTTATCGGTGATTTCACCATCCTATTTTCATGGCAGAGGCCAGAAACCAATGGCACCGCGCATCGTGTGCTGGAGGGATCACGGTCGGCTATTCAAAGCGGAGATGCAGATGCCCTGGCATATCAATTGTGTCGTCGCTACGCAGAACTCAGTCGAGGTACCACGCTCGAACGGGAAGCGGAGTTATCAGCGATGTTGCGGCCGATTTTGGCAGGACAGGATGCATCGGCCTGTGAGGCGCTGGTAGGAAAAATCCGCGCGGCGTTATGTCACCGATTGGGTCAGCCGGTGACCGCGACTCCTCCGGAGGTGAGCCCTGAGCCACCAGCGCGTACGCCTCCAACTGCCAACGAGGCCGCGTACCGGGGGCTCCTGGCTATTGCGCAGAAGTACTGCATGACGGTTCCCACGCCGATGACCCCTGGATTCATCGGTCAGTTCGCCCTGCGCATCGATCAAGTGCTCCATATTACCTTCGGCAACCTGCTGGAATCATTGCGAGGAAGGCGGCAGTTCGCCCGCGAATTGGAGGTGGAAGCAACCCGCATCCTCAATTGGGCGCCAAATCAACTTAAGCAGTCGGAAAGCGAACAGCAGGTGGGAGCCTATCTTCTCGACGTGCTGTCCAATCCTAAGGAAGCAGAAGTCGTGATGGCGGATCTCGAACGTGTCTTTCGCGATTTGGCTCTCCATCAAATCGGGCTGATCAAGGGGTTCGAAGAAAGTCTTCGTGCCGTCCTACGAGAGTTCGATCCTGCGGCAATTGAAGCCGACCTCGCACGCACTCCTCTACAAATCGGCCCCCTGCGACTTCCTCCGTCCTTTCGCCTCGTTAAGCGTTGGGGCGCTTGGGCGCAGTTCAAACGGAAGCATCGTCGATTTACCGAGGAAGAGGTCAGGATCTTTGAGCAAATACTGGCACCACATTTCGCGAAAGGGTATTTGGATGTTCAGAAGACGCAACGCAGTCTTTAACCTGTCTGTCTGCCTGCTCATGCTCCTCATGGGGGGGATCACAGTCGGCTGCGGAAGCGGGGTGAAGGATGTCCGCGTGACCCTTCTGCCGACCCACCGACTGAATCCAGATGAATCTGGTGCTCCCTTGTCCGTCATCGTGCGCGTCTATCAGTTGAAAAATAGAGAGCGGTTTGAGCGGGCTGATTTTCGGGCGCTCTGGAAAAATGATGAGAAAGTCCTAGAGGGAGACTTGCTCGAACGACAGGAGGTCACCGTCTACCCCGAGACCAAGACCTCTGTCGAATTGCAGGTGGATCAGAAAAAGGGTGTGCAGTTCCTGGGAATCATGGCGTTGTTTCGCAAGCCGGAAGGGGAGTTGTGGCGACAGGTCACGTCTTCGGACGTGTCCTCGTGGGTTCCGTTTCGGACTCCGAGAGTGAAATTTGTCCTGGATGAACACACGATCAAACTGAAGGACTAACAAGGAAGGGCGCCGGATATCACGATGGAGAACAACCAACGAGTCGTCTGGAGTGAGGGGATGCTGCTCACTCCCCAGTTGTTTCAACAGTGGGACCAATATTACGAGCGTCATCTGAATGAGCGTTTCCATGCGTTGATCGCCTTCGGCTACGGTGTGCTGCGTCTGGACTTCGATCACGACGGTTTGTCGAACGGGCGAGTCACCTTGCTCGGCTGTCATGGGGTATTGCCGGATGGACTCATCGTGAGGATTCCTGAAGATGATACGGCCCCGCAAACGCGTCTCATCGGCGATTTGTTCCCGGCTTCGGTCGATCACCTGGATGTCTTTCTGGCAGTCCCGGTTGAACAGACGGAGGGCGTCAACTGTGTGTTGGAGGGCGATTCGGGATCGCGAGCCGCCCGATATTCGTCGGCCTACATAGAACGGAAAGACACTACGACGGGCGGCAATCCGCGTGAGATCCTGGTCGCAAAAAAGAACCTCCGCATTGTGTTTTCCGGCGAACCAACAACCGACATGGTGGTCCTGAAGATCGGCGAGTTGCTTAGAACGCAGGCCGGCGCCATCGCTCTGAAGGAAACCTATATCCCCTCGTGTTTATGGATTTCCGCTTCTCCGTATCTGCTGCGACTGCTCCGCGGCCTGATTGAACTCTTGACTGCTCAAATCGGATCGTATGGAAATGCTCAGCGGGGGATATTGGAAGCTATCGGGATGGATTTAGGCAAATATCACCTCATCGCCTCGCTCGTGGCCAGTTTGCCGGCCCTGCAGCACATGAGTCTCGTCGAAAAGGTGCATCCGGAACATCTCTACCTCCTTCTTGCCCGGCTGGCTGGAGCCCTCACGATGCTGGCGGGTCCGATGGAGACGCTGGAGTTGCCCCCCTATCATCATGACAACCTGTCGGCCACGTTCGAGGATCTGGACCACCGTATTCGTGCCATCGTAGACCGCTTCCAGCCGACGCACTACCTGACCATCCCACTTGAGGCAAGCGGGGACAATGTATGGGTCGGGCGAGTACCGGAAAGCCGCCTGTTCGCTTCGTCTCAATTCTTCTTAGTGGCTGCGGGGGATCTCAGCGAGGATCAGATTCGCCAGCAGGTGCCGCAATTCATCAGGATCGGCTCGCCGACGAAGCTGAAAGAGATTGTGGCTGCCGCGATGCCGGGAGTCCGGCTGTACCATACGCCGCGGCCTCCGGCGACATTGCCGGTTCGGGTAGGCCAGCAATACTTTCGCCTGGATGATCGAGGCGTGTTCTGGGAAGAGATCAAGAAGTCGCAGATTGTTGCCTTGCATGTTCCCCAAAGCTTGCAATCGCTCCGGTTGCAGCTGCTGGCCACGAAGGAGTGAGCAACGATGGCTACCGTTCAAGTCGAGACGACGGGTTCTCTGAGCGACGTGTTCAACGATCTCCTGGTGCTGGGCGTACAACTCCGTGATGCGACTAATCCAGGAAGCGTCGAGAGCCTGCGTACCCGGCTTCATCAATTGTTTCAATCGGCAGAGGAAAACGGGCGTACTGCCGGCTTGTCGCAAGAGACGTTGACCCAAGCGCGCTACGCTGTCGCCGCGTTTACTGACGAGATGCTCATCAATTCGCGCTGGCCGCACAAGGACGAATGGGCAGCGCGGCCGCTCCAATATGAATTTTTCGGCGAATTTGTAGCGGGAGAAGGGTTCTTTAAACGCCTGGAACATATTCGAGGTGGAGTTCCGGTCAATGCCGATCTGCTCGAACTCTATACCTATTGTCTGATGCTCGGGTTCGAGGGACAGTACAAACTGGAAAATCGTGAACGGCTGCGTGGTCTGGTTGAAGATCTGACACGCCAAATTCAGGGAAAGCGCGGGGAGATCCCACCGCTTTCGCCGCGGGGACGGCGTCCGGAAGAGTTGCTTGAGATGGTCAAGCGTGAACTCCCCGTCTGGGTCATTGTGGTGACCAGCGCCGCCCTGGTTCTCTTGTTCTACGCGGGATTGTCTTTCCTGATCGGACAAGATGTCGGCTATGTGGATCATGAATTGAAGCGCCTTTTGCAGGAGGTGCGAGGGTGATCGGAATCTTTTCGAAGATAAGGTCGATCGTGGTGGCCATACTCCGGCATCCGCGTTTGGTGATCGAGTTCGGAGTGGTCTGTCTGATTTGGCTGGTGTGGTTGATCGGGCCCCAGATAGGTCTGGAATCAGTCGAAAGCCGAGTACAGGTGATCATCGTCATCGGCCTGCTTCGGTTCGTGTTCTATATCGTTCACCATCTCGTCTCGCAGCGCCGTGCCACCCAATTGGAGGCATCGCTTCAACAGCAAGCGCAACTACAGGTGGCGGCGGCCAGAGCAGATCATAAGGAGGAGCTGGAAGCGCTGCGTCGCCAGTTCGATAAGGGCGTGGCGGCGTTGAAAGAGTCCACCATCGGAAAGGGGCTTAAGGGGAAAGCGGCTCTCTATGCGTTGCCCTGGTATATGTTCATCGGCCCGCCTGCGTCGGGAAAGAGCACGGCCCTGCGGCATTCCGGGTTGCAGTTTCCCTATCTCGGCGAATCCGGACAGGGACTTCAGGGCATGGGAGGCACGAGAAACTGCGATTGGTGGTTTACCAATGACGCCGTCCTGCTGGACACGGCCGGTCGCTATGTCACGCATGAGGAAGATCAGAAAGAATGGCTGGGCTTTCTCGATCTGTTGAAGCGATGTCGGAAGGAGAAACCCATCAACGGAATCCTTGCGGCGATCAGTATCGCTGATCTGATGCAGGCCAGCGAAGAAGAGTTAGAGGCTCATGCCAAGAAAATTCGCAGCCGGGTTGATGAATTGATGACACATCTCGGGATCACCTTTCCCGTCTATCTCATTTTTACCAAGTGTGACTTGGTGAGGGGCTTTGTTGAATTTTTTGAGGAGCTGACCAAGACCGAACGGGAGAAAATCTGGGGCTGTACCTTCTCCAAGAGTTCCGCCAAGGAACCGGCGCATGTGCGCTTTAAGGCCGAGTTTGATCAGTTGCTCGCCGCCGTGAAATCCAGGCGGCTCGCGCGCCTCGTGAACGCGCGGGGACCGTACAAGCTCAATATTTTCACGTTTCCTCTCCAGCTCGCCTCTGCGACCGACAAGTTGAACCATTTTGTGGACGTGTTGTTTCAATCAAATCCCTATCAGGAAAATCCGATGTTCCGGGGATTCTATTTGACGAGCGGGACACAGGAGGGCGCACCGATTGATCGGATCCTGGGGGCCATCAGCAGGGCTTCCGGACTCGGAGAGATGGTCGCCTCAATGTTCTCGCCGGCAGAGACAAAGAGCTATTTCCTGAAGGACCTCTTTACCGAAGTGATCTTTCCCGATCACTTTCTGGCCGGGCCTACGACTACCATACACAAGCAACGGGGGTTCCTGCGTGTTGCCTCCTTTGCCGCGGCGACGGTGTTTATCGCAATCTCCGTCGTCGCACTCGCATGGTCGTATGTCGGAAACAAGGCGCTGGTCAGCAGTACCTTGTCCGCAGCGTTGAATGCCCCCGACGTCGCATTGACAGATGCGGCAAGTCTTGAAAGGAACACGGAGTACCTTGATAAGCTGGGCGATCGTTTCGACGAGCTTCTTTCCTATACCCAGAACGGCGCACCTCTGCGTTTATGGGGTTTTTATCGTGGCGAGCGTCTTCTTGACGATCTTCAGGAGGTCTATGCGAGACAGTTCGAGAAGATCTTCCTCATTCCCACCAAGCGCTATATGGAAGACGAGTTATATCGGTTTACGGCAGGAGACGTCCCCAGAACGACAGCGCATTCGAGTGATTATTACTACGCCATGCTCAAGGCGTACATCATGCTGGGTGAGCCCAAACGTGTGAGCACCGCATACCTGGAGCGGTGGCTGACGGCGCACTGGAGCGAGCAGCTGAGCCGTCTGTATGCGACCTATGCTGTTCCGGACTGGGTGCAATCAAGTATCAAGCGGCACATGATCCTCTATGCCAGGTATCTGGCCCGAGTGCAGCAGGGACGGGTCGAATTAAATAAGCACCTCGTGGCAAGTGTGCAGGAACAGTTGCGCGATATTCCCATCGTGGAACGTCTCTACGGCCTCAGTCTTCGTGAAATCGACGAATCGTTGCGCCCCTTCTCGGTGGAAACCGCACTTCAGGGCAGTCATCAAGGTAGTGTGGTCAGCGACTATATTGTCCCGGGGGTGTTCACCTTAGAGGGGTGGAAGGGGCCGTTTCAGAGTGCAATGACGCGGGTGCTCGAAGGTCTAGGAAATGAAGCCTGGGTCATTGGTGAGCCTGATACGAAACAAGTCGATCTCGAGCGGGGGATCAAGAAGCTGTATTTTCAGGATTATGTGCTTCATTGGCGGGCATTCCTCAAGTCACTGAAACTCGGGCCGGCCGTCACTCCGGCGAATATGGAAGAATTGCTCTCAACGCTGAGCCAGACAGATTCACCTGTTATGAGAATATTGGAAGCGGTCGACCACAACACCGTGCCTGAGCCGGAAGGCATCGCAAAACTCCAGGACACCGCTGCCGGCCTGTTGGGAAAGGTCAAAGAGAAGTTAGGGTTGGAATCCGTCGGCAAGAAATTTGAGAAGACAAAAAGAGACCCGGATACCGCTGAGTTTCCCGGCGGGGTGACCATACACTTCCTCGCCATGCATAACCTGATCGCGGCCCAGAAGGATGCGAAAGAGGAGGCTCCCTTTATCCAATATCTGGCAGAGTTACGAAAGGCGCATCAGGTGTTTCGACCACTTCTCCGTTCGGAGACCGTCGGGCCGGACACGAAAACCCTTGCGAAGAGCATTGTGGCGGGAGAGCCCAACGACCTTCTGCAAGGAGTCATTAAAACGGACGCGTTGCTGCAGAAGCTGGATACTGAATTGCGTGAATCGATGTTGGCAGTGCTGTCCGAGCCATGGTTGATGACCATGCGAGGTGTGCTGGAGCGAACTCGATCGGATATCGATCGACGCTGGGGCGCCGACGTATTTCAGGCCTGTCAACGGACGATTGAAGGGAAGTTCCCATTTCGCGCGTCAGGCGAGGATGCGGTCGTAGCCGACGTCGTGGACTTCTTTCACCCCTCCAATGGCACCCTGTGGCGTTTTTACCAGGCAGAGCTCAAGGCGTTTATGGAGGAGAGCGGTGAACGGCTGGTTCGCAAGGCTTGGAACGGAATCGGGATGACCTTTTCGGATGCGTTCTTAGAGTCGATGGAGCGGGCCAGATTTATTTCAGATGGACTTTTTACAAAAGGCTCTCCCGATCTGGGAACAGTCCTAGAGGTCTATCCATACCCGCCACAGGGATTTGCCGGTCGAACGGTCACCGAGGTGCGACTGGATGTGGGCGGTCAACCGCTGCGTTATCGCATGGAACCACAAGAATGGTGGGAGATGAAATGGCCTGGGCCCACACCCTCAGCCGGAGCCACGCTGCTTGTCCAGGTGGGCAACACCTGGGTCACGAGGGAGTACAAAGATGTCTGGGGACTCTTCAAACTTATGAATGCCGGGTCGGTTGAGACGGCCGATCATAGTGAGGTCATGGTCAAGGTCCGATGGGAACTGCAGTCCCCGGATGCAAAGCCGTTACAGGTTCGGTATGACGTGAAGGGCCGGAGCGCCAGGAATCCATTCCGTTCCGGATTTTTTGAGCAGTTCAACTGCGCGCAGCACCTCATGTGACTCAGATGTATAGCTCTATCCTTGGTTATTACGGAAAGCTCCCTCTGTCCGCGGAATTTATTCGGTGTCAGGCCTCAGGGGCCGAAGTTGATGAATTGGATCGATGGCTCCGCGAAGGGATGTATCACGCGAAATCGCGCCTGGGATCTTCCTGGTCTAAGGATTTTACACAAGGGAATCCATGGGGGTTCTTATACGTACCTCGTCAAGGGAGGCGATTCCTTATCGGTCTCTTGAAACCGAGTCAGGACAAGGCGGGACGGGAGTTTCCATTCCTGGTATATCTGCTGTTGGAGAGGGAAGAGTTTCATGAGCTTCCCTGGTGTGCGCCGATGCATTTCAAAGAGTTTTTCGCGCAAAGTCATCGCCTGCTGACAGATGTCGGTGCCGAATCTGATCTGGCTCGTTTGCAATTTCGCTTGCAGGCGCTGACACCGGTGGAAGCGCCTGAGACCGCTTCGATAGAAACGCGATACCACGCAGAACTGCTCCGCCGACGGCTGCGTGAGCACTGGGCTGATCTGTTTGGCGAGTTTGACAATTCCCGGAAATGCCAGGTGCTGCAGTCATTCTTACGTCGGGGGGGAGGATTGAATTGTTCGGGCCCGCTCCAGTGGCAGGCAAAATTACCCCTGTTGTCTTCCAGCAGGGAAGAGACCTATGACCTCCCGTTTTGGATGGATGTGGCATCTCATGCGTCGAACCAGGGGCTCGATGCTGGGATCCTCCTCTGGAATCGATGGTTCACAAGGGACAAGCCGGTGTTGTTTGTGTCGCTAGAATGTCCGACGCCTCAATTGCTGTTGTATCTCATCCATCCGGAGGGTTGGGAGAATGAACAGTCTGGTGCGGGCAAAGAGACGGAGGAATTGTCCGATGCGGGACGCGCGCTTCTTGATGATGGCGAGGTGACATTGGAGGCTTTCCTGCATCGGGTAGCCGGCCTCAGGGCATAGGGATGCACAGAAAGTCGATCATTTGAGCCACAGGCAGCGCTGCATTCAGTACCATCGCTCCCGCGAATTTCGATGGGGAGGTGGAACGACCATGGAATACACGTATTTGCCTTATGGTAGCCTTGCGCTTTTCCTGTGATTTCACTAGGATAGGAACCCTTCCAGCCCAGCGGAGGTGCTTGTATGGGAGCGAAAGAGTTACTCGATCAACATCACCTTTCCGCCGCAATTAGCGAGCTCAATCAAGACATCAAACGGCATCCGACGGACGCCCGACTACGAACATTTCTTTTTGAACTCCTGTGCTTCGCCGGCGACTATGATCGTGGACAACGTCAGCTTGACGTCATCGGACATCAAAATGAGAAAGTCGGCATCGGTGTGGAGGTCTACAAAAATATTCTCCGTGCGGAAATCACCCGGCGACGAATGTTTGCCGAGGGAATCAAGCCGAGTTTTCTGTTTGATCCTCCTGAACATGTCGTGCTCTCTATGGACGCGCATAACCAGCTGCGCGAACACCATGTGGCCGAAGCCAAGGCGCTGTATGAGCGAGCTCAAGGCGAACAGCCGGAAATACGCGGCAGGATGAAGGGCCATCCCTTCACGTCTTTTCGCGACACCGACGACCGCACGGCGGGCATCCTGGAAGTGATCGTGCGCGACTCATACATCTGGGTGCCATTCGAACGGATTCGCAAAGTCGTCATCCCGCAACCAAAACATTTGCGAGATTTGTTGTGGGTGCCGGCGTCGTTGGAAATAGAAGACGGACCGGTGGGTGACGTATTTCTTCCTGTGCTCTACGCCGGCTCGGAGTTAGAGGCCGATGACCAGGTGCGTCTTGGCCGGCTTACCGAATGGGTTGATCTTGGCGCAGGATTGGCCGGAGGAGTCGGACAAAAAACGTTTCTCGTGGACGACCGTGAAGTATCGATTCTGGAGATTGGGGAATTGGAGTTCGAGGTGTTGGCGGCGGTGTGATACGCAAAGGAGACCATGGCTTCCGTACCGACAGTCGATATCGATGCGATTCTTAAACCGATTTCAGGCGACAAGCCCTGTGGAGTCGATCCTCGCGATGGCGTGTCTTTTGATCTGCTGAAGGAAGCGCGACGGGAGGAAGATGCCGCGAGTCAGGGGGATTGGAAGCGCGAGGTGAAGGTCGCTGATTGGCCGAAGGTTATCCAAATCGCAACAAAAGTTCTGTCGACAGAGGGGAAGGATCTCCAGGTGGTTGCCTGGCTGGCGGAAGGATTGGTCAAAAAACACGCTTCGGCGGGACTTCGGGATGGACTCAAGGTTCTACGCGGGTTGCACGAGCAGTACTGGGATCATTTTTACCCCGTGATCGAAGACGGCGATCTGGAATTTCGCGGTGGACGACTCGACGCGCTGAACAAGACCTTGCCGATCGCCATCCTCAACATGCCTCTGATTCATCCACCCGGCGGGCCGGCGTACAGCTACTGGCAGTATAAAGAGTCCCAAGAAGTTGAGAATCTCCGTCGCGGGGCTTCGACGGACGGAGATAAAAAGCGTGCGCTGGCCGAAGCGTTGGAGGAAGGAAAACTCGAAGGTGAAAAATTCGAGAAAGCCGTGGCGATGACACCCCTGACCCATTGCTCGACAATTCTTGAGAACCTGAACCAATGTTGGGATGAATTCGAACAGTTCGAGCGAATCGTGGATGAAAAATATCGCCCGGAGGCGCCAAGTTTGCGATTCATTAAGGAGGCCGTAAGCGAATGTCGGTCTCTGATGAATGGAATTGTCCGAAAAAAGGGGGGCGTCGGGGCATCCACGGTAATTCAACCTGACAATGCTCCTCGGGAGGCCGATATGGCACCGGTGGTACAGATGACGGCGAGCGGATCGGGCATTATGCCGGTAGACCGCGCGGATGCCTTGCGGCGGCTAGGAGCCGTGGCTGAGTTTTTCCGTCGGACAGAACCGCATAGTCCTGTGGCCTATCTCGTCCAGCGCGCAGCGCGGTGGGGGGAAATGCCCTTGGAAGAATGGCTGCAGGAGGTCATCAAGAGCGACGATGTGCTTGGCAACGTCCGTGAAACGCTGGGACTGACACAGAGCCGGCCGACGAATGAGCAAACTCCTTAGCAATCAACTTACGGAGGATTCCCATGGCACGTGAAAGCACTCAACACAAGTTGGACCGGGTTCGGCCGCCGCGTGTGCAGATTACCTATGATGTGGAGACGGGCGGCGCGATTGAGATGAAAGAGTTGCCGTTCGTAGTCGGTGTCATGGCGGACTTGGCCGGGAAGCCGGATCAGCCCCCTGCGCCCTTGAAGGATCCCAAGCGCAAATTCGTGGAGACAGATAGGGATAACTTCAACGACGTGATGAAGGGGATCGGTCCGCGCCTCGCGTACAAGGTGGATAACAAGCTGACCAATGACGATACCAAGATCGGCGTGGAAATCCGTTTCAACAACATCGATGACTTCAGCCCCGAGCAGGTGGCCGAACAGGTCGAGCCGCTGAAAAAGCTGGTGGAGGTCAGAAAACAGCTGTCCGCGCTTCTGGCGAAAACCGACGGGAACGACAAGCTGGCTGAAAAACTGCAGGAAATCATCGGCAATACTGAGTTGCAGCAGAAGATCGGGAAAGAAGCAGGACTGGGAACTGAGGGTGGTTCCCGGAAGGAGGGCTAACCATGGCGGAAGAGGCGAAACAAGCGCAGCCTCAGGGGGCGGCGGTCGCGGGAACCGAGGAGAGCGGGGTTCTTGATCAGATTATCAATGAAACACGCATCGGAAAAGACGACTGGGAGCGTGACCAGTCGCGCCGGCAGATTTCCACCCTTGTTGAGGAGGTGATGAAAGGCACCCTCCGAGTGTCGAAAGACCTCGAGGCGACGATCAATGCACGCATCGCGGACATCGACAAGGTTTTATCCGCCCAGCTCAACGCGATCATGCATGCACCGGAGTTTCAAAAGCTGGAAGGGGCCTGGCGCGGGCTGCACTATCTCGTCATGCAAAGCGAAACCAGCACCATGCTGAAAATTCGTGTGCTGAATATCAGCAAGGACGAACTACGGAAGGATCTTGAGAAGGCCGTCGAATTCGACCAAAGCGCACTCTTCAAGAAAGTGTATGAGGAAGAGTACGGGACCTTCGGTGGAGCGCCCTATGGCGCCTTGATTGGAGATTATGAGTTCGGACGGCATCCTCAGGATTTGGCATTGCTGGAGAAGGTCTCGAATGTGGCAGCTGCGGCACATGCGCCGTTCATCTCAGCGGCTGCCCCGGGCCTGCTGGGGCTTGAAGATTTTACAGATCTTCCGAATCCTCGTGATCTGGCCAAGAAGTTCGAAACGCCGGATTACGCCAAATGGAAGTCGTTTCGTGAATCAGAGGACTCTCGCTATGTGGGGCTCACCTTGCCCCATGTGTTGATGCGGCTGCCGTACGGGCCGGATACGGTGCCGGTCGAGAACTTTAATTTCAAAGAAGACGTCGATGGCACGGACCACAGCAAGTATCTCTGGGGGAATGCCGCCTATGCGATGGGGGCTCGTCTCACGGATGCCTTTGCAAAGTATGGCTGGACCGCGGCCATTCGTGGCGTGGAGGGGGGAGGACGTGTGGATGGGTTGCCGACCCATACGTTCCGTACCGATGAAGGTGAGATTGCGCTGAAGTGTCCGACCGAGATTGCCATCACCGACCGGCGTGAGAAGGAGCTGTCGGATCTCGGATTTATTCCGCTCGTCCATTGCAAGGGGACAGACTTTGCCGCCTTCTTCGGGGCCCAATCCTGCCAGAAAGCCAAGAAATATGACACGGACGCCGCCAACGCTAATGCGCGGCTCTCAACTCAGCTCCAATATCTCCTGGCGATGTCACGCTTCGCGCATTATCTCAAGTCGATCATGCGGGACAAAATCGGAAGCTTCATGACACGCAAAGATTGTGAGGATTTCCTGAATCGCTGGATCAGCAAGTATGTCGTAAGCACGGAAGATGCCGGGCAGGAGATCAAAGCCAAGTTTCCCTTGAAGGAGGCCCGAGTGGAGGTGGCAGAGGTGGCAGGAAAGCCCGGTGTCTATAGAGCCATTGCTTTCTTGAAGCCTCACTTCCAGTTGGATGAGCTGACAGTGTCGCTCAGGTTAGTGGCTGAGCTGCCGCCGCCGGCCAAGCGGTAGAATCAGCAGGATACTCTGCTTTGAAGACGGGGCGTAGGATGCATCAGTCTTGTGTGAATACATTGGATGATTGATGCATCTACCCCGGTGTCGCAGATGGGATGAAGCCACGGAGATGACCGGGGTTTATCATGAGTGTCGATTGCGGCCTTGACCTCGTTCGTATACTCCATTTGTTCATCATCAGGTGGGCGTCTCTAGCCCATTTCCTCCGGTCTCGTCTCATCCCGCAGTGCGTATCTGATTTGTATCGACCGTTTATCTTTTTGGATAAGGTGGCACTCTGACGGTGCGACCCCAGTCGTAGAAACGATGCGGAGTGAAGCGACTCTCCCGTTATCATTCAGTCACTTCGAAGGCGCTGTGGCAATACAATGAGCTGGACTGTGGTGGGCATGGGCTTTGCGTTTGGAACCGGTCAGAGCATCGGCCACCAAAAGAACAAGGCTGGAAGGCACAGTCATTCACATTCACAAGGAGGAAGGTGATCATGGCAGAAACGAGGCAGGAGAATGCGTTTTTAAAGCTAGGGGATATCAAGGGGAAGGCGACGACCGATAAATTCAAAGACCAGATCGTCTTCCAATCGATGTCCTACGGATTGAATCAGTCGGGTGAATGGGAAGAGGGCGACCGGTTATCCGGTAATATCACGACCTTTGCCGACCTGGTGATCGTGAAGGAAATGGATGCGGCGAGTCCCTCCCTCGCCAAGGCTTGCGCGGTGAAGGAGCAGATCCCAAAGGCAGAAATTTCGCTGGTATCGGGCAAGGATGTCTACTGCAAGATCACCTTGGATGACGTGATCGTGAGCAATGTCTCGGTGGGATTCCATAGCGGGGAGGCCAGGCCCACGGAAACGATTTCCTTGCGATATCGCGCCGCGATGTGGGAGTGGGGAACGTCAAAGGCCGGATATGATCTGCGCAAGGGTGTGAAGAAGTAAGCATTCTTGGCCGTATGCCCTCCCGTCTGAAAATCCATTTGAAGGCGGGAGGGATTAGGCCACGTGCTTTGAGCACGACTGACAATAAAAACCCTCGATGCGGGAGTTCAAAACAGTAGTCCTGGTCCAAACGAATAGTTTCCGGTGCATGCTCTTACTTGCAACCTCTGGGGAGCGCTCGTTGGACTATGGAGGGCTGGTTGATGGGTAGTTATAAGAATAGTTTGTCGATCAGCGATGCGGGAGTAAAACGTATTGCGGAGCATGAGGGGACAATCGATGGTCTCTACAATGACCCTTCAAAATACTGTACCTACGGTGTCGGTCACCTTGTTCGTAAATCTGAATGTTTTATGCTTGCCGGAGCAAATTCCGACGAACAATTGAAGAAAAGTATTCAGAAACAATGGCCGGGAAAGAGTTATGAAACCACATACGTCCCCCGCACTATTGTGACGTCCGAAAACTTCGCCAAGATAAAAGAGGCGGCCACCAGGAATGCGCAGGAATATTTCGCCCAGCGTCAGCATAAGAAGTCTTTTGTTAATTTGGCGTCTGCCGATCAGGAGAGAATAAAGACCCATGCTGAAGCAGCTATCAAGGAAGAGACGGATTTGCTCCCCTTTGTAGCTACCGATCAGTTCAAGAAAGATTTGCAATCATATGAAACAACAGTAAACAGCGGTGTGACCGGTGTTGCTTTGACGCAAGGTATGTTCGATGCGCTGGTGTCCTTTGTATACAATGTCGGAAAAGGAGCCTTCAATTCGTCCCAGCTTTTGAAGAAAATCAATGAAAACATTTTTATGAGCGGGGACGACATGAAGAAGCGTGAGGAGGCCATTAAGGAGATTGAAGAGGAATTTCTAAAATGGAACAAATCTGGTGGTTCGGTGCTGAAAGGTCTTACAACTCGACGGCAAGATGAAGCGGATCGATTCTTGTCTCAAGCCAGGCAGAGTCTGGAAACGCTGAAAATGACACAAAATCTGAAGAAATAGCAAATGCTGTACGTAATTAAACCAGGAACAGTCTAAATCAACTGAAACCGCCGTTGAATCGAAAAGGTCGAAACGAATTGGCAAAGGCAACGATAAATCTATGTGCTGTGGTGGTAGTTATTTTTTCGTTCATATCCCTTGTTTCCGCGAACCAGGATCAGCAGGACTGTGAATCATCGCAAACGCAACTCGAACTGAATGCCTGCTGGTCTCAACTAGCCGGGGAGATAGAGGGTAAGGTCAAGACAGCGTATTTAGAGATTGTCAGGGCGCTGGAGCAGGCAGGCGAGAAGAATGCATTGAAACTCTTGAAACGTGCTCAGCGTTACTGGGAGCAATACCGCGATGTGCAGTGCGAAGGAGCACGTCAATTATATGAGGGCGGATCAGTCGCAAAGACGGTCGAAGCAACGTGTCGGGCAAAGACAGGTAGAAACCGAATAGGAGACTTGGACGTAACCTATAGTGACCGTCTACAAAAGTAACTGCATCTGTTAAGGCGTGAATTCGCCCTGAGAGAGGTCATTCATAAGGAAAGGTATTTGGCCGTGACGGCGAATGATCGAAATCTGAACGCTTCGCTTCTCGACCGCCTGCTGGATGACGATCCTCGGGCAGGCGATCCTTATCTGGACACCCTGGACCTCAAGGATCCGGCGAAGCTGACGCTACGTTTGCGGAGGCCGCAGGACTCCGTCACGCGGTTCTTGCGGGACCAGCTTGGTCAGGAGGAGCGAGGGTTCGTGGATCGGGAGGGGCCTGTCGCAAATGACCTCCTGCTCGCCCTCACCGAAGGCCTCAACCGTATCATCCGAGGGCCCCTGCTGTACGAACGAAAGAGGTTCGAAGGCGTCAAACTCTCCCCGGATACAGTGCGTCTCATGGAAGATAGCCGGAAAACATCTCGTGTGGCGCTGCTGAATCGTATGTTGCTGGATGAGATTTTTTCCGACGAACTACACAAGATGCGGAAGCCCGCCCCCTCTTCAGCGAACATCCGCGAGCTGAAGAAATCGATTTCCCGGGATATCGAGGCCTTGCTGAATACCAGGCGCGAATTTCTGGACGGCACCCCCCCTGAGTACAAAGAAGTCAATAATTCGCTCTTGATGTTCGGCTTGCCGGATTTCACCAGCTACAGCCTGTTGAACCCTGAACACCGGAAGTTGATCCGTCGATCCGTCGAGGAGGCCTTGACCAAGTTCGAGCCTCGGCTGAAATCGGTACAGGTGTCGCTGGAATCGCCGCGCAAATTTGATGCAGCGCTTCATTTCCGTATCGATGCGCTGCTGCGTCTTGATCCGGCGCCGGAACCGGTTACCTTCGACGCAGCCCTACAGCTAGGGACGTCGTCCTACAGCGTGCGAGGAGAAGGCTAGTGCAAGAGACATTGCTCGAATATTACGAGCGCGAACTTTCGGCCATCCGGCAATTGGGGCAAGAATTCGCTCAGGCGTATCCCAAGGTGGCGGGCCGGCTCCTGCTTGAACCCAACAAATGCGAAGATCCGCACGTTGAGCGTCTGATCCAGGCCTTTGCATTCCTCGCTGCGCGAGTTCATCTCAAGATCGACGAAGAGTTCCCCCAGGTGACCGATGCGCTACTCGGAATGTTATATCCGCATTACCTGGCCCCCATTCCCTCCATGTCAGTCGTCGAATTCGTTCCGGACCCTGAACAGGGAAAACTGACGAGTGGGTATGTCATGCCGGCGGGCACGCAGTTATATTCCCGCCCCATCGATGGCACCCAATGCCGGTTCCGGACATGCTACGCCACAACCCTTTGGCCGATCACGCTGGCCTCCGTCAAAGTGCAACCGTCCGACCGTGCCCTACCTGGAGGAAAGCCCGGAACGGCCCTCAAATTGGAACTCCATTCGCTGGGCGGTCTCACGTTTAAGGACTTGCAAGTCGACGCACTACGCTTCTATCTGAACGGCGAGGCTCCGCTGGCCTACGCCCTCTATGAATTGCTGCTCAATCATACGTATGAAGTCCGTTGTCGGGCGGCCGGGGCGAAGCCTGGCGAAAAGCCGGTCGTGTTACCGCCGGGTTGCTTGCGTCCGGTCGGCTTCGAGAAGGACGAAGGGTTGCTGCCATATCCTCCGCAGGCCTTGCTGGGTTACCGACTCTTACACGAGTACTTTACCTTCCCGCAGAAATTTCTGTTCGTGGAATTGAGTGGATTGCAGCGAGCGGTCAAGGTGGGCGTGGGAAACAAGCTGGAAGTAGAGCTCATCCTGGATCAGGCGCCGCGGTCGGATTACATGCCGACGGTGGAGACGTTTCGCCTCGGCTGTGCGCCGGTAGTGAATTTGTTCTCGCACACGGCTGAACCGATTCGATTAGATCAGACACAGCACGAATATCGAGTCATTCCCGAAGTCAGGCGCCCGCTGGCGAGCGAAATTTATTCCATTGATGCCGTGTCTCTCATGTCCGGTGAGACGCAAACCGTGAGGCCCGTACAGCCGATCTATTCGTTGAAACATACCCGCACTGATCGCGACCAGAGCGCGTTCTGGTATCAAACCCGCAGGCCGTCGGATCGAAAGGGCGACGCCGGTACCGAAGTGTATGTGTCACTCGTGGATCTCGCCTTGAACCCGACTGTGCCCGCCGGCGATACGCTCATGCTGTCTACGACCTGCACCAATAGGGGCCTCACCGGTCGGCTGCCTATGGACGATCCCAGAGGCGATTTTGAACTGGAGAAGGCTGCGCCGGTGGCGCGTATACGAGCGCTGGTGAAACCAACGCAGCCGATCCAGCCGCCACTAGGAGGCGATCGACAATGGAGATTCATTTCCCATCTCTCGTTGAACTACCTCTCGTTGACCGAGGGCGGTCCCCATGCCTTACAAGAAATCCTGCGGCTGTACGACTTTTCTGATTCCAGCGTCGTGCACCAGCAAATCGATGGAATTACCAAAGTCTCCTCCCGCCGGGTGACGCGTCGGCCGACGTCGATGGGGTGGAGCGGGTTCTGTCGCGGGATGGAAGTCACCCTTGAGTTCAACGAAAGCAAGTACGTGGGGAGCAGCGTCTATCTCTTTGCCAGCGTGCTGGAGAAGTTTTTTGCGCTCTATGCGTCCCTTAATTCATTCACCCAGTTCGTCGCCCGTACGGAACAGCGAGAAAGGCCGCTCAAGCAATGGCCGCCCAGAGCCGGGGAGCAGATTCTGATCTAAGACAGGAACTTCTTCAGCGAGGCTTCCGTTTTGATTTTTTTCAGGCGGTCCGGCTGCTTGCTCGCGTCTATCCTGAGCGGCAGGCGATCGGCGACAGTGCAAGCCCGTCGAAGGAAGTCGTTCGTTTCCGTGCCCATCAATCCCTCGCCTTTCCCCCTAGCGCCATTGCTGAGATCCGCCAGGCTCGCGACGAGAGACGCCCCGCTGAAATGACCGTGGCCTTTATGGGGCTGACCGGGCCTCAAGGAGTTCTTCCGCGCTACTACACCGAACTTATGTTGGAGCGGCTGCAGGCGAAGGACCAGACGCTTCGCGATTTCTTTGACGCGTTCAACCATCGGATGATCTCGCTGTTTTTTCGAGCCTGGGAGAAACATCATTGCACGGTGGGGTTTGAACAGTGGTTGTTACTAGGCAAAGAAGATCGCTTCGCCCGTTGTCTGTTCGCCCTCGCCGGACTCGGCACGACCGGGATGCGGGACCGATTAACCATCGACGATCGATCGGTCCTGCGATATGTCGGGCTGCTGGGGCAACGTCCGCGGTCCGCTGAATCCTTGGAGCGCTGCCTGGGAGACTATTTTGAGGTGCCGGTGCGCGTGAAACAATTCGTTGGGGCCTGGCTGAATTTGGAGGAAGAAGATTGGACCACAATCGGGGTGACGGGCAGCAACAATCTCTTGGGCCATTCCGCGTTGGCGGGAACCAAGATCTGGGACCAGCAAGCAGGATTTAAGGTGGAGCTGGGCCCGCTGGAATTTGAACAGTTCAATCGGTTATTGCCCTCCGGCCAGGCCTATCCGACACTCGTGCAGCTGACGAAATTGTTTGCCGGGCCGGAGCTGGATTTCGACGTGCAGCTCCTGTTGCGGGCTGACGAAGTCCCGGCTACGAGACTTGAGTCGACAGAGAGCTATGCCCCGAGACTGGGCTGGACGACGTGGTTGAAGACAAAACAGTTTGAGCGTCACGCGGACGAAGTCAGGTTCTCCGGTTCCACAATGACGGCACAGGCTGCGACGGCGTAACGGCCGTTCGCTGAGAGGACGCGCATGAATATCAATTTGAAAGGACTCATCGGCAAGCTCGATGACACCTGTCGTCGCGCGTTGGAGGGCGCGGCAGGGTTGTGTCTGAGCCGGACCCATTATGACGTGGATATCGAGCATCTCCTCAGTAAATTGCTCGAAATGTCGAATACGGATATCCACAAGATTTGTCACCACTACGAGATCGATCATTCGCGGTTCGCTCGAGACCTCACACGATCACTCGACCGCTTCAAGACCGGCAATGCGAGGACGCCGACCCTGGCGCCTCAGGTCCCGCGCCTCATCAATGAAGCCTGGTCATTGGCCTCCATTGAGTACGGAGTGAATCGTGTGCGGTCCGGCCACCTAATGCTGGCCTTGCTCGTCGAAGCCGATTTTGCCCGCATGATGCGCGAGCTGTCGCCCGAGACGCAGAAGATCTCAGCCGAAGATCTACACCGACGGTTGGGGGAGATCGTCTCGGGTTCAGCGGAGGATCTGGAAGATGTTCAGACGGGAGGCGTCGAGCAGCCGACGACGCAGGGGGCTCCTCATGCTTCCAGGACCCCGGCCCTTGATCAATTCACCATCGATCTGACAGCGAGGGCCAAACAAGGGCAGATCGATCCGGTGCTGGGGCGGGATGCCGAGATCCGGCAGGTCGTGGATATCTTGACGCGCCGCCGGCAGAACAATCCCATTCTGACCGGAGAGGCCGGAGTGGGAAAAACCGCCGTCGTGGAAGGATTGGCGCTCAGAATCGTCACGGGCGATGTCCCCCCGCCGTTACAAAACGTCACCCTGCGGGTGCTCGACCTTGCGTTGCTCCAGGCCGGAGCGGGAGTAAAGGGGGAATTCGAAAATCGCCTCAAGTCGGTCATTAACGAAGTCAAAGCCTCCCCGAAACCTATTATTACCTTTATCGATGAGGCGCACACCTTGATCGGGGCGGGCGGAGCAGCGGGCCAGGGCGATGCCGCCAACATTCTCAAGCCGGCGCTGGCTCGGGGAGAGTTGCGGACGATTGCCGCCACCACCTGGGCCGAATACAAGAAATATTTCGAGAAAGATCCGGCACTCACCAGACGGTTTCAGGTGGTGAAGGTGGAAGAGCCGACCGAATCCGTCGCGATCAACATGATGCGAGGATTAGCCGGGACGCTGGAAGAACATCACAAGGTGCGGTTGTTGGATGAGGCGATCGAGGCTGCGGTGAGACTGTCCCATCGATATATTTCCGGCCGGCAACTGCCGGACAAAGCCGTCAGCGTGCTGGACACCGCCTGTGCCCGAGTGGCCCTGGGACAGGTCGCAGAGCCGCCGGCGCTGGAAGACGCGCGCCGGCGAATCTCCCTCATCAATACCGAGGTCGACATTCTGGAGCGGGAGGCCATCACGGGTGGAAGTCATCAGGAGCGTCTGGCCGAATTGGGCAGGGAGAAAGTCGCAGAAGAACAGCGTCTGGCCGAGCTCAGGACCAGGTGGGAGCAGGAAAAAAAGGTGGTTGGAGAGATCGCAGGGATCCGGAAAAAGTTGGAACAGCATGCCGTGCCACCAAAGGCTCCGGACAAGCCAACCGACAAGGTTCCGGACAAGGCAACCAAAGCGCCTCCCGACAAGGCGATTGAAACGCCGCCCGCCAAGCTGACCCCTCAGGAAATCGAGACGTTGCAAACAGACTTGGCGAGGCTGAATAAAGAACTGACCGTTCTCCAGGGAGAGACCCCGCTCCTGCAGCCCTGTGTGGACGGGCAGGCCATCGCTCAGGTGATCTCGGCCTGGACCGGCATTCCTATCGGACGGATGGTCAAAGACGAGATCAATACCGTGTTGACGCTCAAGGAGCATTTAGAAAAACGTGTGGTAGGACAATCGCATGCCCTGGATGCGCTGAGCCAACGCCTGCGAACGGCACGGGCAAAATTGGAGGATCCTCGCCGGCCGATCGGGGTGTTCATGTTTGTCGGACCAAGCGGGGTGGGGAAGACGGAAACGGGTCTGGCGCTCGCCGAGTTGCTGTTCGGCAGCGATCAAAACATCACCACCCTGAATATGTCCGAGTTCAAGGAAGAGCACAAAGTTTCGCTGTTGATGGGCTCACCTCCGGGCTATGTGGGCTATGGCGAGGGAGGGGTCTTGACGGAAGCGGTACGCCGAAAACCGTATAGCGTGATCCTGCTGGACGAGATGGAAAAAGCCCATCCGGGTGTGCAGGACATTTTCTATCAGGTGTTCGACAAGGGCATGATGAAAGATGGCGAGGGGCGGGATATCGATTTCAAAAACACCGTGATCATCATGACCTCCAACGCGGGGACGGATACGTTCATGAAGCTCTGTGCCGATCCGGAGACCAGGCCTGATCCAGAGGCCCTAGCCGATGCGATTCGCCCTGATCTCTTGAAATACTTCAAGCCGGCCTTTCTGGGACGACTCATCGTGGTGCCATACTATCCGATTTCTCCCGATATCATGCGGCGCATCATCGAATTGCAGCTCAGCCGGGTCCGCAGCCGCATCAAGGAGAACCACCGTGCGGTGATGTCTTACGACGAAGCCCTGATCACGGCGATTGCGGACCGCTGCACCGAAGTGGAGAGCGGCGCGCGGAACGTGGATCACATTCTGACGCGGACGTTGTTGCCGGAACTCTCGACGGAATTTCTTTCACGGATGGCAGCAGGGGAATTGGTCAACAAGGTCCATATCTCGGTCGAGCCTGGCGGGAACTTCCGTTACGAGGTGGCGTGAGGCCGGCGAGAGGAGTTGCACCGTCCGGTCAATGCTCCGTGGATAGATGTTGACGAGGTTCAAAATGGCCATACGCAAGGCTCTGCGCGCCGATGTCCCGCTGCTTCCGCTGAGTGGTGAGGCAACGGACACGTTTCGAGACCGGCACTGTCAGGCCGGATGGCTGTCAAAAAACAGTCGGGTGTATCGCTATGGCTCGGATGAAACGCAGGCACGATGGAGTCGAGGCCAATGGGTCAACGTGACTGAAGACCTGTTTCATTTCACGGATGAGGCGTTACAAAAGTGCGCGTTGCTCGACGCCACATTTTGGACCATAGAAACGGAGCAGGAAACGGCTCAACGAGAACAGGCCAAGCGGGAAACGGCCATTCGCATGCATGGCGGGCCTGCGGCAGTCAAGATCCCTGACCTGTGGCGGAATCCCAGTCCTGAATATCAGACGGCGGGAAACATGCCGGCCCCCATCTGGAACAGCGCGGCTTGGCGAGCGACCTTGATTGCCTTGGAAGATATGCCGGTCTATTTCGGCGTGGCCGGTCCGATGGCCTTCGATCTCTCGACCGGCAAACGGTATTGCGGGCAGGGGGATCAGACGGCACATCGCGCGTATCCAGGAGGGGCCTCCCAGATTCTCATCAGTGGAATGTCGTTCGATAAGTTCACCTTCGTGCCGCCGGAGAGGATGATGTGGACCCGCTGGCCCCAGCACCATTGAGGAGCCTTTGAACTATCCAATCCGTATCAGGTCCTATCTTTTTGGATAGGACGGCCGGAGGCAGGCGAAAACAGCAGGTCGGGTGAAGTCGATTCGTTGGGAAAAGGTATATGCAAAGCTCGCAGGAACGAGACCCTGGTGAGGCACGAAGATTGCTCAATCGTGGAATAGACTATCGCCGAGAGAACAACGCCGGCAGGCTTTTTCCGCATCCTGCCAAGTGAGGGGCTGAAGTTATGCCGCACACGCAAGAGACCAGGCTGATCGGGATAGAGACGCCGCTTGGAAAGGACATCCTGCTCCTTCGAGGATTTTCCGGGCAGGAAGGGATCTCGCGTCTTTCGAATTTCGATCTCGATCTGCTCTCGCACGATCCCGATATCAAATTCGAGGACATTATCGGCAAGCGTGTGACGCTCCGGGTCACCCTCGGTTCGGACAAGAAGCGATACTTCAACGGGTTCATCAGCCGCTTTATGCAGACGGGGAGCGACCGGGGGCTGGCCAACTATCGGGCGACCATGGTGCCCTGGACCTGGTTCCTGACGCGGACCTCGGATTGTCGAATTTTTCAGAAGAAAACCATCCCGGATATCATCGAGCAAATTTTTAAAGATCTGGGATTCACGGATTATAAGCTGCAGTTGCAAGGCAGCTTCGAACCGCGCGACTACTGCGTCCAGTATCGGGAAACCGATTTCAATTTCGTGTCGCGCCTGATGGAACAGTACGGCCTGCTGTATTTCTTCGAACATGAAAAGGACAAGCACACATTGGTCATCGCCAACGACCCGTCGGCGCATCAGCCCTGCCCGGAGCAGAAGAATGCCAAGTGGGACCCGCAGGGCAGCGGGGCGCTGGCGGAAGATGTGATCACGAGTGTCCAATGGGAGCAGATCCTGCGGCCGGGGAAGTACGCCGTCACCGACTATAATTTCGAAACGCCTAGTACGAGCCTTGATGCAGAAATGAAAAGTACGATCGAGGTAGGCGGGAACAGCAAATTCGAGATCTATGACTACCCCGGAGAATATACGAAGAAGCATGAAGGCGATACGATCGCGAAGCTACGGATGGAGGAGGAGGAGACGCAGTACTTCGTGATGAGCGGGAGCAGCTCCTGCCGGGCGTTCACGTCCGGGTATCGCTTCGATCTCAAAGACTATGTCCGCAAAGACATGAACCGGGCCTTTCTGCTGACGACTCTGCACCACACCGCCACGGTCGGGGGAACCTATACGACGACCACGGTGGGTAAGGACGAATCGGCTTACACCAACTCTTTCACCTGTATTCCCCATAAAATTCCCTTCCGACCGCCGCAGGTGACGCCGAAACCGGTGATCCAGGGCGTGCAAACGGCAGTCGTGGTGGGCAAGGCGGGCGAGGAAATCTGGACCGACAACTACGGGCGGGTGAAGGTCCAGTTCCATTGGGATCGGGAGGGGAAGTTCGACGAAAACAGTTCCTGCTGGACTCGCGTTTCCCAGAATTGGGCGGGTAAGCAATGGGGCGCCATGTTTCTCCCGCGCATCGGCCAGGAAGTCATCGTCGAATTCATTGAGGGCGATCCCGATCGGCCGATCATCACGGGGCGCGTCTACAACGCGGAGCAGATGCCGCCCTATCCGCTGCCCGGCGAACAGACGAAGAGCACCATCAAGTCAAACAGCTCCAAAGGAGGGGGCGGTTCCAACGAACTGCGCTTCGAAGATAAAAAAGGCGGCGAGGAAATTTATTTGCATGGCCAGAAAGACTGGAACATTGTCATCGAAAACGACAAGAGCCAGTCCGTCGGCCATGACGAATCCTTGAGCGTCGGCAACAACCGCACGAAGACTGTTGGGGTGGACCAGAGCGAAACGATCGGATCTAATAAGACCATCAAGGTCGGATCAAACCATACGGAAGCGATCGGCGCGAACAAGACCATGACGGTCGGCGGTAACCACACCGAGACGATCAGCGGGGCCGAAGCCGTTACGGTTGGCATGGCTGCGGCCCATACCGTCGCCCTTGCGAAAGCGCTCTCGATCGGTGGCGCCTATCAGGTCACGGTAGGCGCGGCCATGAATGAAACAATCGGGGCGGCGAAGGCCGAAGAAATCGGCGCAGCCAAGTCGGTCAACGTTGGCGGGAATAGCAGCGAAAAGGTGGGCGCGAACAAGTCGGTCGATGCAGCCAGTAACATTTCGGAGAATGCGGGGAAGAATATCTCTCTCAAGGCAGGACAGGATATCTCCGGGAACGCCGGGAAGAATATTTCTGTCGAGGCAGGGGAGAACTTTGCGGGCAAAGCAGGGAAAGATGTGGCGTTTCAGGCCGGGAAGAAAATGGCACTCATCGCCGAGGACGAAATTACCCTCAAGACAGGCAGCGCTTCAATTGTCATGAAGAAGAATGGGGACATTCAGATCAAGGGGAATAAGATCACTATTAAAGGCGACGGGGATATCACGATCAAAGGATCAAAGATCCTGGAGAATTGATATGGCGCAAGAGCCGGCACGAGAGGTTTTGGAGCTGTTGCTGAGAGGTGAGCTGGAGCGGAAGCCTGTCCCGAAACGAGGGGAGGCTTCTCCAATGAGCGGCCTCGTTCTAGGAGTGCTCACTGGCATAGAAAATCAGGGCCAGGGACTGGTGGCATTTGATACCTCGTCGGTTAATATGCCGGCGCGCGCACGAACGATTACCCCTCTCACAAGGCAGGACATTGGACGTCAGGTCTGTCTCATGTTTGAGCATGGCGATCCTACCATGCCGGTAATTCTTGGCTTGTTGCATATCGGGGTGGATCAAACATCGGTGCCTGTCAATGAGCAAGTGACGTCGTCGACGATTCAGATTGAAGCAAAGATTGATGGAGAGCGGGTCCTTCTGGAGGGCCACAAAGAAATTGTGCTGAAGTGTGGGAAAGCCAGTATTACTCTGACGCACGATGGCAAGATATTGGTTCGAGGGACCTATCTATCTAGTCGTTCCACTGGTCCCAATCTAATTAAAGGTGGCTCCGTACAACTCAACTAACTTTGACTGCATCAACCATGGCAGCCCTTCAGAAGCCGATCGGATTCAGCCCTCAAGAAATTTCCTCGATGGTCAATGAGATCGTCGTCCGCCAACATGCAGAGAATGCGGCGTTCTTGTGGACTCAACGAGATCGGGCAGTCACAGAGCCACATTATCGGCTTAAAGATATCGCAAAGTTAGATGAACGAGTTGAAGCTAATATAGACGGTCTGCGAGTTGCTGGTGAGGTTGGATGGAAGTTGTGCGAAGAAGGCCTGGAACAACAGGGCCCTGGGGAGGTATTTGCTGCAGCGGTCCTAGCTTTTGGCGTAAACAATCCAAGCAGAATCGAAAAGGTGTTTGAGGTATGTCAGGCTGCTCGTGGCTTGCATCGTCCTGTTATTTCTGCATTGGGATGGCTGGATGCCGAGCAAAGCAAATCTCATCTAGTTGGACTGCTGGGATCTGAGGATGCTTTGAAACGGCAAATTGGGATTGCCAGCTATGCTGTACATCGCCTTGATCCAGGGGTGGTGCTGACTCAAACCATCTCGGATGCAGACCATGGGGTGCGGGCTCGGACGCTGAAGGCAGTAGGGGAATTGGGCAGGATCGATCTACTGTCTCATGTTCGAAGGGCCACAGTAGAGGATGACGTGCGAGTTCGCTTTCATGCCTTGTGGTCTGCCGTTCGGTTAGGCGATCGAACGCCGGACTTGCTGAGAAAGCTTCAAGTTGTTGCGGAATCTGCGGGGGAATTTACTGAGTTGGCTTGTGCGCTCCTGTTGCGGTGTCTCCCACTTGAAGAAGCCAAACGCTGGCGACGTCAATTGCGAGACGACCCGCAACGATTGCGCCTGGCAGCGAAGGGTATCGGAATGATTGGTGATCCAGAGCTCGTGCCGGAACTCCTGGTCTTAATGGAGAGAAAGGAAACCAGCAGGGTGGCAGGGGAGAGCTTCTCTATGATTACGGGCGTTGATCTTGCCTATCAAGATTTGGAACGAGATGAACCGCAGGAGGTAGTATCCCCAAAAGAATCGACACTGAGTGAAGAGGGGGATGACGAACGAGAGATTAGCATTGTAGAGGACCCTGACGAGAATTTACCATGGCCACATCCTGAGCTCGTCAATAAATGGTGGAGACGACACCAAGGAGATTACCAGACAGGTGTGCGGTATCTCTGTGGCAAAGAGATCACACCCGCCAATCTCACTGAGGTGCTCAAGGCAGGATATCAGAGACAACGGGAAGCTGCGGCACTAGAGCTCGCGCTCAAAGAACCAAGGCAGCCTCTCTTTGAGGTTCGAGGTCGAGGGCGGCAACAACAGAAAAGCCTGGGGCTATGGAGCTGGTAAACAAGACAGCGATGCAGGCAGGTTGGACGCTCGGCTTTGAGCCGGATGGGCGCGAGCTTCTGGTCGTCGCAGTCAAAGGCACTTTTGTTATGCCCTTCAACGGCGAAGAGGCAGTGCTTGCAGAGAAACAAGTGCCCTTGACCGAATCTGACCAGTTCACAGGCGAACCAGGGTTTTCTGCAACCCTGTACGAATCAGATTATGCGCATCGAAAACCATTATGCGATGTCATCCTAAATGGGAGTGCTTATGCACCTGGAGGGAAACCGGCGGCAAAAGTGAAGGTCTCTCTGCAAGTAGGTGGGATGAAGAAGTCTTTCGAGGTGGTCGGCGATCGAGTCTGGCAGAAGAGCTGGTTCTACGGAGTGAAACCCTCTGCACCACAGCCTTTTACGACATTGGTCATTTCCTATGACCGAGCGTTTGGCGGTGCAGATAAGGATGAAAACAATCCGGATAGGGTGGACACTTATGCCAAGAATCCTATTGGGGTCGGGTATTATCCGTTGGCGAAGAAGAAGGTTCTTGTGGGAAAGCCGTTGCCCAATACATGCGAGACCGGAAAGGTCGTTACGAATAGAACAGGAAAATACCTGTCGATGTCTTTTGGATTTCTTGGGCGGAATTTCCCGCCGCGCCCCTCATTTGCTGGAACGTATGATCAGGCGTGGCTCGATAGCCGTGCTCCGTTTTGGCCTGACGATTTTGACTATCGCTATTTTCAGTCGGCTCCCCCAGACCAACAGATTCCCTATCTAACTGGAGGAGAGCAGATTATGTTAGAACACCTGACTCCTCAAGGGAGAACCAGTTTTCGACTGCCGACCATGATGGAGTTGCCCATCCTTGTTCTCCCACATCGAGGCAAAGAGCAAGAACTGACTCCAGTTATTGATACGGTTCTTCTTGAACCAGACCAGCAGCGATTTATGCTGACCTGGCGCGTATCCCTGCCTCTCAGGAAGAGTTGCTTCGAAATTCGCCAAGTCGTCGTTGGAAAGACTCTAGCTGAGCATCGCCGGGAGATCAGACGGACCACCAAGAAGCACTATGAAAGTCTTGGTGAATTGGTACGGGAAAAGTTGCAGCGTGGTCAGAAGGTAATAGGCTGATGCCTCATCTTGCCATTAAAGCGAGTGGGATGGTGACCTCCCTGGGATTCAATTCACCGGCTAGTTGTGCTGCGATCCGAGCAGGCATTCGCAATGTGAATAAAACAAATCTCTGGGATGCGGAATCAGGTGAGTATCTCGCCGCTGGCCGCGTGCTTCTTCCCCACTGGTGGGTGGGGCTTGGAAAATTGGCTGAACTTGTAGCGCCGGCTATTCATGAATGTCTCGAAGCAGCGCGACCTGTACAGGCAACTAGCATTCCAATACTTTTAGGTCTGTCTAGTCCACAGCGCCCCTGTCGCTTCCCAGACCTAACTGAAACAATTCTCAATGAAGTACAAGATCGCTTGGGGTTTAGATTGAATAGTGCTTCACACGTAATAGCTCGTGATCACGTGTCAGTAGTTATTGGACTCAAAAAGGCTCAGGAACTTATTGAGAGTGGTCAGACCAAGTATTGCATCGTCGCTGCAGTCGATAGTCTGATTCAGCAGGACCTGGGTGAATATTACTTGAACCAGCGTCGGCTGCTCACTCCAATGAATTCCAACGGATTTTGTGTTGGAGAAGCTGGCAGTGCGATACTTGTTGGGGCATCTGGCGGTACTATCAAAAGCGAACTTGAAGTGCTTGGGATTGGAATGGCGCGTGAATCTTCCCCCATAGAATCGGAAGAACCGATACGAGGTGATGGATTGGCTCAGGCTATTGGGGAAGCCTTTCGTGAGTCTGGATTAACCATTCAGGACTTGCATTACCGCATTACAGATCTCAATGGTGAACACTACAAGTTCAAAGAAATGGCTTTTGCCATGATGCGGTATGAACGAAAACCTAAGCCAAAGTTGTTCGACCTGTGGCACCCAATCGAATTTATCGGGGACGTGGGAGCTGCCATCGGTCCGATTCTATTGGCAGTGGCACTGCATGCGAGTCAGAAGCAGTATGGCGTTGGCCCACGGGTATTGTGCACATTGGGCGATGATGATGGAGAACGGGCGGCATTGGTTTTGAACTATCGCGCAGGAAACAGTTAACCATGGCTAACGTCTACGCCAATGGGATGGAAATCTCCGCGAAGAAGGATGCAAATAAGTCCATTTGCGCCATGCCGGATGTGTGTTTGTCCCCACCTTCCCCACCAGCCGGGCCAATGCCTCTTCCTTATCCAAACACATCAGATGCCTCAAAAACTGCAGATGGTTCAAAAACCGTCAAGATAGGCGGTCAAGAGGTGGGACTGAAAAATGAGTCCAATTATAAGTCGAGTAACGGAGATGAAGCGGCTACTCGTGGACTTGGTATGGGGGTGGTGACCCATACGATCCAAGGGAAGACCAAACATGCCGCATGGTCTTTTGATGTGAAAATAGAGGGGGCAAATACCATTCGAAATATGGATCTGACCACCCATAATCATGTTAATCAACCTAATATAGCCGTGACGCTCGATCAGGCAAAGGTGACGGCACCTGGTAGTGTCTCTAATTGTACTGAGCTTGAATCGCTCAGATCAAAGGCAGAAGCCAAAGAGCTGAAAAGTGGGTCAGTTCAACCAGGAGAAACGATGGTAGCATCTCAATACACCGATCCGTCTGGTGCTACACGTATAATAAAGGGAGCAAGCCATCCGGCAGCAATGATAAACAGCTCAGTGACAAATGGCTACTGTGGAGAGTTTAGCGGGAAAGATTGGCCTGCAAAGCCAAACGGTACGCCCGCAAAGGGCCCTGTGTACATGGCCTGCGAACAAAATCAGCAAAAACACGATCCTAGTTCAGTAGGACATGCTGAATCTCGCATCATTGAGGACATCGTATTTGCTGCACAACGGCGTGGTGTTGCGATGCCACCAGGACCAGCAGGAAGCCTAATGCTGAGTATCAACTATCCTCATAAAGATCCAAGTAAAGCAAACCTCCCTTGTCCACAATGCAAGAAATTAATTTGTGAAGCAAAGGCTTGTGGCCTTGAAATAACAATCTGTAAAGATGGAGAGCAGAAGACTCCGCAATGCAGTTCAAGTGGGAAGTGGCAAGGAATGTAAGCAAATGGTGACTTTCTGTAATTTAGCACTGCGTCTCTGATGGAGCATTAGTGAGAAAGCCACCTCTGTATATTCGAAAAGCAAATATTGATGATGCGACAATTCGTTATCCATGGGATGACTGGAATGTCGAAGGACTTATTGGGCCTCCATCTCAAACTCTCCTCGAAGATATTTCCAGATTGTCCCTCAGAGCAGGGTTTGCTTTTCTTACAGCTTCTGCGGAATGGGTTGTTTATCGTTTTGCCAATCTGACTGACATATCAATACCGCTAGATGCAACTAATTCAGCATGGGCTCAAGATATACATCGTTTATATTGCACCCCAAGAAGTCCATTCAGAACTGAAAATTGGTCAGGTCCAGTCCGAGGCCCGATCCGGACAGCATTAGGCCTTCTCAGAGACTATGCTGATCTACTTGGACAGAAGGCCGAAATGGCCCAAGGCTGTGGTGAGGTATTTGCTCTCCTTGAACATATAATTTCACGAAGAGAAGCCTTGTATAGGTGGAGGGATCATACGATTACAAGATTCAAGAAGCATTTTGGTCGTAATTTGGATGACCCTCTTGGAGATCCAGTCCCAAGGGAGGCGCTAGACCCCGAATTTAACTTCGAGCCTGGCTCTACTGAGTTGTTGTTGAATCAGTATCTTGGAGGTCTAGAACCAGGGAAAAGCCTATTTCTAATGCTACCCGATACAATGCTAGACTCGGGGTTCATGAATACTCCGTACTGCTTCCAGTTGGAAGCAGACAGAGCCTATCGGCAGATAAAGAGACCTGAAGAATAGAGGCGAATAAAGGGGACATGCTACTTTTCTGTTGAGGCTGCGGGATAGGGAGCCGTCATGTTGGGCCATGCCACGCACCGCACGCGCGTCTGTTGGGGGCCTTTGCTATCACGTGATCCCTCACGGCAATGCCCACGCGGCGGTGTTTCACAAAGCGGACGACTACAAAGCCTTCTTCCAGCTGCTCTGGTAAGCGACGGCGTGCCTGCCGATGCGATTGCTGCCGAATCATTTTCACCTGGTGCTTTGGACCAGGCGGGAGGCGCTCTCAGTCGATTCATGCCGTGGCTGTTGACGGCTCACGTGCGGCAGGGGCGCGGTTCAAGGCGTTTCCCGTTCAGCAGGACAAACACCTGTTGACGGTGCGGCGGTCTATCGAACTGAATCCGTGGCGTTCTGGCTGGTTGCTCGGGCTGAAGACTGGCTCCGGTCGAGTCTGCGTGGGCCTGAGGGTGCGGTCAGCGACGCCTGTCTGCCGATGCACGAGCCACCGGTCCCCTTGCCACCGGTCAAAGAGCCGATGACCGATGCGGAGCTGGAACGGCTGCGTCAGAGTGTGAAGCCGGGGGCGTGCTTTGGACGTGAGGCATTGTACCTTAGAGCGGCTTGCACCAGGATGGGCAATGCCATTCGTTAGATGGTTCTGTGGCGCAGCGGCTACGATGTGTTCTGGCGAGTTTCGGGCAGGGTTACCTCCGTAAGTAGCATCGTGCAATGTACCCCAGCACATGAAAGGGATAGTGATGGCCAGAATGACGTATTTAGTGAGTGTGCTTATTGGGATAGCGGCGGCAACTAGTCTCGCAGGGGCGGCTGATGTGCCGCAAGACATCAAGGGCGGTAAAGATCATCCACTGATTAGAAGATATGAGGGTGCAGTCCTCGCGGAGTATGGGTACAAGAAGTTTGATGAATATGTCTTGCCGTCTCTCCCTGTTGTCAATAACAGTTGCAGTAAGGGAAAGACGATAGAGGGGGAAGTTACGCATCTTATTTATGTGATGCCCAAAGACCGATCGATAGTGGAGGTGGTGCGAAACTACGAGTTGGAATTTAAAGGGAAGGGCTACGACGCGATTTTCTCTGCTGCGGATGAGCAAGAATCGCATGCCTGTGGTCGAATGGAGGCCTACGGCGGTGTCCCGTCGGCAGACGGGAAAAATCGGTTCACCATCTACCGCAAGACGATGCCAGAGGGTGAGTCGCATATCGTGTTTTTTGCAGCCCCGAGTTTTGGGCAATATGTCGGACCTGAGGGGAAGTTTTCTATCAAGGACCAGGTCGTTGTTCAGTTTGACGTCATCGTCGCCAAGCCGATGGAGACCAATAAGCTTGTTGGCTTCGTTGGAGCACAAGACATGGCGGACCAGATTTCCTCGAACGGTCGCGTCTCGCTGTACGGACTGTACTTCGATACGAATAAGGCTGAACTTCGGCCTGACTCCGAGCCCACATTGCAAGAGATGGCCACCTTGCTGAAAGGACGGCCGCAGTTAAAGCTCTTAGTAGTCGGGCATACCGATAACATCGGGAGCTATGAAGAGAATGGGATCCTCTCTCAACGGCGCGCTCACGCCGTGATCAACGCCCTAGCCTCAAAACATGGGATTGCCAAAGCCCGCCTGACTCCTGTGGGGGATTCTTTTTCAGCTCCGATTGCCAGCAACAAGACCGAGGAAGGCCGCGCCAAGAACCGTCGTGTTGAACTTGTGGAGCGATGAGTGGGGGCACCATGGGGGACAGCGATTATTCAAACACGCGGGGAGCTCATGTGGTGGATTTGTTCTGGCGAATCCATAGCTGGTGAAAAGTGTTGGCTGGCCAAGAGGAATGAATTTACGCCTACATTTTGGTGTGAATCGGGGGATGCTCTTGAGAAGCGAGGCTTGGGGCTGGTGGATGGCGGAGCGGTTGAACCTGGAGGCCAGTCTACGGCCACGTGGTCGTTCACCGGTCTCGAAATTAAAGTATCATGTCCACTTTGTCTGTCTTGCCGCTATTAGACGGGATAGCGCGCTTGTAAGTTGAGACAAGCCATGATCCTTACAGAGATTGTGTCTCAGCATGCCGAAGAGGCGGCCTTTTTGTGGCTACTCCGGTCCAACGCGATCCGGCAGCCGCACTATGCGCTCAAGGATATAGCCAAGCTTGATGACCGTGTCGAAGCGCATTTGGATGGCTTGCGTGTGGCAGGGGAATCGGGCTGGGAGCTGTGTTAGGCGACGCTGGGAATGAATCAAACGCAGATGTCCTAGCGCCTTCGGTGATGGTTCTTGCACTTCGTCGCCATAGCGCGTTTCCTCCAGAGTAGATGAGGAGGCGGGGAAGGTCTTCTCAGGCGAGATGGTGGGGTTGAAACCTGGAGTTAGGTGTCCAAAAATTGCTCGGGACTTACCCCAGCCTGTTTAAGTATGGCGCGCAGAGTGCCTTCCGGCATGTCACCGGGATGATTCGGGATGGTCGTGTATCGACGTGTGGAAGGGTTGGACCAGATCTCATGGCTGCCGGCGGCCTGTCGATCGAACTGAAATCCGAGCGTCTTGAGGCGTTTGTCAGCGGTCATCCAATAATCCCCAGGTGTGGTCATTGAATTCTCCCCACCCTCTACCAGAAGGAGGCGGGAGATGGGACTTGACGAGACGAGCGAGACGGCGATCATGCGCGTCCAGGTGGACCA
>WBZQ01000100.1_pt1 | contig 84627 bp, 95 predicted proteins | sample 5204251 | NCBI WGS metagenome assembly WBZQ01 (sample SAMN12412402, study PRJNA552823) | activated sludge metagenome | isolation source: activated sludge from nitrification reactor of wastewater treatment plant... | place: USA: Virginia | collected 2017-09
GATAACCGGGCGTGTCCACAATGTGGGCCTCCGCGCCAGCTGCCCGCAGATACTGCGCCGCCAATTCGGCCATGCGCCGCACATCCGGCGCATGCTGAGGATCCATGCTGATGGATGGAATCTCCACGGCCTGCCCGAGCATATCTTCATACTGCGGGCGAACATCCTTGATGTACGTCTCTATCTGCCGCTGCACGTCACTCATCGCTGCTCCTTCCCGATGTTCGATGGGGATTTCAGGATTCCCACCAGCGTTTTCTCCTCATTCACCATTCAACACGTATGACTCAGATCGGGTCGCCGGCGATTATATCCACTCGCACCATGAAAGCCTATGTGGGCGATGATCGAGACAAAGAATGGTAGAATGCAGCCGATGATTCGTGAGACGTTTCAATCCGCCCAGCGCCCGTGCGCAGGGCTGCTTATCTGCCTGACGCTGCTTTTCTCCGGCGTCGGCCTGGTTTCGGCGCAAGAGGCCGTGACCGTGCAAGAGGTCCTCGCCGACCCCGCCCTGTTCCACTTGCGGCAAATCACGTTGCGAGGGACAGTCCGCAACGTCCAGCCGCTCGATCCCTATGAGATCCCGGCCGGCTCAACCTGTTACGGCGGGTACCTCTTCAACCTGGAAGATGACACGGCCACATTGTCCGTCGCCGTACCGGGGCTCTGTGGCGTGCCGATGGTAAAAGATCCCGACGTGGAAGACGGCGCGCGCGTCGCGGTAGATGCAACGATCCAGGCTCCCAGCCATGGAGGCTATGCATTGAGCTTTAAAGGCGCAAAAATCGCGATAGATCAAGAAGGCGTTGTGCAAGCGATTGCGAACCGGATCAGCCCCCTGGCGGAATAGACGATGACCCATCGCCCCCCTGAACAAAGCCCCCGCCTCGCCACTCCGGCAGACACACGCATCGGGTGGATCGGCACCGGCGTGATGGGCGCATCCATGTGCCAGCATCTCCAGGCCGCCCACTATCGCCTCACGCTCTACACGCGAAACCGGAACAAAGCCTCGGCGATTCTTGCCAAGGGGGCAACATGGGCCGATTCTCCCCGCGCGGTGGCTGAGCAGACAGACATCGTGATCACCATGGTGGGATTCCCTCAGGATGTGCGGCAGGTGTACTTCGGTGAGCAAGGTGTACTGGCAGGAACGGGCGCGGGCATGGTGCTGATTGATATGACCACCACCGAACCGTCGCTCTCACAGGAGATCGCGCAAGCCGCGCATGCGCGCGACGCCTATGCGATCGACGCGCCGGTCTCGGGTGGAGACATCGGCGCGCGCAATGCCACCCTTTCCATCATGGTCGGGGGTAACACAAGCGCCGTCCAATCGGTCATGCCGTTACTGGAAAAACTCGGCAAAAAAATCGTTCACCAGGGCGATGCAGGCGCCGGTCAACATGCCAAACTCTGCAATCAAATCGTCATTGCCGGCACCATGGTCGGCGTCTGCGAAAGCCTGCTTTATGGATACCGAGCCGGACTCGATGTGCCACGCATGTTGGAGTCGATTCGCGGCGGCGCCGCGGCATGTTGGACGCTGGACAATCTTGCCCCGCGCATCGTGGACCGGAATTTCGATCCTGGCTTCTTCGTGGACCACTTCGTCAAGGACATGGGGATCGCACTGGATGAGGCCCGGCGACGACAACTCACCTTACCCGGCCTCTCCCTCGCGCATCAACTGTACGAGAAGGTGCAGGCACTCGGCCATGGCCGCTCCGGCACCCATGCGCTGATGCTGGCGCTGGAAGATCTATCCCACAGTCATCCGACCTTACCTTCGACTTCACTCTAATCACAGGAGCCGCATGAAAACGGGTACGCATCCTCTTGTTCTGGCACTCATACTCACAATGACATGTGCGGCCTGCACCGGAGCCCGCGGCCTCAACCGCCAGCTTCTGCAGGAGTCCTTTCACGACCGTCCGGATGTGGTCACCGACCGTGATATCGCCGCCACGATGGCAGTCCAGGCCAGCTTGCCATCACCGTATCGCCTGGCGCTGTACTTTGCGCATAAGGATTTCCCGAGCCGATCTGTGTTGCAGCGGGTAGACTGGCTGAGCGTGGACGCCGACCTGGTCCAACGCGCACTCAAACCGGCGGAGGAAGAAGGCATTCTTAAGCAGACCTTTCTCCTCGCCAACTCCACGGTGCAGGGCAACACCTTGCGCGACATACGCATGGCTGCGGCGCGCTACAACGCTGATGCGGTACTCGTGATCGATGGAGCTTCGGCGGTCGAACGGTATAACAACGGCCATGCCGCCTGGTACGCGACCGGCATCGGCACATACTTTGCGCACGGCACGGAAAGCCATGCGTTGTTCATGGTGGAGGGGACGCTATGGGATGTCCGTACCGGAGCTCTTTACGGAACACAAACCGCCGAGGGCGAAACGACGCTCATCGGCCCCGCTCCCTCGCTCGAGGATAAAAACGCCGTCGCCGAGGCCAAAGACGTAGCGATGACACGGTTTGGCCGGGAACTCACCGACATGTTGCGGCTCTTGAGGGAAAAACAACGCCTTACGAACTAAGCAGCTAGACAGGCGCGCATACATAGCTCTTGCACGAGGCCGCAGTGAGCAAGAGGCTGAGGCATACTCCCGGCAGTACGTCGAAGGCTTGAGCGAAGCGAGAACGAAGCCCGAAGCCATTTTCAGTGCCCGGTCACGGGGAATCGAACGTCCACAGGATCCCCAGCAATACCAGATGTTGATTCGGCGTGAGACTCAGCACGCCCGGCTGGACCTCTCCACGCCTGAAGAATCCCCCGCCCGCCCCGGTCGACTCATCCCATCGATGTTCAAGCCGCAGGGTCGTGTTCGTCCATTTATAGGGAATCCGGTATTCGATCGTGGAGGTCATCGCTTTCACAAATTGCTCCGAGCCGGTCCAACGGCCGTTCCGGTCCCAGTAGAACTCCGGCCGGACCGCCAGAGCCCAAGGCCCGGTCACATGCCATCGCGCGACCACATTGCCCCCCATCACAAACGCCCTGGGATGCCCCGGACGATCGGCCATGCCTTCGGTTCCGACATCGTAGGAAGCAGCCAGCGTCACATCCTCACCTTTCCATTCGAGTATGTGATTCGCGTAGAACCGCCAGAACTGCAGTGCCGTGTTGGTCTGATCCGGCCCCCCATAGACGGTCTGGGTCAGGGTGAGTTGCGGGGTCGCCTTGTAGGCCCACTGGCCGCCGTAACTCGGCTGGTCGTTCGGGTGTGAGAGGTGATAGTAGCCGTTGACCACAAAGGCCGTGACCGTCAGGTTGTCGGTGACGGGGTATTTCGCGTTGACGCCGAACATCATGTAGGGCGTGTTGTCGGCAATCCATGACCGGGTATAGTTCACATTGTCCTTCGCATAGAGCGACTCATAGCCGATCAGGCTATTGAAGAGACCCGCCGTGATCGTGAGTCCCTTCCCGACCGGAGCCAGATAGGACACATTCGCGCGATGGATGTGCCGCAAGGTATCGGCCCCGCTGACTTCCCGTTCCCCTTGCAAAAATGCAAAGCGCTCGGAATCGTATCCTCCTTGCAACCCGAGTTCCATTCCCCAGCGTGATGATTCATTCGCGTCTTTCCGAACATAGGCGAACGCCATATTCGGCGTGAATTCATTCTGGCGCACGGCCGTCGACCTGCTCCGCCAGAGATGGTTCTCCGGAAAATTGAAATTGACGACGTAGGCGACATCAAGATAAGCCCCGTAATGCCAGAGACTTCCTTCACCACTATTTCCCGGAGGAACAGCTGTAACGGCGTCTGGTTCAGCCGCAGAAGCCGGTGCAATCAGCACCCAGGAAATCACCAGCCACAAGATGCGGATGGTCCAATTGGGGAACGCTCTCGGCAGAACCGTACGGGCATGTGGATGCGGAGATCGAACGAAGGTCATGTCCTGCTCACCGTTCGGCACAGTCCTATGCGCAGACTGCACCCGCAGCTATGGCGTTTGGGAATTAGGGCACGATTAAAACCGAATTGAAGCGAGAAAGAAAAGGAAAAGTGAAGACTGACCGGCCTTGGCGCGTTAGGTACCCGTGGCCGACTCATCCTGTCGAAGCTTCGCCAGGACCGCCAGTATTTCCGCCGGACGTGGAGGGCATCCGGAAATACGCACATCGACGGGGATGTGGCGATCGACCGGCCCCGTCACGGCATAACTCCCTTTGAACATGCCGCAATTCACGGCACAGTCTCCCAACGCGATCACGATCTTGGGGTCGGCCGTCGCCTTGTAGACATCCTTCAACGCCCGCTCCATATTGACGGTCACCGGCCCCGTGACGACCAGCGCATCGGCATGACGCGGCGACGCCGCAATATGAACCCCGAACCGCTCTACGTCGTACACGGGATTGGCCAGCGCATTCATTTCCATCTCGCACGCGTTGCAGGAACCCGTATCGACTTCGCGAATCGTCAGCGAGCGCCGGAACGGTTTGGCCTTTTCGATGGCGTCCCGGCTGACCGGCTCGGCAGGTGCGACAGCGGGCGGATGCTCCCCTGTCACGACGCCGGTCTTCAGACTTTTATTGATGATGCGAAACATGGCGCCTCCTTAGCCGTCAGCAGTCAGCGATCAGTGTTCAGCGCAGAGCCGGCTGCTGAAGGTGGCTTGCTACAGGCTTGTTTCTCACAGATCGTTCCCTGCATAGGACAAGTTGAAACTCTTATTGATCAACGGGAAGTCCGGCACGATATTCCCGAGCGCCGCCCATTGGATCGCCGGCCAATTCACGAAGGACGGATCGCGCACTTTGCAGCGATGAATTCGCCCTGCTTCTCCGGCCATGACCATGTAAAGAATTTCGCCTCGCCATCCTTCAACCGCCGACAGGGCCCATGCCTCGGGCTGCGGTTGGTGCATCGGCTGGGACACGTGCCGGCCCAGCGGGAGACCCCGGCGGACCTCGCGAATGAGACGGATCGATTCATGGATCTCATCCAGGCGCACCCGCATCCTCGCGCGCACATCGCCATAGCGGTAGAGGGCGACATTCGGTTGGAGCACATCATAAGCAGCAAAGGGGCGGTCCCGACGAAGATCCCGATCGATCCCGGAGGCCCGGCCCACCACACCCATCACGGCATGGTCCCAGGCGATTCCCTCCGTGAGGATGCCGGTATTCTCCAGCCGCTCCGTGAGCGACGCATTGGCGAACACAATCTTTTCGATCGCCGAAAAATCCTGCTCCAGCGCATTCAGTTCCACCTCCACCTGCGCGAGCTGAATGCCTGACAGGTCGAGCGCCACTCCGCCGACACAATTAACCCCGCGCAGAAAACGCGAGCCGGTCAAGCGATCGTTGAGCTGCATCAGTTGTTCTTTCATCCGGCCGCAGTGGGCATGGGCCAGGGCATAGGCGGTGTCGTTGCAAATGGCTCCCACATCGCCGATGTGGTTGTGCAACCGCTCCAGCTCCAGAAACAGCGTGCGCAGATATCGGGCACGCGGCGAGACCTCCACGCCCAGCAAGGTCTCGACGGCCTGGCAATAGGCCATGCTATGGCCGACGCTCGTGTCGCCGGAGATCCGTTCCGACAACGGGACCGCTTCCGTCAACTGCATCTGCTCGAACAACTTCTCAACGCCGCGATGTTTCCAGAAATGACGCACTTCGAGTTGCATGATGGGCTCACCGGCCACCGAGAACCGGAAATGACCCGGCTCGATGATGCCCGCATGGATCGGGCCGACCGGCACCTCAAACACCCCGTCACCGTGAATTTTCCGGAAGGCATACTCCCCTTGCACCCGTCCCAACACCCGATCCCAGGGAAACTCTTTCTTCAGCGGATGGGATCCTTTCGGCCAATGTTCATGTCGAACGAGCCGCCGCATATCCGGATGGCCGACTGGAATCAGCCCGAACAGATCCCGAATCTCCCGCTCATACCACTTTGCCGCATGGAGATGCGGGGTGATCGACGGAAATTCCCGCTCTTCTCCATGGAGGTCTGTCGCGAGCAGCAGCCAATCTTTGCGATCCGCCAACGTGAAGAGGTAACAGAGTTCGTAGCGCGCTTCGCGAGGGCGATGATCGACCGCCCACAGCAGCGACAACGACCCTCGTAGATTCGGATTCGTGTGTAGAAAATGGGCGACCGTCGGCAGATCCTGCTTCCTCATCCTGAGCAACGGGATGCCGTGTACGGTGCGCACCTCCGCAATGGCCTGCGTATACGCCGCTTGCACCTGTTCGACCGCCGGACGTGCGTCGATCATACGATCACCTCACCACAATCACGTTGACCGCCCTGGTCAGCAACGTCTGAATCGGCTCGGGAAGCATGAAGCCCAGGCCCAGCAAAGCGACGATCATGATCATGAGCGGCACATGGCCGACCGTCCACGATTCTCCCTGAGCGATACCGGCGGGAGGAGTGCCCCACACCATGGCCCCGATGCGAAACATAAACCCGCCGAACAACGCCACCGCGAACAACAGGAACAGCGCAACGATGCCAAGGCTTCGCATCTCGTCCGAGATCGTCATCGTCACAAATCGTCCGACATGCATCGTATCGGAGGCAAAGTCCTGCGCAGCTACCGCCGAGACAATCAACAGTTCGCTGACAAAGGGTGAAAAGGGCGGCAACCCGACCAGCGCACAACCGGCCACCAGAATCGCCACGGCGGTGATCGGCTGCACACGCGCGACCCCTCGCACTCCGTCGATTTCCAAGGTGTCGAACCGGCGATGGATATTGCCTGCGACAAAAAATGCCAACGCTTTGGCGACGGCGTGGTTGAGCAGGTGAAAAAGACCGCCGAAGGTGCCGACCATCCCGCCCACTCCGAACCCGATCATGGCCAGTCCCATATGCTCGATACTCGAATAGGCAAACAGCCGCTTGTAGTTATGCTGTATGAGAATGAACAGGGAGGCCACGATGAACGACAGCAGCCCGAAGGTGAGCAACAGATTGCCGGTGAACTCCGGCGGAAGCGCCTGGTCCACCAGGGCTTTGCTGCGCAACACCGTGTAGACCGCCACCGTCTCCAGCACGCCGGCCAACATCGCCGCAATCGGCGCCGGCGCTTCGCTGTAGGCATCGGGCAACCAGGTGTGCATGGGAACCAGACCCACCTTTGTGCCGTAGCCGACCAGGATAAAAATGAACGCCAGCTTGAGCACATTGGGATCCAACTGGTTCGCCACGCCGATCAGCGCAGTGATATTGAGCGCCGAACTCGCATCGCCAAGGACCCTCACAGAGGAATAATAGGTGAGCACGACTCCAAAGAGCGCGAGGGCAATACCCACCGAACAGAGAATCAGATATTTCCAACCGGCTTCCAGGGACTCCCGCCTGCGGAAAAAGGCGATCAAGAACGTCGTCGCGAGGGTGGTCCCCTCCAACGCCACCCACTGCACGCCCAGGCTGTTCGCGACCGTCGCGGCGACCATTGCAAACAGGAACATGTGGAAGAGGAAAAAGAAGTGCCCGAGACGCTTCGGCGCGATGATGCCGCGGGCAACCCGATCGTCCATGTAGGACCACATGTAGAGGGAACAGGACAGGCCGACGGCCGTGATGATCACCAGAATAAAATCCGAGAGCGCATCCACATAGACAAAGCCGCCCAATGTCGTGACTGATCCTTCGGCCAACACCTGCCTCGTCAACAACGTCTCGGCAGCGGCCAGCGCCAGCATCGTCGAAAAATTCACGACGTGCAGCACCCGGGCGCGATGGATCACCAGGCTGAGGAAACCGGCGAGGACCGGCCCGGTCAGCAACACGATCATCGACCACATGCAGCACCTGTTCGCCGGACATCCGTCATTTGCCAACTCATTCCTTCAGCACCGTCAGCGTGCTGGTGTCCACGCTATCGAACGTATCCTGTAGCCGATGCGTGTAAATCCCGACGATCAGCCCGGCCACCAACACATCGAAGAACACGCCCAATTCAACGATCAGCGGCATGCCGTAGGCAGCGGCCGTAGCCCCCAGGAAGACGCCGTTCTCCATGACCAAAAATCCGACCATCTGCGTGATCGCCTTCTGGCGAGCGATCATGGTGAAAAATCCGATCAAAATGATGGCCAGCGCAATGGCCAGAGAATCGCGCGTCAGCAGATAGCCGAGTGGAATGATCGGCTGCGTAATAAAGAAGGCGATCACGACCAATGCGCCGCAGATCAACAGGCCCGCCGGAATGTTGATGTTCATCCCCAACTCACGGGAGACATTCAGACGTTCGATGACCTTCCGGAGAATGCGAGGCAGCACGATCACTTTGATGACGATCGTCAGAGCCGCCGCATAGTAGATGTGCTTGTGCCCGGTCAGGAATGCCACGAGCGCGGCGGTCGCGGCCAGGAATGCGGACTGCAGCGCGAAGAGATCCACACAGGCCGACAGCCGACGCTGCGCCACGATCGCAAAACAACAGAGCAGCAGCAGAACCGAGCAGAGATCGACGAGTTGTGAGCCCAAGTGGGTGGAAGCCGGCACCGCCTTATCCTTTCAATGTATAGAAAAATACCAGCGCGAGGAGCGACAGGATGAACGCCGCCCCCAGCATTTCCGGCACCCGGAACAATCGCAGCTTCGCGAACATCGATTCGATCACACCGATCACAATGGCCAGCGCCGAAACTTTGACGAGATAGACCAGCAGCCCCACGGCGATGGCCGACGGCGCCAGACTCGTGGCAATCCCCCAGGGGGCAAACACATTCACGATCAAGGTCAGAAACACCAGCAACTTGATGCCGGCCGCCCATTCCATCAACGCCAGGTACCGCCCGGAATACTCAAGCAGCATGGCCTCGTGGATCATCGTCAATTCCAGATGCGTCGCCGGATTATCCACCGGAACACGGCCGGTTTCCGCCAGCGTCACGATGAACAACGCGGCCAACGCCATCAAATGCGCAGGTGGGGCCACGACGACCCCTTCCATCAATGCGGACTGGTGAACGATGGTGCTCAAATTTGTGGAGCCCGCCGTCAGCGCAATGGACAGGATCGAGAGCATCATGGCCGGTTCGGCCAGCGTCGCCACAATCGCCTCGCGGCTGCTGCCCATTCCCCCGAATGCCGATCCTGCATCGAGCCCCGCCAGGATCAGAAAGAATGTCCCCAGCGCCAACAGATAGACGAGCGCAATGATATTCCCGGCGAAATTGAGCGGCGTGTGGGACACGAACACCGGCATCAACAGCCCTGCCGCTATGGTCGAAGCAAACACGATGTAGGGCGCCGCGGTAAAAATCCAGGAAGTCGTCGAAGAGATCACCGGCTGCTTCCGAAAAAGCTTGGCCAGATCGGCATAGGGCTGAAACAGACTCGCCCCACGGCGGCACTGTAAACGGGCTTTGACCTTTCGGATCAGGCCGACGACAAACGGAGAGAGGGTCAGCAATAGCGCCAGCTGAACAATGACCAGCACGATGTGGATAATCGCCTGCATAGCTCCCGTCACTCAGTGATCCAACGACCAGGCACAACCCATGCGCACAGCCCGCTGCCTCGGCCTACCCCGCCCATAACAACAACAGCACCAGCGTCACAAAAATGTAGGTAAGGTAGAGATGGAGACTGCCGGCCTGAATGATGCGCAGCCGGTCGGCTGTCGCCAGCATCAAGGCCACCACCGGCTGATAGAGGTATTTCTCGAAGACCGGCTCGATGTGCGACTCGAACCGTTGGTGCTTGATGAAGTACTTCGATTGCTCCAGAAACTCCTGCTCCAGCTTCACCGTCGGCTGGTAGATGGTTTCAAAGACCTGCTTGATCGGTTGTGCGAAACCGGTCGCGGTGTATTCCATACGAGGCGTCAGATTCAGCCCGCAGCCCCAGGTCTTGTAGTAGCGCGCGCGAAGCCCCTTCCCGCAGAGTCGAGCCATCAGCAGCCCCAACGCCCCCGCCCCGACCAGGAGCATGGCGAGCACCGGCGTTGAGATGCTGGAGAATTCCACCGTCACCGGCGCCACCACCCAGCCGTCAAGCGCCAGCACCTGTGAACTGATTGCCGCGCCGGTCAATGGCGCCGTCACCCGATCCAGCAACGGAACGACCAACATGGGCGCCAGCCCCAGCACGACGCAGAGCCCTGCCAGGAAGCCCATCCCAGCCAGCATCGACCGGGGGACTTCCTTCGCATGACGGGCCTGTGTACTGCGCGGCTGCGCCAGAAACGAGATTCCGAACGCCTTCGCAAAACAGGCCAGCGCCAGCGCACCCGTCAAAGCCAACATCGCGGCGGCAATCGGCAACATTAACTTGAGAAAGAGTGTCGGCAGTTGGAAGCTGAGAAACAGACTCTGAAACACCAGCCACTCGCTGACGAACCCGTTGGTAGGGGGCAGCGCGGCGATGGAGACGGCGCCGACCAGGAAGAACGCGCCCGTCCATGGCATGCGCCGAAGGAGGCCTCCGTATTCCTCGATGTGTCTGGTATGGGTGGCAAACTGCAACGCCCCGGCGCCTAGAAACAACAGCGCCTTGAACGCCGCGTGGTTGATGGTGTGGTACAGGCCCGCCAGTAATCCGAGTGCGGCCAACTCATGCAAGCCATAGGTATGGAAGATCATCCCTGCGCCGATCCCCAGCAGAATGATGCCGATGTTTTCCACGCTGTGAAAGGCGAGCAGACTCTTCAGGTCATGTTCCATCAAGGCGTACATGACGCCCAGAAGCGCCGACACCGTGCCGAGGACCAGCAACGTGAAGCCCCACCACCAGGGGAATACTCCGCCCATGAAATCGAAGTAGACCCGGATCAAGCCGTAGATCGCCGTCTTGATCATGACCCCCGACATCAAGGCCGAGATGTGGGACGGGGCGGCGGGGTGCGCATAGGGCAGCCACACATGCAGCGGGACGATGCCGGCCTTCGCACCGAATCCGATCAAGGCCGTAAAGAACGCAACCGACCGCAATCCCTCCGGAAGCTGCTGATCGGGGTGGCGAAACGCTTCGAAGGAGAATGAGCCGGTTTCCTGAAAAAAAATCAGAAACGTGAGGATGATGAACGCGGTGCCGACGTGCGTCATGATGAGATAGAACAGCCCGGCCTCGCGGACGCCGGGCTTCTCGTGCTCAGTCACCACCAGAACATAGGACAGCAGGGACATGACTTCCCAGAGGATCAGGAAGAAGAACCCGTTATCGGCCAGAACCACCAGGGTCATGGAGAGCAAAAATCCGTTGAGGAGGGAGCCCAACAATCCTACCGAGACCCGCCCGGAGAACTCCTCGACGTAGCCATACGCATAGACAGACGCGGCCAGCCCCACCAGCGAGATGGTCAACACGAAGAACGCCGCCAGTGGATCCAGCCGGAGGGCGAAGGTCAGTTGGGGAATGTTCGAAGCGAGCGAGAGGGTCAGCGGAGCCGTTGAGAGGAGCCCCGCAACACCCAGCACAAGACCGGCGACGCCCGCGGCAGCCGCACACCCATGGGCAAAAATATTCTGAAGATAGGGACGTGTTGTGCAGAGAGGGAGCAGCCCCCCCAGGAGGTAACAGGCGAGAAGAACGGTCAGGAGGGCGGTCATCACGACACTACCCTCTACTCACGCGCAGCATCGCGAGGCTCACCACTCACTCAAGAGAAAGATCAACTCTTGCATTTGTCAAAGTACGAAAAAAACCTGTCGTCTTATTTACTCATGTACCACCTTCCGTGGTGCGACGCAACTTGCGCGCGACAGCCGCGCACTGCGCGCCGATCGCAGACATGCCCTGTGTAGGAAAATGTGCTGAAGACCGTCACAGCTTGTGGAAGGACGGGAGAAACATCGGCGGGGCGTTACCTACGGGCCTCTCCCAGCACGCACCACAATCGCCGCGTGCCTGACTTTTGATCGGTCACAGCCTGGCCGGAAAAGAAACTTTGCTGCCAGGCGACGATGTCATCCTTGGGATGAGGCGTGGCTGTCCAATAAATGCCGGACTTGATATTGCGAAAGGGATGCCCCGCCGGAAGCGAAGGATCCTGCTGATCCACATCGACCAACGTCTTGATTTCGTCGATGGTCGGCGCGCGCCAGCCCTGCTTCCCGCCGACAGTTTTGGTGGCGCATCGGGCGACGGAGCGTTCCCACACATCGAAAATGTAATCCGGTTCCCGCTCCCAGACCAGACCGCTCGCCGAATCTTTCACCGCTTCGCCATCCAGCATCAAGACGAACCGTGAGGTCGCCTCGTCGGCATGGACGTCGCTCGGCACCGTATAGCACCAAAGGGAGAAGAGAACGGCAGAGACCCGGCAGCAGAGCGATAGGACTGGCATGCCCGCAGTGTGCACCATGCTTGAGCACTTTTCAAGGATGGGAGCGGTGAGTGGAACGGGCTACCAGTCCAGCCGCCGGTATTGTCGGGCTACCAGCATCGCACCCCACAACAACGCCAACAGCATCAGGACCGTGCCGATGCCATAGGCCAGTTTCGCCAGACGATGGTCGTACGGCAACCAGCCGAGCATGGTGAGGAGATTGTTCCAGTCGTGCGCATCGACTTCTTTTCCGGTGAACCCGCCGAGCAGGATCAGATCCATTGCGCGCGCATCGTTGATATAGGGCGCGACGTCCATGAAGTTCTCCGCCGTCCACCAGAGCGCAACCGAGCCGCCGAATGGATCGCGCGTCTTGATGATGAAGGTGACCAGGCAGACCAGCGGCATGAGGATCTGCCCGAGACTGCCGCCGAGGATGGTCATGAATCGCCCGAACGGCATGAAGAGTAGGTGGCCCGCTTCGTGGAACGGCAGATTCACCAGATGTAAAAACGAGTCGCCGGTGTAGTTCGTCTCAAGGGGCGTGGTGATGAATCGCCAGCCCCAGATGACCAGGAGCAGAAATACCAGCACCCGCCCGGCGAAATGAAACGGATTGACCGACTCCTCAGTCGTGAGCAACCAGTCTTTGGTCAGATTCGACCAGAGGGATTCGCGCACCGGCGCGCGCCGAGTCATCGGTGGAGTGGCTCGCGGAGGCGACGACACCATCTTGGCGAAGATAATGCCGCAGCGGGCACAGTCCGCTCTCCCGTCTTCCTGTTCCCATCCGCATTTTTGGCAATGCATCAGTCAGCGCAGAATGAACGGTTCCCAGGAGAACGTCACCGCAAAGATGAGCAACGCGATCCACCCGATCAGTACGCGGGTGGCTCCCAATTCGCGACCAGGATTCCGCACCGGGGGATGGGCCAGGCCCATCAGGCCGGCGAGTCCCACCCACAAGAACCAGCCTTTCCAACCCAGCCAGCCGAACACCATCAGGATCGGCACGAGGGCGACGGCCACGCTGCGCTGCCGCTCTCCCAACAGGGCATAGGCGACATGTCCACCATCGAGTTGGCCGATCGGCAGCAGATTGAGCGAGGTGATAAAGAGGCCGAACCAGGCCGCAAATCCAACCGGGTGCAGAATTACGTCCGCGGTCGGCGACAGGGGGCCGATCACGACCCACGAGGCGAATTGCAGCAATAGCGGTTCGCCCAGGTGCATGCCGTAACTTCCTTGAATCGGCACGACCGTAGACAGACGCAGTCCGATCACGAGGGCAACCACCGCGACAACAAAGCCGGCGATCGGCCCGGCGACCCCGATATCAAACAACGCCCGCCGATCCGTCAACGGTGCGCGCATGCGGATAATCGCCCCGAACGTGCCGACAAAGTGCGGCAGCCCCGGCACGAATAACGGCAATGAGGTCGGCACCCCGTGCAGACGCGAGAACACATAGTGGCCGAGTTCATGGGTGACCAGGATACCCAGCAGCGTCGCGGCGAAGGGAATCCCTTTCCATAACGAACCAGGGTCGTCGACAAGAAAGTTCCAGGGACCGACCAGCGGATTGGTGTTGGTTTGATAGGCGCCGGCCCACAACACGGTAAACACAGTGAGCGCAAACAGCAGGCCGGGAAGCACAAAGGTGGAGAAGCGCGGAGGGTCCTCCTCCGACCATTCCTCCGCATCGTCCTCGTCGGGCGCGACAGGAGTCAGGCCGCCAGAAAGCCGCTGTTGATCCGCATCCTCACCCTGCATGAAACCCCTCCGGCGTCGCCCGGTACGCTCGGACGAATGTGGAGGCCCGTGGCGAATCGAGAAGCATGCTGGCAGACTCGTTCAGCATTCAGTTATGCGGCGAAGGGGTTATGGAGCAATTCCTCACGAACTGTCGTGGCCGGCCCGTGGCCTGGAAAGAGGCGCGTCTCAGGAGAAAGCGTCAGCACGCGCTTGCGGACGGAATCGAGATGCGTTTGGTACAACCCGGCTGGATTGGAGCGACCAATCGATCCGGCAAACAGGGTATCGCCCACAAAGCAGATCGGTTCTCCGGCCTGTTCGATGCGATAACAGACCCCGCCCGGAGTATGGCCCGGTGTCGGCATGAACCGCAGCGTCAACCCGCCGACTTGCACCGTTCCACCCTGCTGAGGCACTTGGAGCAGCTCCGCCGAAGGACGCCAACTGAGGAGATCGAGGTCGTCAGGGCCGAGATAGACCGGCACCGGACTGGCCTTTAGAATCGCGTCGATTCCATCGGCATGGTCGGAATGGCCATGCGTCAGGCAAATCGCCCGCAGACGAAGCTTTCGCTCGGCAAGAAGATCCAACATCGCACTGGCGTTGTAGGCGGTGTCCACGATGACGGCTTCGCCGCGATCATGGACGATATAGCCTTTGACCTCATAGCCGCCGACCGAGCCTAGCACGGTCTCAACGTGAGCCATGGACGTGGGCATCACCTGAGGAGTCCAGCCCGCCGCAACCTGCGCAAGCGGATCTTCCCTCAGCCCAAGCGCGCGGGCTACAGCCTGGACCTGATCACGACCGCGCGGAGCCTGGCCCCGCTCCAACTCGGCCACCTCGGTCTCAGGCATGCCGCTCACACGCGCGACCTCGGCCACAGACCGTTGCTGACCCATGCGGGCCTTTTTCAGAATATCGCTCAGTTCGTCTTCAAGAGGCATAGCAGTCTCCGACCTACGCACGAACAAACGCAGTTAACTCTCCGGCACCAGCATAATTTCCTTCACTTCGCCGAAACTCGCCAGCACTTTCGACAGGGCCTCGCCCGAGCCGACCGCGAGAATCCGCAAGCGTTCGGGATTGAAATGCGCCTTCGCCGCGCGCTGGATATCATCCTTGGTCAACTTCACCACCTTGTCTCGAATCTGCTGCAGCCAATCTTTCGGCAAGCCGTCATATTCGAGATCCATCAGGCGCCCGACGATGCTCGACGCGCTGGTGAACGAGAAGACGAAGGAATTCACATAGGCTTCTTTCGCTTCCTCCAACTCGGCATCCGTCACCGGCTCGTTGCGCATGCGCTCCATATTCGCCACGAAGCGATTGACCACCTCCTGCGTGGATGAGAGTTTGGTCTCCGCGCGCATCAGCCACACGCCTTCATCATACACACTGGCCCGCAGACCACTGCCGACGGAATAGGCCAGCCCGCGCTTTGTGCGCACATCGTTGAAGAGTCGGCTGCGGAACGAACTGCCGCCCAGAATGTCGTTGGCGATCGCGACCGCCACGTAATCGGGATCGGTTTCCTTGACCGTGAGGTGCCCCACCCGCAAATGGGTTTGCGACGTATCTTTGTTGACGAACCGGACGAGGCCGGTCTTGAATTCAGATGCTGCCACAGGCGGAATCGTGACATCAGGCACGGTCCCCTTGGCCCAATCCCCGAAGGCTTCGCGCAAGAGAGCCAGCATGCCGGCCTTCTCGAAATCACCGGTCACGCCCAGGATGATGCCGTTGGGATGCACCGTCTGTTGATGGAATGCCAACAGATCTTCGCGGGTGATTGATTCGATTGAACGGACCGACGTTTCACGCGCGCTGGGATGGGTCGGGCCGTAGAGCAACTTGGCAAACTCCCGACCGACGATGGAACCCGGGCTGTCCTGTCGACGCCGGATTCCCTCCAGTGCCTGCAACTTCGCCAACTCGATGCGGCTCTGCTCAAATGCCGGGCGCCGCAACAGATCGGCAAAGATCTGCAGCCCGCGTTTCAGGTCCTTCTTCAGCACATCCAGTGAGGCGGAGCCGGATTCTTTCCCGAATCCAATGGAGATCGTCGCCGCCAACTGTTCGAGCTCTTCATCGACCTCGTCCGGCGACATGCCGGCCGACCCGCCGGTGCGCATGGCTGCGCCGGTCATCCCGGCCAGACCGACCTTGTCCGCCGGATCCAGCCAACTGCCGGTCCTGAGGGTCGCATTGATCGTCACCAGCGGCAACTCGTGGTCTTCGAGCAGGTAGACCACCATGCCGTTTTCCAGTACGAGCCGCTCCGCGTCCGGCGGATTGAACTCCACCGTGGGGAACCGCATCGCGCGAGGATTGTCCAACGTAAGGTCTCCCGCCATCCCCATGGCCGCTTGCATGAGGAACAAGAGGAGGAACACCGGAAACGACATCCATCTCGCCGTCTTTCTCATGACACTCCCTTTTTGCACGTCACGTATCTCGCGCCTCATCGGGTCACCTCACCAGCCGCCGCCATTTTTTTATCCGGCGCTTTTTTCACCAGCACCCCGACCGTACGATTGGGCTTGGTCAAATACTGCGCAGCAACCCGCTGGACATCGGCCGGTGTCACGGCTGCGATCCGATCGCGTGCGCTCAACACGTAGCGCCAGGTTCCGGCTACGGTCTGATAAAACGCCAACTGCGAGGCCAGGCCGCTGTTGGAGCGCAGCGACCGTACCAGGTCGGCATCGAGTCCGTTGAGGACCCGCTCGAACTCTTTTGCCAAAATCGGTTCCGTCTTCAACCGTTCGAGTTCTTCGTAAATGGCCGATTCCACCTCTGTCGTCGTATGGGGCGCCAGCGGAGTCGCCGCAATCACGAAGAGGTTCGGCGCACGAACGCCCGGATAATTCGTATCCGACAACACGGAGGCCGCCAGACGCTTATCGCGCACCAGCGTGCTGTACAACCGCGAGGTGACCCCTTCGGTCAGCACTTCATCGATGACGTCGAAGACGAAATCATCCGGATGGCCGATGGTGGGTTTGTGATAACCGATCGCCAGTGCCGGTTCGGCATCGAATTCGATTTCAACCCGACGCTCTCCGCGTTGCGGCGGCTCTTCCGTGACCAGCGCCGGGATCGGAGGCGCGGCGGGAATCTTGCCGAACGTCTGCTCGATCAATGCAATCACTTCTTTCGGCTTTATATCGCCGACGATGGCGACCGTAGCGTTGTTCGGGCCGTAGTAGGTTTTGAAAAAGGCTTCGGTGGCGGCCGGCGTGAGAGCCAGAATGTCCGAGCCCCAGCCGATCGTCGGCACACCGTACTGATGCGCCTGGAACGCCGTGGACGTGAACGTCTCGTACAGCAGGCCGTTCGGGCTGTCGTCGGTCCGCAGACGCCGCTCCTCCATGACCACGCCTCGCTCCTTATAAAACTCGCGCAAGACGGGATGCGCCATTCGATCAGACTCCAGCGCCGCCCAGAGCGGCAACCGGTTGGCCGGCAGGCTGATGACATACCGGGTGATGTCCTTGCCGGTCGAGGCATTGAGGCCGACGCCGCCATGGCGCTGATAGAGCAAGGCCATTTCGTTACCCACCACGTATTCGCCCGCCTTCTCCTGCAATTCCTTGAACCGCCGCTGCAGCTGTTGCACCTCTTGCGACACCACGTGCGGCTTGCCTTCCATCTGGGCGCGGGCGGCTTCTTCGCGCTCGCGGCGGTCGAGTTCGTTCCCGACCATGGTCAAATCGTCCAGCACGGCCTGTTCCCGCTCGAAATCTCGCGTGCCGACGGTCCGGGTGCCTTTGAAGGCCATGTGTTCGTATAGATGGGCGAGGCCGGTCAGGCCGACCTGTTCATTCACGCCACCGACACCGAACGTCATGTTGATGCTGACAATCGGCGCTTGATGCCGCTCCACCATTAAAACCGTCATCCCGTTGGCCAACTTGTGCTCGATGACACGATCGGCCAGGCTTGGGGACTCCGCGTACCCCGGCACAGCCGCCGCAAATATTCCGGCAAGGATCAGGACACCCATTGTGCGCGCTCGTTCGATGCTGATCATATGAAGAGCTCCATCAGTTCCTCCGGTCGTTCAATGAACCAATCCGGCTGACAAGCCGCCATCTTCTGACGGTTGCCCATGCCATACCCCACCGCACAGACCCGGATACCCGCATTGTGCCCACCATTGATGTCATTCGTACTGTCGCCGATGAGCACCGTGCGATCTTTGTCGACGCCGAGTTGCTCCATCACATGCACGAGCATGCCCGGCTCTGGCTTCAGGCCGAAGCCATTATCCCCGCCGACCACATAGGCGAAGTGCTGCGGCCCGAGTCCGTTCAAAATCACGTTGGTATATTCGATCGATTTGTTCGTCGCCACGGCCTTCGGCTTGGCGGAGTAATGCGCGAGGACCTGGTCGATTCCCGGATAGAAGGCGGTGCGGTCGAGGCAATGAGTTAAGTAGTGGCCGCGAAAGATGCGCAGCGCTTCGTCGTACAGATCCTTCTTACCCTCGCCGACTGCCAGGCGCAGCAGTTTCTTCACGCCGTCTCCGACAAATCCGAAAATTTCCTCCTGCGGACGCTCCGGCACGCCCAGATCGCGCAACGTCAAATTGACGCTGTCGGCGATATCCCACTTCGACTCGATGAGCGTCCCGTCGAGGTCGAAGATGAGCAAATCGATCTCAGCCTTCTTGGTCATTCTTTTGCCTTTCGCAATTCCGCCTGCAACGCCGTCAATGAGGCCAGCCGCGTCCCGTCTTTTTCTTCCAACATGGCCTGACGCACCACATTCAGCATGCGCTTCTGACCGACGTGGGGCGGCAGGATCGGTTCCATGATTTTCCAACGCCCGTTCTTTACCTTGAGCCGGACACGCGCCTGCTCCGTGCCGGGCTCCGGCACAAACCCGGCGGTATCCAGATACATGACGCCCAGCACATGAAACTCTATCGGCACCACCACTTCCAGCCGGTTCACAATCTCCCACTGCCGGAAATCATCCGGCACCGTGAAGCCGTTGATGACGATCACTTTGCCCCAGGCCGGCTCTTCCTTCCAGTCCACAAATCCCGCCACGGACTCGAAGGAACTCGCATCGAGCCGCACGCCCTTGTTATCGAGCGCAAAATATTTCTCCACGACCTTGGCCGGTGAATGCGACACCGCATTGGTTTGAGCGAGTCCGGGGACGGTCCAGGCCGTCAGCCAGACTCCCATCATCAGCATGATGATCATGAGGCGCGCACTCATCATACCGCTATGCCACCTCGTGTAATTTCATGAGATTCGTTCCACCCGGCTGGCCGATTCTGGTTCCGGACAGAATGACGATACGCTGGCCTGCGGTGACCAAACCTTCCGTCTTCAACCGGCGTTCGGCCTCGCTGACCCGCTCATCGGTCGTCGGAATCTGGATCATCGTGTAGGGCAAGAGGCCCCAATACAAGGCCATCCGTCGGCGAATCGGTTCAAACGGAGTAAACCCGATGATCGGCGCAGCCGGGCGTTGCTTCGACATCAAACGGGCCGTCATTCCTCGCTCGCTGAAGGCTACAATAGCATGCGCACCGGTCGCCGCCGCAGCCGAGGAAGCCGAGAGACAGATCGCTTCTTCGAATGTCAGACAGGTGTTCTCGGTCGATGCCCGCCTGACGAATCCCGGTCCCGTTTCAACTTCCGCCGCCCGCACGATCCGATCCATCACCTGCACCACTTCCACGGGATACTGCCCAACGGCCGTTTCGGCTGACAGCATGACCGCGTCCGTTCCATCAAAGACCGCGTTGGCTACATCCGACGCTTCCGCCCTGGTCGGGCGCACATGTTGCGTCATCGATTCCAACATTTGCGTGGCGGTGATGACCAACCGTCGATGGCGATTCGCCGTCGCGATAATGCGCTTCTGCAACACCGGCACGGCTTCCGGTCCCAATTCGACACCCAAATCACCGCGCGCAACCATCACCCCGTCCGCATGCGCGAGGATGGCCTCCAGGTCCCTCACCGCTTCCTGTCGTTCAATTTTGGCAATGACCGGCACATCTCCGCCACAGTCGGCAATCAATTTCTTGGCGGCGAGGATATCTTCCGCGCCGCGCACAAACGAGAGCGCGATATAGTCGACACCCTGCGCCACGCCGAACCGCAAATCCTCCCGGTCTTTTTCGGTGAGGGTCGGCGCGCTAACGACCGTGCCGGGGAGATTCATGCCTTTATGAGACGTGACACGCCCGCCTGCCACCACCGTGCATTCCACCAGGCCATCGATGATCCTGTCCGCAGTTAGTTCTATCAGACCGTCATCGATCAATATTTTGGCCCCGGGCCGAATGTCTCTAGTCAGGGCCTGGTAGGTAACGGGAATCTCCTGCACCCTATCGGATGCCATCACGCTCCGGGCGCCGATCTGGCCGCCGGATCGCAAGGTCATCGTTCGCAATCGCACCGACTGGCCGACCGTTAACTCCAGCGCGCCGTCGATATTCCCGACGCGAATGCGCGGTCCCTGCAAGTCCTGAATGATGGCCACCGCCACTCCCTGACGGTCGGCCGCCTCGCGAATGACTTTGATCGCATGACCATGGGTTGCATGCGTCCCGTGGGAAAAATTCAGCCGTGCGGCATTCATGCCGCTCCGTATGAGCTGCTCGAGCACGCCCGCGCCATCGCTCGCTGGGCCGATGGTGCAGACGATTTTCGCTTTCCGCATGCTGCTGTTCTTCTGTCTTGACAAGATTGGCCTGGCACACCATCTTGTACGTGAACGGTGAGGCTCGATGCGTCCCTGATACGTCAGCAACGGGTCATTCTAACAAACCCGTCCGCATGCCGCAAAAGAACATCTGCATGCATTCAGGAGAATCACGACGCCGGACGCATTAAAATTTTCTTACGAACCCCCACACCACGAGGCCTTTCATGAGCGCATCGGACAAGCAGTCAACTGATCAGTTGGACTTTGTCACGATAGACGGCCTGCTGGCCTATGGAGAAGCCCTCGCACAACGTACCTCGAGCGGCCGATTCCTGTTGCCGCCTCCTCCACCGCCATCGACCGACCGGCTGCAGCGCGCGCAGGCCGCGACAGACCGGATCAGGACATTCATCCAGCATGCGCAGGCTGGCTTACCCAGCGCCGAGGCATACCGCGCCGCTCGGCAGGACCTGCTCGTCAACGCATGTGGGAATGATCCGTTGGTCTTTTTCGCAGCATGGAATCTGCTGCTCGCACGCGGGGAACTCGCGCCCTTATATCGGGCTCCGATCGGCGCGACCCAAAAGCCTGCACATCGCCGCCCCGTCGCCATCGTGCCGCGGACTCAACTGACCCCGCAGCTGGCCGAAGGCCGGATCGTGCTGGATCTGGGCGATGACCGCTTCTGGCTGCTTCCCCGCGACCTCGGCGACCGCACCCTGTTTCTCACCATGCGCCACGGTGTCTCCGAGGTGGAAAGCAAAACCCATCGCGTGGGCCGGCGACTGGCAAATGTGCTGGATACCGAGCGCGGCGTGCCCAGGGCCGAAGCCGTGGGGGCTGCGCTGGCCCGTATGGTGGGTGTCGTCGGTCAGCAATTGGGCTATCTGCAATTGCGTAACTATCTCGATCCGCGCACCTTCCTCCACCTCATCAGTCACAGCCCGAACACGGCACAACTCTGCGAGCGTATCACCAAGGCGTTGCTTCCGGACCGGGCGGATGCGGTGCATCCCCACGTCGAACCGACCCTGGAGTCGCAAGATTTCGGCTGGGTCACCGGCATGGAAAAACAGGCGGAGCTCGAGGCGGCCGCTCAGGCCTTCGGGGTCGATTCGAAAACCGCCAAACGGCTGATCAAACATCCCTTCTATAGCTACCCCGGAGGGCATTCATTCTTCGATCTCTACGTCGATGTCATCGACGGTCTCCACCGGCTAGGCCGTTCTCACCCGGGAGAAGTCTTGTGTCTCTATACTCACAGTTCGACGCTGCGCGCGCTGCGGATTTACCTCGATCCGCGGCCGTTCCGGGAAGCCTTCTCCGAATTCGGTGAATATAAGGAAGGGCAGGACAATGTGGTGCTGCTCACGCTGGAGAACGGCAAACTTTCCGGCTATTCCACCGCGGTAGGCTTGATCGAAAGCGATCGGGTCGCACGCGAGGCCTGGGTGACGGTTGAACGGGAACGAAGCCAGCGCGTCACCCTCAAGCCGGGACGCATTAAACGCCTCATCGCCCTGGTGTCTGGCGGGGATTTCGGTGGCGGCGGGGCAGCCTTGAAGGAGTTGCGCGTCACCGGTAACCGTTTCGGTTTGGATGTCTTGTTTGTCCGGCACGGATTTCTCGGCCTGGCCAACAATTGGATCGATGCCGTGACCGAGGAAGACACGCGCGGCATGAGCAGCCATGCCAGCAGCCCCATCGGCAGCAGCCGGTTCGAGGATTTCAAGGACGAGCAGGTGCAACGCGCCGCGATGCGTTCCTTAGCCCCCTATCTGGAAGACTCGGCGCTCGTGGTCCTGGGAGGCGACGGCAGCTTGCGCGGTGCGCGGGCGATTCACGAGACGTACGGCGTGCAAGTCGTGGGTATTCCCGGCACCATCGACAACAATATCGCCGGCACGACTTCGCTGGGATTTCATTCAGCCATCGCCCTCGCGAATCAATCCATCGAATCGCTCAAAGCCACCAGCGCCGCGATGGGCAGCATCTTCTTTGTCGAGGTCATGGGCGCCGGGTCCGGCCACCTGGCCTTGGCATGCGCCTATCAGGCTAGAGCGGAAGGGATCCTGGTCAATGAGCATCCTGATCCCGACGCGTATATCGAAGAGATTGTCCTCGGTACGTTGAAGCACACGTTAGGCGTGCCCAACAAGAGTCACATCTTTGTCGTGGCGGAGCGGACTCCTCACCGGCATCACCGGGAAGGCGGGGTCCATGGTCTGGTTGAATATGTGGCGCAGACCATTGCCACATGGCCGCAACGTCGGGAGTCGTCGGGCCAGTACTCGCTGGCTTCGGCCACAAAAGCCACCATTCTCGGGCATACGCTCAGAGGCGCCCCGCCGACACCGGAAGATAAAATGATCGCGCAGCATCTCGCCTACGAAACGGTACGCCGTCTGGTCGAGCAACCGGAGAGCATCGTCGGCTGCATGGTGGCCTATCACGATTCGAACCGGATCGAAACGGTTCCCTTGCATGCCGTGGCGCCCAAGCCCTTCGACTGGGAATTGTTCACCCGCATGCACGGGGCGGAGCTGCCGCACGACAGGGTTTAGCTCGGATGATTCATGAATGCCGTTGCGAGGCGTTCGAGACCGAAGCCCGCCGGGGCTTCTCGCAAGTAAGGCCGACGCAGGCGTACGTGCAGTCCGGCGAGGAGGCCGAACGAGAAAAGCCCCGCCGGGCGAGAGGATCGGACGGCGTAGCACGTTGACCGCCCCCATGTGACATGTTAGGGTCGTGCCTGTTGATGTCATCGGTCATGAATCACCATGTCTGTTCCACGTTTCACAGGTCTTATTCTTTGGCTGTGCGCCGCACTGCTCCTTCACCTGAGCGTCGCATTCACGGCTGAACCAGGCCCAACACTTCTCGACACACCGGCTCCGCTCCTCACTCCCGCTCCCAACCAGGCTCCGAACGCACAGACCGGCTCAGTGCGAGCCGGTCCCGAAACGAATCCGCGCAATGTGCGCGACGCCATCCCGCCGGTGGCACGGGACACACTCAAAGCCATAGAAGCCCGGCATGGAGAGCCCCTGCCGGGGTATGTCGGGGGACGGAATTTTCAGAATCGTGAACGCGTCCTCCCGCGAGGCCGCTATCGCGAGTACGACGTGCATCCGAAAGTGGCGGGGAAAAATCGCGGGGCCGAACGGATCGTCATCAATCAGGCCAACGGCAAGGCCTATTACACGGCCGATCACTATCGCTCATTTATTCCGATGAATTGAGGATACATGTCGATTACTGCGCTCCAATCGATCAAGAAACCATGGGCCCATCTCCTGGTGCATGCCGAGGGAGAGGCGCTGGATAAATTGCTGTCGGTTCCCGCCCACTTCGTGATCAAGACCATCTCCGGCAAGAAATGTAAGACCAAGACCGGACTGTTGGATGAATTCAGCCGGGTCTTCTCGTTTCCGGACTACTTCGGCCATAACTGGGACGCCCTGGAAGAATGTCTCGCCGACCTCGACTGGCTGCCGGCCAAGGGGTATCTCGTCCTGGTCACGGATGCCGACCAGGTGCTGACGAAACCCGACGAAGAGGACGACTTTGAAACCTTCGTGGAAATCTTGAATGAAGCCGGCGAGGCCTGGAGTCTCAAAGAATCCGACGACGCAACGGGAAACGGACTGCCGTTTCATGCCGTGCTGGCGGTCTCGGAGCGACATAAACGTACCCGCCACAATTGGTTCGCACCGCCCTTAGCCATGGAGCGCAAGGGGGCCAAATCCACCGGATCAAAGGGATCGAAAACCAGCGGCCGTTAGGCCGCGGCGATTCCCGCACATTCAAGGAGGTCACATGGGACTGTTCGATCAACTCGGTCAGGCGGCAGCAGGCATGATGGCGAACAAGGGTGAGCAGAATCCCTTGATGCAAGCCTTGATCGGCCTACTCGGGCAAAACAGTAACGTCGGCGGACTCAGTGGATTGATTCAATCTTTCCAGAAGAACGGCCTGGGCGACATCGTCAATTCCTGGGTCAGCACTGGCAAGAACCTGCCGATCTCCCCCGAACAGATCCAACAGGGCTTGGGCGGCGACCTGTTGAAACAATTGGCCTCGCAAGCGGGACTGAGTCCGGAAGCAGCCGGCGGTCAACTGGCGAGTCTGTTGCCTGGCTTGATCGACAAGCTGACGCCAGACGGCAAGATGCCGGACTCAAACTTGATTGAACAGGGATTGAATCTCTTACGGGGAAAACTGGGGTAGGTCGAACGCCCGACTCACTGGCGAGCGAATTACCAGTGGCCGGAATTAGCAGAGTGAAAAAAACCGCCCCATCTGACGCTGTACCCACCGGGTAAGCCCCCAGGACAGGTCGTTGGCGCGCGAGAGCAGCCAGACCTTCGGCGTGACGACCTGTCTCACGCTCAGGCTCAGCGACGTGAAATGATCACCACAGAGCCCATGCGTTTCGCTGGGATCGTCAATCGGTGACTTCTCACGCAAAAACGCCGGCTTACCGTCTCGTACACACCAGGCACAGAGCACTTTCACTGGCTCACTCCATTCGTTGCAGTCCGACTAGCCCCACTGGAGGCGCAAGAGCCGCACCAGCCAGAGAGATTGGACCGACTTACAATTTTTTCATGGGGTTAGAGGAACTGACCGAGCAGGATTCGACCATTCCGCCTGTCAGACACGTGGCATTCTGGCAACGATTGACATTTTTTGTCCCTATTGCCAGGTGAGGTCTAACGCAGATCATCATAGCAGCGCGGCAACGGGTTCAGCTCGTCGGCGGGCGACCACGGGCTCATACCGTGGCAACAGTCCCTCTTCGTAACCGGGCACGAGTGGATCCCGCCCGACACCCATTTGCTGGAGGTGACTGGAACAAATACCATGGGTTTCGCGCCCATCGGCCAGCGGGGCCTTTTCCCGCACCACGGCCGGTCGCCCCTCGCTTTCGCACCAGGAACAAATCACTTTCATCTTATTCTCCTACGCAGTGATACCCGGTATTCAGCAAAACTTGCGCCACTCGCAGAAGATACGATAACCCATTATTTTGTTTATACAAATGTGCTCGAGTCGAATCAGGAGCTCTGCTTGGTGTATCCATTCGGATAAAACATTGTATCGAATCATCCGCCGGGCCGGATGCCAGTCTCGTCCGCGTGAAGGGCCTCCGCAATTGACCGTTTTGAATTTCCCATGGTAGGTTGGCGCCCCAACTCACCCCTCGATGAAAGAGGCCCATGAAAACACTACGCTCGGAACAACTCTTCGCAGAGGCACAACAGATCATTCCCGGAGGCGTCAATAGCCCGGTTCGAGCCTTTCGCTCAGTCGGGGGACAGCCTCGATTCATCGCCCGCGCCAAAGGCGCACGCCTCTATGATGTCGACGGAAACAGCTACCTCGATTACGTTCTCTCCTGGGGCCCGATGATTCTGGGCCATGCGCCAGCCACCGTGACTAAAGCCATCCAACAGGCCGCCGCGAACGGCACTAGCTATGGCGCGCCGACGGAATTGGAAATCCAACTGGCCACGATGATTCGCGAGGCCCTGCCCTCAATGGAACAGGTCCGGCTGGTGAGTTCAGGAACCGAGGCAGTCATGAGCGCCATTCGCGTGGCCCGTGCCTATACCAAACGCGACGGCATTCTGAAATTCGAAGGTTGTTATCACGGCCACAGCGACTATCTGCTAGCCAAGGCCGGTTCTGGACTGACCACCCTCGGCATTCCCGACTGTCCCGGCGTCCCGGAAGATTTCACGAAACACACCTTGACCGCGCCCTATAACGACCTGGTGACGGCGGAAAAGTTGATCAAGAAACATTACCGCCAGCTGGCCTGTATCATCGTCGAACCGATCGCCGGAAACATGGGCGTCATCCCGCCTTCTCCCGAATTCCTGGAAGGCCTGCGGAAGCTGACCGATGCCCACGGCATGTTGCTGATTTTCGACGAGGTGATCTCGGGATTCCGCGTTCAATACGGCGGCGCGCAAACGCTCTACGGCATCAAGCCTGATCTGACGATCCTGGGCAAAATCATCGGCGGGGGACTGCCCGTGGGGGCCTATGGCGGCGCGAAAGACATCATGAAGATGATTGCGCCATCCGGGCCGGTCTATCAGGCCGGCACGTTGTCAGGAAATCCGTTGGCCGTCACGGCAGGAATCGAAACGTTGAAGCGGCTGAAAAAACCCGGCACCTATGAACAACTCGAACAACGCTCGGCGGCATTGGCCGAAGGATTGGGGAAGATTGCACGCAAGGCTAGAATCCCCCTCACGCAAACCCGGGTCGCGTCGATGATGTGTGCGTTTTTCACTCCGGGACCGGTGGTGGATTGGGCCACCGCCAAGAAGTGCGAGACGAAGGTCTACGCGAAATTCTTTCACCAGATGCTGGATGCGGGAGTGTACCTGGCCCCATCACAGTTTGAAGCCGCCTTCATGTCCCTGGCCCATACCCCGAAGGACATTGAGCGCACTCTCAACGCGGCCCAAACCGCATTCAAGAACCTCTGACCTGGGGCGAAACGGCGGGCGTCGTTCGTCTTTGGTGGGAGTCATTGCTGGATGCATTTCGTATCGAAACTGATACGAAATGCATCCATTCAGATACGCAGCTAGAGACCGTGTTCAGCAGCCTGAGCTATTCGTCGTCGTCCTCGTCGTCCATATCCAACGCTTCCTGCCGCTTCTGCTCTTCCATCGCGTTGTGCAGGAGCATCCGGACAAACATCGAATACAACGACCCTTTTTCCAAGGTTCCGCCCGGAGGAATCGCGATCTTGCCTTCCTTGATCATGCGATCCATCCACGCCTTCTGATCCGGTGCGATCAAGATCGGCACCTCGACCAGCCCAACTTTTCCAAACATATCCATGAGTTACACCTCCGTGAATCGTCGCTGACTGTGTGTATCTCGTGGGAATCGGCCTGCCAGGATGGAACGTCGTGGCGAACAAATCTTCACGAGATACGATACTCGCTGGGCATTTGAGCACGCGGTTTTTCGGCTTGTCAACCGCGAGACCGCGGCTGCACTGCGATGGCATGGAGCGTGCTGTGTCTCCCTCCGGAACCACGGAGGACTCTCAGTATGTTGCACACAATCGTACCCGACTCCCGCTTTTTGAGCCGGTTGGCCCTTCTGCTTCTTGTGGCCTCGCCCACCACCACGGCACTTGCAGCGGTGGAAGAAAGCCGATCCACGCTCCACACGTACACCCCGGCGATCAAGAACGATCCGAGCCCGTTCCACTGCACCGACTGCTGGGATCTGAAACCCGATCAACGCTCATCCCTTCCCCAGCATCAAACTCAACGGTACCGGCGAGGACACCATGAGAGAGGGCTTCGCCCGCACAAGAATCCGCTGGCGAAAAAATCGCGCTCATTCAGCAGAGGGCTGAGATCGCTTCCGCGCCATGCGCTGTCGATGGGTGGATTCGAGCGAACCGTGGAAGGCTGGCAAGTGCGGACGGTCGATGGCGACACGATTCGATATGGCACCGATCGTATCCGCATTCGTGGCTACAACGCGCCGGAATTGTCCGAGCCGGGCGGACGAGAAGCGGCCCTCCGCCTCGAGCAACTGCTCCAAGAAGGAACGATCAACATCATCCCCCACGGCCACGACGTCTATGGCCGCACCCTCGCCGATGTTTTCGTGAACGACCGCAACGTCGCAGACATGATGACATTGGAGGGGTACGGGCGGAGGGGATAGGACAGCCAAATGCGTTCGTCCAGGATCTCAGTGCCAACGACCAGCCTCACCACCATGAGACGATGGTGATGCACTCCGCCTCCTCACGGACGGATTGGCACCTTGATTATCGCCACGATCGGCGCAATAGTGCTGAAGCTCTCTGTGCGTCAGCCAGATGTCTTCCAACTATTGTGACAAGGAACGCATGCCTAACCGATTGCACTCGATCCTGCTTCTCACAGGCTTATTCGCGCTGACAGCATCAGCATGGGGGGCCGTTCCGGCCGGAAACACATTGGACATCGTGATCGGCAATGGACCACATGCCGGAACGTACAAGCCGCCGGCGGACACGGTGATCTGTCTGCACGCCAAAAAGCAGAACCGCTATTCGGCGGCGTGGAAGGATTTCGACGCGCACGATGCGAAGGCCATTGCTGAAGCCGGAATTTCAGTGTCGAATCCTGATGGGGCGGGGGCAAAGCAAGGCGACGTACGCGTCGCGTTCGGTGATCCGGACAAGAAACCGACCGTATACAGCATTGATCAGGCACCCCTCACCATGACGAAGAATGGCAAAGGCGCCGAGATCACTTTCCAAGGAAAAACTAAAGATGGCATCCAGCTTCGCGTGAGTGCGAAGTGCTCGGACGTTGAGGACATGTAACGCAGGTACTTATTAGAGCCGGCACCGATAGCCCTGCGTTTCCACGCCATGAAGACTCAGTACTACACCGCCACTAGCCTTGACGGCTTCATCGCAACAGAAGACGACTCGCTCGACTGGCTCTTTCCGCTGGGCGACGTGAATGAGACGAGTTATCCCTCATTCATTGCAGACGTCGGCGCCCTGGCCATGGGCTCGGCCACTTATCAATGGATGCTCCGACATACGGACAAGATTGCCGCTCAAACCGGCGCGGCCTGGCCCTACTCCCAGCCGGTGTGGGTGTTTTCCAACCGGGTGCTTCCTCTGGTCACGGGAGCCGATATTCGCCTGGTCCGTGGAGACGTTCGACCGGTTCACACTGAGATGCGCCAGGCGGCGGGACAGAAAAATATCTGGATCGTGGGTGGCGGAGATCTCGCCGGACAGTTTTACGATGCGGGTTCGCTGGACGAGGTGATCGTTCAGGTCGGGTCCGTGACGTTGGGGGGCGGCAAACCACTCTTTCCTCGCCGTGTCACGAGCCCGCCGTTCAAATTGGTGTCTGTGAACAGGATCGGCCCTGGCTTCGCAGAGCTGCGCTACGAAGTGCCTCAAGGTGGAAGGCCCGGGACGGCGCAGCCCTCCCAAGGATCAGCCCCCCGTAACTCTTTACGCAAGGGATAACTGATGCGCCTGCTCTACCTCGTCACCCTCTGCACATTAGTCCTGGTCACAGGTTGCGTCACGACTCCTCCACCGGACAAGATGAAACAGGTCGCTGAACGGAACCGCTGGGAACTCGCGCATTGGGGCAACCATGCGGTCCCCTACGGAGAGGATGGAGAACCGGTGATCTTCACCTTCAAGGACGGGAAGGTGTCGGGCCACGCGGGATGCAATCGTTATTCTGCCGGCATCACGTTCGGGCCCAAGGCCGGTGACGTCACGGTCTCACGGGGCATTACGACACGTATGGCCTGCGAGCCTCGACGCATGGATTTCGAGGCGGCCTTCATTCGCGCATTTGAGACCTCGATACGTTATCGCCTCGATGGGGAAAGTCTCTCCTTCGAGAGCGACGCCGCCGCACCACTGGAGTTTTATCGCCGTCCGCCCGAGTGACAATCCGCATTGCCTCCGCTGCTCGCAGAGTTCAGCAACTGCACAACGGGGCAATTGATCTGTTCCGCCTCTTGCAGTACACCTTGCTGCATCATTTTGTGAGGGCCTCGATGCGCCGCAACATTCTGCCAATCTCTTTTCTAATAGCATTGTTGCTCAGTGCTCTGCCGTTGGTACTCGAACCTTCACTGTCTTTCGCAGGACAGATTAAAGCCATGAGTCCCGCCCCTCAACCTGAGGCCTGGTGGATGGAACGACATGAACGCACCGTGGCGCGCATACGCCAGGGCCACATCGATTTGTTGTTCATCGGCGACTCCATCACGCAAGGGTGGGAAGAGGACGGGCGTCCGGTGTGGAACGCGTTCTATCGACATCGGCATGCCGCCAATCTTGGCTACAACGGCGATCAAACGGACAATGTGCTGTGGCGGCTCCAACATGGAGAACTGGATGGCATCACGCCTAAGTTGGCGGTCGTGATGATCGGGACGAATAACGCGACCAGGCGCGAAGATCCTCCGGAAGAAACCGCTGCCGGGATCCAAGCCATTCTCGCGACATTGCGCACCCGTTTGCCGGAAACGAAAATCCTGCTGCTGGCTGTATTTCCGCGAGGCCTCTCAGCCGATGATCCACTGCGCCGAATGAACAATGCGGTCAACGAGCGTCTCCCGGCTTTTGCCGACCAACGCCAGGTATTTTTTCTCAACCTGAACAGACGTTTTCTCGATGACAACGGACGCTTGTCTGAAGAGATGATGCCCGACGCGCTGCATCCCAGTGAACGCGGCTATCGGGTATGGGCTGAGGGGATGGAAGACACCATCAGGAAGCTATTGGGTGAGTGACGAAACGCAGGGCAGAACCTGCCTCGACGCCGAATATCGGCGCATCTCAGCTAGGGTTTCTTCTTTTTCTTGTCGGAGGGATTATCAGAGAAGAGCAGCCATGCGAGGACGACGAATCCGATCGCCACACCAGTTACTGCCAGCCATGTACCAAGTTTATCCATTAGCTCCTCGTCTCCGGTGGTCCTTGTAACGCAGCCAGGGTGGGTTTGTCGAGCCGCTTCACTTTCATGTGTTCATCCACCGTCACCAGCTTGGCCGAGCCTTCGACCACAATGCGCCCGCTCGTTCGCTCCCGCAACACATGCGCGAAGGTAAAAGACGCCTGACTCGCATCCGCCAGGGTCGTATTAATCACCAGGGTGTCACCATACCGCCCCGGCGACCGATAGTCCACCTCGGCATGCACCACGACAAACTGCGTCCCCTGATCACGAAGACCGGCCACCGACAGCCCCCGCGTTTCGAGGTAGTGCGTCCTCGCCCGCTCGAAATACTTGAGGTAGTTGGCATAGTACACCACCCCTCCGCAGTCGGTGTCCTCGTAGTAGATCCTAATTTCCATGGAAACAGATCGCTGAAACTGATAGCGGACCGCTACCGGCTCTTACAGATTGAGAACCGGAAACTTCGGCAGCGAGGGCTCGCTCACACCCGTGAGTTTCATGACCACATCGGACAATTGCTGCACCCGCTCGGATTTGATCGCCTCGAACCCGTGGCCCAGCACCGCATGGTTGGCGGCGTCGAGCAGCGGCTTCATCTTGGGCCAATCGCGAAGAAAGGCCTGCCCCATCTGATCGCCAAGACCGGCCAGGGCCCGGAACTGGCTCTGCAATGGGAGCTTATACTTCCCGTCCACATCATCGAGGTAACAGGTGCGGCAGGTCTCCCGCATCGATTCGGGCAATTGCTCCGGCTGCACATCCCAGGTCTTGATCTTGTACTGTTTGAAAAGTTGCCGCTGGGCGCAGGCTTCCATCGCTCGCACAAGGGCCACCATGGCCCGTTCAAAGTCATGATCCACATGGGCGCGGCGATGGGCATGCGCGAGTAAGTCGAGCACCACGCCTTCCTTCACATCGGCAGGATCCAGCACCAGTTTTTCCAAAAATCCGTTATTGGCTTTGATCAATGGTAGCAGCGCTTTTAACCCCGGCGGTCCGCCCCAGAGCGACGCCATGTCGAGCACCTTCAGCGAGGTCTTCAGCTTGTCCCATGCCTGGCGGTAGTGAAACTGCTCCCACGCCCCATACCCCGATGCCAATTCACCCAGGGCGCGATAGAGCGGCTTCTGCCCGCCGCTCACCCGAGCTTCCAGCGTATGGAACAGCGTGGCGGCAGCTCTGAATGAGCCCTGGTTAAATGCTTCACTGGCTTCGCGACGAACCACGACCGCCGATTCATCCCAGGGATTTCCCTGAAGCCAATGTTTGGCAAGGCCGCCAATGACGATCTGTTCGCTCTCCTCCCGGCCTGTCGCATCGACCAGACTGATCACCCGTGAAGTCCATGGTTGGCTCGCCGTGGCCAACGCCGCAGCCATGGCCGGGGTCGCCCCGGTCAAGTCGACCACCACCTCTCCCACCTGCACCGCCCAGGTGCGCAAGAGATCGTGAATGCTTCGCGACAAGGCTTGATGGCAGGTGATGACATCGGCCGGATCGGGCGTCACAACCCAATCCCAACGTTTCGGCATCTGCTGGACCAACGGCTGGACGGACTCTTCAACCTGTGTTTTTGCCGACTCCGGCACAAAAAAACAGAGCAGTTCCGGCTGCAGCCGGTTGATAACATAGGCCGCAAGCGCGGGCGCGTCGGTGAAGGCAAGGATGAGGGCTTTGACAGGAGTATCCGCAGGCATAATCGGCGGACTATACCATTGCAGTCCGGCCGCTTCAACGAACCCCGCTTTCCTCTCAATCCTTGACGCTCTACGCAAAGACGCATAGACTTTCGCGAGCATTCAGCTGAAATCCTGCGGGCGGTGACGACTGAGGAGGTGCGATGACCTGGTGGCTCTGGGCCTTTCTGGGGTTATTTCTGCTCGGTGGCGAAATCGTCACGCCCGGCGGATTCTACATGCTGTTCTTCGGCATCGGGGCGCTGCTGGTCGGCGCACTGGTCGGGCTGGAAGTCATTCATAGCGAATGGATGTCCTGGCTCCTGTTTTCCGGCTTTTCCATCGGTTCTTTAGTTGTGCTGCGTCCACCGCTTCGCCGTCTCATGGCAACCGACCGAAGTGGCGTCTCACCGGTCGATACCATGGGTGGTGAAACGGCCATCGTCCTCGAAGACATTCCTCCCGACGGCCGCGGCAAAGCGGAATGCCGGGGCAGCACCTGGAATGCACACAACCTCGGCGATAAGCCGCTCATCAAAGGACAACGCAGCCTCGTCGATCACGTCGACGGCATCACCCTGTGGATCAAACCCGAATGAGGTCGCATCATTATGGAGGATAGCGGAATGCCAGGCGGACTCTGGGTCGTCATATTTCTTGCGGGTCTTGTGCTGCTGGTCGTTTCCAAAACAGCGCGGGTGGTCCCGCAACAGAGCGCCTACGTCGTCGAACGTCTGGGCCGATACTCGCGTACCCTCGGCGCCGGGTTTCACATCCTCTGGCCCTTCCTCGACAGCGTCCAATACAAACACTCGCTGAAAGAAACCGCCATCGATATTCCCGAGCAGATCTGCATCACCCGCGACAACGTGCAGGTCGGCGTGGACGGCATTCTCTATTCGAAAGTGCTGGACCCGCAACGCGCTTCGTACGGCATCAGCGACTACCGCTTTGCCATCACCCAACTCGCGCAGACCGCGCTGCGGAGCGAGATCGGCAAAATCGAACTCGACCGCACGTTTGAAGAACGCACCAACATCAACAGCCAGGTCGTCAATGAACTAGACAAGGCGACGGAACCCTGGGGCGTGAAAGTCCTGCGGTACGAGATCAAGAACATCACGCCGCCCAAAGACGTGCTGGCCGCCATGGAAAAGCAGATGCGCGCCGAGCGGGAGAAACGCGCGGTGATTCTCACCTCCGAAGGCGAACGCGACGCCGCCATCAACCAGGCGGAAGGCGAGAAACAACAGGTCATCAAGGCGTCCGAGGCGAAGAAGCAGCAGCAGATCAACGAAGCCGAGGGCGCAGCTGCCGCGATTACCGCGATCGCCAGCGCAACGGCCGAGGGACTCCGGAAGGTCGCGGAGTCCACTCAGATCCCCGGCGGCTATGAAGCGGTGCAATTACGCGTCGCGGAGCAGTACATCACCAAGTTCGGAGAACTGGCCAAAGCCAGCAACACGCTCGTACTGCCGGCCAACGTCTCGGATGTCGGCTCCATGTTGACGCTGGCCATGAACATGATCACGAAACGATCGTCCCCCACGCCGCCCGGAAAGTAAGCATCGGTTCGCAGTCGTTTGACAGTGGCCCAGGGCTTCCCTACAATTCCGCTCGATGAAAGAATTTGCCATCAAGGCGTTCGATGAGAGCGCCGAGGTCAAGCGGCGCTTCGCGCGAGACCATGCCGACCGGATCGTGCAGGTTGCGCAACTCATCGGTCGCGCGTTTCAAGCGGGGCATAAAGTGTTGCTCTTCGGCAACGGCGGCAGCGCCACCGATGCCGCGCACATCGCCGCTGAATTCGTCGGGCGCTATAAGCGCGAACGCGTGCCCTTTCCGGCCATCGCTCTCGCCACGGACATCGCCGCGATCACCTGCATCGCCAACGACTATGGTTTCGAAGAACTCTTCGCCCGTCAGGTGCGCGCGCACGGACAGCAGGGAGACGTGGCCATTGCCATCAGCACCAGCGGCAACTCCCCCAACGTGTTGAAAGGGGTCGAGGCGGCCAAGGCGGCGGGACTCACCACGGTCGGCTGGACCGGGGGCTCTGGCGGCAAGCTGGCAGGAATGGTCGACTACGCCTTCGTCGTACCCTCCACGCTGACCGCCCGCATTCAGGAAAGTCACATCACGCTGGGCCATGTGCTCTGCGAACTCATCGAGGATCACGTTCTTGCCAACCCGGCGTAAGCGTCCCACTGCAGCCTCCGCGCCCCCAGCGATCATCAAGCCTATCGATGCGTCGCGTCTGAAGACCTATCCACTTCAGCGGCGGCACAGCAAGGTGCAGGTCTCCAATTTTGCCAAGGTCTGGACCAAAGGGCGCTCGTTCGCACGGTTTCTCGATTCGCTCCCCGATATCCTGGCGGTCAAAACGTTGCGCGAAGTGGCGAAGGCCATTGCCAAAGCGCATCGTCGTGGCCGGCCCGTGATTGTCGGCATGGGCGCCCATGTGGTGAAGGTGGGGCTGGGCCCTCTGCTGGTGGACCTCATGGAGCGCGGCATCGTCACCGCCCTGGCCATGAACGGAGCCGTCATCATCCATGACTTCGAGCTGGCGTTTATGGGGCACACGTCTGAGGAAGTGGACGCGGAAATCGATTCCGGTCGGTTCGGCATGGCGGAAGAAACCGGCCGCATGCTCAATGAAGCGATCACGCTGGGGATGAAAGAGGGCCAGGGGCTCGGCGAATCGCTCGGCTCTTACATTCATCGACGCAAACAGCAATTTCCGCATCGCGCCACCAGCCTGCTGGCAACCGGCTTCCGGCTGGGCCTTCCCGTGACCGTCCACGTGGCCGTCGGTACCGATATCATCCATATGCATCCCTCTGCGGACGGTGCGGCAATCGGCGCGGGCTCGCTGCTCGATTTTCGTCGGCTGGCTGCCGTGGTCTCCGGCATGGAAGGCGGGGTCTATCTCAACCTGGGATCTGCCGTGATCCTGCCTGAAGTATTCTTGAAAGCGGTGTCGCTGGGACGGAATCTCGGCCACTCGCTGACCAACATCACGACGGTGAACATGGATTTCCTCACGCACTATCGACCCATGACCAACGTCGTGCGCCGCCCCACCCAAAAAGGCGGCAAGGGGTACGCCCTCACCGGTCATCATGAGATCATGGTACCGCTGTTGGCTGCCGCGGTCATTGAAGAGTTGTCCGGCCGCTGAACCAGAGCGGCGGGCGCTCTCCCTCATACGATATCTGCCTCATCCGGTGACGACCATGGCACCCTCTGTCGAACCGCTACTCATCATCTGGGCCGACCTGAATCGCCGGTATTTTGGTGACGCCTTGCCGCCGATTGCCCTCGAATGGAGCCGGCGACTGACCTCCTCCGCGGGCATGTTTATCTGCCGAGTCGGACCGAAGCATGTGTTCCCACAGGCCACCGACGAACAGAGGCGACGACGGTGCATCCGCCTCTCGGCAGTTCTGCTTCAAGGCGACAGCCCGCAGCAGCAACACGAGACCGTGATGACCCTGGCGCACGAAATGATTCATCAGTGGCAATATGACATCCTGAAGCGTCGCCCGAATCACGGTCTCGATTTTCGTCGCATGATGGCGCGCATGAATCAGGATGGCCTCGGCATTACGATCTATCACTCGCTGGGCAGAGCCGTGGCTGCCTTGGCCAAGTATGCCTGGTGCTGCCAACATTGTGGTTCCATCTACCGCCGCCAACGCCGGACCATTCAGCCACGGCGGCATTTGTGCGGCGCATGCCGGGGCCCTCTCCGCGAACTCGCCATTGTGCAGGCCAATCCAAGGCCGGAACCAGTCCCTGCACATTCCGCTTGTCAGCAAGTCGCCCTCCCCTTTAGTACCGGTTAGGGATGCATGTCTGCGCGTTGGTCACGACAAATCCTCTTCGGCGATATCGACGCCATGTTTGCATCGGCGGCCGTGATTGCCGATCCATCACTGGCGGGAAAACCAGTTGCCGTCGGCGGCCCGCCGCCGCGCGGCATCATCGCCGCAGCCAGTTATGCGGTCCGGCGATTCGGCGTACGCTCCGCTATGCCGACGATTCAGGCGCTGCGCCTCTGCCCTCAGCTGATCCTCGTGCCGCCTGACCGGCCGTTGTACCAACGTCTGCACCGCCAGCTTCAGGAGGTCACAGACCGGTTCTTCCCTGAAACCGAGTGGACAAGCATCGATGAGTTTTATGCTGAGACGACCAGACTGCAAACCCGGCATCCCGATCCGCGCGCATTGGGGCTGGCGCTCAAAACCGACATCACCCGCACAACCGGCCTGACCTGCACCATTGCGCTGGCGTCCGGTAAAACTGTTGCCAAGATCGCCGCCGATGCGCATAAGCCAGACGGGCTAGCCGTGATTGAGCCGGGCTCAGAAGCGGCTTTTCTGGCGCCATTGCCGATCCGTTCGTTGCCCGGGATGGGCCCGAAATCCACGGAGGCCATCGAGCGTTTGGCTGTTCACACCATCGGTGACCTGCTTCTCCCGCGCTTTGAGTCAGCTCTCCGACGCCTGCTCGGGTCGCGCCTGGCGGCGTTTCAATCGCTGGCTCGCGGCATTGATTCCGATCCCGTGGTGGCCGACCGCGAGACTAAGAGCGTGAGCCACGAGACCACGTTTGACGAGGATACCAACGATCCGGACGTACTGGAGCCGATCATCCATGGATACCTCGAAACGCTGGCGCATGATCTTCGGCTGGAGGGGCTGGCGGCCGGCTCGTTCACCGTGAAGCTGAAGGATTCGCACTTCCGCACCACCACGCGGCAGCGAAAATTTCCCACGCCGATGAACTACGATCCGGACATGTGGCCGGATATTCGCCTCGCCCTCGGCGACCTCATACAGCCGCGATCGCGGTATCGCCTTGTGGGGCTGGGGCTGTCGGATCTGGTGGCGGCTCCGGAACCGCTGTTCGACCGCCGTCAGCGCGATGCCGTCGCCACCCTTGACCGGCTGATCGAGCGACATGGGTCCAGCGTGGTCCGGCTGGGAGGTCTCCCGCAGGGTGAAGACGGCAGCACGAAACGGAAGCGCCGCACGAAAGACTGATCCCGCCATCGGCATGAGTTCGCGACAGATTCGTGGTGGCGGACTTTTTCCACATCCTGCTAAGATGGGATTTTTGATCCACGCTAAATGTCATGCCCACAAAAGTCACCACACGAGAAGAACTGGCCTCCCTGCTGGCTGAGCGCCGTCGGCAACAACAGCGCGTCGTGTTTACCAACGGCTGTTTTGACCTGATGCACATCGGCCATATTCGCTACCTGCAGGCAGCCCGCAATCTGGGCGACGTGCTCGTCGTCGGTGTCAACTCCGACAGCTCCGTGCGCACCTTGAACAAAGGCACCGATCGCCCCATTGTGCCCGATGCCCAACGAGCAGAAGTCCTCGCTGCCCTGGCTTGCGTGGATTATGTGGTGATTTTTCCGGAACCGGATCCGGGTGCCCTCATTGCGACTCTCCAGCCGGACATTCTCGTCAAGGGTGGAGACTGGCCGGTCGACCGGATCGTCGGACGCGAGACAGTCGAAGCGCGCGGCGGGCGCGTCCAAACCATTCCGCTCGTTCCCGGCGTCTCGACCACAACCCTGGTACAACGCATTCGTTCCACCACGGCGTAAGGATTTCGTGCCACCTGCTGTACCATTGCACCTCACGAACTGGCTGGCGCCTGCGCGAGAAGCGCTCCGCACCGGCTCGAGCAAGCCCTGCCTCATGGGGTTGCATGGATCGACGGCCGGCTTCGGTCTCGCACTGCTCACGCACAGCGCGCCCGCTCAACCCCTGGCCGACCGCTCCTGGCTGATTGTCGCCAAGACCGATGACGAAGCGGAGCGCCTCTATCGCGACACCCTCTTTTTCAGAACGCTCTGCGGACAGTCCGGCGACGACCTGGCCCTATTCCCGAAATGGGAAACGCTGCCCTACGAATCGACCGTTCCCCACATCGATCTGGTGGCCCGCCGCATGCAGACGCTCAACCGGCTCTGCACGACCGCACGCACCGTCTTGTTTACCTCCGTGCCGGCGCTGACGCAGCGTGTGCTGCCGGCCCTGATCTTCACCGATGCCATCCTGCAATTTCAGCCGAACGGCGATCTCGAGCGAGAGGTCCTCGTCTCAAGCCTGTTACGTCTGGGCTACCGAAAGGGATCGGTCGTGGAAATCCCCGGCGAGTTCAGCATTCGCGGGGGGATCGTCGATATTTACTCCACGGCCTATCCTGACCCGCTGCGAGTGGAGTTTCTCGGCGATACGATCGAATCGATCCGGTTCTTTGATCCCGCCACGCAAAAGTCGACCGACAAGATCAAACAGGCCTGGGTGTTGCCCGCACGTGAATTGATTCGTCCGGAGGATGCGCCCGACGCTCTCGCGCCGCTGGCCGCAGACGCGGAATGGCACGCCCCCTCGGTTTATGGGGCCATGGACTCGCTGTTGGATTATTTTCCGCAGCCGCCCGTGCTGGTGCTGGATCAACCCAACACCCTCAAGGTCCATACCGAGGAATGCTGGCAGGCCATCGAAGAAGGATTCCTGCGTCACGAAGACCGCGCGGATCCGAATCCCTACCCGACACCGGACCAGTTGTACCTCACCTGGGATCAAATCGTCGTCGCCACGCAAGGCTATGCGACCCTAGCCCTGGAACCTGTCACAGCACCGGACGCGAGCTGGGAGCCGGTGTTAACCTGTCCGGCTCAAACCCCGGCCAGCGTGGGACTCGGCCAGCGCGGCACCGCGTTCAGTCATACGCTGGAGATGCTTGATCGCTTGCGCGAAGCCGGACCCGTCGTGCTGGTGGCCCGCAGCCAGGGCCAAGTCGGCCGGCTGCTCGCACTGTTCGGCGAACACGACCGACCGGCGGTGGAATGGAAACCCTCGGCCCTCTCCGCCGGCGGCGCGCAGAAGGCTCCGTTCTCGGTGTTGAACGGCGAGGTCTCGGCCGGATTTCTCTCGCCCGACCTGCGGCTCGTGGTCCTCACCGAAGAAGAACTCTTTGCGAAAGGCGCTCGGCATAAGCCGCAACACAAGAGCAAAGCGGCCACATTCCTTTCCTCGCTGGAAGATTTGAACATCGGCGATTATGTGGTCCACATGCAGTACGGCATCGCAAAGTATCAGGGCTTGCGGCGGCTCTCGGTTCAGGACTTCGACAGCGATTTTCTGGTGCTGGAATTCGCCGGCACCGACAAGCTCTATGTGCCGCTCGATCGACTGAGCCAGGTGCAGCGATATGCGGGCGCCGATGCCCATGTGCCACGCCTGGATCGTCTTGGCGGCACGAGCTGGGCGAAAACGACGGCCCGGGTCAAAAAAGACATCGAAGAAATGGCCCACGAACTCGTCGATCTTTACGCCAACCGGGAGCTGGTCCATCGCACGTCCTACGGCAAAGACAGCATGCTGTATCACGAGTTTGAGGCGGCGTTCGAATATGAGGAAACGCCGGATCAACGAAAGGCCATCGAAGATATCGCCAACGATCTGGCCTCCACCAAACCGATGGATCGCCTCGTCTGCGGCGACGTGGGTTACGGAAAAACCGAAGTGGCGATGCGGGCCGCCTTCAAAGCCGTCGAGGAAAACCGGCAGGTGGCCGTGCTGGTGCCGACCACGCTGCTTGCCCATCAGCATTACGACAATTTCGCCGAACGGTTTGCGCCGTTTCCGACCCGCGTGGCACTGTTGTCGCGGTTTCAATCCCCCAAGGATACAAAAGCCATCATCAAGGACACGGCGGCCGGTCTGGTCGATGTGCTGATCGGCACCCACCGCCTCTTGCAGAAGGATGTGCAGTTTCGAAACCTTGGCCTGGTCATCATCGACGAGGAACAATGGTTCGGCGTCAAACATAAAGAGCGCCTGAAACAGCTGCGCACGCAGGTCGATGTGTTGACCCTGACTGCCACGCCGATCCCGCGTACCCTGCAAATGACCATGGCGAGCGTGCGCGATCTCTCGATCATCGACACGCCGCCATCCGGACGGTTGGCAATCCGCACTCAAGTCCTTCGCTTCAGCGAAAAAGCTATTCGTGAAGCGATTCTCCGCGAGCTTGGCCGCGGGGGACAAACCTACTTCGTCCACAATCGCGTGGAGACGATGGAACGCATGGGCGCCTGGCTCCAGGAACTGGTACCGGAAGCCCGTATCGTGATGGCGCACGGCCAGATGGATTCCAAACCCTTGGAAGCCGTGATGCTGAAATTTTTTCACCGGGAAGCCGATATCCTGATTGCCTCCGCCATCATTCAGTCCGGCATCGACGTGCCGACCGCCAATACCATCATCGTCAATCGCGCCGATACCTTCGGACTGGCCCAGCTGTATCAGTTGCGCGGCCGAGTGGGCCGTGGCGGCGAGCAAGCGTACGCCTATTTCCTGGTACCGGACGAAGGCAACCTTTCGGACGACGCCCAGAAACGGCTGACCGCCATTCAACAATTTACCGAGTTGGGGTCCGGCTTCCGTATCGCCGCTGCGGATCTGGAAATTCGCGGGGCGGGCAATCTGCTCGGCAAACAACAATCGGGACATATCGCGGCCGTCGGCCTCGATCTCTACCTGCAAATGGTGGAACAGGCCGTCCAACGATTGAAGGGCCAGGTCGTGGAGGAGGAACCGGATCCCACGTTGCGGCTCAGCGTCTCGGCCTACATTCCGGAAGACTACGTGGCCGACAGTCATCAACGCCTGTCGCTCTACAAACGCCTGTCTTCCTGCGGACAACTCGGCGACCTTGCCCTCATGCATGGGGAGATTGAAGATCGCTACGGGCATCCGCCTGATCCGGTCGAACGACTGTTCGAACTGATGCAGATCCGGTTACTGGCGAAACAGCTCCGGCTGAGCTCGGTTGTCGAGCAGACACACGCGGTGGTGATCACCTTCGATCCGAAGGCCAAGGTCCCCGAAGCCGCCGTGCAGGCACTCATGGACCGGTACAAGAAACGGCTGCGGTTTCTGTCGCCGCTGTCTTTTGAACTCCAGATGCCGCATGACGACTGGAGTTTGGTCTTTCCAGAACTCAACGCAACCTTGCAAACCCTTCACGTCTGTGGTACCAACAATCAAGAGCCACGGACCGGCTCTACCTGATTCTTCGCAGAGGATGCTCCGCCCCGACTGCATGACGTCACCGCAGACACCACAGGTTTCCCACTGGCGAACACGACTGACCGGCGCCGCGCTGGGCTTGTGCGCGCTGGCTTCGCTCGCCGGCTGTACCGAACCTCCGCAGGAGGAACCGGTGATCGCCATGATCAACGGCCGCTCCATCACCCAGGCCGAGTTCGACATCCGGTGGGAAGAGCTGTCACAGGCCACCCGCGCCCGGTATGACAAGGAAGGCGGAAAGCGCCGCTTTCTCGATGAATTGATCATGCGCGAGTTACTGATGCAGGAAGCGCGCAAACAGGGGTTGGACCAGTCGGACGAGATCCGGGAGAAAACCCTGCGGTACCGCGAACAGCTGATTCTGGATGAGCTGCTCAAAGACCGGATCAAGACTAAGGTCGAGGTGACCAAAGAAGAGCTCGACGCCTATCTCGAAAAGCACGCCAACCAGCTCCTGGCCAATCCCAAGGTACAGGTCTCGGTCATGCTGTTACCGAACGTCTATGCCGCGAAAGATCTGAAACGCCAGGTGGAAGCCGGCGGCAACTTCACCCGCTTCGCCCTGCGTTATTCGATCGATGAACGAAGCCGCGCCAAAGGTGGCGATCTGGGGCCCTATCGAAAAGGGCTGCTGGAGCCGGAACTCGATGCCTTGATTCCCTCCCTGCACCCCGGTGCGCTCAGCGATCCGATCAAGACCGACAAGGGCTATTACCTGATGAAGGTGAGCCCTCTCGAGCCGGAAATCCTACAGGCAGACCAGGCTACCCGCGAACGACTCCGGCAAGAACTGCTGGCCGAAAAACGTCGGAAACGCCTCGACGATGTCTTCGCGGAACTTCGCACAGGCGCCACGATCCGCATGGCCGATGCGGCTCGTTATGTTACCGATGAGCCCGCGCGTCCCTAACGCTCTGCGCCACGAATCCCTGCCCGCCTTCCCTCTTCACGATTCCATCGTTTTCATCGCAAGATCGCTCCCTTTCTGAAGTGTCGATTGTGTACAATCCCTTTACCTGTATGAATGCCAGATTGCGTTTCTCCTATATACGTGTCCGCGCCGTCGAACACCTCAATATGCTCGTACGACAGACGTTCTCCCTGTCCTCCGGCACGTTCCTTGGCCGGACGGCGATCGGCAGGCTGCTGTTCTGTCTGTGGCTGGTCTTCCTGCCAGCCGGTCCCGTGAACGCGGGAAAGTTGGAAGATCGCATCGTCGCGGTCGTGAATACCGACCTCATCATGCTCTCCGAGCTGAAACGCGACCTGCTTCCCGAACAGGAGCGACTCCGCAAACTCTACAAGGGGGAAGAACTCGAACGCCGCCTCAAAACCGCCGAGGCCATGGCCGTGACGAAGATGATCGAGCGCAAGCTGCAGCTTCAGGCCGCGAAAAACAAGGGCGTGGACGTGTCCGACCAGGAAGTGACCCAGGCGGTGGAGGAAATGAAAAAACAGGGTGAAACGCTCGACAGCGCGGACCCTTCCACCGCCAGAAGCATTCGCGAGCAGCTCACACTGATGCGGGTCGTGGACCGGGAAGTCCGCGGCTTGATCATGGTGGCGGAATCGGAAATGAAGCGGTATTACCAGGAGCACCAGGATCGGTTTGCCTACCCTGAGGAATATCAGCTGAGCCAGATTCTGATCAAACCGCGCACGCCGGACGGTCTCTCGGTCGCGCAAGGTCGGGCCGAAGCCCTCCTGGCAACTCTGAAACAGGGCGAGCCTTTCGAGGATCTGGCCTTGCGCTTTTCCGATGGAGCGGATGCGTCACGCGGCGGACGCCTGGGGCTGGTGCGGCAGGGAGAGTTGATTCCGGCACTGGAGCAGGCGCTGACCTCAGTGCAGGTGGGACAGATCACGGGGATTGTCGAGACGGCGGAAGGGCTGCACATCGTGCGCGTCGATGATAAGAAACCGCGCCAGTTTCGCCCGTTCGAACAGGTAAAGGCCGAAATCCAGTCCTTAGTATTCCAGCAGAAAACCGAAGATCAGTATCAGATCTGGATGGCTGATCTGAAAAACAAAGCCTACATCGAGATCAAGTTTTAAACTGCGCGCGAATCTCGCCCCACAATGCGTCCCGTCCTTCATGTGTTTCGGCTGAGTACAGGAGGATCGGCACCTCCGGAGTCAATCCACAGGCGGTCCGCACGGCAGCCAGGCTCGGCGCCCGCTCGCTCTGCCGTAACTTATCCGCTTTCGTCAGCACGATGATAAGTCCGCACCCAAGGGACTGTACCCACTGGACCGTCATGACATCCTGCGGCATCCAGACACGCGCCTCGATCAGCAAGATCACCGCGCCCAGCGATTGCCGCTGTTCGAGATACTGCTCGATCATCGGCCCCCATTGCGCCCGCATGGTTTTGGAGACCTTGGCGTACCCATACCCTGGCAGGTCGACCAGGGACAACATCGACAGCTTCGGGTCCGACGTGCGAACGGTGAAGAAGTTGACGGCGCGCGTTTTTCCCGGTGTCTTGCTGACCTTGGCCAATTTCTTCCGATGCAGCAATGAATTGATCAGCGATGACTTGCCGACATTCGATCGCCCGACGAACGCGATTTCCGGCAGGCGATCGGCAGGAAACTGTTCTGGCAACACGGAACTTTTGATAAACTCGGCGCTGAGTAGTTTCATAGTGGTCGAGGCAAACGGCAATGCGGGATGAGCACTCACCTCCGGCCACTCGCGGCGGATTAGGTGAGTCATCTCGTACACTCATAGATAGAGTGTAGGGAATGAGCAAGTCAACTGGCAGTCTGTTCGGCCGAATGCTGTTTTGGGCGACCGTGCTTATCGGTCTGCCCGCGGCCGCCCTGGCTCTGTATTGGCTGGCGACGCTGCCCGATGTATCGCGCCTGGCCAAACATCACCCCACGGAAACGGCGGTGATGGAAGCCCGGCGGGCTCAGGCCAAGGAGCAAGGCCATCCTCTGCACATCAAATTTGCCTGGGTACCCCTCGCACGGATTGCGCCTGCGCTTCAGCGCGCCGTCGTCGCGGCGGAAGATGCCTCGTTTTTCGCGCATGAAGGATTCGATTGGGAGGGCATCAAAGATGCCGCGCTCTATAACCTGGAGGTCGGCGAATTCAAACGCGGGGGCAGTACCATCACCCAGCAGTTGGCGAAAAATCTTTATCTCTCTTCCGAACGGTCACTGCTGCGGAAAGCTCGTGAAGCCTTGATCACGCGCTCCCTGGAACACCATTTAACCAAGAAGCAAATTCTGGAGCTCTACCTGAATGTCGCGGAATGGGGGCAGGGCGTGTTCGGTGCAGAGGCGGCGGCGCGGCATCATTTCGGAAAATCGGCGGAGGATCTCACGATTGAAGAGGCGGCGTTGCTGGCGGCAATTCTTCCCTCTCCACGCCGGTATGACCCTATCCGGCACACCGCCTATCTCACTCGACGGCAACGTCACCTCGTTCGCTGGCTCGAACGAGGGAATGGCCGGAAAGCTGCTTCGATTAACCGAATCCCTCCGGAGAACCTCGAAGTAGTCCCCGTGGAGTAATGGCCACTCACCACAACCGACTCCGGCGCTACGTGGATTCTCCGACTGAAGTGTAGTCCCGCTCTCCAAAAATCGCCGACTCGTGGCGGTAGTACTTAAACTCGAGCAGATTTCCTGACGGGTCTTCCAGAAAAAAGGTGCGGTGCTCAATGCGCGTCCCCGGGAATCGGAGACGGGGATGCTGATAAAAGGTGAGGTCCTGCTTTGCGGCGCGATCGGCTAATGCCTGCCATTCCTCCTCCAACGTCAGCACAAGCCCGAAATGGCGAGGGTAAATCCCCTTCTGCCGATCGATTTCATCCAAAGTGAGGTGGGCGACGAGTTGATGTCCGGCGAGGCCGAAGGTGACCGCTGTAGAAGATTCCCGGCCCAAGTCACAGCCGAGGCCATTGACGTAGAACTGCTTGGCAGCCGCCAAGTCATGAACTGGGAAGGCAAGGTGAAAGAGTGCCGGCATGGGCTGGTACCTCTAGCCACTCTATCAGCCCCTGACGCGGCTACGCAAACCGGCCGCGCACGATCGGCCGGCCATCCGGACCGATGGCCCCGGCCACCATATGCGGCGTGCTGTGGCGAATCGTGAACCGGCCGTCCGGCGACAGCACCAAGACGCCGGCATCGCCATGCACGCGCTCAACCACTTTTCGAAGCACGCGGTTGGCCGCCGCCACCGGACTCAATCCGGTTGCCAGCCAATCGGTAATTTCCTTGGCGACCGCCACCCGAATGATACTCTCTCCCAATCCTGTCATGGATACGGCGCCGGCTTCGTTATCAGCATACACACCGCAACCGATGAGGGGCGTATCGCCGACTCGACCGGGCAACATCACGTCCACACCACCGGTCGATGCGCCCGCAGCCACCGTTCCTGACAGATCCAAGGCTACCGCTCCCACCGTTTCTTTTCCCAGACTCTTTGCACGCAGGCGGCCGGTGTTCATGATCGCTTGGTGCAGTCGCAATGTTCGGCTCACCCCTGCACGTGGTCTCAAGTCCTTGGGCTGCGGCTCCGCCGTCCGCTTCGCACGCGGAACGCGCTCCAATCCGAAATAGTCGGCAAAACGGGTGGCTGATTGGCCGACCAACAGCACATGCGCGGTTTTTTCCATGACGAGCCGTGCAGCCGTCACAGGATGGATGATCCTTTCGATAGACGCGACGGCGCCGGCCCGCAACTCGCGGCCTTCCATGATCGACGCGTCCATGCGACGCACGCCGTCGAGCTGACGGTTGGAGCCCCGCCCTGCATTGAACAGGCCGGACTCCTCCAAGCGCCGAATCGCTTCCTCGACGACGCCCAGAGCCGGAGCGCCGGCTATGAGCAACCGATGGCCCTCGGCCAACGCCGATTCGACGCAGGCCGCTTGGGCGACGGTGATGGCGCGGCGTCCCGCGCCACCATGGATCAGGAGGATCGGTCGTGATCGTTTCAATTGAGGAGGAGATCTTTGACGCGACGGCAGGCAGGATCTTGCATGCGGTCCAAATCCGACCGGACAAACCCCAGTCCGGTCACACAGAGCTCGAAATTCTCCGATAGCTTGCGGAACAACGGGGTATCCTGCTCAGGGTCGTAGCTGCCGAACTCGGCCACTAACCCGTAGGACCGCTTGCCGGCCTTCACATAGTCGACGAGGAAGTCTTTGTGGTAGATGCGGCCCACGCTCTTGAGCCGGCGGAGATATTCGGGAAAGAGGCCGGTCATGAAGAGCGTAAAGTCGCCGATATGCCGGTGCACTTCGCGCTCCCGTTCGAACGATTGCGCCTCCAGTAGCAACTCGGACTCGAACAGCATCTCGACGACCGAGTCAACCGCGCGGCCCTGCGTATTCTGGATTTTGTAGAGCTGGTCGGTGTGAGCGAATTCGACGAGCAGATTGGAGACATACTCGGTGACGTTCAGATCGGGCCATCCGAGGTGTTCGGTGAAACTCTTCTCCGTCAATGCTCCGAAGAGCTGCCGGAGTGGATGGCTGCGAGAAACGGGACTTCCCATCTCGACCTCCCGGGCAATCCCTGCCCTTTGAAAATAGTATAGCAGACCATTCTCAACCCGAGGAGACTTTCTCCCTGAATCCTTATCGGCATCCGCGATCAGGACTTGAGACCCGTACTCTCTACCTGCCGTCGGCTATCCACAATAAGCGTGACCGGCCCGTCATTGAGTAGTTCCACCTGCATGTGAGCGCCGAAGACACCGGTTTCCACGGTCAACCCGGCTGATCGCAGCCGTTCCACCGCCTGCTCGTACAATGCACGTGCTGCCTCCGGGGAGGCAGCTAGGTCAAACCCCGGTCTTCGGCCCTTGGAGGTATCGCCGAGCAGGGTGAATTGGGAGACGAGCAGCAGCGCGCCGCCGACGTCAACCAGCGACCGGTTCATTTTGCCTTGATCGTCGCCGAAGATCCGCAAGGTCTGCAGCTTCTCGAGAAGATATGATAGGTCGCGCTCGTCATCACCCTTGGCCACGCCCAAAAGCACCAGGAGGCCGGCACCAATGCGACTGACGATCTGTCCCTCCACTTCGACAGAGGCCCGTGTCACACGCTGGATGACCGCTTTCATCTGTAACTCGTCACCCTTCAATCCTCGCTATCGGGCATGACGCAATTGAGCCAAAGTGCCTTCCAGATTCAACAGACGACGCTTCATCGGCAACCCGCCCGAAAACCCGCCCAACGAGCCGTCATGCGCGACGATTCGATGGCATGGCACGACGATGGGAATCGGGTTCGCGCCCAGCGCCATCCCCACCGCCCTGGCATACTGCTTCCCTCCCACTCGCATGGCGACCCATTGATAGGACCGCACGCGACCATAGGGAATCCGGGTGATTGCCTTCCACACTTTTCGCTGAAAGGAGGTGCCGGCCGACCAGTCCACGGGAAAAGTAAACTCCCGACGTGCGCCATCCATATATGACAACAGCTGGGCCTGGGCCTCACTCACGTTAGACGCGGCGGCATCGGCTCCGACCGGCGACTGCTTGGTAGCACGATGATGGGGCGGGTGCAGATCAATGGACGTCACGCCCTTTTCAGAGGCCGTGATAGTCACCCAGCCCCAGGGCGTCTTGAAGGTTTGTGCGTGCGTCATTTCATTTCGCTCCGAATTTGCGTGCCACCCGCCCGAGCTTCCGCTTCACCATTCCCATGACCACGTCCAGCTCTTCCGATCCGAGCATGATATGCACCCCGAGATATGTGGTGATGCTGAGCCCGATACCACCAAACAGGACCGCGGACTTCAGCATCCAATTGCCGCTCTCCGTCCACATTGACGCGCTTGCCACCCAGAAGCAGATCAAAGCCATCGGCCCACAGGCCCCCAGCACTCGACAGGCCGACCGAGCAATGGAGGCCCAATCAACCCGCCCCAGCCGCCGGTGCAAGACCGCGACGAGAATACTTCCGTTGAGCATAGAGGCTAGGGCCGTGGCCAGGGCCAACCCCGCCGCATCCAACAGTGTCATCAGCCAGAGTGACAAGAAAATATTCGCTCCGACAGCGATCCCTGCCGTTATCGCGGGGGTTCTCGTGTCCTGGAGTGAATAGAATGCGGACACGATGATGCGCACCCCGGCAAACGCCCACAGTCCGACGGCATAACAGAGCAGCGCTGTTGCTGTGGCCAGCGTATCGGCTTTGGTGAACGATCCATGCTCGAAGACCAGATGCACAATCGGATAGCGCAGGAGAATCAACCCCAACATCGCCGGCAGGATGATGAAAAAAATCATCCTGAGACCGAATCCGATCGTTGTCCGCAGTTCATCAAGGGCCCCGCGCGCGGCTTGCGCCGAGAGCGTCGGGAGGATCGCGGTGGCCAATGCCACCCCGAAGATGCCCAACGGAAATTGGATCAGACGCATACCGTAAAACAGATACGTAGGCCCGCCGGAGAAATACGACGCGAGAATCGTACTGACGGTGATATTGATCTGCGTCACCGACAATCCTAGCAATGAGGGAACCATCAGGAGACCGATGCGCTTCACGCCTGGATGCCCGGTATTGAACCGCAGCCCGAATAACATGCCACGTCCTTGTAACCCCGGTAACTGCATCGCAAATTGCGCCAGGCCTCCGACGACAATGCCGATGGCCACCCCGATGATAGGCTGCGGCAACCAGGGGGCCACAAAGACCATGCAGGCGATGGTGAAGATATTGAAGAAGACCGGTGAAAACGCCGGCGCCGCAAACGCCCGCAACGAATTCAAAATCCCCATCGCCAAGGCCGCTAAGCTGATAAAGATCAGATAGGGAAACATCACCTGGGTCAACAACGTCGTCAGTGCAAGTTGATCAGGGCTTTCGCGAAAACCTGGCGCAAGCAGCCAGACAATCCCAGGGGCGGCCAGGATGCCGATCACAGTCACAGCAGTGACGATGGTCAGGAGAGTGGTAAAAGTGGCACTGGCAAGTTCCCAGGCATCACGCTTGGTTTTCAGGGTGTGATATTCGGTGAAGACCGGGATAAACGCCGCGGACATCGAACCTTCCGCGAACAATTCCCGAAGCAGATTGGGCACACGGTAGGCGACAAAAAACGCATCCGCCGCCGGGGTCGCACCGAATAGCCTGGCCAGCACCATGTCACGGACGAAACCGAGAATACGGCTAGAAAACGTGGCGATGCCGATGAGACCCGCCGCCTTGACGACGGAATGGGTTTCATCCACAGCTGGTCGAGATGGGTCAACGGGCGCGGCGGGATCCGACATTATCGGCGATTGTAGCGAAACCGAACGAGGTCGTCCATTGTCCCGCGAGAATCGGCGCTCATGGGTCCTGAATCACGGCATTCGACAATTCATTGGGATTATCGCCGGCACGTGGAGGACAAGCGCTGGCCAGCAGGATCCCGCTGGCTTCAATTCCACGGCATAATCCGCCGGCAAGGTCGCCCCCCTTCATATGCTCGGCAACAACAGCCACCACCTTCTGCCACTGCTCGTCTGAAATCCTCCCGTGGAGAGAATAATCGGCCAACACGTAGACCTGCCGCTCAAGCAACGAGACCATCAACAACAACCCGGTACGTTCACGAGTCCGTGCAAGGCCATGCTGAGCGAAGGCCCGCTCCGCTCGCAATTGCACCTTCTGACGCATCCGTTCCCGGGACGTGAAGAGTCGCAGCACCGGATACCATGTGCCGATCCAGGATCCGAACACGTACGCGAGCATGGTGACGCTTAGCAACCACAGGGCATTCGACGCATGCCATCCCCAGGGCAGCCAGGCGGTCTCAATCGTCAGCAGCGCCGTCAAGACCAGCACCGCACTCAAGAGGCCGACCCTATGGTGTGCCTCGCGATAGAATCCTGACCGCCCGACGATCATGGGCACGATCTCTGCGCTCGTATGCTGTTCAGCAGCCTGCACCGCTGCCTCCACCCGTGCCCGCTCACCATCCGTGAGCGCCGGCTGTTTACCAGTCGCCACTCGCGCCTCCTCCTCCGAAATCGCCACCCCCGCCCGAGAAGCTGTCCGATCCTCCGAAGGATCCGCCGAACCCTCCCGATCCCCACCCGCCGTGCTGAGTGCTGAACCAGGTGCCATCAAACGGGCTGCCGCTGCCCCGTCGCCTTCCTCCGGCGCCTTGCCCCAACCCACTTAGCAATGTCACCAGCACCAGGCTCACACCCCCCGCAATGAGCGCGGGGATAATCCAGGGAGCAGCGAGAAACGAAAGACCACCGCCTACCATCGGCCCCAGGATTCGATTTGCGCGAGAAAAAAGGAGACCGACCACGACACCGACAATCACCGCTAACAGAGCATTGGCAAATGCATCCCCCTCGGAACGAGAGGTGATCGGCCGTTCCGGAACACTGTAGGTCCCTTCGATGGTGTTCAAGACCGCCTGGACCCCGGCTTTCACGCCCATCGGAACATCACCGGCACGAAAGCGCGGCACGATCTCGTTCCGGATGATCTGAGCCGATCGCGCATCGGTCAGCACACCTTCAAGGCCATACCCGACCTCCAGGCGAATTTTTCGGTCCTTGATCGCGATGAGAAGCAATACGCCATTGTCCGTGCCGTGACGGCCCAACTTCCAGCTGGTCGCCACACGATGGGAAAAATCAAACAGCGGCTCGCCTTCAAGCGAGGGAACGATAAGGACCGCCACCTGGTTGGATGTCTTCGCTTCGTGGGCCTGAATTTCGCTGGAAAGGAATTTGACTGTTTCCGGTGGCAGGACCTGCGCCAGATCGACAACGTGGCCGCTCAGCGGCGGCACATCCAGCGCCTTAGCCGAAAGACTCGGCACGAGCGTGAGCCACAGCCATCCGACAAGGACAGCCCACCCTGTTCGGCCCATCAGCCGCATCGCAATCGCTCCCTACTGCCTGAGGCCGACGTAAGAGTTTAGAACTTTACTTCCGGCGGCTTAGCCACGGCCTTTTCGTCGGCCACCGTGAAATTCGCCTTCTCGTTTAAATGAAGGAGAAACTTGGCCGTCAGGTTCGTGGGAAAGTAGCGGATCATCTTGTTGAACTCCGCCACCTTGTCGATATATCGCTTGCGTGCGACGGTGATGCGATTTTCAGTCCCTTCGAGCTGGCTTTGCAGATCACGAAACCCCTGATCTGCTTTGAGGTTGGGATAGTTCTCGGCCAGTGCCAATAGTCGTCCAAGCGCACTCGACAATCCCTGCTGTGCTTCTTGGAACTTCTTGAAGGCGGCCTCGTCCTTGAGCAGTTCCGGCGTAATCTGCACGCTGGTAGCCTTGGCGCGAGCCTGGACCACTCCTTCCAGCGTATCCTTTTCATGCGCAGCGTATCCCTTGACCGTATTCACCAAATTCGGAATCAAATCGGCCCGCCGCTGATACTGATTGATCACCTCGCTCCACGCGGCCTTCGTGTCTTCATCGAGACCTTGCAGATCGTTGTAGCCGCAACCGGATACAGTGACCAGTCCGGTGAGCAGCAGAGCCACAACCAGAGTACGCGTGACAGACATCCTCATTGCTCCTCCTCTGCGCCACATTGGCAACAGCGCTTCTTCAGAAAAGCTAAAGCCGTTGTCGACAAAGTCAATCCTCGCCGACCGGCCGGCACGATCCAAGATTTCGCTTCCTGATCAACCTTGTTATACTCCAAAGCTGAAAGGTGATTCGTCTCAACCAGACTGGCTATGGCACTCGATCGTTCCACTGATAGTCCCGGAGGGTTTCAAGTTCGACATCGCTCCTTGGGTGTATTTCAAGGAAGTTCGATCGGATTGGCGTTCTGGCACCCCTCGTCCCACATGCCTGAGCACGGACTCTGCCGCTTTGCCACCAAAGCCAAGGCTGAGGCCTATGTCGATTTCCTGTCCTCAACCGCCTGTCCGGAACCGTTGAACCGAGCTGATCTGCTCATCGAAAGCTTCGATCACACGGAACACGAACGACTCATGACGGAATACCCCCAAGCCTCTGCCTGGGAAACTCCACTCTAACAGAATGTTGGCGGTATGGCTGCTCCGTTGGAACCGGAGGCCAGGGAAGGGATCTACGTGGAGGAGCGAGTTCCCACTGATTCCGTCTTGGTTTGCACAAATGCCAAGAGCCGTTTGTTCTCTTGCGCGGACCGTAGAAATTTGAACGCGATGCCGCGAGAACTCACCGAGCGAACCATCGCCGCTACCTCGAGTGGTGCCTGTTCATTTTCCAGGGCGATCTGTAGGTAAAAAATATCGTCCACATGGACCGACGCCTGACTCTCGATGATGCACCCGCCCATCGAAATATCCAGGACCATTCCTTCCCCCCGCACTTTCCCGCCTGAAAAGGAAAGGAACAGGCGGACGGGAATGCGCAGATGCTCGCGACGATCGATCATCTGACCCGGATAGCTGCACCCCAAACGCGAAGCGGAGAATCGGAAACTGCACGACTGGCAATGAAACGGCGAGATGCAGGCGAGCGCCTGCAAACGCTCCATCAGCGTCGAACAGCGGGAACGGAACACTTTGTCTTGCCCGCACTGCGGGCACGTCAACGGTTGAGCCATCGTCACTGATCAACGCGCGTCAGCGCCGACCTTTCGCAGCCAGTTATTCTTCCAGATGTTCATCACGGTACGACTTGAAACTGCGCCCCACATAACTCTGATTCGCCACATGCTCTTTATGCGGCTCGCCCATGCAAGCAACAGCCTGTCGTCAGTTCAATCGATAAAGTATGAGGTACGTTCTGTCAAGAAACTCGACGGTTCTGAGCCAGGAACGATGAATTCAGATGGCAAACACCATGCTTTCAAAGCAAGTGGTTCACTCATCGCCAATCCGTCCAGACTTTCCCGCGTAAAGCATCGCTTGGTCCCACGGCTCGTCGCCTCAGCCAATGTTCACGTCAAATTTTATACAGAACGTTCCTTCTGCTCTTGAATTTGTCCAAGCCGACAAGATGAACGCGCTGAAATTGCGACGGAATTTCGATTAATTCATTTTAACGTCTCACTAACACCTCTCTAATCTCGCATTGCTACTCTCTCCATCACATGGGCACGGCCTTCACCCGGTGAGGGCACAATCCTAAGGAGGTGGCAGCCATGACATGCGGACGATGCAAAGGACTTATGGTCGACGAATGGCGACCGGACTTTTCTCCGGAAACATTTGTGTGGCGATGCATCAATTGTGGATCGATCGTCGATCCGTTGATCGAACAAAACCGGCGCACGCGAATGGCCGAGCAATTATTACTGGAGCCAGTGGAGGTTTTGCAGTAGGGCGATACCCGCAGGGCAGGAGCAAGAAGTCTCTTGCCCTGCGGAAAAGAAGAGCCGTTGTCAGCGGCTAGCTAGAATGCAAAGTCAGCCCAAAGGACAGTATGATCAGAAGGGTCCGTCGCACGGCGCGGTTCCAGATCGACATCGACGCGCTGACATTTTTGGGCTAGGGGCTGTGTTGCGAGAATGTGATCAATCCTCCACCCCTTATTGGCGGCAAGGGCACTGGGGGCGCGGTAGTCAAAAAACGTGAACTGCTGGCGATCTGGATACAGTTTGCAGAACACATCTTCGAAGCCCCACGCAATCGTCTTCCCATAGGCTTTGCGCGCGTCTTCGTGGTAGCAGACATGTTTCAGATGTTTCTCCGGGCTGTGGACATCAATGGGTCTTGGGGCCACATTCATGTCTCCACACCAGATCGCCGGCTCCTTCGGGGACAAATGTGTTTCGAAATATTTCCGTAACCGTTCATACCACCCCAGTTTGTACTGATACTTGGGCGAGTCAATCTCAAACCCCTGGGGCACATAGGTATTGACGATCGGAATCCCCTGAACGACTACGCGCAAGAGACGCGCATCCTCCACGTCACCCCCATCGTCGAACCCATACGAGACTGCTTCCGGCTTGGTACGGCTGAGCACAGCGACGCCGTTGTAGGCCTTCATGCCTCGGAACGTAATCTCATACCCGGAAGTCGCGAGAGCCGTCAGCGGGAATTCGCTGTCCTGCACTTTGGTTTCCTGCAAACAGAGGACGTCGGGCCGATGTTGCTCCAACCACTGCAGGACGATCGGAAGCCGTTTTCGAAGTGAATTGACGTTGAAGGTGGCGACTTTCATAGTGCGGGGGGATTCTAACAGAGCCATCCCGCCGCAACAACTCGGCCTCTCAAAAAACCACGGCCCGTGATCGGGAACTCCCGCATCACAGGCCGTGGTGGTCAAACTCCGGCAAAACAGACTCGCCGGCTTTCCTATTCAGTCTAGTAGCGCGTCGCGTCCTTCAGGTCGCTCTTCATTCCGCCGATCTCATGCGCCGCATCGTCGGCGGCACCCTTCATTTCGGCCGCCTTCGCATGCGCCGCGTCTTTTTTCGCTTTTACCTTGGCTTTTACCTGTTCCTTCTTCGCCTTCGCGTCGGCCTTGGCCTGCTTCTTCTTTGCTTTCGCCTCGTCCCGCTTCGCCTTCAGGTCGCTCTTGACGGACTCCTTTTTAGCCTTGAGGTCGTTCTTCAGTTCCTCTTTATGGGCGTTCATATCGTCGGACAGTGCGCCCATATCCTGCTTCATCCCTTCGGACATTTTCCCCATGCCCAAATCATCGGCCATGGCGAACGAGCTCATGCCCACAAATGCGGCGGCGACCATCACAGCGATTGACCTTCTCATCAACACCCCCTGTTGGTTGAAATATGGCAGCAGACTCTCCGGCACACCCACCGGCATGCACCCTTCATCAATACCGCGAAGGGTTTCCTTTGCCAATTTTTTTGCTGCTTTTTGCTGATGTGGATGAGGATGGTCACTACATCAACCTAGAAACAGGGAGCCACGGAGAGAGGCTTCCAACGCGAGGAACTCGAATAACAGCTTACTGACGAACAGTCGTGAGATAGCGGCGGAGAATGGCTTGTTCGACTCGCGAACGGCCGCGGTCCGGAGCGGGAAAGCGGAGGACTAAATGGATACGCCCGGCTTCGGGCAATTGAATAGTGATTCGCGGCTCTGGCGAAGGGGCCTCCAACAGGTTGCGCTGTTCCAGCAGCTTCATCTGCCTGCCCATTTGATCCATGAACGGTGCGCACTCGGCCTTGGCGGCGCTCAGGAGCGCTTGTTCGGCGGCCTGCCAGTTGTCGGTATTCAAGAGCGGGACCGACAATACGTACAGACCATACTCTTGCGAGGGACTTTCCTTAATCAACGGATTCCCGAACAGGAGACTGTTGGGGAACACGACGGTTCGACCGGTATACAGGTGGGACGTCTGGCCCGGTCCAATCTCCAGGAGTTTCGTCGCAAACACATCGTATTCGAGAACCACGCCGCGGTAGGTACCCAGCTGAATGCGGTCTCCCACGCCATACACGCCGCCGCCGACACGCAAGGCGGCCCCGCTCCAACAAAGAATCAGTTCCTTTGTCGCCAGGACCACGGTCGCCGCTAACGCAACCAGAGAGACCGCGAACGCTTCGAGCTCATGGGCCCAAATCACCACGAGGCCCACAAACAGGCCCAGCACCATGCTGTTGCGAGTGGTTACGATCCATCGGCGGCGGGCATCGATGGTCAGCGCTTGGTTCCCCTTGATCCACCGAACCAGAATTGTTCGCGCGATAAGGAGAATGAGGAGCAGCAGAATAGATTTAAGGAGGTCGAAAAAGACGCTGGAGCCGATCACCGGCAACAAATCTTGCATGGTTTTTTCTGCCGCCATCACTGCGCTACGGTACCATCCTCACCCGTGCGTGGCACGCATTCTTCTCTTTTCCAATCTTTGAGCCGTTTGGCCTCATCGAATGAGAGCGTATAGCGGTAGCAATACAGCGGCTCTCGATAGGGTTCGTCATTTCCGGCCAGGCTCTTTCCGAAAGGGGACGGAGACGGCGGAGCTTTCGTTTTCTTGCCGGTGGCCAGGTTGCTGGGATCCCAGGGATGAATTTCTCGATCCCCCATCGGAACCCGGTAGGTCCAGACGGTATCGCCCCCGAGGACCGGCGTCTTAGCCGTGCTCGGTGGACCGAACTTTTCTTCGATATCGGTTTGGGTGAGTGTGTTGACCCCCTTCTTCAGGTAGGTGTCACGCCATGGCCCGCCGCAGCCGGACAGAACCACCAGGCACAACAGGAGCACCAGTGCGTTCAATGGATGAAGAACCCTCGACACACGATTCGTCTCGTATCTCACGCGGCTACCGTTCTGAGTCACGTTGCTTCCGTACCCACCGGATTGAACAATACATCGCATATCCCTGAGCCATCATCCCAGTAACCAGCAGCCCCAACGCAGTTTGCAACCACATGGTACTGGGAAACTCCAGCCCGTAAATGCCAAGCATAAAGCCCCCGGCAATGAAGACAATGCCCATCCCGCGCGCAATCAATGCATTGGTCCGCAAATCAGACATCGTCCCCCTCGTGCTTCACCGATCACGCTACGCTACACCGGCGCGCGACATCGGTTCAACTCTTTCGACTTCAACTGTTACGACTTCGCCTTCGCTCGAATCGCGCCGGCTCTTACTTCAAGCGCCTCCGCCTCAGTGGTCCGCCCCGCCTTGCGCAACGCTCCGGCATAGTCCAGCAGATTCTTGGCCACATCCGGATGGTCGGGCCCCAATTGCTTCTCCCGCATCGCCAGCGCCCGAGCGAATAGGGCCGAAGCCTGCCCGCCATCCCCTTGCGCCACATACATCGCCGCCAAATTGCTCAACGCCAGCGCCACCTCAAGATGCTCCGGACCCAGCAATTTTTCCTTGATTGACAGGGCGCGGGTCAACAGCCGTTGCGCATCAGCATATTGTCCATGTTTGCGATGCAACACGCCGAGGTTATTCAACATGGCCGCGACATCGAGGTGATTCTCGCCATGGACCTCTTGGTAAATCTTGAGTGCTTCCAGATAGACCGGTTCGGCCTCCACAAATTTACCCTGGGCGCTATAGGCTTGAGCGAGATGAGCTAGTGTGACGGCGACCCGCCGGTCATGCACGCCGAACTCTTCGGCCTTCTTCACCGCTGCGGAAAAGATCTGTTCGGCTTCTCGATATTGGCCTCGCTGCACCGCCGCCTCACCGGCCTGCATCGCGGCATCCCAAGTCTGTTGCCCACAGGAGCATGCCAGGAGCGCCACCAATGCGCAGGCTCCGGCGACCGATTTCCGTCTCATGATCGCCCCATCTGTTCCACGATGGATTCGGCTGGATAGGTGACGATCTCCGCAAGCGTCGGATGGTAGTGCGGAATGCGCAAGAGGTCCTGCGCCGTCCCATGAAAATACATGACCGCGATGAGTTCGTGGATGAGTTCCGCCGCTTCAGGACCCACAATATGCGCGCCAATCAGCTCGCCGGTGTCCGGGCGACACACCAACTTCACGAATCCATGCGTGGCGCCCATGCACATCGCCTTCCCGTGATCGGCAAATGGATAGGACGCCGTCACATACGGAATCGACTGTGCTCGGCACTGCCGTTCACTCATTCCAGCGACCGCCACCTGAGGGTCCGTAAAGACCATTTCGCTATCCAGCCGATGGTCGATCACTCGTGCAGGCTGATCGGGATGGGTCGCGTTGAACGCCGCTGTTTCGCCTTGTTGAATCGCCAGGTGGACGATGGGCGTGAGATCGTTAACATCGCCGACGGCAAAAATATGCGGCTGCGATGTCCGCATATCCGCGCCAACCGTCAGACGACCGTCGATGACCTCCACACCAGCCGCCTCCACGTTGAGCCCCCGCAGATTGGGGCGACGGCCGAGGGCCTGAAAAATGACCTCGGCAGACCGTGTGTGCATGACACCACCCTGAAGAAACTGCACCGTTTTTTCCGATGGAGTCGATGTCACCTGTTTAAAAGAGACTCCGGTCATCACCTCAATGCCGTCCTCCTGAAACGCCGCCGCCAGCGCATGTCCGATATCTTCGTCCATATCCGAGAGGAGGGTTGCGCCGCGTTGCAACATGGTCACCTTCGTCCCGATCCGGGCAAAGAATTGGGCAAATTCGACAGCCACGAGACCGCCCCCCAGCACCAGGAGCGACGCCGGCAACCGGCGAACATCCAGCATCTCATCGCTGGTCAGATACCCGGCTTCGTCCAATCCGGGAATGGCGACTTGGGCCGCGCTGGAGCCCGTGGCGATGACAAAGGCTCCGCCGCGAATCCGCAGCGCGCCCGCAGTAATCTCGTGGGGTGAGACGAATTCAGCACGCGACTCGTAGAGCGTAAACTTCGGATCGCGGAGGGCGGCGACACGGTAGTCCGCAAATTCCTGCACCAGTCGATTCTTGCGATCCACGATGGCCGACAGATCGGCCTGAACGGTGACCGGGGCAATCCCGAATTCGCGCGCGCGTTTCATCAAGGCCATGATTTCGGCCGATCGAAGAATGGTTTTCGTCGGCATGCACCCGCGCAAGATGCACAGTCCTCCGAGCGGGCCTTGATCGACAATGGCGACATCCGCGCCCGCATCACGGGCGGTCCGCGCCGCGGCATAGCCTGCCGATCCGCCGCCGATCACGACAACATCGTGCCGGCGTTCTGGTCTTTGAGAGAGTTGTGATGACATGCCCGGTCCGATAGACTGTCTCGCAGGTACGGAGAGGATACACTATGATCAAACCCGGTCGCTATCGTCACTATAAGGGGAAAGACTACGACGTGCTCGGCGTGGCCCGGCATTCCGAAACCGAAGAGGAATATGTCGTCTACCGGCAGCTCTACGGAGAGGGCGGACTCTGGATCAGGCCGAAGGAAATGTTTTTGGAGTCGGTGACGGTCGGCGGAACCAGCATGCCCCGGTTTCGTCGGTTAGAGGAAGGTCCAGCGTGAGAACGTCGCGGCTTGGCCCTGGCGGCGCCCCGCCTTGTCGATAACACTCCACACCACCGCCTGTTCAATCAGAAACCGGCGCCCGCTGCTCGAAATTCTGACCCCGCGATAGTTGTCCACATAGCCCTTCGCGCGGGCACGCTCGAGCATCCATTCCCGCTCGGCACGATTCACAGGTTCTGCCGTCAACCGAGAAGGAGTCCGCAGGAGTTCCTCCCACGTCGTCTCCCAGAGAGTAAGCGCGAGGTGGGACCCGTAGTTCAGGATGGGATCTTCTTGCGTGCCGTGCGAGACCACCACAAACGGCGCCATGAACAACGCGTGGGCCTGTTCTTCAAGGCCTCCGACCCGCGGCATCAAGTCTCGTCCTACCCAGGAGCGATAGCTGTCCAGCAGCAGTTGCGACCATTCGACAACCGACGGCTGATGCCACACCTGATTCGGATCGTCCATTGCCCCTCGCCGGAAGAGATCGACGCACAATACTCCACTCGTGACTTGTTGTCGGTAGTAGCACGCTTGCCCGCTCTGTGCCAAGCAGCGCTACGCCGCCTGTTTTCGCAAGTGGCGCTGGAACAACGCCTGCCCATTGCGGCCGATCAAGGTCATGAGCAAATCGCCGCGTTGCAGATCAGTTCCACCGCTCCGCGCCTCACGATCCTGCGTGACCACCGAACAGGACCAGATCTCTACCGCCTCCCCATGCCCCTTGACCGTGAGCACCACACGGCCTCCCTGTTCGACCCGATAGGTCATGTCCGGCGGCACGGTCTCGAACACCCGGTCGGGACTGCCGAGAATGGGACGACGCGAATGAGCCGACTTGGCCCCGCGCTCACTCGAGTATTGAAACAGTTGATAGGGAAACAGATACGGCGCCTGGGGATTTCGATATCGATAGGAGGAGTCGAACGTCACGAGATTCCAGTTTCCAACCACATCCTCGCCGGCACAACTTCGCAACGCTCGTTCGTGGACGGCCGGGCCGCTTCTTGTCAACGACTTGGCCACCGGACGATCCTTCGCCTCGACAACACTCCAACTCATTGCCCCCACGCACCCACCGATCAGAAGCGCCCAGATCCAGCGTGCCATACGATCCTCCGTCAAAAACAACGATCCCTTCACACCCATGCCCGCGCCTGCCCAAGGCAAGCCTCACAGAGGTTGAAGGCCGTCGAACACTCGTCGGGACTAGGGATCTTTTCGTGAATCTGCGGCGGGGGACGGAGCAGGCAGAGCCTTGGGCGCGCGCGGCAGCACACGATACTCGATCAGTCTGCAGGTGCAGAATGAGACCTGTCGCCATTCGGCGGTAATTTTCACGATCGCGGATCCACAGATGGAGCAGCCCAGCGCTCGGGGATCGCGTTTGATCGTCCAGCGTGGAATCGTGATGTGCTCGGGATCGATCGGTTCCTGTTCCATGGACACCTTATCGGTCCCCGCCTGTAAAATCTGAAGAGGCAATTTCTTCCGCCACCCTTTGCCCTTGATGCGGCAGGCCTGGTCGCATATATAATAGTCCCGCATCGCTACCGCGCCGGCTCAATCATTTGCAAGGTCGCGGGTCTACAAGGAGTATGGCCATGGCTGCACAGACATTGTTTGAAAAAATTTGGAACGATCACGTGGTACGGGCAGAACCCGACGAGACCACGTTGCTCTATATCGACCGTCATTTGGTGCACGAAGTCACCTCGCCGCAGGCCTTTGAAGGGCTGGCCACCGCGGGTCGGACCCCGCGCAGACCCGGCGCGGCGCTGGCTGTTCCCGACCACAATGTCCCGACGACCGACCGCCGCATCGCGATCGCCGATCCGATCAGCGCCAAACAAATCCAAACGTTGGAAGATAACTGTCGGACCGTCGGTATCACCCTGTTCGGCATGAACGACATCCGGCAAGGCGTGGTGCATGTCATCGGCCCCGAACAAGGCTTTACCCTGCCGGGCATGACGATCGTCTGCGGCGATTCCCACACCTCGACCCACGGCGCCTTCGGCGCGCTGGCGTTCGGGATCGGCACCAGCGAAGTCGAACATGTGCTGGCGACACAATGCCTGGTGCAGAAGCGCCCCAAGACCATGGAAGTCCGTGTGGAGGGCCAACTCTCCCCGCGCTGCTCCGCGAAAGACGTGATTCTGGCCATCATCGGCAAGATCGGCACGGCGGGTGGAACAGGCTACGTGATCGAATACACCGGGTCCGCCATTCGCGCACTCAGCATGGAAGGGCGGATGACGCTCTGCAATATGTCGATCGAGGGTGGCGCCCGCGCCGGCATGGTGGCGCCGGACGACACCACGTTTGCTTACATCAAAGGGCGCCCGATGGCGCCGAAGGGCGCGCTCTGGGACCAGGCTGTGACGGCCTGGCGACAGCTCACCACCGATGCCGGCGCCAAGTACGATGCCGTCGTGGAATTGCGAGCCGAGTCAATCGCACCACAGGTGACCTGGGGCACGAGCCCGGGCATGGTCACCGGAGTGGACGGCACGGTGCCGGATCCTCGAACGATGGGGGACGAGAAACTCCGCCAGGCGACCGAGCGTGCCATCGAATACATGGCCTTAAAGCCCGGCATGCCGATCCGCGACATCCGGATCGATAAGGTGTTCATTGGCTCCTGTACCAATTCCCGGATCGAAGACCTTCGCCTCGCCGCGTCTTTCGCCAAAGGCAAAAAAGTCGCCGGCAGCGTGCATGCGATGGTCGTCCCCGGCTCGGGACTTGTGAAGCAGCAGGCGGAACAAGAGGGCCTGGATCGCATCTTCAAGGAATCGGGATTCGAATGGCGGGAAGCGGGATGCAGCATGTGCCTGGCGATGAATGCCGACGTTCTGCAACCGGGAGAGCGGTGCGCGTCCACTAGCAATCGGAACTTCGAAGGCCGCCAGGGAGCGGGCGGACGCACCCATCTGGTGTCGCCGGCGATGGCGGTCGCGGCCGCGATCGAAGGCCATTTCGTCGACATCCGGCAGTGGTCCTAGTCCAAGGCACCCTGGACCTGACATCGGCCTCGTTGCGATCAGCGATCATCAGATAGGAAGCACAAGAGGATACACCATGCAAGCATTCACCACTCTCACCGGCCTGGTTGCTCCGTTGGACCGGCTCAATGTCGATACGGACCAGATCATCCCGAAACAGTTCTTGAAGACCATCAAGCGAACCGGTCTAAGAGAAGGCTTGTTCTACGATTGGCGGCGGCGGAAAGACGGCTCGCAAGATCCCGAATTCTTCCTCAACCAGCCTCGCTACCAACAGGCTGCGATTCTCCTGGCTCGGGACAACTTCGGCTGCGGCTCTTCGCGAGAACATGCGCCTTGGGCGCTGCTGGATCAGGGCTTTCGTTGCGTTCTGGCGCCCAGCTTCGCGGACATTTTCTACAACAACTGTTTCCAGAACGGCATTCTTCCCGTGGTACTGAAGGCATCTGAAATCCAGTCGTTGTTTGAAGGCGTGGCGGCTCGTGAGGGATATCGACTCACCATCGACCTGGCCGCTCAGCGCGTCACGACCCCTGAGGGCACTACCTATCAATTCGAGATCGATCCGTTCCGGAAGGATTGCCTGTATCGCGGCTTGGATGCCATCGGACTGACGCTCCAACATGCGGCTCAAATCGGTGCGTACGAACAACGCCGCCGCACGCAGGCTCCGTGGCTGTTTCAAGATGTGACCTAACCGTGAGGAAAGGAGCGCTATGACGTGGTGGGAGACCATTTTGTTTCCTGTAGCCTGGCTCTGGAGACCCAAACTTCTCTTCACGTTGCTTTTTTTCGGCGGCGCCGCCTATCTGCTGATCATCTTCAATTGGAGCTATTCCGACGGGGATCGCGCGGGCTATCTTCAGAAACTGTCCCGCAAGGGATGGATCTGTAAAACGCAGGAAGGCGAGCTCGCCATGACCACGGTCCCGGGCGTCGCCCCCGTGCTGTGGAACTTTACGGTGTGGGATGAATCCGTGGCCAAGAAACTCGATGGCCAGATGGGCAAGCGGGTCGTCCTCCACTACAAGGAATTCCGCTATATCCCCACCTCCTGCTTCGGAGAGACCACCTACTTCGTGGATCACGTCGAGGTCTTGGATTGACCGGGGCCGTCATCCGGACGTTACAACCACTTCTTCTGCTTGAAAAAATACAGCATGGCCAGCCCGGTGACCGCCATAACCCCCAGCACGGCCGGGTACCCCCAGGGAGATTTTAGTTCCGGCATGTGCTCAAAATTCATCCCGTAGATACTGGCGATAAAACTGAGCGGCATGAAAATCGTCGTGATGATGGTCAGCACCTTCATCACGCCGTTCAAGCGGTAGCTCACGCTGGACAGATACACTTCCATCATCGACGAGACCATTTCCCGCAGCGTTTCGATTGTGTCGCCGATTTGAATGATGTGATCGTAGACATCGCGGAAGAAGACCTTCGTCGACCCCTGCAGAAATTGCCCATCCGACCGCGATAAGTTGTTCATCACATCCCGCAAAGGCCAGACCGAGCGGCGGAAATACAGCAATTGCCGCTTGAGCGCATGGATATCCCGCAGCGTTTCCGGCCCGGGGTTCGTGACACAGAGATCCTGCAACGCTTCGATCTTTTCCCCTAACGTTTCCAGAATGACGAAGTACCGGTCCACGATCGAGTCCATCAGCGCATACAACAGGTAATCCGCACCGGCATGGCGCAGGCGACCTTTCCCGTTTCGCAACCGTTCCTTTACGCCCTGAAAGACATCCCCGCCGTTTTCCTGAAACGAGAGGACAAAATTCTCCCCGAACACCAGGCTGACCTGCTCGACATTGATGTCGCCCTCGCTCTTCCCCTCGTACAGCATTTTCAGCACCAGATAGCCGTACGTTCCGTAGTCGTCGAGTTTCGGGCGCTGATCGGTATTCGCGATATCCTCCAGCAACAGGGGATGGAGACCGAACATTTTCCCGAACGCCTCCAGCACCTCCATCTTGTGAATGCCCCCGACGTCTACCCAGCGGACCGTCGGCTCCCCCGATACCATGACCTCATCGGGCTTTGCCACCGTGCGTTCCTGGAACTGTCCTTCTCCATATTCGTAGACGGTAATGGTCACCGTCTCCGACTTTTTCTCGCCGATGTGGACCAGCGTGCCGGGAGGCAGACCTGCCTTACGAGAATGTTTGTGCTTTAACTTCATCGTATCCCAGCTTGTACGCGGAACCTGCGGGAGGGTCAAGAGCCGGCGTCTGCACGAAGCCACTGAGGGCTTTGTTCCCGCGCCAAGACCTGGTACGGTGAAGAGGCGAAGGACTCCATAAATCGGAAAGCAGCATCACGATGGACGACGAACTTACTATTCTGTCGGCAGCCATGACCGAAGCCGGGCGCGAAGTACTCAGGCTGGCGGCCGCAGGGTTTGAAACCTATACCAAACCGGATCACTCGCCGGTCACGTCTGCGGACCTGGCGGTGAATCACATCCTGCATGCCAGATTGTCGGCAGCGTTTCCGGAGGACGGCTGGCTCTCCGAAGAAACCGCGGACAACGCAGCGCGCTTGCATAAGCAGCGCGTCTGGATCGTCGACCCTATTGATGGGACCCGCTCATTTGTGCGGGGCCTGCCGGAATTTTGCCTCTCGGTCGCCTTGGTTGAAAATGGCCGTCCGGTCGTAGCCGCAATCTTCAATCCGGCAACCGGCGAATTCTTTTCCGCCATACGCGGACGGGGCATTCGTGCCGAACGCATTGTAGAATCAGGCCAGCCTCCCTTTGCTTCCTCCGAACGTCCGCTCGCACTCGTGAATCCATGGGAACTACGGGTCGGCCGGTTTGCAGACCTTGAGCCCCACGTTCGTTGCCGCCCGATCGGATCGATCGCCTATGCACTCGCGCTCGTGGCAGCAGGGCAGGCCGATGCGGTGATTACCCTCGACGGCGGCAACGAATGGGACGTCGCCGCCGGGGTGCTCCTGGTCGAGGAGAGTGGAGGGCGAGCCACGACCGCCGCGGGCCATCCGGTCACATTCAATCGCACCGACCCCAGACTGCCGGGGACCCTCGCCATCGGGTCCGGCCTGTCCACCTCGACGCGCGCGCACGTCATTCAACATAGCGCCGCAGGGGCTTCGATCCGCTCCACTCCGCTGTAACCCTTTTCAGGACCGCTGCTTCTCTGTAGGATGGCCCCTATTGTTCAGACCATGGAGGGTTCCCCATGAACGTGGCCTTGTTGGGCACAGGATTGTTGGGACAGGCGGTAGCGGAGCGGCTCCATGCCACCGGTCACACCCTGTCAGCCTATAACCGTTCCGTTGAAAAAACCCGCGCGCTCCGTCAACAGGGCATCCACATCGCCGCCACTGCAGCAGAGGCCATGTCCACAGCAGACGTGGTGATTCTGATGCTGGCCGATGCCGCAGCCATCCGCGCACTGTTGTTCGATTCACCGACCCATCGCGCGATCCACGGCCGTACGATCATTCAGATGGGAACGATCGGACCGGCAGAGAGCAGTTCCATTCAAGAAGAAGTGACACGGCTGGGTGGCCGGTATCTTGAAGCGCCGGTCCTCGGCAGCATCGCGGAAGCCAAAGCAGGCACGCTTCTGATCATGGTCGGGGGAACTCCGGAGCACTTTGCCCGGTGGACTCCGCTGTTACAGGCCCTGGGGTCGGACGTACGCCTTGTCGGGCCGGTCGGAAACGCGGCGGTGATGAAGCTCGCATTGAATCAGCTCATCGCGGCCGAAATGGCAGCCTTTTCCCTCAGTCTTGGATTGATTCGACAAGCCGGAGTCAATGCGGATGAGTTTATGGCTGTATTACGGAAAAGCGCGCTCTACGCACCCATGTTCGACAAGAAACTGTCGCGGCTGGAAAAGCGAAATTACGTACAGCCGAATTTCTCCACCCGGCATCTGCTCAAAGATGTGGAGCTGACCCTTGCTGCCGCAGAGACGGCTCACCTCGCGCCAGGCGGGTTGCCGGGCGTGCGGTCACTTCTCCTCGATACGATTGCGATGGGCCTGGGAGAGGCAGACTATTCGGCGATCTATGAACGGGTTGATCCGGCCGAGGGAGGCGGCCTGAACGGTTAGTGGGCGGGCGGGTCGGTATGAAACGGTTGGTTATCCACGATTGATTGCACCTTCATCACGTGAAAGCGACCGCCGGCCTTAGTCGGAGCATTGTCTCCCTCAATACGCGTATACCACCAGCGACCGTCGCCTTCAGAATAATCGGGCGACAGCGTAATCTCAAAACCTCCTTCGCGATCATTTTCCCGTTGGGCCCAAGCCCCTGCCCATCGGTGATCCGTAAAGAGATCGGTCCGGAATCGTCCGTCTTTGAAATCGTACGAGCCGTTGCCGAAACGATCCAATCTCAACGGCACGACCATCCCGCCTTCCTCGTACTCCCATTCCCCGGCGAGAACCGCATGCTCCCCGCGATGCAACGAAATTTCTCCCGCCACCGGTTGGGACCAGGCAGTTTCTTGAGGCAGTGGCGCGTGACTGCAGGCCTGTATGCTCAACAGGCTCAGACTTATCACTAGGAAAGACCATCGGTACTGTTTCATTGGATACATCCTTGGTGTTCACGCCCCTCATGTTTCAGGGCAATATCTTACATATCATGTGAATCCGATCTGCTCAAGGCTGCAATTGGTTTTTGCTCATATCCACCAACCACCCCTGATCAGTCCCCCTGCAGGCTCCGTTGGTAAGTATTTGAGAAGTCTTTGAGAGCTCGGTCACCTCAAGGTCAGACTCCCTTGACCGATAAGGAATTGGCAGGAAGGATCTGCGCCATATTCCGGCAGGTCATGACTTGCGTCCGGCAAGGGTTGTCACGTCATGTTCGGGAGACTCAGGTGATGGCGCCACATCAAGACAATGAACAAGCACAGGTCAAGGCTCTGAATCCCTCTCAGCCTTCTCCTCTGAACATCCTGCTCGTCGAAGATATGGAAGACAATCGAGTCCTTATCACCGTCTTGCTGAAAGCCCTGCCTTATCGGCTGGAGCTGGCTGAAAACGGGGCCGTCGGAGTCGAAAAGTTTCAATCCGGACGATACGACCTGGTGTTGATGGATATTCACATGCCGATCATGGACGGCTACGAAGCGATCCGTATCATCAGACAATGGGAAGAGGATCAGAAGCGCGGCGCGGCGCCGATTATCGCCCTGACCGGCAATAACCTCGAAGAAGACATTGAGAAGGCTCAGGCCGCCGGGTTCACCGCCCACCTGACGAAACCACTCAAGAAGCAGACGCTGCTGGAGACCATTCGACGTTATGCGATCAGCTCCTCAGGTAAGGAGTGCGCCGCATGAGCGACCTCTCACCCGTTACGCCAGACTGTGGTGCCGGACCGGTTGTGGTTTTCGTGGACTCCGCGTTCGAGCCCATGATTCCTAAATTCATGACCAACCGGAACAAAGAAATCGTGGCCATGACCGACGCCATCGCCCGAAGGGACTTCGACACCATCAAACAAGTGGCCCATGGCATGAAGGGTGTGAGCGGCAGCTATGGTTTTGACGACATGACCACCATCGCGGGTCGAGTGGAGCAGGCTGCCAAAGCGGCCGATGAAGCGTCGATCCGCCAGGACTTGGTCGCGCTGGCGTCCTATCTTGCACGAGTTGAGATCACGTACGAGTAGTGACAGATGCCTTGCGCAACGGATGATCCGCCGAAGACAAGAGAACGAGCCCCTGGCCGGTACCTTCAGCAGGCCGAGCCTCGTTCGGTGAGGATGAAAATGAAGAAGTATGCGTGCGTTTATAGGAACCCGTGCTACAACAGAATGAGTTCATTCGAGCCAGCACAGTCTGAACGTTCAGCCCCCTGACTCTTCGGCACCTAAGGAGCGCGTGTATGGAAAGTCCCGACAATCCCAAGCTCAGGGTTCTCATGGTTGAAGATGAGGAAGATACGGCGAGCCTCCTAAAGTTCCTGCTGGAGCGGGCAAATTATCAGGTGGTCCACGCCAAAGACGGCCGGCAGGCGCAGGAACTCGTTGCGACCATTCCTCCTCCGGACATGGTGTTACTGGACGTGATGTTGCCGTTCTTAAGCGGACTGCAAGTGCTCACCATCATTAGAAAGTGTGAGGGCTGGAAAAAGGTCCCGATCGTCATGTTGACGGCCGACGGGAGCGAACATGACATCAAGCGCGCGTTGGAGAGCGGCGCAAACGATTATATGATCAAGCCGTTCAACCCGCGTGAATTAACTAGCCGGCTGAAGCGATTCGTCGGTCAAGCCGCCTGAGCGACCGCCGGGAGAAGCCTCGTGCAGGGCCTCGACCAGTCCGACCTGACCCTCCGTATCGGCACCATCGCCGCCATCTCCATTTTTTCCGCCGTCCTGCTGCTCCTCCTGGGTATTGTCCTGCTTCGCGTGGTGCGGAATGCCAAGGACCAACGACGGCGCGCCGTCACCGAGATCTGGCGACCGTTGCTCGCTCAATGCGTTGTTGAAGTACCGGACAGCCTGCCTGCGCTCAACTACAGAGACCATCTAGTCCTGCTCTACCTCTGGAACCACTGCTACGAATCGATCCGGGGGGACGCGCACGACAATCTCCGCGAACTGGCGCGGCGAACGGGAACCCTTGAGTTCGCCAAAGAGCTTCTCCATGCCCGCCTGCTCCGACGCCGGCTGCTGGCCATCGTGACGCTCGGTCACCTTCAGGAACGATCTATCTGGGACGATCTCGTCGCCTTGTTGCAGTCCGACAATGCCTTCCTCTCCCTGGTCGCAGCCAAAGCGCTGCTGCGCATTGACGCGCCGGCGGCAATACCGCTGCTTGTTCCCGTGATGAGTCGCCGGAAGGATTGGTCACCGCTCAAAGTCGTCGCGATGTTCGAATCGGTCGGTGCGAACCTCGCAGCTGAGAGCATCGCCAAGGCAGCCTGCCAAGCCCCCCCTGAAATCAGCTCGCGCCTGATCCGCCACCTGGGAGCGACTCAAAGCCAGCACGCGTTGCCGCCCCTCAGAGCCATGCTTCAGGCGGGATCGCCGTCGGATGATGTCCTAGCCGCCTGCTTGTTTCTCTTCGGAGAATGCAGCGACCCCCGAGATGTGGCGATCATCCGGTCGCACCTGTCCCACCCGACCTGGTTCGTGCGCCTTCAAGCGGCATCGGCGCTGGGTAAAGTGGGAACCGAGGAGGATGAAGCGCTGTTGATCGCTTTGCTCGATGATGCGCACTGGTGGGTGCGCTATCGGGCGGCCGAAGCCCTGTCTAACCTCCCGTGGATGACGTCGGAACGGCTGTCCCAGCTCTACAGCACCCTCACCACGGTCGAATCACAGGAGCATTTGGTTCCCTTCCTGGCTCAATCCAACGTGAAAAAGGTCGGAGCCATTCCAACCGCTGCTCCCAGCCGGCCGGCTGCCTAGCGTTCCTTCGCCTCCTCCGCATTCCGAACTTCCGTCAGCATCGCGGTAACTAGAGGGCACTGTAGAACCTTACAAGTTTTTTGTACCGGCCGGAGGAGCGGTTCGGATGGAGCCATTCGCTGAAGGTGAACCGTGGATCAACTGAATGCGTTGTGTCCCGTGCAGTTCAGGGAAGATCACGCTCGTCCCCCGCTGAACAATCCCCTTCGGTGAGGATCCTATTGGGGCGAGCTTCCACCCTTCCGGTACCTCGATGGTCAATCCGGCCACCGCTTGAGGCACGGTTATTGTGACATATGAGTGTGTATCTTCCTGAACCACGTCGACTCCCACCCGGTTACGCGCAGCCCACCACCGGCCGAACTCCCCCACCGAGCCGAACCAGGCATAGGGTCGCACGCCTTCGACGAACCCTTTCTCGAAGGCCAGTTTATGGTCGAGAATATTCGGATGAATAAGGACGACGACTGAACCGCCGTAACGACTGATGCTCTTCGCAACCTCCAATGCCTGCGGGAGACGGTCCCCCATCTTGGGCAACGCCTCATCTTCGATAGTCACGGGAAACTCAAACACCTCAAGCTCACTGTCGAGGAGGCGATCGAAATTCAGTTGATACGGCAAATGGGTCAGCGAGTTGTTCGCCGTCGCCGTCGAACTGTACCGATAACCTGTCGCGAGGAGGGCTTGCGGGAGCCCGAACGGATTGGACAACTCTCCCGGCCTGAATGAGACGATCGCCTGTCCGGAAAAGTGGTCGATGAGGAACTTGCTCACGCGCAACTCACCCAGAATGCTCGCATCGTAGGCCGTCGTTCGATCTTTCACGAATGGAGCATAGGACGGATAGGCTTCACGCCCACTTCCCATGGGAAACTGGTTGAAGACCTTGGAATGGGCGATCGTGTGGCTACCCAGTTCCATTCCGAGGTCCGCCAGCTGCTTCAGGTACCGCACGCCTTGGTCATTAAAAAAGATGTCATCATTGTAGTCGCGAATATATTTCACCTGGATGAAATAGGTTCCGACCAGCCCCTGACTTTTCTCATACTCCGCATAGTCGACGGCGTTTTTGATGGACTGGGTGAAGTCGACATCGTGCGTCATCATGACCGACAGCGACTTTCCGAACGGCACCGTCCCCAGCGTCACCCCGCCTTCCTCTGCCGTGCGATACATCGATTTAATGAGGCGCAACCACACATCAAGGGTCGGGTCGAACTCATTGTCGAACGTCTTGACCAGTTCTTCGCCGCGATTGTTGTATCCCTTCAGCAACAGGAATCCGAGATCCAGTCCGATGGCATAGGCCCGGCCACGCCCGTGCAGGACCTGGGTAATGGCAGCGGTCCCGTCATCGAAGCGCGCCAGTGGCGCCGTGCTCCCGGTGTAGCCGTAAGTCCCCATCACGTCAATGCCCTTGTCCCGAATGCCGACACGCACCTGCCGTTCGCGGGGATCGTTCAGCCCGGCCAGCAGCGGATCGGCAGCCTCCAATCGCACGTCATAACGCGTCCGCGATGCTACGGCCTCCTGAAACCCGAAAATTTGATTGAGCCCGCCGCCCAGTACCTGCACGCCGATTAAGGTCCCGCCCGCTTTTGGAAATTCCGCCAGAGCCTGCAATTCCTCCGGGCGCAACACCTTCCCGGATATCATCGGATAGACCAATACCACCTTGTGCGTCAGGGCCTCCCTGACATCACGAGTGATACGAAAGGGAATGCCGATCGATTTCAATCCATGGGCCAACCCCAGCCAGGCGGAGTCCGGATCGGTCAGCAGAATCGCCAACCGGCTCGTCGAACCCTGCTCATACGCCGTCCACGCAGTCGGCACGTGAGCCGGCATCACCGTCACATGGTCCGGCCCCGAGACCCCGGGGAATCGGTGAAAATCTTGCTCCGGAATCTCGATGTGCATGATGGCGGGAGGAGCGACGAGTACCCGGATGCCGATTATGAGAGACACAAACAGAAGAGCTACCCCCGTCAAGCGGACAAGTGTGGATCGCTGCATGGCCTACCAGTGATAGATGAGGTTGAAGTTGCCGCCGCGGCGGACATAGAGAAATCCGCGGTCTTCGTAATAGCCGGAGGTTTCGGCGGAGAATCGTTCGTTGATCGGGAAGGTGACGCCGCCCTGAATGGTCCGGCTTCCCACGCGCGTAAAGTCCTGCGCCGCCACAATGCGCTCGCCTGACGTGCCGAAGGAACCGGATGCAAACAGCTGCACGCGCTCCGTTGGCCGCCAGGTCAACTGCGACGAAAGCGTGACAGCCCCGGTATTCGGGATCATATAGACCTTTTCGGTCAACCACAGATTGAACGGCAGAAAAATGGTGAGGCCCGGCATCAGCAGATTGATATCGTCCTGTTTATAGTTCAAACGGCGGTAACCGAAGGACACCTCGAACGGGGCGAGCGAAGGATGCAGGCCACCAAGACCCTGAGCGACTTCCCCGACAAAGGAGTAGTTGGGAGAAAAGTGCGGATTGATCGTGCCTTGTGCCGCAACGTACCCCCAGGCCCGTTGCCACAAGGGACTATACAGTTCGGCCGAGAGCGGGGTGTCATGAGATCCGAAACGGTTGATCGGTTCAGCACGTACCACCAGAGTTTGATTACCGAAGGGCTTGGCGATTTCAAACAGGAGATCCCGTTCATCGGGCTGATTCTTTGTATAGGAATAGTGCCCGTACCCGATCTTGGCATAATCCCGGTATGGGAGCCGCAGGCCTGTCAACCCTTGCCCCACCGCAGCCCGTGGCGACACCAACAATTCCGATTTCACGGCGCGGATCTGTTGCTCGATGGCCGGATCATGGGTTTCGGCGAGCAGAACTTCATAGCGTTGCAACGCCTCGGAGCGATGCCCCTGCCAATGTGCGACCTCGGCCAGCCCGCGCCGGGCGTCCACCTGGGCCGGCTCTGCCTGTAGCACCGCTTGATAGAGGCTGCGGGCCTCGTCGAACTGTTGCTGCCAGGACAGCACTTGTGCCAGCGCCACCCGGATCTCCTGATCCTGCGGATGCCGCGCCAGCACCTCCCGATACAAGGTCGTCGCCTCCGCGTGCGCGCCTTGCCAAGACAACACACGCGCCAGAGCACTGCGGACTTCATCGTTGTCCGGGTACAGCTGCAACACCTCCCGGTAGACCGCCTCGGCCTCGCGATATTGTTTGGCCACTTCGAAACGGGTGGCTTTCTCCATAGCGAGCGTCAAAACTCGTGCGTCCGTTTCCTGTTCTGTAGCAACTGGAGAAGGGGGGACGGCATGAGGCGGCGACACGGCAAGCAGTTCAGACTTGATGGCGTTCAGCTGACGTTCGATCTCGGGGTCATGTGTCTCGGCATACAGCGCCTCATAACGTTGCAACGCTTCGGAGCGATGCCCCTGCCAATGTGCGACCTCGGCCAGCCCGCGCCGGGCGTCCACCTGGGCCGGCTCTGCCTGTAGCACCGCTTGATAGAGGCTGCGGGCCTCGTCGAACTGTTGCTGCCAGGACAGCACTTGTGCCAGCGCCACCCGGATCTCCTGATCCTGCGGATGCCGCGCCAGCACCTCCCGATACAAGGTCGTCGCCTCCGCGTGCGCGCCTTGCCAAGACAACACACGCGCCAAGGCAGTGCGGATTTCGTCATGCCCGGGGGTCTGCTGCAGCCCCTCGCGATAAACGGCAATCGCATCGGCATACTGACGCATCGTCTCCAATCGACCTCCACGCTCCAAGGCTTGCGTTCCGTCAAACCCCATGGGGTCGGCCTGGTGATTCGCAAGGGGCTCGGAGGGAGGAACCACGGCAGCCGCTGAAACGGAGGCTGCCTTCAACGACTGAAGACGCGCCGTAACCTGCGCATCGCCGGTGGCCGCCACCACCCGCTCATAGTAGGGGATCGCCTGTTCCTGATGGCCGCTCCACAACAGCACATCCCCCAGCCCGCTTAGCGCTTCGACATGGGTCGGCTCGTCTTGCAGAATCCGCTCGTATTCATCCCGCGCTTGATCAAACTTCTTCTGCCAGGAAAGCACCAGGGCGAGGCCTACGCGGATATCATTGTCGAGAGGATGGCGGCTCAAGAGGTCACGATAGAGACCAGCTGCTTCGTCCCACTCGCCCTGCCAGGAAAGCAGCCGGGCCACGGCCGCACGTACGTCATCATTGTCCGGTCGGGCCAGAAGATATTGACGGTAGGCCGCGACGGCTTCTGCGTACTGCTGTTCCTCCTCCAGCGCCTTTGCGCGTTCCAGTATGTGGCGCGGAGACGGTTCCGTGGCCGTGGCCGCCATCATCGCGCCAGACGCATGGAACCAGGCCGAGGCGAGCAGGACCATCAGGAGAAGTCCTGCTACTGATCTACGCCGGCTTATCCGCATGATGGGATCGCTCATCCGTGACGACTCTGTCTTGCCGCGCCTCGACGCCCTACTCGGCGAGGGCCCGGAGCCCATCGAGATCGTGAATAATCACCCCTGCAAAACTTCGATGCGAGGTGCTGTCCAGCATCTGCTTGATCGCCGTGGACACTTCGGCACGGGAACGACCCGCAAATGTCAGGCTCTCCGGCCGGACGGTAAATCGATGATGAATGCGGAACCATTCCCCGTGAGGCACGACTACATCCGCCTCAGACACCGGCTTCCATCGCAGAAGGCGGTGATCGCGATCCAACAGGGCATCAGCCCGGCCTGGCTGGCTGTCCCGGCGCAGCACCACATGCTGCTCCACGGGTAGCGTGGTCGTCTCCACGGCCAACCACACGGGCTTCTCGCTCACCTCGCCGTATCGCAGAATGTCTTCGGCAATGTCCTGTACCTCGTCGAGGTCGGTGCGGTAACTCATCACGGCCACTTCATCAGCGATATCCATGACGGCATAGGATAGCGGTCGCCCATGAATCGTCGGGGTCGTCAACCAGAAGGGGATGACCATGGACAGCCTGGTTCGGCCTGCAATGGCGTCCTTCAGTATTTCGACGGTATCGACATATCGACGGAGTTGCGACTCGTCCTCGAGAAATCCGGGAACGAGATACGGCTCGATATCGAGTTGCACGCCGAACAACACACCCGGCCGCATGAGTTGAAGCAATCTCCGTATCTTATCGGCCAAAACCTGAGGTTCCTGAATGGCTTCGGGGTAACCATCCAACGCCAGGACATCAATACCGGCCTCCTGTACCCTGCTCAGTAGTCCTGCATACTCGCGCCAGAGGGCCTCATCCTCTGATGGCGCCGGCATCTGGATCAGGATCCTTGAACAGCTCTGTGTTCGACAGGTCGCCAGCATCGTCTCCGGGTCTTTGACCGCCGCGCGGTAGTTCCAGACCCAAAACCCAGTCCCGACCGATGGCCGTTCCTTCGGCGGCTCTTGAACAAACTCCATCCGATCCAGGCTTACCCGTGCGCTTCCTGCCTCCGTGTACAACACCATGCCTGTCACATACCGGAGGTCCAGCCGACGACCGATCTCCTTCAATGGAACGAGCAGATTGAACGAACCCGTCACCGTGCCCACCGGCACGTTCTCCTGACGCCGGTTGCCGGCGAGATCTTCCAATGCCACCACTACCTGGCCAGTAGTCCGACCGCTGATCCGCAACTGCTGGTAGGACATGAGGTCCAGTGGCTTTCCAGTCCGGCGCAGTGCAAGGCGTTGTCCACAGCGCGTTGCCCCCTCGCCGGTCCAATGCAGATCGATTCCGGAATCGGTTTTGGCCATCCCTCCCTGGCAGGGACCGAAGACCCTGCCTTCTCCTAAACCTGAACGCAGTTCAAGAATGGGCACAAACGGTCGATAAGGAAGAGGGGGAAGAGACTGCGGAGGCCCCGTGAAGGCCACGGTCGGATCGGTACGCTCACCGGCATAGGTGAGTTCAATCTCGTAGACCGTGGAGGGTATGGGACCTGATAAGGAAATATCGCCGGCCTGCGCAAGAGGAAGCAGAGCCATCAGTCTAAGCGCTGCAAACGCGAACATGCTCGCGACGAACACGCGATGGTATCCAAAGCCGGTCTGACTCTGGAGTCTCCGGTTTCGAAACGCACCGTCGTTACTGGAGATAGATTGGTCGATGTGGTTAGAGACACTCATTTCAATTTCTGAATGGCTGTTCCTGCTCTACTTTCTCGGCCTGACCGCCGGATACTTGATCCTGGATCTCATCGCCCTCGTCCACTTGCGGCAATACTTGCAAGAGCGGGTGCTGGAAAGTTTGCCGCAGAGTTATACGGGCTTCGAACCGCAGATCAGCATCCTTGTCCCGGCCTACAACGAAGCCGCGACCATCGCCAGCTCCATCCGCTCACTGCTGCAGCTCAGCTACTCCGAGTATGAAATCGTCGTCGTGAACGACGGTTCAAAGGATGCCACGATCGATGTGCTTCGCAAAGAATTTGATCTGTTTCCGTTCCCCGAGGCCTACCATGCGCAACTGCCGACTGCAGAGATCCGGGCGATTTACCATTCGGCGCTCCATGCCAACCTGCGCGTCATCGACAAAGAAAACGGCGGGAAGGCCGATTCACTGAATGCCGGCATCAACCTGTCACTCTATCCCCTATTCTGCTGCATCGATGCGGATTCGATCCTCCAGCCGGACAGTCTGCGTCGGGCCGTCCAGCCTTTTCTGGATGACCATCGCACCGTGGCCAGCGGAGGCACCGTGCGCATTGCCAACGGCTGTCGCGTGGAGAACGGCTTCCTGACGAAGATCGGACTCCCCTCAAACCTGCTGGCGCTTTTTCAAATCGTGGAATATCTCCGCGCGTTTCTCTTCGGGCGGCTGGGCTGGTCGCCGATGAACGCCATGCTGATCATTTCCGGCGCATTCGGCATTTTTCGGAAAGAGGCGGTTGTCACGGTGGGCGGCTATCGATCGGACACGATCGGCGAAGATATGGAACTGGTGGTCCGCCTGCATCGCCATCTGCGGCTGGCTGACAAGCCATATCGCATTACGTTTGTCCCCGATTCCGTCTGCTGGACCGAAGCGCCAGAGGACTTGCGCACCCTCAAGAATCAACGCATTCGCTGGCAACGCGGCCTCTGCGAGAGCCTGACGAAAAACATCGATCTGCTGTACCATCCCAAAGGCGGTACGATCGGATGGCTGGCGTTTCCCTTCATGGCCATCTTCGAGTGGATCGGGCCGGCCATCGAGGTCTTCGGCTACTGCTTCCTGGTCCTCAGCTTTGTCATGGGGTTTGTCTCGATGCAGACCTGGCTGATCCTGCTCATCGCGGCCATCGGCCTCGGCGTGTTGTTGTCGGTGAGTGCGCTCTTACTGGAAGAGATGTCGTTCCACGTCTACCCCGATCAGCGCGACGTATTCAAACTGCTCCTCGCCGCCATCCTGGAAAACTTCGGATTCCGTCAGCTGAACTCAGTATGGAAATTGATCGGCTTGTATCGTTGGGTGCGCGGAAAGAAAGCGACGTGGGGAACGATGACGCGAACCGCCTCCTGGCAGGCACGATAACGTCGAAGGGTGCTCAGCTTATATTATGACGTGAACCGTTCAATCGCCTGACTGGCTCGCTCCAGATCGGCATCCGTTTTCGCCATACAAAACCGCATGAAGCGACCGCCCTCCGGCCCATCGAAAAACGCCTCACCCGGCACTCCCGCCACGCCGGTCTTGTCCAACAAATACAGCGCGCGTTCGCGACTCGTCTTTCCCGGAAGCCGGGACACATCCGCGAGCACATAGTAGGCGCCCTGCGGTACGGCCGGGGGCAACCCCGCTTTCGTCAGCGCGTGGCAGAATCGATCCCGCTTCTGCTGATGCTCGGCGGCGAGCTCGCGATAAAACGACGGACCGAGTTCTCGAATGCCGGCGGCGACGCCATGTTGCAGCGGGGTCGGCGCGCAGACATACAACACATCGCTCATCGCGCCGATCGCCTTCGCCCACGACGCCTCTGCCACGCTGTAGCCGATCCGCCAGCCGGTGATGCTGAAGGTTTTTGAGTACCCGCCGATGGTTATGGTCCGATCGGCCATGCCGGGCAGCGACGCCATGCTGACATGTTCCCGCCCATCAAACACAAAGTACTCGTAGATCTCATCCGTAATCACCAGAATGTCGTGCCGACAGGCCAGCTCGGCGATCTGTTCTAACTCCCGGAGGGTGAAGACCTTTCCGGATGGATTCCCGGGCGTGTTGACGACGATCGCTTTGGTCCTGGAGGTGATGGCCTGTTCAAGGCTCTTCAGATCCAGAGTCCAGTCCGGCGGTCGCATCGTCACATAACGGGGAACGCCCTCGACAGCCAGAATCGCTTGCACGTGATAGGCGTAAAAGGGCTCGAAGAGAATCACCTCGTCGCCGGGGTTGAGCAACGCCATGCAGGTGGCTTGAAACGATCCGGTGGCGCCGGCGCTGACGGTGATATTGCTCTCGGGGTCCGCGGTGATGTGATTGTAGGCAGCCAGCTTACCGGCAATCGCCTGCCGCAGTTCCGCAATGCCGTCAAAGCGGGCATAGATGTTGTGCCCTTGCGCCATCGCTTCTTGCGCGCCCCGCACCACCACCGGAGGCACAGGGGTATCGCAGACTCCCTGGGACATATTGATCCCGTTGACCTTCGCACAGGCGAGGGTCATTGCGCGGATATCTGATTGAGCCAATCGGGCTGTACGATCACTTTTCTTCATCACCACCCTCAATGTCTATGTCGAATTGTAGCTGACGTTTCTGGCAGCTTCGTATGCGCACGTGCGGTAGATTCCCCTACCTTCTTCCGGAAGAAATTGCAACCGGGGAAAGGCAGATCGTGGTCATCAGCGGATTACTAGGATACATCGCAACGCACAAGGATGAGGTTCATTCAGGGGCCTGAGGGCGGGTCCAGGCTGTGCGGCCCTCACGGCGGCTCGTCACCCCATTCGAAACCTTGTGACTGGTGCCGGCACGAAACCGGTCATAGTGACCAAGCACCCGGTCGACATACAGCTGCGTCGCGGGAAGCGCCGGCAGGCCGACGGCCTGCCGGACCCGAGTTTCGCCGATATGGTAGGCGGCGAGGGCCAGCGACAGGTCGCCGCCGAATTGGTCGAGCAGTCTCCTGAGCAGCGCCGCGCCGGCGCGAATATTATCCTTGGGATCGAACGGATCCAGCACGTGGAGCGCCGCAGCCGTCAATGGCATGAGCTGCATCAGGCCGATTGCGCCTTTCGAAGACACGGCATCCGAATTGAAATTCGACTCGACCTTGATGACCGCCTGCAGCAGGGCGGGATCCAGCGCATATTGCTCGGCATAGGTCGCGATGATCGACGCGATCGGTTCGGAGGAAGAACGCTGCCCGAAGTCTTTCATCATTGGGTCGAAAGCGACCCTGCTGGCCGGGGGCATCACGGCAATCAGGCACCCCGCGACCACCAGTGGGAAAAGCGCACGGGCCGCTCGATTCCAACGAGTATTCCATTCAGGCTGTTGCATGACAGGCAGTTGACCGGTCGACCCGACCTACCGATTGTCCTCATCGAGACTCCTGATGAGCACGGCACGGCCATGCCGATCGAACCAGGATTGAATACGATCCCCCACATGGGCCGGTCGATCGATTCTGGTGTTCTCGTCATGCGGAATGCGATGCTCCTGCCCGCGGACGTCCCGTACCAGATAGGCGCCACCCTCCACCGCCTGCACCTGGCCTACCAATGACGCGGATGACTGCTCACCTGAGGACACAGTAGACCGGCTTTGGGCGCCTAAGGTCCCAGACACGATACCCATCCCCAGATCTTCCTGCGAGGACGGTCCTTGCACCGAAGGCTGCGCGCAGCCCGTAGCAAAGATCATCACAGGAAGGACAAGCATCAAACGACGACAACCCGTGAGCAGACGCATCATGGCTGAAACCTCCAATATGAATGGCGTGGAAGGCGGTGCGAGACAGGCCGGGGTGCACCGTCACGTCACTATTCCATGGAGATGCGGAATGCTCAAGAAAATGAGGGAAACCAACCGGCAGCGGAATGGAGCGGGTCACGCACGATGGGTTAGCCTGAGACAGAGCGGGCCAGCAACATTTTGCGCTGGCCGTACCACAGGTAGGCCGAATAGATCGTCGCCGCCACCACACAAGTCATGAGCAACATCAAACAAGCCACGGCGGCTGTTCCCCCGATGGCTCCATGGTAGGCCGCGTAAATAACAGGGACAGGCTGATCGGTGAAGGGACTGAAATGGGATAACCATCCGAACAGCACACCCGCGCCGCCAATGATGGTCCAGAACAGGGGGCCGACTATGCCCCTACGAGAGAGCCGTAATCCCATCGCCATGACCAGATAGATACTCGTGATGATCAGGATGAAGCCGATGGATTGCCCGTCGAGCGGCCAATGAAAATCGCCCCGGATCACATGGTCGATGGTATGCGCCGCATTCAGCACCGCAATGGCCAGAATCAATCGCACCAGCGTCCGGTCCACCGTCATGGGCGCACCGGCCCGGGATCGGAGCTCTCTTGGCCGAGACACCGAAGATGCTCTTTAAGCCAGCATCGATCCATCACCACCTGTAATCCGGCCTGACGAGCGCGCAGGGCGGCTGCTTCATCAATGACACCTTCTTGAAGCCAGACGGCTTTGGCCTTGATGCCTATCGCTTCATCGACGATTGCGCCCGCTTCCTCGGACCGTCGAAAGACATTCACCAGGTCGATCGAGTCGGGCACGGCCGATAGTGAGGGATAGGCCTGCCTCCCCAACACCTCCGATTCATTCGGATTCACCGGTATCACGACCTTACCCAGCCGGTGCATATAGGCGGCCACGTGATAAGAGGCACGCGCGGGATTGGACGACAACCCCACCACGGCAATGGTCCGGCACTCCCGAAGCAGACGTACCAGCTCATCCTGCGAAGGAGACTCACCGCTCACGGCGCGCCCCAGACTTCTTCGAGCCGCTGCGCGCGCCCGCAGTTGAATTTGTAAAATTTGTACCGGATCGGATTTTTCTTATAGAAGTCCTGGTGATAGTCTTCGGCCGGGTAAAATTGCGAAGCCTTGGTCAGTTCGGTAACGATGGGTTGCGTGAGGCGCTGGGATTGTTCGATCGCGCGCCTCGACTCCTCGGCCGCATGTTTCTGTTCCTCGCCTTGGTAGAAGATGACCGCACGGTATTGACTGCCATGGTCGCAGAACTGCGCGTTCGGCGTTACCGGATCCACATTGTGCCAAAAGGCATCAAGCAACTTGCTGTAGCTCACCTTGGCTGGATCGTAGATCACTTCGACCGATTCGGCATGACCCGTTCCCCCTGCCGAGACCTGTTCATATGTGGGATTCTCAGCCCGTCCGCCCATATATCCGCTGGTCACGGACGTGACCCCGGGTACCTTCTCGAATACCTCTTCCATGCACCAGAAACAGCCTCCGGCAAAATAGGCCTTGGCTGCACCGGCCGAATCGGCCGCTTGACTCCGCGACACCAGAAATCCTGCCAGCACCATCGGTAGAACCAGGGCGCAGATTTTCATGCCTGTGATGAGCTTCATTGGACGCATCCTCCCTCAGACCTGAGCCGACTCCCGCTCGATCATCTTACCAGAGCCATGGGACCCCTGCGACCAAAGCAGCTGGCGGTCCTCTCCCTGTATCTACGAGCGTCGCAAACGATTGGATGTTTGTGTATGATGCGGAGAATGAGACACGTGATTGCACTCGCAGGACTGCTGGCTGTGCTGAACCTTCCCGGTTGCGCCTCCTGGCTGATGAGAGGTGAGGCCCCGGAGGTACTGGTAACGAATGTCACGCCGCTGGAGGCCAGCGCCTTCGAGCAGCGGCTTCAAGTCGATCTTCGCATCCGGAATCCCAACGATTTCGACCTTGCCGTCACAGGCATCGACTTCCGCCTGGACCTGAATGGAAACCGGCTCGCACGCGGGCTGGGGAACAAAGAACTGGTCGTCCCGCGCTTGAGTGATGCCGTCACTTCCGTGGAGACGAGCACGTCCACCTTACAAGTCGTCAGGCAGTTACTCTCCTTCTCCGGCGATCAGTCTTTCACCTATCACGTCGCTGGCGTGCTGCATACCAAGGAAGGCCGCCTCCCCTTCGACAGTTCCGGTGTGCTGCTGGAAAAAGGCGCGCTCTCCGGCTCTCCCGCCCCTCAGTGAGACGGGCCCTTCAGTCGTCGTTCGTGAAGGGTCGTTCGTTTCCAGAAAAAGCCTCGGAATCGGGCAAGAGGATCGCGGCCGCTCACAAGCTGTTCAAAAAGTTCGTCCAGCGAGGCCACATCCTTCTTACCCACCCACCCCGAGCCTGCCAAGACAGGCTCTTTTCCCATGTGCGGTACGTTGAGACGGAGAGCGATGTGAGAACGCCGCTGGCGGGCTAGACGCCCCAGGAGCGCGCGCCCTGGACCAGATCCGGCTGCTGCTGCTCGAATTGCTTCATCATCAAGGTGATGGCTTCCTCCGGGCTTTCCACCGAAGCAATCAGACGCTTTCCCAGCTTCTTAAAGAATTTTTCCTCGGTGGGCGTGGCCCCGACCAGGATGACCGGCTTGCCCGCCTTTAACGCCAGCGCGACTTCCGACACGGTGCCTGCACCCATCAATCCGCACACTACCACCACATTGCTGGACATGACATTGACGTTGTTGCGCGCATTGCCCATCTCGGTAATGATCGCCAGATCAACATACTTCGACACGCGCTCGCGTGCAGAAGGCAGCACGCCGATCGTCAAACTGCCGGGAACTTTCTTGGCGCCCTGACAGGCCGCATCCATGACTCCGACGTCACGGCCACCGGTCAGCACCACCCATTCCCGGCGTGCGATCAACTCACCCAGCACGCGGGCATTATCGACATCCTTTTTCCTGGCCTTAGCCGGCCCCATTACGCCTACAATGTATCGCATGCCCTACCCTTTACGCCGGTCCGCTGCATTGCGGCTGCCACCAACCCGTAACCGCAACCGTCGCATAGTAGATGGCCCAGGCATCCGGATCGTCGGCCAGCCGGCAATACTGTTCGATATCCGCCTCCGTCACCTTACCGGTCGCCACATATTTGTCTCGCAATTGCTCAGCGGATAATTTCATCAGCTGTGCGACCATCGCGCCGCCCGCCGACAAATGTCCTTCATGCTCCACGGTCAGGTGACTCAGGTCGTACTCCTGGAATAACGCGGGCAACTGGGCGCCCAGCGCGTAGTCCATACCGAGCGAGGTAAACATCCGTTCAATCGCATCGGTGACGCGCCCGAACGACAACCGGGATTCCTCCGGGCCGGTCACGGCGCGGGCCGCTTGAAAATCAGGCTCCTCAATCACGACCCATCCGCCCGGCTTGACGCAGCGCAGCATCCGTTCGAACGCCTTCCGATACTCGGCGATATGAATCATGACGTACCGCGCATGCACCAAATCGAACGTGGCGAGCGGAAGCTCCGTGTCGCAGATATCCCCTTGCATGATTTCAATGGTCGAGCTGCTGCTCCCGCGCAAGAAACGTGGATTCGTATCGAGCGCCACCACTTTGCCCGATGGGCCGACACGCTGTTCCAACCACCGCACGATGGAGCCGGCCCCCGCCCCCACTTCCAGACAATGCCATCCCGTGGTCAGGCCAGTGGCCAGCATGCGGCGTTGCGTCCCCGCATCGAAGATCCGCTCGAGCATCTGCAAGCGGACCAGTTCCCGCGGTTCCTCGGTGGCCTGAAACACATAATCCGTCTTCAACATCTCTCGTCCTTTGTTCGGCACAATGAATCGGCTCCGGAGCCGATATCCCGCAAGGCTCTAACAGGCTGTGGAAAAACTATCTGATGCCCATACCGATTCGATACTTTGAACAGGTGACCACGAACGAGTATCCGCGCAGTCTGCTAAAAGCGGGAACCGGTCAGTGTGACGTCGGCCTGTGCCCAGGCAGCCTGCAACCGCGTCTGTTCCTGTGCGGCATCTTTATGCTGAGCCTGCAGACTGAGCACTAATCCCTGCAGGGCCCATCCGTTCTCGGGGTTGAGGCGCAAATCCTCGCGGTAGACGGATTCCGCTTCACCTGCGCGCCCTGCCAGCAATAATATCGCCCCAAGATTATGACGAACCGGCTGAAACCAGAACGGCGGCTCGCTATAGGGCAAGGTCGTTTCCAGCTGCAACGCCTCACGCGTGGCTTGGATCCCGGCTTCAAACTCTCCGCGCCGCGCCGCCATTTCTCCCGCCAACACCCGTTCTGCGATCTTCAACAGCGTACGACTGATCTTGGCCTCTTCCGTCTTCACCCTGACCAAGGCCTTCAGCGACTTCCTGAGATTCGAAAGCTCGCCCTCGGCACTACCGAACCGGGTCGTCGCGACAAAGGCCAACCCGCGCACGTAATGCCAGAGCCCGGTGGTGAACCGCAGTTCTTTAGGCGGCGGGGGCTGCCTGATCAATTCGCCCCACTGACCGAATCGGGCCATTGTCAGCAGCA
>WBZQ01000101.1_pt1 | contig 83899 bp, 78 predicted proteins | sample 5204251 | NCBI WGS metagenome assembly WBZQ01 (sample SAMN12412402, study PRJNA552823) | activated sludge metagenome | isolation source: activated sludge from nitrification reactor of wastewater treatment plant... | place: USA: Virginia | collected 2017-09
ATCGGGTGGATGATACTGTTTGCCTGTAGCGTCGGGGTCGCGATCGTGGGATTGAACGAGGTCTGCACATTCGGTCCGACCCAGGCTCCGAGACCGAGTGCCAGGCACAGAAGATTCCCGGCAAGACTCATCCGAAACATTCGTGGTGTCATAATCCTCCGCGATGACAGGTGCATCGAGAGCGGGAGGACCGACTCGAGTTCGTCGGCACGCTCCCGCTCTCGATTGATTCGTTCCTCGTTAGTTCCAGAACCAGATCGCCTGGAATCGCAGCAGATTGGCATACTGTTCCCGCTGCGCCCCCGGCGTCGTCGCCGTCCCCGGATCGGTCAAGAAGAGGTTGTTCCGCTGAGAGAAGGCGTAAGCCACGGTAAACTCCCATTGCGGATCCGGCTGCCAGGCAATGCCGGTCTCCAACTCACTCATCTTGCCGCTTGGAGCGCCGGTTTGGAACTTGATACCGCCGCGATATTCCTGATACCGGGCATAGATATTCGCTAACCCCACATCGCTGTACTTCCACTGATAGTGGGCCTGCACGTAGCCGCCCGAGAGCGAACTGTTCTCCACCCGCCCATTGGCCTGCCGCTCAGGCGTCCGACCAAGGGTATATTCCGCAATGAAGCCCCAGGGCTGGGGCGGGTAATACATGTAGAAATTCAATCGCTCGTCCCGATAACTTCTGTTGCCGGTGCTGCCGCTCGAGTTGAAGGAGTAGAGCGTCTGGCCCGCCGCCGCTGTCCCGTGATTGACCACGAACTGACCGCGCATCGCATTCACACCGACCTCCAACAACCGACCTCCCGGCAATTCAAAGGGCCAGGCCAACCGCGCGCCCACGTGTTTATCCGCGTTGGCTTCCTGTGCATTGAGACCTTGACCGTTGTACACCTGAATGTGAAACACGCCGTAGTCTCCAGGCCCGTACATGTAGTCCAGCATCTGTTTGAACCGCTGCTGCGCCACCTTCGGCGACCACATGAAGGACACGCCCATGTCGCGCTCGCTGTTTTGACAGCTGTTGGTCGCATCCGCGCGGTCGATGGCCATACGCTGACGACTGGCCTGCCAGTTGTCGAACGAGCAGGGTACACGCTGCAATCCGAGGCGGAGCCGGTACTCCTTGTCTTTGTCGAAATTCCATTCTCCCCACGCGTCCCGCATCGACAACGCATGCGTATTGCCGCTGATGTTCGACGCGAGATCCGGCTGGATGAAGAACGACACGTGTTCTGACACTTGCCCCGTGATCACCCACCGAATCCGGCGAAAGAAGAATCCGGGCTGCGCGCCGTTGTTCTTGTCGCCGACCGACGCGTCCTGGTAGGTACGAAATGCGCCGTTTGAGCTGTTGTTGTACCGCATCATGCCGTAACCATACATCGTGATGCGTTCAAACCAGCGCGGGCTGCCGGTGAACTCCGCTGTCACCGATCGTTCCGCATTTTTTTGTTCCTCTTCGGCCTTGATGCGAATCCAGTCATCGACCGTAATGAGCCCCTTCTCCAACATGAGATCTTCAAGCGACGTCGTCTCCAGCCCTTTGTCCGTTCGCCGAATGACTCCACCCATGCCCTGCGGCGCACTGGAGGTCAACAGCGGAGCAGGTGCCGCTGATTCCAGCGGCTCAGCTCCTTGCGCCATATCGATGCCTGCTCCCAACGACAAGGTGAGTGCGAGTGCGCTGCGTAGCACCCATCGGCTGCGTAGCTGCTGTTCAATCACCACAGAATGCCTCCCTTTGATTGAATGAAAGTGTGCCGGGTAATGTGACCGTGTCTTCTTATGGCGCAGGACCATACGCACGTGCGGTGACGCACACGTCACATCCGCCTTAAGATTGGGTTAACGACGTCAGGCAATGCGTCGATTTGGAGGAGTTAACCTTCCCGTAACGCCTACGCAATCATGGAAATACCGCCTACAGGTACGGTACGTAGTCACAAACGGGAGGCCTTACCCCAATGACACAACCCGCACCTACGGTCCTCTTGCTGACCATGAATGCAGCGATGACTCAAACTCTGCAAAAAGTCCTTATGACAAACGGGTATGCAGTCACGGTGGCATCCACGCTTGCTCAGGCACAGATAGCGTTACGGCACGCGAAACCCACCATTGCGCTGATAGATCGGGATGTCATCAGACAGGAGAAGATCCGCCGCAACCAGCTCTCAGAAACGATTCCCACCATCGCGCTTCAGGCATTCGATCAACCGTGCGATGAAGAGGATTGCCTCTGTGAGTTGGACGGAGGATTTGATCTGGCGTTTTGTTCCGCGAGTTACCGTGAACTGCTCGCGCACATCCGCTCGATACTGCGTCGGCACCACATGGCGGAGGCGCCGTCATCTGTCCTGCGGGTAGAAGGTCTCATGATGGATACCGCCCGGCACGAGGTACGGATCGGAAGAGCACTCGTCGAGTTGACTCCGAAAGAATTCCGCATACTGCATCAATTTCTGCTGTCACCCGGCGTGGTTCTCTCGAGGCAGGACCTTCTGAATCGTGTCTGGGGTGAAGATTACGCCCTCGAAGAACATGCCCTGGACGTTCACATTCATTCGTTACGTCAGAAGATCGAAGCGAATTCGGCTAAGCCGACTTTCATCATCACGATCCGGGGGGTCGGGTACAAACTCCAGCGGGCTTAGCCTCTGCTCCGCCTCTTTTCCAATAGCGCCGATGCTGATGCACATCGGGACGGCGTTGACGCCACTACGCTATGGAGCAGCGAAGGAGAGCGCTCTTGAAGAGGGCGGGGGAGAAATCATTAGAGAGGGAAGAGAGGTTTTGGCAGCCCAGAGCTGACAGGCGGTGGAGGGAGCGCTGCAGGCACGGTGGCGAGTTAGAACTCGTCCACCGACACCGGCTGCAGGAGATCGCGAACCGAGAGCACGCCGACGATCGCGCCGCTCTTCAGCACACCCAGATGGCGCGTATGATGGTGCTGCATGAGATCGGCCGCTTCGGTGATCGACCGGCGCTCATCCAGGCTGATGACCGGGCTACTCATGATGGATTCCACCGGCACGTAATGCACCGGCTTGTTCTCTCCGACAACTTTGCGCACGATATCGGACTCCGTCACTATGCCGACCACACGCTCGTTCTGCTCGATAAACACACTCCCCACATGACGCTCGTTCATGACTCTGGCGGCGTCCGCCGCTGAGGTTCCGACCGGGACCGTCACCAGGTTCTTTGTCATCAACTCACTGACTGTGACCATGCGCATGACCTCCGTGATGTGTTTCCCACCCGGCCGGATACTTCCGCATCCAAAACCGATGGTCTACAGAGAACCATACGCGCGCGACGTTCCCGGAAGGTTAGAGGATCGTAAATTGTGTGTTACGTATGCGAAGGGAGAGGAAGGAATCGGCGGCATGCCCGGGACCGGTGCACGCCGCCCTTCACGGAGTCGGTACGAGCGAGGCCCTACTCTTTGACGACGAAGTGGACACTCCGATTTTTCTGCCAGCACACCGGGTTGTGCTGCAAACACAAGGGACGATCTTTGCCGTAACTGGTGACGTCCACTTGCAGCTGACTGATGCCTAGTGATTCCAGGTACCGTTTGACGGAGAGTGCGCGTCGTTCACCCAACACCAGGTTGTATTCTGAGGTGCCGACCTCATCACAACGGCCCTCCAGGAGCACCTTGGTCACATGGTTGTCTCTCAAGCGTTTGGCATTATCCTCGACTGCCGTGAGGGCATCGTCCCGCAGTACGTATTGATCAAAATCAAACAACACATCCGGAAAGGGAATGTTCTGCTCTCCGGTCGCATTACGCGCGGCCATTTCCACGGATCGCAGCGGCACAGGAGCCGGCTCCGGCGGAGGCGCAACTTCCTGGACGGGCGCGGCAGCCACACGCTCTTCGACACGTGGCTTGGCAGGAGTTACCGTTTTTCCTCCGCTGGTTCCCGCCTTGCTCGCGCAGCCGTCAAGAAAGAGAAGCGCGGCAACGGCACAGAGTCCGAGCAGGGCAAACGGGCGCAAACATTTCATGGAAACCTCCGGCGCAGGGTAAGTTCGTGGATTGAATGTGGCACAGAATAATCAAATCGAGCAGATGAGGCAAGTCACTTCTTTCCGGCGCAGGATTCGTATACCGCTTGCGGATGTGGCAACGCCTCCCATCGCAACATCTGCAGGGCATCGTCCACATAGGCCGGCGAGCGCATGCCGATCAGCACGGACGTGACACCGGGAGTACTGCGTAGGACCCACAAAGCTTTCTGCGATAAGGTCGCCGAGCGCCGCGATTCCGGCAGAGAGGGATTGATCGTGCGATGGAGTTCCTCGGCACGCAGACGGCTGCGCTCCGCTGCTTCCCATTGCAGGGTTCTCAAGAGGGCGAGCAGTTCAGGCACATAGCGGTCTCGCCACGCTTCCCATTGCTCAGCCACGGTGCCGGTAAACGCCTCCGCCAGCGCTCGCAGCACTTGATTGACATGCGGCGCAATCATGTGTTGCTCGATCTGCTCCCAATGCTCGACACCCTGGACCTGCGTACGAATGCGGGTCAATTCATCCGCCCATCGAAAGAAATCGCTCGGGAGCATGCCCTGTCCGCTATGCGCCACGCCGGGTGCGAGGCTGGTGCGGTATTCCTCCTCAAGCGCCGCCACTTTCCGTTGCTGCACATCAAAGGTCGTGTCCAGTCGAGGCACCGACACATCGGCAAGCCGGACGACCCCGCCGCGCTGAGCCGGCATGGCATTCAATGGACGATTGACCAGGACGGCGATGCCATCCCGCATGGCTTCCTCCAACAACGTCCTGGCATTGCCGGGGCCGGTATTGGCGACCAGGGCCGCGCCGGACTCGTAGAGATTCATCGGGCACTGGAGGACGGTAAAGTGATGCGAGGAGCTGCCGACCTTATGCGCAGCCAATGTGGCCGCATCGACCATGCGCGACAGGGATGTCGCGCCGGGTTCGTCCGCTCCTGCGGTGGAGGTATTCGAGGAAACGCCATACCCGCGTAGACGACCGGCCTGGACTTGCCCTTCGAGGTACTCGAAGGCCCGCTGCATACGCCCATAGAATTCGACACGGAGTTCCGGGAGCGGGCGTGAGTCGCTTCCCCCGAGCTTGGTCGCATGGGAAAGAAAGTATTCGGGGTTATGGAGCAGACAGACGTCCAACGTGGCCAATCCCAGCCGATCCAACGACAGGGTCAATTGATCGGCCAAAAAGTCCGGATGGATGCAATGCCAGATGTCGTCGCCGTATTTGACCATCTCGGGGTAGGGCTTCCCGGATTTTTCACGCGCCTGGGCTTGGGTCAGATTCTGTCCTTGGACGTAGCCGATCTTCGACACGACGACCACTTCGTCCCTCGCGAGGTCTCCGCTGCGGATCAGTCCCTGCAAGACGGACCCGACCAGCTGCTCACTCTCTCCGTCCATATAGTTGGTCGAGGTATCGATCAGATTGCAGCCCGCGCGAAGCGCTTTGATGAGGGCTTCGCGCTGCTCCGCCTCGCGCAATCCCACACGGTAGGTGCCGAACCCGAGGCGACTCACCGTCAGCCCCGTCGAACCGAACGGGCCAAACCCATGGGCTGACGACCCGGATCCGGACGCGGCGTGAATGTGGCGCGCGGCATAGGCCGCCGTCGCCTGAACCGTGGCATACCCCGGTTGAAGCGATCCACTCAAGACTTTCTGCGGGGACATCGTCTCCATAGCCGGCTGCTGAGGATTGAGCAGCGCAGGAAGTTCCGCAGGGTCCGTGATCGGCCGACCGCAGGCAAAATTCCGGCAGACATACAGTGCCGGTTGGCCATTGATCAGCGTCTTTCCCTGCAGCAGGGGATGTGCGGTGGGTGCCTCCGGAATGGCCTGATGCGCCAGCACGCGGTTGGGAAGATAGATCCGATTCACCGCGGCGCTCAAAGCCTTGGTACCGGCAGCCTCCGCCGCCCCAATGACGGCTATTTCCACAGGACCGTTCGTGAGCAGGTCGACAACAATCAAACTTTTGGCAAACGCCCGGGGGTAACGCGCAATCTGTCGTCCATAGGCACGGACAGCGGCGGCGGCAGCCTGGCGGAAATCCTCCCGCGCGACATGATAGGACAGTCGCGCCAGCACAGAGGCAGCAACGGCATTCCCGCTCGGGGTGGCTCCATCCGGCCCTTCGCGGCTCCGGAGAATCAGGGCCTCGTGCCCGATCGCCGTGGTAAAGAATCCACCCTGTTGCTCGTCGGCAAAATCGGCGAGGATTTGTTCGGCCAGGCGAATCGCTGCGAACAGATAACGCTCATGGCCTCCGGCTTCATACGTGTCGATCAAGCCTTCGGCGAAATAGGCGTAGTCTTCGAGGTACGCATCCAAGTGGGCCTTGCCTGTGCGGTACGTGCGCAACAGCCGACCGTCCGGCTTGGAGAGTGTGCTCAGCAGAAAGTCGGACGCCCTTTGCGCGGCCTCACGATACCGTGCCACGCCGAACACACGCCCGGCTTCCGCCATCGCGCTGATCATCATCCCGTTCCAGGCGGTGATGACCTTGTCATCGAGTCCTGGGGGAATGCGCCGTGCACGCGCCGCATAGAGCCGCGGTTTGGCCCGTTCGATCGTGTGTCGCAACTCATCCGCGGACAGCCCCAGCTCCTTGGCTACCACGTCCAGGCTTTGTGCCGTGTGGAGCACATTCTTGTGTTCCCAATTGCCGGCCGCGGTCACGTCGTAATACGCACACACCCGGCGTGCCTCCTCGTCATTGTCGAGGACGGCACGGATCTCTTCCGGAGTCCAGACGAAAAACTTTCCTTCGACGCCTTCGGAATCCGCGTCGGTGGCGGAATAAAAGCCGCCTTCGGGCGAGGTCATTTCCTTGAGAATATAATCCAGCGTCCCGCACGCCACCCGGCGATAGTGTTCGGCTCCTGTGACCTGATAGGCCTCGACATAGACACGCGCCAGCAACGCGTTGTCGTACAGCATCTTTTCGAAGTGCGGCACCAGCCAACGCTCATCGGTGGAATAGCGGGCAAAGCCGCCGCCGATGTGGTCGTAAATGCCACCGGCTGCCATGGCATCCAGCGTGGTCCGCACCATGGTGAGGGTATGGGGGTCTTTCGTCCGGTGATAACAATGGAGCAATAGCGACAACCCCGTCGCCGGAGGAAATTTCGGTGCACCGCCGAATCCGCCCAGTTTCGCATCAAAGTCTTCGGCGAATTGCGTCACGGCCATGTCGAGTTCCGCCTCGCCGACCGTAGTCGGGGAGGGAGCCGTGATGCCCTCCCGCAAGCGCGTGGTCAAATTCGCCGCCTGTGCCACCACTCCGTCGCGATCTTTTTCCCAATACTCTGCGAGTTTCTTCAGAAGCGTGGGAAAGCCCGGCCGCCCCCATCGATCCGACGGCGGGAAATACGTACCGGCGAAAAAGGGCTTCTGGTCGGGCGTCAGGAACACGGTCATGGGCCATCCGCCCTGATTCCGGTTCAGCGCGAGCGTCGCCTGCATGTAGATTTCGTCCAGATCCGGCCGTTCTTCACGGTCGACCTTGATGCAGACGAAGTGCTGATTCATGAGCGCGGCGGTCGCTTCGTTCTCAAACGATTCCCGCTCCATGACATGACACCAGTGGCACGAGGAATACCCAATGGAGAGGAGAATAGGCCGGTTGAGCGTGGCGGCCTGCGCCAGGGCTTCTGGCCCCCAGGCATACCAATCCACGGGGTTGTATGCATGCTGGAGGAGATAGGGGCTGGTTTCTCGAATGAGGCGATTGGGGCTGCGCGGATTCACCTGATCGGTCATGCGCGAACCGTATCATGCACCAACGGAATGGGTCAATGAAGTGGAGCAAGGGAGTGGCGAGGAAGTCTGCAGGCAAAAAAATTGGCCCGCGCCGGCGTCCGGAGTCGCGAGCCAATTTTAGAATACGAAAGAATCAGGAGATGGGGCTCAGTGGCCGCCCTTCTTCTCTTCCTTCTTCTTCTCGTCGCCGAATACGGTCTGGGAGAGGTGACCACCCTTCTTCTCTTCCTTCTTCTTCTCTTCACCGAACACGGTCTGGGAGAAGTGGCCGCCCTTCTTCTCTTCCTTCTTCTTCTCTTCACCGGCGAACGAAGGAGCGGTGAACGCAACGAGAATGGCCGCCGCTACGAATGCAAATAGTGCACGCTTCATGGAACCCCCTCCTTGAAAGTTGAGAATTAAGTGCCCACCACAAGGGCGGGGCGAGGGTAGCCAACCTGTCAGAAAAAGTCAATGAAAGTATTTACGCCCGAGAAACGGGCAGCAGAGAGGCCCAGAAACTCTTCATCGATCGCGGGCATGCCGATCGCCCCTGCTGTGGTACACTGATCACAGACGCCGCACCTCATCGGGTCACCGACTATGACCACAGACGACATCGGCCCCTACTCGAACTACCGCCTGACCGTCCGCCTCGCTCTACTGAACAAACCCGGAATATTCGCAAAAGTGGCCGGCCTGCTGGCGGAGGAGGGGGCCAATCTCGGGGCGGTGGACATCGTCTCGGCCAATGCTGAACGCATGATCCGGGACATCACCTTCGACGTGCAGAATGAAGCCCACGGGGAACGGGTCCTTGAGCGACTGGAAGCCTTGCCCGAAGTGAACGTGCTCTCCGCCTCCGATCGGATTTTTCTCCTGCACCTCGGGGGCAAAATCAAAGTGCAGAGCAAAGTTCCGGTCACGACGCGGAATGTCCTCTCCATGATCTACACCCCCGGTGTCGGGCGTGTTTGTCAGGCAATTGCGAAGGACCCGTCGAAAGCCTACGCCTTCACCAGCAAGAGCAATAGCGTCGCGGTCGTCACCGACGGCTCGGCCGTGCTGGGACTCGGAAACCTGGGCCCGGCAGCGGCCTTGCCGGTGATGGAAGGGAAGGTCATGCTCTTCAAGGAATTGGCCGGCATCGACGCCTGGCCGATCTGCCTGGGGACGCAGGACCCGGAGGAAATTGTCCGTGTGATTCGCGGCATCGCCCCGGGATTCGGTGGCATCAATCTCGAAGACATCAGCGCGCCACGCTGCTTCGAGATCGAACGTGCCTTGAAGCAATCGCTCGACATTCCCGTGATGCATGATGACCAGCACGGCACCGCCGTGGTCCTACTGGCAGCGTTGACCAACGCGCTCACCGTGGTCGGTAAACGGATGGAGGACGTCCGTATCGTCGTCAACGGGCTGGGCGCGGCGGGCACCGCCTGCTGCCGCATTCTCCTCGCCGCCGGTGCCGGTCACCTGGTCGGCTGCGATAAGGAAGGCATCGTCTTGATGGGGGAGGCCGAAGAGCTCCGCGCCTGCCGCACCGATTTGCAGGCCTGTATTCGACGGAATCAACCGCGCGGAACGCTTCATGACGCCTTGAAGGGCGCCGATGTCTTCATCGGCCTGTCGGTGGGAAATGTCCTCACGCGAGACGACCTGGAACGCATGAATCAGGATCGCATCGTGTTTGCCATGGCCAATCCGGATCCGGAGATCGATCCGAAAGTCGGTGACGAGGCCTCGCGCATTTTCGCTACCGGCCGGTCGGACTTCCCGAATCAGATCAACAACGCCCTGTCATTTCCCGGCATTTTCCGCGGCGCCCTCGATGTCCAGGCCAGCGAGATCAATGAGTCCATGAAACTGGCGGCCGCCCAGGCCATCGCCGAATGTGTGCCTGCCGACGCCCTGTCGGAGGACTACATTATCCCGAGCATCTTCGACCGCGAGGTGGTGCCGCGCGTGGCTAAAGCCGTGGCGGCCGCCGCCCGCACATCCGGCGTCGCCCGGCGCCGCATCAAAATCGACGACGATCTCGGTTAGTTCGTTCTCCAGAACCCAGCCGTCTTTATCTTCCTCATTGGCGTACCACCAGCGATCAGGTAGAGTACGGCGAGTCAACATTGCTTCAAGCCGATGCGTGCCGCTCCCCCGAGGACATGATCCCAACCAAAAAATGATCCCAAGCAGGAACCCGACGTGACGCCGACCACCCTCCAACTAATTGGAACCCTCCTGTTCGCCGTTGCGATCGCGCACACCTTTGCCACCTCTTTTTTCGAGCATCTGGCGCATACGCGTCCCAGACATGCGGGACTGTGGCATCTTCTCGGTGAAGTGGAGGTGGTGTTCGGCTTTTGGGCCAGTATTCTGATCGTCGTGATCTTCGTGACAGACGGCGGGGTCGCCGCTGTCGGCTACCTCGAGTCGCGCAACTTTACCGAAGCGATCTTTGTGTTCGTCATTATGGTGATGGCCGCCGCGAGACCCATCGTGCAGCTCGCACTGGACGGGGTGCGTGGTGTGAGCCAGGCCTTGCCGCTCCCACGCAGCGTCAGCCTATACATCACCATCCTCTCACTGGTCCCCTTGCTCGGCTCTCTGATCACCGAACCGGCGGCGATGACGCTGGCCGCGGTGCTGCTCCGCGACGCCTTTTTCCGTGCCGGTATCTCGAGCACGCTGAAGTACGCGACGTTGGGCGTGCTGTTCGTCAACGTCTCAATCGGCGGCACACTCACCCCCTTCGCGGCCCCTCCGGTCCTGATGGTGGCTGGAACATGGCGCTGGGACTTCGCATTTATGCTGGGGACCTTTGGCTGGAAGGCCGCCCTGGCGGTCGTGATCAATGCGGCAGCCGTGGCCATGATGTTCCGTCGAGAGCTCTGCCGGGTCACGCCAGGGATCAGCCGTGAGACACCCGGTCGCGTACCCGCGTTTCTCACCGTCACCCATGTCCTGTTCCTCGCGATGGTCGTGCGCTTTGCTCATCACCCCGCGTTATTTCTCGGCCTGTTCCTGCTGTTTCTCGGCGTCGCCCAGGCCTATGCGCGACATCAGGATCGCCTGATCCTCCGTGAAGGCCTGCTCGTGGCCTATTTTCTGGCCGGCCTCGTGGTGCTCGGTGGACAACAACAATGGTGGCTCCAACCCGTCCTCCTCACCTTGGGGCCGGATTCGGTGTTTGTAGGGGCGACCATCCTCACAGCCTTCACGGACAATGCGGCGCTCACCTACCTTGGCTCGCTGGTGGAGGGCCTATCGGATGCGTTCAAGTATGCGCTGGTCGCCGGCGCCGTGACGGGTGGGGGCCTGACCATCATCGCCAACGCACCAAATCCGGCCGGGGCCGCGATCCTTCGACCGGAGCTCGAGGAGGACACCGTACAACCGCTCCGGCTGTTCCTGGCTGCGCTACCTCCCACGATGACCGCAGCCCTGCTGTTCTGGTTTCTCTGATGCCTCGCAAGCCCATTCGGCTTGCACACCCCACTCTTATTCCCGTACAAACGGGTGTGCTAAGATGCGGTCGACCTTGTCGCATGGTCGCGAGGTCGCGCCCGACGAGGACTTGTGGCCTTTTCGACCAATCGCCTATTTAAATATCAGCGAGGGATGCGACGCCGGATCGGCATGCTGCGCGCCAAGAATGTGGACAGCATGGAATTTGCCGTCGATTTCATGATGCAGGAGCGCGTGGACAGCTACTTCCGCATCGAACCGGCGCTTGAAGAGGTGGAACGGTCCCTGGGACAAATTGAGGAGGAACTGGACCGGGTGAGCGACGTCTCCGGTGCCGCACGCTTGGAGTCTCGCTTGGAGTTTGTCGAAGACCGCTGGGATGAACTCGACAGCGAGATCCGCGAGCGCCCCCGTCGGCGCCGGCGCAAGATCAATCTGGCCGACTTTCTCAAAAGCACCGGAGGGCAGGGCAATCCGGCCGGCACGACCAGTGAGGTCACCAACGCCTACGATGCCTATCAGCTCTTGGGATTGGAATTCGGCACGCCGCTGGCCGACGTCACGACCGCCTTCCGGCAACGGGCAAAGGAACTCCATCCCGATGCCCGCAACGGTGACCGCAGTTCCGAACCCGAACTCCGTCGCATTCTCGAAGCCTATCAATTTCTCAAAGAATATCTCAGCCTGAGCAATACCGAACCACCGATTTCCCGCGGAGAATATCGTCCGACCGAGTAACCTATGGCCACATTGCAACCGGACCAGACCTTTATCACCTCCCACGACATGCTCGACGCACTCTGCGACCGCCTCGAGCAGAGCACGGTGATCGCGATCGATACCGAGTTTATGGGTGAGGATCATTTCATTCCGCGCCTGGAGCTCATTCAGGTTGCAGCCGAAGGCGTTGCCGCCGTCATTGATTTCCCCGCCGTACAAGGCGGGGCGCCGATGACTCGGTTCTGGGACCTCGTGTGTGAGGCCAGGATCGAGAAGGTTCTGCATGCCGGACGCCAGGACCTTGAGCTGTTCGCCCACCATGCAGGCCGGCTCCCGAAACCATTTTTCGACACCCAGATTGCCGCCGCCATGGTCGGGTATGGCGCGCAAACCGCCTATGCCAATTTGGTGCAGCGGGTACAGGGCGTGAAGCTCGACAAGGCCCATACCTTCACGAACTGGAGTCAGCGCCCGCTGAGTCAGGATCAGTTGGTCTACGCCCTGGACGACGTGACGTTTCTGCTGCCGATTCACCGGCACCTGCGCCAGAAACTTTCCGTCATGGGTCGGCTTGACTGGGTGGATGAAGAATTTTCCCGCCTGGAAGTCTCGCTGGGCGCGCAGGCGCGCGACCCGCAGGAACGGTATCAGCGCATTCGAGGGTGGGATAGTCTCAAGCCGCGTGCCGCCGGAGTCCTTCGTGACCTCGCGGCCTGGCGGGAAGGGGAGGCGCGGCGCCGCAATGTACCCCGGGGACGCGTGATGCGGGATGAGGTGTTGGTCCAGTTAGCGCGCCAGACGCCGCGCACGCTTGAGCAACTCCGTGGCATGCGCGGCATGTATTCCTCAGAAGTCGAACGCAACGGGCAGGCGCTGCTGGCCACCATGCAACAGGCGCTGGCCCGCCCCGAGTCTGAATGGCCGGATGTGCCGCGCGATCGCAAGCCGGATCCGGAATCCACGGGTGTGCTGGAACTCCTGCAGGCCGTCCTTAAATCGCGCGCGGCAATGGAAAACATCGCCCCGACCATGATCGCCACATCCGGCGATTTACAGGCGCTGGTTGAACGCGCTTCGCCGGTGGAAGAGTTGGATATTCCGGTGTTGCGCGGATGGAGGCGTCAGTTGGTCGGGGAAACACTGTTGAATGTGCTCTCCGGCGATCTGAAGGTGTGGATCGACCCGGCTGTCGGCAAGTTGCGCTTCGGGCATCTCGACCGGTCCTAGCTAGCCTGCGCCTCCGGCCAGCCGGACTTTCTCCGCCTTCTCCGGTGATGCCGGCTCAGCTCCTGATTGGTCCATCACCGCGTCGCTCGACCGGTCGCATGAGCACGAAAACCGCGACGCTCCTTCCACATCCCGAATAATAGGGTCAACAACGCCAGTCCGATTTCATCGGCCAGGGGAATCACGTCAGGCACGATGAAGTCCGCCACCGTCAGGAGCGCAAACAAGAGAAACAGAGATGGAAAGCGTAGATTAAGACGTTGCAGGAGTCGCCCCAACAGCGAGATCCGATCCGTTGAACTAGAGGCAAACATCTAGGCTTTCCCTCCCTCTCTCCTGGCGGAAATTCCGCCGCCACCGTTCGCACCGCCGGACGCCGATCTTCCTTACAGGAGCTCAGTGATCGTGTTGGCCGGACGCGCCAGCATCGCCTTGTCACCCTTTTCCACGATCGGCCGTTGAATCAGATCCGGGTGGGCAATCATGTGATCCAGCAGTTGATCCTCGCTCAAGGACGGATCGGCAAGCTTCAACGACTTGTACAGATCTTCCTTGGTCCGCAGGACGTCACGCGCCGAGAGACCGGCCTTTTTCAGCAGGGCCTTGAGCTGACTTTTTGTAAACGGCTTCTCGTAATAGTTGATCGCCGTAAATGGCTGCCCGCTCTCCTTGGCCAATCGCACCGCTTCACGGCAGGTTGAGCAGGTGGGTTTCTGATAAATTGTCATCTCCGCCATATGCTTTGCTTCACTCCTTCCTTGAGGCTTCCCTTGACGCTAATTTTTCACCTGTGTTACATGGACGCAGACACATAACCTCGAAACACGACCCACGATCCATGCCCATCTTTGGAACCGATACCAGCGACCAGGCCGGCAAGTTTGCTTGCGCGACCGCCACGCAGCGCACCCTGAAAGATTTGCGGACCAAACGCAAGGGGCAGCCGGTCTTCGTGGTGGGACACCGACTCGAGCGAAAGGGCACGGAAGCCACGTTCGAAGTCTTTAACGACCGTTTAGCAGTGATCCGTTTTGAGGATGACGCCCGCCTGGGATACGATCCACTGGAATTACTGCTACCCACCGAAATCGACGACAAGGGCGTGGCCTACTTTGAAATCCGCACCTGCCGTTCGTGTGAGCAATTCTTCCCGCTTACCGCAGAAGAATGTGATGCGGAAGAGGAACCCACAAATTGCCCGGATTGCGCCTAACGACTCGGCGCTCTTTTCCTCAATCCGCTAGCGGCGCAATCTCCACAGCCTTCTTGATCAGGCAATCCCCCGCGTAGCCTTGTAGCGCCATCGGCAGCATACTGGCATCGAGCACCCGAGCCGACAGCACCTTCAGCCCGTCTGCCATTTTGGCCCCCTCGAGTTTCAGCGCGTGACAGACTTCCAGCGTGCGCCAGACTGGATTCCCGGCTACCGCATCTGCAGGAATGAGCTTCAGATCGGACACTGCTCCATCAAACAGCACTTTAGCGGAGATCCGCATTTTATCTTTTGGCACGGCACTAACTACGGCAAAAAACACCTGCTCGTCATCGCCCCACACAGGCGCCACCGCATTCATCATGATCATTAACATCAACGACAGCCAGTAGAACCGGCTCATGCCTCACCTCGTAGTAGCGTCGGACGGAGAATCAGCACCGAGATCGCGTCTGGATGTGGATGGGCCACCGGATGGTTCGGGCAGGGGACTAGTCGCGGGGCCTCCGTGACTCAGCGCGCTACGTCCGACCCGCTGCGATCCCGGCGCAAACGCTGACTCCACCGGCTGAGCTGGCCGTTCACGGCCTCCCAGCCACAGTGCCGCTGCACCGGCACCCAGCAGTCCGATTCCAACCAGGATGCGCGCCAACCGCGTCACGTCTCGCCTCTCGTTCGATCGCCACGATCTTCTTGCGGTAGTATGCCAAGCGAGTTCCATCAATTCAAGGTGACCGCTGGGTCGCTCGCCTCGATCATGGTAAGCTGAGGCGGGTCGGCTTTCATCATCGGGCCGGGACGGATGCGTACTCCCTGGAATCGTCCACAACACTGCGCAGAGCGCGTGATTAGTTCTTATCAGAGAGGAGAGACAGTCTATGCCGCACGACTTTATGCCGGGCCTTGCCGGCGTTCCCGCTGCCAAATCCGCCATTAGCGATGTCGACGGGACGCGTGGGGTTCTTGAATACCGTGGCATTCGCGTTGAGGAACTCTGCCAGCACTCATCGTTTCTCGAAACCAGCTATCTGTTGCTCTTCGGGCGCCTCCCGAACGCCACTGAGCTGACACAGTGGGTGAATGATGTCACTCACCATCGCCGGATCAAATTTCGGATCGTGGATCTGCTGAAGGTGATGCCGGAACACGGCCATCCCATGGATGCCTTGCAGGCGGCCGTCGCGGCGCTCGGCATGTTTTACCCCGGTCGTAACGTCAAAGACGTCGAGAACAACTATTGGTCGGCCGTGCGGCTGATCGCCAAACTGCCCACCATCGTGGCGGCCTGGGCCAGACTGCGACGGGGAGACGAATATATTCCGCCCCGCGATGATCTGCCTTTCTCCGATAACTTCCTCTACATGCTGACAGAGAACGTTCCGCATCCGCTGTGGAGCGAAGTCTTCGACGACTGTTTGATCCTCCACGCGGAACACACGATGAACGCCTCAACCTTTGCCGGCATGGTGACGGCCTCGACCCTGGCTGATCCGTATACCGTGGTGGCCTCGTCGATCGGCGCCTTGAAAGGCCCGCTGCACGGCGGCGCCAACGAAGAAGTGGTCATGATGTTGCGGGAGATCGGCAGCCCGGCCCAAGCGAAGACCGCGGTCGAGTCCAGGCTTCAAGGCAAGAATAAACTCATGGGGTTCGGCCATCGGGTCTACAAGGTCAAAGATCCGCGCGCGACCGTCCTGCAGGATCTCTGCATGCGTCTCTTTAATGTCTGCGGCACTTCGCCCCTCTATGAAGTGGCGGTGGCCGTGGAACAATTGGCCGGGGAACGCCTCAAGGACAAGGGCATTTATCCCAATGTCGACTTCTATTCAGGCATTATCTACGACAAAATGGGGATCGAAGTGGATCTCTTCACGCCGCTGTTCGCGATGGCGCGGGTCAGCGGCTGGCTGGCGCATTGGTTGGAGCAGTTGCGGGAGAACAAACTGTACAGGCCGGACCAGATCTATTCCGGCGAACACAACCGGCACTATGTGCCAATCGACCGTCGATAGGTCGACGAGTGGGTTACTCGGTTCGCCCGATAAACCACCAGACCACCACCGAGGTTACGAACATAATGCCGCCGAGCAACGCGTAGGATATGAATTCCAACATGCCGATCACCTCCTGTATGAAGGGGGCTACTAAATAATGACGAGCCCCCCAATGTCAAGGCCTCACCTGGAACATTCACTTTCCCGGCATGCTCTTGACTTCAGCAGGCCGGAGCTTACCTCCAGATTAGTAAGTAGGATGTCGCAAGGAAATCTCGACAGCCCACACACAAGGAGGAGGCACCATGGCGATTGTACGTTGGGATCCATTCCGGGAGTTGCAGGATATGTCCGACAGACTGAACCGCATGATTGCGCGACCCGCATCAGGCGGCAGCGTCGGGCAGGGTCGGGAGGTCATGACGGTGGCTGATTGGACACCGACCGTGGACATCAGCGAGACCGAGGCCGAATATGCCATCAAGGCGGAGCTTCCCGAGGTGAAGCGGGAAGATGTGAAGGTCACGGTCGAAGACGGGGTGCTCACCATTCAGGGCGAGCGCAAGCAGGAGAAGGAAGAGAAAGCGAAGAAGTATCACCGGATCGAACGGTCCTACGGCCGGTTTGTCCGAACGTTCACGCTGCCCGATACGGTCGATGAGAGCAAGGTGAAGGCGGAGTATACCGACGGGATCCTGCATCTGCATCTCCCGAAATCGGAAAAGGCGAAACCCAAACAGATTGACGTGAAGGTCGCCTGATCGTCCGGTTTGGGTGTGCGAATCAAGGCCCGCGCATGCGCGGGCCTTTTCTTTTTCTGCCCCCTCCATTCCCTCAGTATGATTCTCCACCGGCTCCAGAACGATGTCCTCGCGAAGACCGCCCTCCACCGGCAGGCGATGCTTGTGCTTCCGCAGGGTGAGCGTTTAATATGCGCGTTTCCAGCACGTTAACCGCCAGCCATTCGAGGAGATCTGACGATGAAGAACGCTTCGCGCACGTCCGACCGCACCGCATCCCTGACGACAGCCACACGCATGGAGCGCGACACGATGGGAGAACTGCCGGTTCCCTCCAATGCGTATTACGGGGTGCAAACGGCGCGCGCGATCGAAAACTTCCCGATCAGTTCGCTGCGCATTCCGCGCTCGATGATCCGGGCCATGGGTCTGATCAAGCGCGCCGCGGCCTCGGTCAACCACTCGCTGAAATTGCTCGACAAGAAACCGGCCGACGCCATCGTGCGTGCCGCCACCGAGGTCGTCGACGGCCGGCTCGATGCGGAATTCCCAGTGGACATTTTCCAGACCGGGTCCGGGACGTCCACGAACATGAACACAAACGAAGTCATTTCCAACCGGGCCACGGAATTGCTCGGCGGGGCCAGAGGCAGCAAGCTGGTTCACCCGAACGACCACGTCAACCTGGGACAGTCGAGCAACGACGTCATCCCCACGGCCATCCACATCGCGGCATCGGAAACCATTCAACGGCAACTGATTCCCGCCCTGACCGAACTCCACAAGGCCCTCAAGGGCAAGGCCCACGAGTTCGACAAAATCGTGAAAATCGGACGGACCCATTTGCAGGATGCCACGCCGGTCCGTTTGGGACAGGAGTTCGGAGGCTACGCCAGACAGATCGAACTGGGGATCGCGCGGATGAAACGGGCACAGGCCGCCCTCAGTGAAGTCGCACTCGGTGGGACGGCGGTCGGCACAGGCTTGAACTGCCATCCGAAATTCGCCGCCAAGGTCATGGCCATCATTTCCAAGGAAACCGGCTGCAGCTTCAAGGAAGCGGTCAACCATTTTGAAGGACAGTCAGCGCAGGATTCGTTGGTGGAAGCCAGCGGGGAACTGCGCACCCTGGCCGTGAGCCTGATGAAAATCGCCAACGACATTCGCTGGCTGGGTTCCGGGCCGCGCTGCGGGCTTGGCGAAATCAACCTGCCCGAGACCCAGCCCGGCTCGTCCATCATGCCAGGCAAGGTCAATCCCGTTATCGCGGAATCCGTGACAATGGTCTGCGCTCAGGTGATCGGAAACGACGTCACGATCACAGTCGGCGGCCAGGCCGCCAACTTCGAATTGATCGTCATGTTGCCGGTCATGGCCTACAACCTCTTGCAGTCCATTGAACTTCTGGCGACCGCCTCGACCAATTTCGCGGTGAAATGCATCTCGGGCATCAAGGCGAACGAAGAGCGCTGCAAGAGCCTCATTGAGGAGAGCCTGGCCATGTGCACGGCTCTCGCCCCGGTCATTGGGTACGAAGCCGCCGCCAAACTCGCCAAGGACGCCTACAAGTCCGGGAAGACCGTGCGTGAGGTCGCCCGTGAACAAAACGTGTTGCCGGAGAAACGACTCTCCCAACTCCTTGACCCCTGGCGTATGACGCAGGCCGGCGGCCCGGTCGGCAGCGCCGGCGGGTAACGGCCGGGAGACCGTCACATGGGGCGGCAATAGGGGCCAGCGCCGGGGCCTCTGGAAGCGGTCTCCGCTTTTGACAGCCCGACAACCCCTATGCTAACGTGCCAAAAATTTTAAGTTCTTTGGCCGTTGGACGGTCGAAGGTGAATACGATTCATTCTAGATACATAGTGAAGGGTAGATAATGAGCGCAACCGGTTCCGAGACAAGCGGACATGTAGTCATCGTCGTGGGCGCAGGCCCTGCCGGAATGGCCCTGGCCAAAAATATGGCGGATGCGGGTCATGAGGTCGTCATTCTCAATCGCGATATCAAGTTTGGCGGGTTGGCGGAATATGGCATTTTCCCCAGCAAACTCAAACTGCGGGGCGGATTGAAGAAGCAATATTGGGACATGCTCGAGCAACCCAATGTGCACTACTTCGGCAATGTCTCAGTGGGCCAGGGCAAGGACCTTACCGTCGAGGAGTTGCGGGGACTCGGCGCCAGCGCAGTCGCGTTTTCCATCGGCGCCCAGGGCACGAAAGCCATCGGAGTCGAAGGCGATTCCGCCAAGGGTGTCTTCCATGCCAAAGACGTCGTCTACCACTTCAACCGGCTGCCCGGATTCGGTGACCGGCCCTTCGACATGGGCAAACACGTGGCCATCATCGGAGTCGGCGATGTCATGGTGGATATTGCCCATTGGCTGATCCGGTACAAGAAGGTCGAACGCGTCACAGCGATCGCCCGCCGCGGCCCCGTTGAGCGCAAATACAACCCGAAAGAAATTCGCGCCGTCTGCTCGAACATGGATCAGGAAGGCATCGCGAAGGAATTCGCCCGCATCAAGGATCGGCTTGCCGCCGTTGGGCAAAATGCCGACGAGGTCCTCACGAGCCTGACCGCCGAGTTCACCAAGTGTGAGCAGACCAATAGCTCCTCAAAAATGGGCTTCCGTTTTCTGGCTTCCCCCAAGCGAGTGCTTGTCGATGGGAACAATCGCGTGCGCGCGCTGGAAATGGAAGAAAATAAGCTGGAGCCCAAAGGCGACGATACGGCTGCCGTCGGTCTCAAGCAGTACTATGAATTTCCCGTCGATAGCGTGGTGTTCGCCGTCGGCGATCGGGTCGATGATACGGTGGGTTTACCCTACAAGAACGGCGTGTACGTCACGAATCCGACCAAAACCGGCAATGATCCGGACGATTCGTTGTTCCAAGCCTATGATGAAAAGTCGGGGCAGGTGGTGGACGGGGTGTTTCTTGCCGGGTGGGCGAGAAAGGCCAGCGAAGGGCTCGTCGGCATTGCCAAGCGCGACGGCGACTGGTGTGCGGAAGTCATCGCGCGCTACTTGGCGAACAAGAGCGGGCAGCCACGCACCAAGGCAGGGGACGTACTGGCGAAACTCCAGACGTTGCTGAAGGAACGGAAGAGCAAACCCGTCGACATCGAGGGTCTAAAGGTGTTGGATGCCGTTGAGAAGGCCCATGCCGGTTCCCCAGATGCCATCGGAGAATTCAAGTTCGCCTCGAACGCCGACATGTTGGCTCAGATCGAACGCGGGCGCGCTTAGCGCGCCCGCCGTTACCTTACCCATCTCCCCACTTCAGTTTCTCCCGCAACACTTCGTAGTAGCTGCTCTCCGGAAACCGGATGAGTCTCGTCAGGTGTTCCGCAGCCTGAATCTCGACCGTATCCCCCTGTGTCAAGGCGACGCCAACCTGACCGTCCAGCGTCGCCATCGCGCCGTCGTCCTTGCTGGTCAACATGACTTCAATCTGCGCGGTGGCCGGCACGATCAAGGGACGATGCGTCAGGGTATGGGGACAGACCGGCGTCAGGATCAAGGACGGCACTGCCGGATTGATAATCGGACCGCCGGCCGAGAGGGAATAGGCGGTCGAGCCAGTCGGCGTGCTCACGATCAATCCATCACCCCGTAAATTCGTGACGAATTGCCCCTGGATGGCAATTTTTAGTTCGATCATCCGGGCGAGCGTCCCCTTGCTGACCACCACATCATTCAGCATGACCCCGCGCGCAACCGTCTCTCCATGTCGATGAACATGGGTCTTCAGCATCAGCCGCTCATCGACTACAAAATCATTGGCGAAGACCCGCTCGAGGGACGGGTACAGATTCTCCAGGCGTACCTCGGTGAGGAATCCGAGCCCGCCCATATTCACCCCGAGAATCGGAATACCCCGCTCGCCGGCCAACCGGGCGGCATTCAACATCGTCCCGTCGCCGCCCAACACCAAGAGCACATCAGCCTTGCTGGCCAACTGCGGCTTCTGGAACCCGCCCGACTCACCAAGGAGCACCGTCGCGGTCGTGTCGAGCAACACATCGATATTCCGGGCACGCAACCAGCTCACCACGGCTTGGACCGTGGCCTTCACTTCGGGGAATTTTGGTTTGGTCAGAATGCCGATGCTTTTACTTTTCATAGATGAGACCGCGTCATGATGAGGTGAGGAGCAGCGTGAAAGGTGCGGGATTGTATCGAGATGATTCTTTTACTGTCAAACACGAGCCCCGCGATGTGAGCGGATTCGCACCGGCATCCGCGCGCGATTTGACAGTCCCAGCGCGCCTTTCGCGATTCGCTCAATACCTTGACACCCTATACTATGGTAGTTAGAATCACATCATCACGAGTGTTTGAGCCTTTGACCTGCATCACATCACTCAGCTAAGGCTTCTCATACAGACCCCATCACCATAAGGAGGCGGGATGTTCGAACGGTTCACGGACAAGGGTCGCAAGATCATCATCCTGGCACGTGAAGAAATCGAGCGCAACCTGCCGGGCGGCGGTACGACAATGACCTTCGGGGAAATCCCTTTCAGCCCCCGGGTCAAGAAAGTCATCGAGTACGGGGTGGAAGAAGCCCGGTTGCTCGGGCACAATCATATCGGGAGTGAGCATCTCCTGCTGGGCCTCCTGCGTGAAGAAGAAGGCATTGGCGGAAAAATCCTCAGAAGTCTTGGCGCCAACCTGTTGACCGCGCGGCAGCTCACGGTCACCTTCCTGCGAAAGTCCGCTCCGCGTGAGCGGGACCGCAAGAGCAATACCCCGGCACTCGACGAATTCGGGCGTGATTTGACCCAACTGGCTCAGGAAGGGCAGTTGGATCCCGTCATTGGACGCGCGGATGAAATCGAACGCGTGTTGCAGATCCTTAGCCGCCGCTCGAAGAACAACCCCGTCCTCATCGGGGAGTCCGGCGTCGGTAAGACCGCCATCGTCGAAGGTTTGGCCCAACGGATCATCGCGTCCGAAGTGCCGGACAATCTTTTGTCTCGCCGAGTGATTGCGCTCGATTTGGGCTCCCTCGTGGCCGGCACGAAGTACCGTGGCCAGTTCGAGGAGCGGCTCAAGGTGGTGATGAAGGAGATCGTGCAGGCAGGCAATATCATTATCTTCATCGACGAATTGCATACGCTGGTCGGTGCAGGCGCCGCTGAAGGCTCGATCGACGCCTCCAACATGCTCAAGCCGGCGCTGTCGCGCGGGGAAATTCAGTGCATCGGCGCCACCACGCTGGACGAATACCGCAAACACATTGAGAAGGACGGCGCCCTCAAGCGCCGCTTCCAGCCCATTCATGTGCAGCCGCCAAGCACAGACGAAACGGTCCGCATCATTCAAGGCTTGCGCGACCGGTACGAGGAACATCATGGCGTGGAGATTACCGAAGACGCCATTGTGGAAGCCGTCAAACTGGCGGATCGGTATATCACCGACCGCTTCCTGCCGGACAAGGCCATTGATCTGATCGATGAAACCGGGTCCCGCGCCAAGTTGCAGACCTATGCACTGCCGTCGGAGCTCAAGGCCTTGGAGCAGGAGCTGAAGAAGATCTCTCGCGAGAAGGAATTGGCCATCTCGATGCAAAACTTCGAGGAAGCCGTCCGACATCGGGAGGAAGAAGAGCGTTTGCGGAAACTGCTCGACGAGTCCAAGCGCGAGTGGAAGAAGAACCAGGAAAAACATAAACCGACCATCGGCAAGGAAGAAGTGGCCTATGTCGTGTCGAAAATGACCGGCATTCCGCTCTTCAAGTTGGAAGAAGAAGAATCCAACAAGTTGCTTCGCATGGAGGAATTCCTCCACAAGCGGGTCATCGGGCAAAACGAAGCGATCTCGGCGGTCGCGCGAGCCATTCGCCGATCCCGGGCTGGACTCAAGGAAGCGAAGAAGCCTATCGGCTCCTTTATCTTCCTCGGCCCGACCGGTGTCGGAAAAACGGAGTTGGCCCGCACGTTGGCCGAATTCCTCTTCAACAGCGAAGATGCGCTGATCCGGATCGATATGTCCGAATACCAGGAGAAGTTCACCAGCTCACGGCTCTTCGGAGCACCTCCCGGTTATGTCGGTTATGAAGAAGGCGGGCAGCTGACCGAGAAAGTTCGCCGCCGCCCATATTCCGTGGTGTTGTTCGACGAAATCGAAAAGGCACATCCGGACGTGTTCAACGTGTTGCTCCAAGTGCTGGACGACGGCGTTCTCACGGACAGCCTCGGCCGGAAGGTCGATTTCAAGAACACGGTCGTCATCATGACGTCCAACATCGGTACCAAACTGATTCAGAAGGGTGTTTCCTTAGGATTCCAGAATGATGAGAAGAGCGGACAGGAAGGACGAAGAAAGGATGAAGTGATGGGCGAGCTGCGCCGATCCTTCAGCCCGGAATTCCTGAACCGGATCGACGAAATCGTCGTCTTCCACCCCCTGGAAAAGGATCACCTGATTCACATTCTGGATATTCTGCTGCGGGAGCTGAATCTCCGCCTCATCGACAAGAGCGTCAGCATCGAGGTGGACGACGAGGTCAAGCAGTGGCTCATCAAGGAAGGATACGAACCGCTGTATGGCGCGCGCCCGATGCGTCGTATCATTCAGCGGGCCATCGGCGATCCCCTGTCTGAAGAACTCATCAAGGGCCGGTTCAAAGACCACCGGAAGATCAAGGTTGTCCTGCGCGACGGCGCGCCGGCGTTCATCGAACAGGAGGCCATGGCGGGCGTGTAACCCGAAGGCCACCCGTCAGGGCAGGGTCGACTGATATTTGAGCGCCCATAGCACTACCGGCAACCCCCGCGGTCCTCACTCGGATCCGGGGGTTGTCGTTTTTTTGCAGCGCAAACCACGAATGATGAGCCCTCCACTGAACCTTCTTTTCCCCTCAACATGGTTCTTCGACCCATGCCGTTGACTTCAGGCCTGCTCAGGCCCCAATCTGGAGCATGATCATCACCAGCACGGCCGCCACCCTCGGGCCCATCCTCGGCATCGAAACCTCCTGTGATGAGACAGCCGCCGCCGTGCTTGATGGCGCCGGACACGTCCTGGCCAACGTCATTTCCTCCCAGCAGGCGGTGCATGAACGATTCGGCGGAGTTGTGCCGGAGCTGGCGTCGCGAGCACATATACAAAATGTGGATCATGTCACTCGACGAGCCCTGGACAACGCAGGACTCGATTGGCACGACATCCGCGCCATCGCCGTGACCCAAGGCCCGGGATTGGCCGGGGCGCTCCTGGTCGGGCTGAGTTATGCAAAGTCGATTGCTTATGCACTTGGCATCCCGCTGGTCGGCGTGAGCCATCTGGAAGGCCATATCGCGTCCGCATGGATCGATCGCCCGACGTTTCCACGAACCTGCGTAGTCTTGATTGCCTCTGGTGGTCACACGCATCTCTTCCATGCGGAAGAGACCGGTGGCTTCCGATTGATGGGACGCACCATCGATGATGCCGCCGGAGAGGCCTTCGACAAGGGCGCACAGATGCTGAACCTCGGCTACCCTGGAGGACCCCTCATCGATGCCGCTGCCCGGAAAGGCCGCCCCACAGCGGTGCGTTTTCCACGCTCCCGTGTGCGGACCGGCGAGTTGGATTTCAGCTTCAGTGGTTTGAAAACCTCGTTGCTGTATCACATTCAAGGCATGAGCCCAAAGACGATTGCCGAGCAGCAAGCCGACCTCGCCTCCGCCTATCAGGAAGCGATTGTGGATGTCCTGGTGCGACAGGCGTTCGCAGCCGTCGAGCGGGCAGGGGTGTCTGCCCTCGCGGTGGTCGGAGGGGTGTCCGCCAATTCCCGGCTGCGCGCTAAATTAACCGAGCGAGCCGCCAAGGAAGGGATTGAGTTGGGACTCCCGGCCCTCTCGTATTGCACCGACAATGCCGCCATGATCGCCGCCGCAGGTCAACGTGCGCTGCAGCTCGGTCAGGTCACGGCGCTGGACTGTGAAGCACTGCCTGATTGTGCGCTGCCTTCCGCCTCAACCGGGACAATCGCCAGCCGCACCCGATAACATTCGATTCCAGGGAGTCTCACCATCGCGACGATTTACGGACAGATCAGCGGCCTGAAAGCCAGTCACCTTGCGGCGTTGGAGCGATTGTACCGTCGACGCATTCCGGCTTCCGTCGTCATCACGCCTGAATTGGCGCGCACGACGAGTCAACTCTCTCGAGACATGCGTCGGCCCATTGGCCTCCTCATCACGCGCCGTGGTGTCATCGAACAGGTGTTGGTCGGGGCTGGATGCGCTCCCACCTTCGAGTCATTGGCGAAATTCAGAGTCGGCGCACACTCGTTGCGAGGCCTTCGGCTGATCCGTACCCATCTGCATGATGAGCCGCTCAGCCAGGACGACATCACCCACCTCGCGATGCTGCGCCTGGATTTGATCGGGGTGCTGGGCGTCACCCAGGAGGGAGAACCCAGCCTGCTGCATCTGGCTCATCTCCTCCCGCCGAATCCGCAGGGTGAGGTCTGCCGACTGCTCAAACCGGTCCCATTCCACGAACTCGACTTCCAACTAGACACATTTCTGCATACACTCGAAAGCGACCTGCAGCGTTCGGCCACGCCTCATACGGTGTCCGCCGGGACGGAGTCAGCCATTCTGGTGAGTGCGTCCCCGCGAAACCGAGCCGAGCAGGAAGAGCATCTGGAAGAGCTGCGCGAGCTCGCCGAATCGGCCGGCGTTCGCGTCCTCGACCGTCTCGTCCAGCGTACCCAGGAAGGTTACGAACGGTATCTGCTCGGCAAAGGGAAGTTGAAAGAAATGGTGATGCGTGCGCTCCAAAAAGGCGCCGATCTGATCATCTTCGACCAGGATCTGGCTCCGGCACAGGCGAGAGCCATCTCCGAGGTCACGGACATCAAAGTCATCGATCGTACCCAGCTCATCCTGGATATTTTTGCCCGCCGCGCTCACACGCGAGAAGGAAAAGTGCAGGTCGAGTTGGCCCAGCTACGGTACCTGCTGCCGAGACTCCTTGGGCACGGCACGTCGCTCTCACGCCTGGGAGGAGGCATCGGCTCCCGCGGACCGGGCGAAACCAAACTGGAAACCGATCGCCGCCGTATCCGTGATCGCATCGCGCACCTGGAACGGGAAATTGCGGATGTCGCCCGCCATCAGGATCAGCGCCGGGCAAAGCGTGTCCGACAGGGGCTTCCCATCCTCTCCATCGTCGGGTATACGAACGCCGGAAAATCCACCTTGCTCAACGCCCTGACTCGGAGCGAAATCCCTGCACAGGATCGGCTCTTTGAAACCCTGGATACCACCAGCCGCCGCCTGCGCTTCCCGCACGACAGGGAAGTCATCGTCACCGATACCGTCGGATTTATCCGAGACCTTCCCAAGGACCTGGTGGGCGCGTTTCGCACGACCCTGGACGAACTCCGCGATGCCGACCTGCTGCTCCACGTGGTAGATGCCTCCGCGGCTGATATCGATCAGCAAATCAGGGCGGTCGACAGCATCCTACAATCATTGAATCTGGATACCATTCCTCGCGTCACGGTTTTGAACAAATGCGATCGCGTGGCCCCGCAGGAAAGCCAGGCATTGTGTGAGCGCCATCGCGCGATCGGCATTTCAGCGTTGAACCGGGAGAGCTTACGGCCATTGATTGCGCACCTCGAAACCCTCCTGCCCGTACTGCCTTCCCCCGCGGCCCTAGCGGAGCATCCGGACCAGCCTCCGCAAGACCTGGCACTTGCATCTCGCTCCTGAGCACTGCACAATTGGCGCCCATCAATAAGGCATCATGAAATCCTCCGTGACACCGACATCATCCGCCTCCGCAGAGCGCCGCCGCCTCCAGCGTATACTCCACACCTTGCGAGACACCGCGCCGGCCATGAAGGTAGAGCTAGACCACCGTAGCCCGTGGGAGTTATTAGTGGCGACGATCCTGTCGGCACAATGCACCGATCAGCGCGTCAACCAGGTGACCCCGAATTTGTTCCGCCGGTATCACCGCCCAAGCGACTATGCCGAGGCCGACCCGGCAGAACTGGAAGCACTGATTCGCCCGACAGGGTTCTTCAAGACCAAAGCCAAACATCTGATTCAGTGCGCGAAGGTCGTCAGCGGGCAATTCCAGGGTAAAGTGCCGGATACGATGGACGCCCTCACGACGTTGCCGGGAGTCGGCCGCAAGACGGCGAATGTCCTCCTGGGCAATGTCTTCGACAAGCCGGCAGTGGTGGTGGATACCCATGTCAAACGTGTCGCCGGACGCCTGCACCTGACCCGCCATACCGATCCGGAAAAAGTTGAGGCTGACCTGCAAGCGTTGCTACCCGCACGCCAGTGGACAGAAGGATCACAACGGCTCCTTCTGCACGGCCGGTACGTGTGCCTTGCACGCGCACCAAAATGCCGGCACTGCGCCATCTCTTCAGACTGCCGTTGGGAGGGGAAAACCGCATAATGATCCGGAGCATGACAGGATATGGAAAGAAAGACGTCACGTCGCAGAACACAGGCGTCACGGTGGAGATCCGGTCAGTCAACCACCGGTTTCTGGAAGTCGCCGTGCGAGTGCCACGCTCCCTTGCGCAGCTGGAGGACCAGATTCGCAAAGCCGTCCAGCAACGCTGTCTGCGAGGACGGGTCGATGTGTCGGTCTCCATCCATGCCGCCGGAGGGATCCTGAAAACCGTTCAGATCGACCAAGCCCTCGCCAAGCAATATCACGCCGCGCTCAAGAAACTGCAAAAGAGCCTGGGACTGAAAGGCACCGTCGACATTTCCCTGTTGGCCGGCTTTCGGGACATCGTCTCGATCACCGATGAACCGGTCGACGCAGACCATCTGGGCAAAACGGTCGTGCGCGCCCTCGGCGGTGCATTGACAGACCTGGAGAAGATGCGCCGGCGGGAAGGGGATGCCCTGGTGAAAGACCTGAACGCGCATCTGGACGCCATTCGCACCGCCAAATCCGCCGTGGCCGAGCGGGCCCCGGAGCTGGCGACGAGCGCATTTGCTCGCATGAAAGGCCGGATTGAAGCCCTCCTTCAGGCCGAAATCCCGGAGCCCGCCCGGCTCCAGCAGGAACTCGCCCTCTACGCCGACCGTTCGGACATCTCGGAAGAATTGGTCAGACTCGAGTCACATATGCTACAGTTCGACCAGAATCTTCACAGCAAGGAGTCCGTGGGGAAGACCCTGGAGTTTCTGCTGCAGGAAATGGGACGGGAAGTGAACACGATCGGCTCAAAAGCGAACGACGCCGACATTGCGGCTCTGGTCGTCCGCATGAAAGCCGAGCTGGAAAAATTGCGCGAACAAGTTCAAAATGTGGAGTGACGCCGGTCTAGTCGACGGCAGCATGAATCTATGAGCACCGCCCCCGTTCCATCCAACGAGAAACCGGCACAAGTACGACGGGGCATTCTGTTCATCATTTCCGCTCCCTCGGGAAGCGGAAAGACCACATTGTGCAAACAGATCACGGCGAATGTCCCCGGTCTGTGGCACTCGATTTCCTATACGACGCGCAAACCACGTCCGGGCGAGGTGAACGGCAAGGACTATCATTTCCTGGACGAAACAGCATTCCGGCAGATGATCGATCGGAACGAGTTCGTGGAATGGGCCCATGTCTACGGGAATTTGTACGGAACGCCCCGCAAGGAATTGACGGAAAAGATGGAGCAGGGGATCGACGTACTCCTCGAAATCGATGTGCAGGGTGCCCGGTCGGTGAAAAAGAAGTTCGAGGACGGCGTCTATATTTTCATTCTTCCCCCTTCGTTTGATACCCTGCGTACCAGGCTGCAGAACAGAGCAGGGGACTCCCCGGAAGAAATTCAACGCCGCCTGCAGAAGGCCAAAGAAGAAGTATGGAGTTACCGCGAGTATTACTACATCGTCCGGAATGACGATCTGAAGCAGTCGTTGAAGGAACTGGAAAGCATTTTTCTGGCGGAACGGACCAAAACGAAACGCCTGAACATGGCCTGGTTGGAAGAAAAATTCATTCTCGACAAAGAGGGGAAGTCGAGCACTACCGCTGCGGCCCCCGCATCAAAGGAGCAGTCGAACCATGGGTGAAATGTTGACGTTATTGCCTGAATACTCGAGCGAAGAATTCGATTCACGACACCGCTTGGTGATCGTCGCCGCGCAACGCGCCAAGCAGTTGGTGCAGGGGGCTCGCATGACCGCCTCCTCGAAATTCACCAAAGAGACCAGCATTGCGCTCGATGAGGTACTGCGCCACAAGGTGAAATTCCTGGTCGGCAAGGAAGCCCGCGACGCCATCAAGGAATCCAAACGCGTGAAGGAAGGCGAAACCGAACGCCTCGCCATGATGACGGGTGAAGACGCGAAGGAAATCAAGAAAGAGCTGAGCGTCTACGTCGACGACACGACCAAACCGGCTGCCGCCCCGGAGGGCGAGGAGTAGTTCCCCTTCGTGCAGACCACCGGCCCCTCACTCCCGGGTGTCCGCCTAGTGCTCGCCGTCACGGGGAGTATCGCCGCCTATAAGGCGGTGAGTCTGCTGCGCCTGCTGCGTCGCGAGGCCGCGACGGTGAATGTCGTCATGACGGCCGGCGCCTGCCGGTTTGTGACGCCCTTAACCTTTGAAGTGTTATCCGGGTCGCACGTCGCAACGGATCTCTTCGAAGCCCACCAGGAAATGCTCCATCTCTCGCTCCCGGAGCAGGCGCAAGCCATCCTCATTGCACCGGCCACGGCCAATTGCCTCGCCAAAGCCGCGCTTGGACTCGCCGATGATCTGCTCTCCACGATGCTGCTCACGACCCAATGTCCCGTGATTTTCGCCCCCGCCATGGACGGGGACATGTGGCACCATCCCACGGTGGTGGAGCATGTCGCTGCATTGCGCGCACGGGGAGCAATCATTGTGGAACCGGAGGAGGGCCCCCTCGCATCGGGCCATTCCGGTCAGGGGCGTCTGGCGGATGAACAGAGGATTCTGGCCGCCCTCCACTCGGCGCTCTTCCCGCGACGAGACTGGTCTGGCCGGCGGGTGCTGATTTCCGCCGGGCCGACACAAGAGGCGATCGACCCGGTGCGGTTCATTTCCAACCGGTCGTCAGGAAAGATGGGCTACGCCTTGGCTGAAGCCGCCAGGGCACGCGGTGCCGAAGTCGTGCTGGTGTCTGGCCCCACGTCGCTGCCCGCGCCAACCGGCGTCGACTACTGTCCCGTGACCACTGCCGAAGACATGCGGAAGACCCTGCTGAACCGGTTCGCCTGGTGCGACACAGTGATCATGGCTGCCGCGGTCGCAGATTTTCGTCCAGCACACCCCTCTCAACAGAAACTCAAAAAGCGCCGCGGCCCAATCACACACCTGGATCTCACGCCGACAGACGATATTCTCCAAGAATTGGGCGCAAGCCGCACCACGCAAATCCTAGTCGGGTTCGCAGCAGAAACCGAGGATCTCCTTGCCCACGCAAAGGAAAAGCTGCATGCTAAACACGTCGACCTGCTCGTCGCCAATGACGTGTCGGCGGCAGGTTCCGGGTTTGGCTCGGACACCAACCGCGTCGTGCTACTGAGCACGGACGGCCAAGCCGAGGAACTTCCGCTTCTGCCGAAACGCGAGGTCGCAGACCGGATTCTCGACCGGATCCTGACCGTGCAGACCGGCCGTCGGGCGACAAGATAACCTGGGCGTTCCCGTCGTGAAGGAGTTGCACGTGGCAGCATCCCCGCGTATCGATCCGGCCATCGCCGCAGAAATTGATCGGTTGGCCACAGCCGTGGCCAAAGATCCTCGCTCGAAGGAATTTCTTCCCCTTGCGGATGAGTACATCAAGGTCGGAATGTGGCAGGAAGCCGCCGCCGTCCTCGAGGATGGACTCAAAGCCTATCCTGGTTTCGTGACCGCCATGGCGGCACTGGGGCGGGTCTATGACCAGCTTGGCCAGGCGGTAAAGGCCAAAGCCATTCTCGAAGACGTCGTGAAGCAACGCCCCGACAATCTCCGCGCGCACCGGATTCTGGCGAAGCTGTACCACAGCGAGGGGCTCAGCGAATTGGCCCTCCGTTCCTGCACGGCAATCCTGAATGCCAATCCCTTCGACGAGGATGCGCGCTCCCTGAAGCAAGCCATCACCGGCACCCCGACTGACACGCCGCCGTCCAAACGCGAGAAGAAACGCCTGGGGCCGGACGCCAAACCGGACACGCTCAAGGCCGAGAGCCCGGGACGTGCCAGTTCCGAATCGATCCCGGCATCACCCCCCGCGGCAGAAGCACCCGCTGCCACACCGGTCGGTACACGCGTGCCTGAACCGCCCGTTGTGAAACATGCCGCTGCTATCGCCCGCCTCGAAGCCTGGCTAGGAACCATTCAAGCAAAACGCCACGTTGCCCCTCGCACACGCTGACGCTGTTCCCTTCTCACTCCACTCGACGAAGAGCGTTTGACCCACTCCCGACAGCCTGTTAGAATGCCGCCGCTGCTGGCATCCCTATCCATTGCAGCCTACTGACAATCGGGGGCGCGCGACAGACACATGCTGCGGCTGCTTGTGCTTCATGGTCCCAATCTCAATCTCCTGGGAACGCGAGAACCGTCCGTCTATGGGCAGATGTCCTTACCCGACATCAACAAGTCCATCGCCCGACGTGCTGGCGAGTTGGGGGTGGCCGTACAGAGCAAGCAGAGCAATCTGGAAGGGGAGCTGGTCACCTGGATTCAGAACGCCCTGGGGCATTTCGACGGCCTGATCATCAATCCGGCTGCGTATACCCACACGAGCATTGCGATTCGTGACGCAATTGCCGCGGTGGCACTGCCCACGGTCGAAGTCCACTTGTCGAATATTCATCAGCGGGAGGAGTTTCGCCACCACTCCTTCATCGCGGCGGTCGCCGTGGGCCAGATTGCCGGATTCGGTCCGACCGGATACCTGCTGGCCCTGGAAGCCCTGACCGCCCATCTCGAAGCCAGTGGCCCCCCGTCACGCTCGCGAGCGGACGGCAAAAAGAACCGTACGGCTTCGCGCCGTTGAACCTGTTGTACCAAGGAGAGTTGTTGTGATTTCGACCGCAGAGTTTCGGAACGGCAGCCCGTTAATGGTAGAAGGCCAACCCTTTTATATCGTCGAGTTCCAGCACGTGAAGCCAGGAAAAGGCGGAGCATTCGTGCGGACGAAGCTGAAAAGTTATCTGTCCGGCAACGTGCTCGACCGGACCTTCCGTTCCGGAGAAAAATTCGACACGCCCCAGATTGAAGAATGCGACATGCAGTTCCTCTATGCCACGAATGACTCCTACACGTTCATGGATACGGAGACCTTTGAGCAGTCGACCTACGAAAAGAGCCAGTTGGGCAGCAACGCCGACCTGCTCAAAGAGAACATGATCGCGAAAATCCTCATCTACGAACACAAACCGATCACCGTTGTGCTGCCAAACTTCATCGAACTGAAGGTGGTGGACGGTGAACCGGGTGTTCGTGGCGACACAGCCTCCGGCGGCAGCAAGCCCGTGACAGTGGAAACCGGCGCCACCATCAAGGTGCCGTTGTATCTGGAGATCGGGGAAACCATTCGCATCGATACCAGAACCCGTGAATTTGTGGAGCGCGTGCGTTGAGCCCATCACGTAAAAAGACCGCAAAAGGCCGGGCCGCCGGCAAACCGATCGTCCTTCCGAGCGCATTCGCCCCTCGTGCATCAGGGGCGGACCAGATGCTGCTGCAACCGGAACATACGGCACAAATCCAGCAACTGGCCGACCTGTTGAAGCGCAACCATCTGACGGAATTGGAAATTGAGCGTAGCGGCCTGCGCATTCGCCTCCGGCATGAACCGGCCGTTCGCGCCACCACAACGCAGACCGTGGAAACAGTGCCGCATCAGTCGACATCGGCCGGCGCGGCCCCGGTGGCGCAACCCCGCCAACCTGCCGAGACCGATGGCCAGGTGACCATCACCTCGCCGATCGTCGGCACCTTCTACCGATCACCGTCGCCCGATGCCGATCCGTACGTAGAGGAGGGGGACTACGTCAGGAAGGGACAGGTCTTGTGCATCGTCGAAGCAATGAAGCTGATGAACGAGATTGAATCCGAGGCCGACGGAAGAATTACCAAGATTCTGGCGGAAAGTACCAAACCCGTCGAGTACGGACAGCCGCTCTTTTTGATCGACCCTGGCGCCACACCCTAGACGCACCGGTCATGGGGATTCGTGATGGAACCGCTCCGGGACGTTCCTGCCGCAAGAATTGTCATCCCCATGTACGGACGATCACTGAACCAGGCGGGAGATCCTGGGGAAGTCGGCCCCTGAGAATGACCTGGGACACGCAACAGAGACCTAGCATGACGCACAGCGGAGTATCTCGTGTTTAAAAAAGTGCTGGTGGCCAATCGCGGGGAGATTGCACTTCGGGTCATCCGGGCGTGCAAGGAGCTCGGCGTCAAAACCGTCGCGATTCATTCCGAAGCCGACGCGGCAAGCCTGCACGTGCGCGCGGCGGATGAGCATGTGTGCGTCGGCCCACCCGAAGCCGCCCTCAGCTATCGGAATATCCCCAATGTGCTCAGCGCCGCTGAAGTCACCGGCGCAGATGCCATCCATCCAGGATACGGGTTCCTGTCTGAAAATGCGCACTTCGCCGAAGTCTGCGAGTCGATCGGCGTCAAGTTCATCGGCCCGACCTCTGAAAACATCGCCTTGATGGGCGATAAATCCAAAGCCCGGGAAGTCGTGGCCAAGAAAGGCCTTCCGGTCACACCAGGGAGCCCCGGCGAACTTCGCAGCGAGCAGGATGCGCAGGACGCCGCCAAAACGATCGGCTTTCCCGTCATCATCAAGGCCTCGGCGGGTGGAGGCGGTCGCGGCATGCGCGTCGTGAACAAGCCGGAGGAATTGACGCGCGCGTTCCAGGCCGCACAAGCCGAAGCCAAGTCCACGTTTGGGCACGACGGCGTCTATCTCGAACGATACTTCCTCGAGCCCCGACATATCGAAGTGCAGATCGTGGCCGATAACCGAGGCCATGTCGTCCACCTAGGCGAGCGTGACTGCTCAATCCAGCGACGCCACCAGAAGCTGGTGGAGGAAACGCCGTCGCCGGCTATCGATGAACGGCTGCGGCGCGAAATCGGTCGAACCGCAGTCGAAGCCGTCAAGGCCATCCGCTATTGCAACGTCGGGACGGTGGAATTCCTGCTCGACAAGGATCGCAACTTCTTCTTCATGGAAGTGAACACCCGTATCCAGGTTGAACACCCCATCACCGAAATGGTCACCGGCATCGACTTGGTCAAGGAACAGATCCGTATCGCCTCGGGTATGCCGCTCTCGTTCAAGCAACCGGACATCAAACTGAACGGGCATAGTTTCGAATGCCGGATCAATGCCGAGGATCCGGAGAAATTCACGCCCTGCCCGGGCCAAATTACCAAATACTCCGCGCCAGGAGGATTGGGCGTCCGCGTCGATTCCGCCATGGAACCCAATGCGACCGTGGTCCCGTACTACGATTCGCTGATCGCGAAACTCATCACCCACGGCCGGGATCGCCAGGAAGCCATGGCACGGATGCGCCGGGCCTTGGACGAATTTGTCATCGAAGGAATCAAGACGACCATCCCGCTGCACCGGAAGATTTTCAACGATCCGGATTTCCAAAAGGGGCATGTCTCCACGACGTTCCTCGATCGCTTCCTCGCCGGACAGTCCTCCTAGTCGAGCGGCGAGGCCAGGGAGCACGCCACGTCTCACGCCACACACCACCAGTTGCTCGGCGGGTTGTATCTCGTATTAGACCCGAGCGTCCGGCCTGATCGTCCGCTCGTCGACGTGCTGCGCAAGGCTGCGGCCCTGGGCGTCCGTCTTTTTCAATACCGTGACAAGCAGGCGTCGATGCAAGCCGCCTACGCCCAGGCCCTCGCACTGCGTCAGGCCGCAAAAGAGGTGGGGGCCTGCCTGATCGTCAACGATCGATGCGACTTGGCTCTGGCTGTCCACGCAGATGGCGTACATCTCGGTCAGGACGATCTGCCCATCGCGGACGCACGGCGCCTGTTGGGCCCGGAGAAACTGATCGGACTCTCCACCCACAACCCCGAACAAGTCCGGGAAGCCGCAGAGCTCAAGCCGGACTATATCGGGTTCGGCCCGATCTTCAGCACGGCCACCAAGGCCGATCACGATCCGGTCGTCGGGCTGGAAGGGTTGCGTGCGGCCCGCGCACTGACCACCTTACCCATGTTTGCGATTGGGGGCATCACGGCGGACCGGGTGAACGACATCATCGCGGCAGGAGCGAATGGCATCGCCGTGATCTCAGCGATTCTTAAAGCTCAGGACCTCGAGCAGGCGATCAGGACGTTTCAGCACCCCTGGTCAGGACCATCTCGGCCAACTCCCTGATCGGGAGACTATCGGCAGCAGCACCGACCGCATCAGACCACGCACAATCTGCACGAGACTGGTAGGGGAGCGGACCGAGCACCGGCACCGAGACCCGCTCGCGCAACAACGCGACCGTGAACTTCTGCTGCTCCGCTTGAATGGAACCGGCAGGGGACGCCCGTTCATTCAACATCAGCGCCATGACGGGAATCTTGCGATGCTTGAGCGCTTCCAAGGTCAGTAGCGCGTGGTTGATCCCGCCAAGCCCGACCCGCCCAACCAGAACGACCGGCAGCCGGAGACGGACGATCAGATCGCGGAGATCCCAGTCCTGGCCCATCGGTACGAGCACACCGCCGGCACCTTCGACCACCAGGCAGGCGTGCCGCGCAGCCAACTGCTCGTAACGATCCATGATGATGCCTTGATCGATTTTCTGCCCTTCGGCGGAGGCGGCGGACAGCGGAGCCAACGGCAACGGAAAGCGATAGGGCGAAACAAGATCGAGCGAATCATCCACCTGAGCGGCTTCCATCAGCCGGGCCGCATCGCTCTGATCAGGCAAATCGGAGGACACGCCGGTTTCGACCGGCTTCATCACCCCGACCGAACAGCCCAGCCGCACAAGCCGCCGAACCAACGCGGCAGACACGAGTGTCTTTCCAACTCCCGTATCCGTTCCCGCGACACATACTCCGTTACCCATTCGCTGTTCTTTCATCTACAACAGGTGAACCACACGGTATCGTCCCGTGAAATGGACGACTCAATTTCCCAGGAAGCTCAGACCGACCTCCAGCCAGGCCGGATGGAGCACCACGACTGAGGCGGACCGTTCTGGTACCTCGCAAGAAGACATACCACCGAGACCGCAGCTGGGGAGCATGTCAGGAACCTGTCAGACAATCCGGCTGTCCAGATTCCACACCTGCCCGGACACGTCCGGCAATTGCGCCAACCGGCAGATAGTCGTGCTCACATCATCAAGCTTGGTCACCCGCCCGAGCACGTGATCCTGCAACTGATCGGCAGTAGGATACGATTCGCCAGCCAGGTCAGTGGGCTGCCAACCGGGACAGACGAGATTGACCCGGATGTTATGCGGACCCCATTCACGGGCCGCGGTCTGTACCAGGCCGAGGAGTCCGGCCTTCGATGCCGCATAGGCGCCCTGGCCGCTTGTCCCATGCAGCCCGGCATAGGACCCGATCACTACGATGGACCCCACGGCCTGATTGATCATCAGCGGCGCCGCCGCTGCCAGACATCGATAAGTTCCGGTGAGGTTGGTATCGATCATGCGGAGCCATTCGTCTTCGGGACAACGCAGCACGAGGTGGCTGGACGCGACGCCGGCATTGCACACCAGCACATCGAGACGCCCTTGTCGCGCGTGTACGGCGTCGAACATCGCCTGAATCTCCACACGTGACCGGATATCCGCCTGAAACACGGCACCCTGTCCACCCGCTGCCGTCACTGCGGCAAGCGTCTCCTCCGCCGCCTCACGGCGAGTACCGTAGTGCACGCCCACCCAAAATCCGTCACGTGCGAAAGCGAGGCACAGCCCGCGCCCGATCCCACCCGACGCACCGGTCACGAGCACCCTACGGGATCCTGAAGCAGCAGCAGATGAGGTAGACGAATCCGGCATCACGGCTGGCGATTATGCGAGCCGGGCGGAGAGAAGGCAAGACACCGCATCCGGCACGAGGCGTCTTGCTGCGGGCCATAGGGTATGGTACGGTGATTTTTTTGACTGGAGGACAGCCGTGACAGTTCAGCATCTCCTTCGTGCCACCGTGATTGCAGCAGGCGTGCTCGGCGCCACCACCTTCTCACTGGAACCAGTTCCCGCACAGGCAGCCGAAGGGGGACAGACCATCGCACAGTCCGCAGACTATTTCCCTGACACCATCGGCACACGCTGGCAATATCGCGGGCAGATCTCGGAAGGACCGCTGCAGACCATCGAGAACAAATACTTCAGCAACGTGTCCAGCGTGACCGGCACCCGCACGCTGAAAGGCGGGCTCGTCGTCACCGTGTTCCACGATACCAACCCCGGGAACCACGGCCCATCCGACAGCTTCTACCGTCGTGATGCGGCCGGCGTGGTCTACTACGGCTCCGAACCCGGCACGCCGCTGGAAAAGCAACTCACCCCCTATCAGATCATTCGCTTCCCGATGAAAGTGTCGCAATCGTTTCAGCAATTCAACCGCACCGACATCGACTTCGGCAGCGACATCGACGGAGACGGGACCAACGAGCACGTGGACGTCGAGGGGGTATCGACGGTGATGGGCCAGGAATCGATCACCGTCCCGGCCGGCACCTATCCGGACGCCGTCCGAGTGGAAGCACGCATGACGCTCAAGATCCGGCTGTCTTCGGTTGATCGCACGGCGGTCGGCACCGATGTCATGACCGCATGGTTCGCCAGAGGCGTAGGGCTGGTGAAATACATCGAGCGGCAGGAATTAGCCGCCATGAAGGACGACCGCGGAAACATCACGGACATCACCGAAGAGCTGGAAGAAGTCAGCGTGAAATCGGCACCGGGCCTACAGGGTCGGAACGAATCCGCGCCGGAGGGTCTGTTCGCTGACCACACGGGCGACCAGAAATTGCTTCACGTAGTCGTCGCCCCCGGCCTTCGCACCGACGCCCGATAGCCGGTGTCCGCCGAACGGCTGACGACCAACTAACGCACCGGTGATGGCGCGGTTGATGTAGAGATTCCCTACGTCGAACTGCTCACGCGCCTGTGCAATATGCCGGGGGCTGCGCGAGTAGAGTCCGCCTGTCAGCGCATACGCCGTGCCGTTGGCCAGATGCAGCGCGTGATCAAACGACACGGCTCGCATCACGGCCAGCACCGGACCAAAAATCTCCTCCTGGGCCAGCCGGTTGGTTGCGTCGATGTCCGCGATCACCACCGGACCGACCGTATACCCGGGACCCTCCGTCGACCGATCCACCACCACGCGTCCCTCACGCCGCCCGATCTCGATGTAGTCCAGAATGCGCCGCTTGGCGCGTGAATCGATGACCGGCCCGACTTGCGTCGCGGGATCGTCGGCCGTGCCGATGCGCAGGCTCATCACGGCATCGCTTAGCCGGTCGAGGAAGGCGTCGTGCACCATGTCCGACACAATCACCCGTGAGCAGGCGGAACATTTCTGCCCCGCATAGCCGGTGAACGACTGCACCACGCCGATGACCGCTTCGTCGAGATCCGCCGTCTCATCGACGATGACGGCATTCTTTCCGCCCATTTCCGCAATGACACGCTTCACGACATGCTGTCCCGGCTGTTGCATGGATGCCGTCTCGATGATGCCGAGCCCTACGTCTTTCGAGCCGGTAAAGGCAATCGTCCGCACCGCAGCTGAGGCCACCAGTTCACGCCCGAGTTCAGGCCCGCCGGGCACATACTGCACCACACCAGCGGGCACACCGGCATCCAGTAGAATTCGCACCTGTTGGTAACCGATCGCCGAAGCGCGCTCCGACGGCTTGAAGAGCACCGGATTGCCTGCCACCAGCGCCGCCGCCACCATGCCGGTCGGAATCGCCAAAGGAAAGTTCCACGGCGCGATCACTGCGGTGAGCCCACGCGGCATCCAGTGCAGCTCATTGAGTTCACCGGGGTACCGACCCAAACGCGGCGGAGGGTCGAGCTGTGCCATCTCTCGCGCATAGTACTCCAGGAAATCGATCGCCTCGGCGATGTCGGCATCGGCCTCGCGCCAGGGCTTGCCCTCCTCAAACACTTCCCAGGCCGCGAGTTCCCATCGTTGAGCCCGCATCAGGGCGGCGGCCTTCCGCATCACCGCCACACGGTCGGCAACCGGCCGTCCACTCCAGGCCTCTGCATGGGACTCGGCGATCTTGATGAGCGCCGCGACATCAGCCGGCTGATAACTCTGCACCACCGCGACCCGTTGCTCCGGCCGGCTGGGATCATAGGTCGACAACTCCGGCCCGGTCGGAAGATGGACGGCCACCTTCGATACATCGAGTCGTTCCCCCGAGTGTGTGCGGCGGTGATCGATCGCATTAACCATAGCGGCACGAACCGACGCCTGCGAAAAATCCGCGACCGGTTCATTCGTGAATTCTGCCGGTGACGCTGATGGGGAGAACTTGTGCGCCATCGATGCGGCAGGGGCCGACTGAGACAGGGCGCCATCAGGCGGCGCTAACAATAACGACAGCGGCTGCGATTCGACATATTCTTTCCGCAGGAAAGACTCGTTCGATGTGTTTTCCAACAAGCGTCGGACAAGGTAGGCCATGCCGGGCAAGAGTTCGCCGACCGGCGCATAGAGACGCAGGCGCCGCCCACGGTCGCTCATCGCATGCTGAAACGGTTCCGCCATGCCGTAGATCATCTGATACTCCCAGGCCGACCCTGGCAGGCCCAGCGCTTCCACCACCGCCTCGATCACGGCCAGGCTGCGTAGATTATGCGTACCAAAGGCCGGTCTGATCAGGTGTGACTGTTCCAGCAACACACGAACCAGCGATTCATAATTCACATCGGTCTGGGACTTCTGTTCGAACAGCGGCATCGGCCATCCGCGCTGGCGATAGCGGATCGCGTCGGAATCCCAGTAGGCGCCCTTCACCAGGCGAATCGTCATCGGCACTGCTCGCTGTTTCGTCCATGCCAGCAAGCGCTGAACATCGTCTCTGGTGTCGGTACGGTACGCCTGCAACGCGATACCCGCATGGGGAAACGTGCGATACGCCTCCTCCTCGAACAGGCGCATGAAGATGGAAAGAATGAGCTCCTTGGTCTCCGCCTGTTCCATATCAAAAATGATGGAGGCAGGGAGGGTAGAGGCGATATTCAGCAACGGCCTCAAGCGGCCAGCTACCGCGCGGTAACTGCTCTCAGCATCGATCGGATCGAGCTGTGAATAGAGCGCCGAAATCTTGACGGACAACTGTACGCGAGGGAGTGGCCCGAGATGATCCCGCTCGAGCAGTGACGAGGAAGGCCAGGCCGCGCACAGGTCGCCGAGAGTGCATAAGGCGGCCAGGCAGCGATCTCGGTAAGCATCCGCCTCCCGTTCGTTCACGCTCGCTTCGCCCAGCAGATCCACGGAAAAAGCCCGTCCATCGCGCCATAATTTCTGCAACGCCGGCACCGCCTGCTCGATCGACGCGCCCGCGATGAAGCTCGTCGCCATCTGTTCCACCTGATGGCGGATCGCCTTGCCACTAAGGGTCGCACCCAACTTCGTAGACGCGAGTGCCTTGAGGCCCCACTGCGCGCCGAAGAGATGCCCGCTCATGTCCCCGAAATATTCCTCAGCAAGCCGCACCACCTGGGCGTCATCGCGCAGCGACGGCAACACATCGATAAAGCGAAAGAGCTGGGCCTTGAAGGCGGGATCTTTCATCGCAAGATTGATCGCCGCCTGCGACCACCAACGGGAATCGAACAGACCAGGCGACATCCCGCTGGATCGGCTGGCTAAATCTTCACCGATGGCGCGAATACGGGGTTCGAGCAGGGCAGGGTCGAGAGTCATGTGGGCCTCCCGGACGACGTGAAGAGCTTCTGCTGCAGTATACACCGCGCCTTGCTGCTTGAGAATTTGGGTGTCGGTTCAACAACGCCCCGTGAGGCTCCGATTAATACGGACCAAAGCGGAGCAGGCGCACTCATCAAAACCGCAATAGCCCGCACCAGCCTTTACCAGCATGCCGAGCTGTCAGGTGACTCTGCAGGCATCAGGGCCAAATAGCCCTCTTGTGGCATTTGCCAATTTCCGCTATCTGACATGTGTGACTGCAAGACCTGACCTTTTTTCCACGGACACGCTTGCTCCAAACTTCCTGTCCGAATCAGCAGGTACTTGTGCTGAAGCATCTGATGTTAAGCCATTCTTTGTTCCGCTCCATGAGACTAGGCTGCCGTCTGGTTTTGAGCAGTTCCAACTTCCACGATGAACCGTAAACTGGGTCTGGGAGTAGTGACGCTGGTGGGTTCTTGCATAGCTGTGGGTGCCTATTGGTGGGTTGGAATACAGGGTCTTTATCTCGAGGCAGATAACTATGAGGCTCGATGGGACTCCCGGTTTTTCTTTTTGATGTATAGCATCTTGCCTATCGTGCTGTTTGGTCTTACGAGTCAACCGGCCACACACGGCGCCGGAACTCGAGTCGTTGCACCTGAGTGTGCAACGAGGGCGTCCCTTCGGTGCGGAGGCCTGGGTAGGCCGGATGGCTACGCGATTTGGGATGGAGTCGACGGTGCGGCCACGCGGACGGCCCAGAGGCTCCTAAATAAAGACTCCCGACCCCGTTTATCGGTCCCGCAGGTCAACCAGACCCGCTTTCGGCAGGTTGGTTACCTGCAACGTTAGGCTCCGCAAAACTCAATCGCATGCAGGAGAGACCATGAAAGCATTCCAACTAGCTGCTCTCGTCGTTTTGGCGGTTCTATTGACCGCTTGCGCCACTACGGACTTTGCTCCGCCCCTTGGAAGCCAGGGTACCGTTGCCGGAGATACCCCGATTAATCTGATGCCGATGTATGGTAGCCCTGCCGTGGTCAAGTCAGAGGCGCAGAAGAAGGGTGATGAGTTTTTCATCGAAACTGTTACCCAAAAGTCCGGCTCGCGCCAACTCGCGGCCAAGCAATTCGCGGGAGAGGGGTGGCGACAATACCAGAGAGGTGATTTACATAACGCCATGCGACGTTTCAATCAGGCTTGGCTGCTCGATCCGGAGAGTTTTGTGCCGTACTGGGGGTTTGGTGCGGTATTGATGAAGTCGGCCAAGTCGGAAGAGGCCATCCCGCACTATGAGCGCAGCCTGTCATTGATTGATATAGCCACTGAAAAACCACGCCTACTCAATGACAGCGCCAAAGCTTACTCGGTTGCCGCTAGCCGCGGCGGCGCGGATGCAGCGGCTTGGCGAGCGAAAGCCGAGACCCTGTTTGAGCAAGCCGTCCAGCTGGACCCAAAATACTCAAACGCATATAGGGACTGGATATCGTTCAATTTAAGTCAAAAAGAGTATTCAAAAGCATGGGGGGTCGTCAAAAAAGCTCGGGAGGCAGGCGTTCAAGATCTTCCGCAAGAGCTTACCAATGCGCTTACCGAACAAATGCCTGAGCCCCGACAGTAGACGCAGAACAATAGGCCCCTTAAAACACCCCCAAGGAGAAGTTCGTGTGAACTGAAACCAGAAATACCAAGTGGCGTGCTCATTGGTTCAACCTATCCGATCCGGCCGTGGAGGAGGCGCTGTATGACTCGCGGGCCATGCGGCAGTTTGTCGGAATTGACCTGGGCCGTGAGCCCGTCCCCGATGAGACGGCTATCTGTAAATTCCGCCATCTGCTGGAAGCGCATCAGTTGGGCGAGCAACTCTTTGCCTTGATCCGGACCTATCTGGCCGAGCAGGGGCTGCAGGTCAGTCGGGGCACCATCGTGGGCGCCACCATCATCAGCGCCCCCAGTTCCACGAAGAATCGCACGGAGGAGCGGGATCCGGAGATGCATCAGACCAAGAAGGGCAACCAGTGGTACTTCGGCATGAAGGCCCATATCGGCGTGGACAGCCGGACGAAGCTGATCCATTCGGTGGCGGCCACGGCGGCGAACGTGCATGACAGCCAGGTGGTGCCGGCGCTGCTTCATGGCAAGGAGACACGGGTCTGGGGGGATGCGGCCTCCAGCGGCCAACGCGACGTGATTCAGCAGCAGGCGCCCAAGGCCACCTGTTTCATCCAGGCCAAGGCCCATCGGCATCGGCCCCTGAGTGAAGCGGACCGGGCGAAGAACCGGACGAAGTCTAAGGTTCGAGCCAAGGTCGAGCATGCGTTCTTGGTGATCAAGCGCATCTTTGGGTGGACAAGAGTCCGCTACCGGGGGCTGGCGAAGAATACCAATTGGCTCTTCATCAGCTGCGGCTTGGCAAATCTGTATGTGATACGCCGGCGGCTGTTGGCGGGGACGTAGGAGGCGGGTGTCCAGGGCGGGCCGTGGACCAGCGCAGAGGCGGTGGGCCCCACGCAGCGGCGCCTGGACCCGCAATTTCCCACCAAATTCCTGATAGTGACCGGTTCAGGAGCAGTGTGCCGAGTGAAAACGGGAATTAATCAGGCCTTCCTAGTATTTAATTTCTCACGCCATACCGATCCTGTCGATTGTTCAAGTTGCAGTGCTGGTTGCAGGAGGAGTCGGTCAATTGCCAAACCCAACACGCAGTAGAGAGGAACCGACCGGACCTCACAGGCTGACTTCTGACAGGAGCGGCCTAGGGCTCTAGCCTTTGCCATCTCCACTCTCTCTGCTTATGCCCATCCAAACCACCCACGACCTCATCGAGCAGATTCTGGCACAATGGGCCAAAGTGATCGGGGAGGACTACCCGGGCTACAGGGGGCATGTGTATCGCCTGTTCAATTACTGCCTGGCGTTGCGCCCCTGCACCGAAGAAGACAGAACAAAGGTAGCCATCGCGGCCTGCTTTCACGATCTCGGTCTCTGGTCCCACCACACGCTCGACTACATTCCGCCTGCGGTCTCCCTCGCAACCGAATACCTGTCCCGTACGGGGCGGGAGGCGTGGGGTGAAGAGATTGCCCTGATGATCAGTATGCATCACAAGGTGCGCGCCTACACCGATCGCCAGTACCCGCTTGTGGAGCTGTTCCGAAAAGGCGACCTGGTGGATGTGTCGTGGGGTGTCGTCAGGTATGGCATTCCCCGATCGTCCATCACGGCCGTGCAGCACCATTTTCCCAACCAGGGCTTTCACAAATTTCTCATGCATACCGGCATAGCATGGTGGGTGAAGCACCCCTTCAATCCGGCGCCCTTTCTGCGGTGGTAACGCAGACTGTGGGGTATCAGGGGATAATCGCAAACATCTCGCTCGATGATCTTCAGGGACCTCCAAACTGATCCCGAACCCGTCATCCTATCCCCCTCAGCGAATTCCACTTACCACCGCGCTTCTCCTCTTGAAAATCTGACGGCGGCTCCGTTACAGTGCGCCGTTTGCCTTGACCAATACCCTTAGCATGGCGGTGCACTGTGGCGAAGACTGGCGCACAGGTTCCGAAGGAGTACCATGGCCAACTCGTCCACACAATCCGTCTGCTGGGGCACCGTAGCCCTCTTCACTACCATCACGCTCCTGACCTTTGTCGGGGTTCCGCTTTTCGCCTATTACTATGACTATACCGTCCTGGATTGGACGCTGTTGGCCATCCTCTATGTGGTGACCGGCATGGGGATTACGGTGGGGTACCACCGCATGATCACCCATCGCAGCTTCGAGAGCCATCCCTGGGTCAAGGCCTGTCTCTTGATCATGGGCGGGTGGGCGGTCCAGAATTCCGCACTGCTCTGGTGTGCAGACCACATTCGCCATCATGCGCACACGGACGAAGAAGCCGATCCCTACAACGCGACCAAGGGATTTTGGTACAGCCACGTCGGCTGGTTGTTCAAGAACACCCCGTACCGCGAAGACCGGTTTGCGGCCAAACTGCGCACCGACCCGATGGTGATGTGGCAACACCGGTACTATTGGCCGATTGTCGCCTCCGGCCTGCTCTTGCCGTTTGTTGCCGGCTACCTGAACGGCGGCTTCACCGGGGGTCTCGGCTGTTTCCTCCTTGCCGGGGTGCTGCGCACGGTGCTCGTGCTGAACTCCACCTTCACCATCAACTCCCTCTGCCACATGATCGGCACCCAGCCGCATGGCACGCAGGACAGCAGCCGCGATAGCTGGCTTATCTCCTTCATCAGTTTCGGCGAGGGCTATCACAACTATCACCATACGTACTCCCACGACTACCGGAATGGATCGAAATGGTACAACTTCGATCCGTCAAAATGGCTGATCTACTCGCTCTCCCTGTTGGGGCTGACCTACAATCTTCACCGCGAGCGCACCTAGCAGTGGCCTGAGCCACGCGCCTCGCATCCTCTCGAGCCTGCCCCTTCTACCCAACGACCTACTGCGTCTACTGGCCCATTTCTTTTCGTCGGGACGATGGCTTAATATGCAGCCACGCTCCTGCGTGCCGTCCGGAGACGCAGGGTGAAGGAGGCATCACCATGGCAGAAGAACAGGCGGGCGCGCCGCGTCAGGATGAGGCGGCCGCAAAACAGAATATTATCCCAGGCGTCAAACACGTCGTCGCCATCAGCAGCGGCAAGGGCGGCGTGGGTAAATCCACGGTCTCAGTCAATCTCGCCGTCGCCCTCGCGCTGACCGGCGCCAAAGTCGGCTTGTTGGATGCCGATATCTACGGGCCCAACATCCCGATGATGATGGGGGTCGAGAAGACTCCTGAGCAGAAGGACGGCAAGATCGCCCCGGCGGAAAGCCACGGCGTCAAGCTGATCTCGATGGGCTTTTTCGTGCCGGAAGACACGGCCGTGGTGTGGCGCGGTCCGATGGTGCACACGGCGATTCAGCAACTTTTCCGCGATGTGTTGTGGGGCGAGTTAGACTACTTGCTGATCGACCTGCCTCCGGGAACGGGAGACGCGCAGCTCACCCTGACGCAGCTCGTGCCGTTGTCCGGCGCCGTCACGGTGACCACGCCGCAGGAAGTGGCGTTGCACGATGTGCGCAAGGGCATGATGATGTTCCAGAAGGTGAACGTGCCGCTCCTCGGTATCGTGGAGAACATGAGCTTTTTCGTCTGCGGCCATTGCGGAGAACGCACAGAAATTTTCTCCCATGGCGGCGGGGAACGCGCGGCAGAGAAGTTGGGCATTCCCTTCCTTGGGCGAGTGCCGATTGATCCCGTGATTCGTGCAGGCGGTGACACCGGGAACCCGATCGTCGTGGCCAAACCGGAGTCACCACAGGCGCAGGCCTTTCGCGAGATCGCGGCCAAGCTTGCCGCGGCCTTGCAAACGGGCGGTGTCTCGGCGACCAAGAGTCGCATTGAAAGTTTATTGGATAAGATTAAACGACCGGCGACCGGTCACTGACCGGGGACGGGATCGGACAGACTGACGTATTCAGGGAGGATCTCATGGGCGAGTTGATCAGAGTCGCAGGAACCGCCGACGTGAAGCCGGGAGCCGGCATGGTCGCGGAAGTGAACGGAAAGGCCATCGCCGTGTTCAACGTGGACGGGACGTTTTATGCCATCGACAATACCTGCGTCCACCGTGGCGGCCCGCTGGGCGAAGGCGACGTGGTCGGCGAGGTGGTGTCCTGTCCCTGGCATAACTGGGAATTCAATGTGAAGACCGGAGCCTGCATCAATAACCCCTCGGCCAAGGTGACCGCCTACGAAGTCACCGTCGACGGAACCGATATTAAAGTCCGGCTGTGAGGCAGGGCCTGCCTCGACGCACCACGTCACCACAGCATAACGCTCATTCCGAGACCACAGTGATGGGAGGATCTCATGGCGGATAACCAGCTGACTCCGAAACATATCGAGATCGCCGAAACCTTCGTGCGGCTCTATGTCTTTCTGACCCAGTACATCGACCGCTGCGAAGACGAAGCCGCACGGAAGGAATATCCTGAGGCGGAGCTGCAGAAACACCTCTCCGAGACCCGCACCAAAATGATCGACATCCTGAAGGTCAATCCCGTGGTCAAGGGGAAGGTCGAGAAGGAATGCGAGCGGGTTCTGGCACTGGGGAGCAAGTGCCTCATGGGCGGAACTGAAAAGGTCGCCGCGTTGGATGTGTTGGGCGCGGAACGCGTGATCCTCAAGAATAAGACCATCGCGCTCAGTGACCTGTTGGCCGTCTATCGCGCCTTGTAACCCACGATGCCGGAGCCGGCTGGAGAGAAACATCAACTCGCCGGGTTCGATGCCAGGGAGCGGGGATTCAATCGGCCCGTGGAATTCCTGCGAACCGCGTCCGGCTTCCAGGCGAGCCTGCGCTATGAAGCGGTGCATGTGGTCACTCCGGAAGCGGTCACCACGGCCGAGGCCCTGCAGCAGCTGATCCGGCAGTTACAGGAGCAGGGCTACACGCAACTGCGCAGCCAACAAAGTTACCGCGACGGCATCTATCTCGGCTCGCAGGAACCCTGGATTGAATATCCCGACCGGCAGCAGGAACCGGAGGTCGGCCTCCTGGGCCTCTTCAAGAAATGGTTCGGACGGTCAGAAGGGTAGGCGCCGCTCCAGCCGAACGGCTTGCTTCCATCCGATTGACTCTCCTTCCGGTCACGCCTATAGTCCACAGAGAACCCGTCACCGTCAGGTGACCACTCACTCCATCAGCCATCCAGTTCTGCACGAGGAAATCAGCCATGATGTGGGGGCACTTCCTACGACTCACCCTCGTGGTCTCGCTCCTACCGAGTGCGGCACTGGCCAAGATCTACAGTTGTGACGGGCCCAACGGCGGCACCATGCTGACCGACCAGCCGAAGGGAAAACAGGGCTGCACGCCCATCAACACGCAGTCACCCTCTCCTCCAGGCGGGTATACGCCCCCAGTCGAACCAACCCCTGTCCCTGAGCAGGACACGCCCCCCGCGCTTCCACCTAACGCATTTGCGCCTTCATTTCCTCCCTCGATGACGGCACCGGGTCAACGCCCGCCCGGCCCACTCGATCAGCCGCAGCCACCAAACGGCTCACAGACAGCAGGGGAGAAAGCGGCGCCGGAAGCCCAACGCTGCTCGCCGCGCGTGAACCCGCTGAATCCCTTCGCCGGTATGAATTGCCCGCCAGCATCCGGCAATACACCGGAGGAGTCGAAGAGACCCTAGGCCGTCCTTCGCTGGTGGTGCCGATTGATTGACTCTCCTCCTGCCCCTTCATATAATGCCAAACCAATCGTTTAAGCTGATCTGACAAGCACTTATGGCTGTGTTCTCATCCGGGTTATTCTCCCGTCGCACCCAAGATCTTCGAGCCGGTCTCCGGCATGCCTTTGCGCTGCGTGCCGACCAAGCGGCCTTCACCACCGATGATCTCATGCTGCTCGACCGGATTGCCGACGCAATCGTGACACGCCGCATGGCGGCACCGGCCATGCTGTTTCTCGAGTCGATGGGCCCCATGAATTTTCTGGGCAGCCAGGCGCTGCACTTCCTGGCGCCTCTCGTCGAATGTGTCTTCAGCAGCAGCGAACTCGCGCAGATCGCTCGTCTGCTGGAGCGACGAGACTCTCTGCAACGCCTGACCGCGCTCATCGAAGCCAAGGCCGCAGCGTCCAAAGGAGCGCCGGCTCGATGACGGCAGCGCAGCAGTCTCCCGCGACATCAAATCCCACGCATCCCTTGAACGTCATCGTCGCGACCGACTGCGGCAGCACCACCACCAAAGCCATCCTGATCGAGAAAGTCGGCAACGAATATCGCCAGACCTACCGCGGCGAAGCTCCCACCACCGTGGAAGCCCCGTTCGAAGACGTGACCCGCGGCGTGCTCAACGCTATTGCAGAAATCGAAGAACTCTCCGGCCGGACCATTCTCGACGGCGACCGCATCATCACGCCCAACCAGGCGGCGCAAGGCGACCCGAAGCGGGGCGTGGACATTTACGTGTCCACCAGCAGCGCCGGCGGCGGCTTACAGATGATGGTCACGGGCGTGGTGCAGAACATGACGGGGGAGAGCGCCCAACGCGCCGCCCTCGGCGCCGGCGCCATTGTCATCGACGTGCTGGCCTCCAACGACGGTCGGTTGCCCTACGAAAAGATCGAACGGATTCGCACCATGCGGCCCGACATGATTCTCATGTCCGGCGGCACGGACGGCGGCGCCGTGACGCATGTGGTTGAAATGGCCGAATACATCGCCGCAGCTGAACCTCGTCCGCGCTTCGGCAGCACCTACCGGCTGCCGCTCGTGTATGCGGGCAACAAGGATGCGCAGCCGCAGGTCAAAACGATTCTCGGCGAGAAGACGGCGCTCGAATTCGCTGACAACATCAGGCCCGTACTCGAGCGTGAGAACCTCGCGCCGGCGCGTAACAAGATCCATGACCTGTTTCTTGAACACGTCATGCAACAGGCCCCGGGCTACAAGAAACTCATTGAGATGGCCGGCGCACCCATCATGCCGACGCCGGCCGCAGTTGGCGTCATCATGGAGACCATCGCCAAGCGCGAGGGCATCAATCTGATCGGCGTGGACATCGGCGGCGCGACGACCGACGTGTTCTCGGTATTCGGTGGCCTCTTCAACCGCACCGTCAGCGCGAACCTCGGCATGTCGTACAGCATCTCGAACGTGCTGGCCGAAGCAGGACTGGACAACATCATGCGCTGGGTGCCGTTCACCATCGACGAACAGACCCTCAGGAATCGCATTAAGAATAAAATGGTGCGCCCCACGACCATTCCGCAATCGCTCGATGAGCTGCAGATTGAACATGCCATTGCGCGGGAAGCGTTGCGGCTGGCGTTGATCCACCACAAGTCGCTGGCGACGGGGTTGAAGGGCGTCCAACAGGAACGCACGATCTCCGATGTGTTCGAGCAACGCACCTCCGGCAAGACCCTCATTGATCTGTTGAAGTTGGATTTGATCGTCGGGAGCGGCGGCATCCTGTCGCACGCTCCGCGCCGCATCCAGTCCATGTTGATGATGGTTGATGCCTACGAACCGCTGGGCGTCACCACGCTCTCGGTCGACAGCATCTTCATGATGCCGCATCTCGGGGTGCTCTCTACGGTCAATGAACAGGCGGCCACCGATGTCTTCGTCCGCGACTGCATGGTGTATCTGGGTACGTGCATTGCGCCGATCGGTCAGGGCAAGGACGGGGAGCGGTGCGCCGACTACGAGGTTGCGTTGCCGGATGGACGCATCGAAAAGGGCACGCTGGCGTTCGGCGATCTGAAGTTATTCAGTCTGACCCGCGATCAACAGGCAACCGTGACGCTGCAGCCGTCCAAACAGGTGGATCTCGGCGAGGGGCCTGGGCAATCGTTCACACGAACGGTGAAAGGCGGTGTCGTGGGACTCATGCTGGACGGGCGTGGCCGTCCGTTACAATTGCCCACGGAACAGGCTGCCCGAGTCGCCATGCTGACCCGCTGGTACCAGGCGGTCGGGTTGTACCCGGCAGCATGAGTTTGAACGAGAACTCCAAATCGTTTTGGAAGTTGTACAGCGAGGGGAGCGAGCAACTGAGAACGAGGCGTAGGGCGTTTTCAGCAACCGATTATGGCGCATAGTTACACACCAGGCCTCACCGTCACCGAACGGACAACCGTCCGCCGCCGGCGCATTCTGCCTTTGCCGGGCTCCGTCTTGGTCCAAGTCGGGGACGCCGTGCGAGCCGATACTGCAGTCGCTCGCGCCGAGTTGCCGGGAAAGGTGGTACCGCTCAACCTAGCCAATCAGCTCGGCATCGCACCCGATGAAATCAACGACTACCTGGTCAAGAAAGAAAAAGACTCCGTCCAGAAAGACGACGTCCTGGCCGAGAACAAACCCTTCATCAAATGGTTTAAGACGGAAATTCGCTCGCCCATTACCGGCAAGGTGGAATCCGTGTCCACGATTACAGGGCAGATCCTGCTGCGTGAGCCTCCGCGCGTGCTCGAGTTGCGCGGGTACATCGACGGCGTCGTCGCAGAGGTGCATCCCGAACAGGGTGTGACGGTGGAGAGCACCTGCAGTCTCGTACAAGGCATCTTCGGCATCGGAGGGGAAACCAGCGGCGAATTGGTGATGGGTGTGAAGGCGCCTGATCAACCCCTCTTGCCGGAACAGCTTAACCCCTCCATGAAGGGCAAGGTTGTGGTGGGAGGCGCGTTTCTTTCGGCGGCTACCATGACGCGTGCCAAAGAACTCGGGATCGTTGGCCTGGTCGTCGGAGGCATCCACGACAAGGACCTGCGCGCGTTGCTCGGGTATGATCTGGGCGTCGCGATCACCGGCACGGAGCAAGTCGGCTTCACGTTGATTCTGACGGAAGGGTTCGGCACGATTCCCATGGCGCCCAAGACGTTTGCCTTGCTCTCCGCCCATGCGGGGCAGAAGGCATCGATCTCGGGAGCCACACAGATCCGTGCCGGCGTCATTCGTCCCGAAATTATCATTCCGCACAGTGGCCCAGCTGGAGTCACGAAGGTGGGGCAGGCTGAACGTGAAGGCATTCAACTCGGCGATCCGGTGCGGGTTATCCGCGACCCGCTGTTCGGAAAGATCGGCGCCGTCTCAGGGCTGCCGTCGGAGCTGCGGGCCATTCCGACCGAAAGCGAAGTCCGCGTACTCGAAGTCCGATTCCCGGACGGGACAACGACCGTGGTCCCGCGCGCCAATATCGAAGTGATCGAAGGAGCCTAAACCGCGTGCTACAACGTGTCCTCATCATGGCCTTCATGCTCTGCCTGCCGGCGTTGCTCCCGTCGCTTGCCCCGGCGCAGACGATGCCGCAACAGCTTCGCGTGATCGATACTCCCAGCGACGGAGGCGGGAGCCTCACAGTCCTCTGGGCTTCCTCCGCAACCGACAGTGCCACCGCCAAATATCAGATCCTGGTCCATGAAGGCGGCCTTCCCCAAGACCCCACGGCGTGGAAGGTGGTCGCAGAATTTCCTGCCAATACGCGCTACGTGCGCGAAGGCAAGTCGGCCTGGTGGACGAGATCCGGTGATCCGAACGATCATCTCTTTCTGATCAAGAACGGCAAAGGCCTCGAAGTAAAATCCGGCCAGCCCTATGCTGTCACCGTTGCATCGGTCAGCGGGCAGGAACGATTGATTGCGCCGCCGGTCGTCGCCTCCGCCGAACCGAACTGGATGAACTGGAACCAGGTGAACAACCTCGTGCTGGCGCTGATGTTCGGCGCGATCGTGTTTTACGCCATCAACCTGGCCAAGCGAAAAGACATCTTCCTTCGGCGCATTCCCGGTTTGGATGCGGTTGATGAAGCCATCGGGCGGGCCACGGAATTGGGCAAGCCGGTGCTGTACATGACCGGCGCACACGACATGAACGATCCCTCCACGATTGCTGCCGCCGTGATCCTGGGACGCGTCGCCAAGAAAGCCGCCTCCTACGAAACGGAATTGCTGGTGCCGCATCGGGAACCGATCACGATGGCGGTCTGCCAGGAGATTACGAAACAGGCCTACATGGAAGCGGGGAAACCGGACCTGTTCAAGGACGACGCAAACTTTTTCATCACCAGCGACCAGTTCAGCTACACCGCGGCGGTCGACGGCATCATGCTCAGGCGGAAACCGGCGGCGAACTTTTTCATGGGGTCGTACTTTGCCGAATCGCTCTTGCTGACCGAAACCGGCGCGAGCACGGGGGCCATTCAAATTGCCGGCACCGATTCTGACCACCAGCTACCGTTTTTCGTGACGACCTGCGACTACACCCTGATCGGCGAGGAACTCTACGCCGCCAGCGCCTATCTCTCGAAGGAACCGATCCAGATCGGTACGTTGCGCGGGCAGGATCTCGGCAAGGCCTTTATTCTGAGCGTGATCGGGATCGGGACACTATTGGCTACCGTCGCGGTGATCACGGGAAACGGCTGGGCACAACCGCTGCTGGACCTGTTTAAGGATCTCAAATGATTTTCCTTCGCCGACAACTACCGTTGCTTATCACCATGATCACGGGACTGGTCATGGCGGCCCAATACTACGTGCCGCATCCGGCCTCCGAACAACTGCTCACCACCGTCACCAAGTGGCTGCAGATCATCGGCGGCTTCGCACTTGTGCTCGGCATCACCAGCCTCTTTCACGTGCATGCCGCCAAAATCCGCCGGAAGGAAGCGGGATGGGCCTATAGCCTAGTGCTCTATGTCGGCATGCTCGGCACGATCATCGTGGGACTCTGGAATAACGGCAAGGAAAGTATCGACGGGGCGTTGACCTCGTTCGGCTGGGTCTATTCCTATACGCTCGTACCACTGCAGGGCACCATGTTTGCCATCCTGGCCTTCTTCATCGCCTCTGCCGCGTACCGCTCGTTCCGCGCGAGGAGTCGCGAGGCCGCCGTGCTGTTGGTGGCGGCCGTCATCGTGATGATGGGACGCGTGCCGCTCGGCGAATACATCCTGCCGCTCAGCGGCGACCTGTCGAGTTGGATTCTGAATGTTTTGAACGCCTCGGTGCGGCGCGCGATTCTGATCGGCGTGAGCCTCGGCGCCGTCGCGCTCTCGTTTAAAATTATCTTCGGCGTCGAACGCTCATACCTGGGTGGAGGTAAGGAATGACCTTCGCCGAGCGCATGTTGCGCATCGACCGGCGGATCATCTTTCTGGTGATCGGCTTCTGCACGCTCGTGCCGTTGCTCTTTCCTGTTGGGCTGCCCATCAAGATTTCGTCGGAAGTGCGCGGCGTCTACGACTATATCGAAAACCTGCCCGAAGGATCGGTTTTCCTCCTATCGTTGGATTTCGACCCCGCCTCCAAACCGGAACTGTATCCGCAGGCCATCGCGGTTCTGCGTCACGCGTTCAAGAAAAATCTCCGCGTTGTGGCGATGACGCTCTGGGTATCCGGCACCGGTCTCGCCGACCAAATCCTAACGCAAACGGCCAAGGAGGCGGGCAAGGAGAACGGCAAGGACTACGTGTTCTTGGGCTGGAGTCCCGGTGGCAGCGCGGTGATTTTGAACATGGGGCAGGACCTCTACAACGCCTTCCCCGCAGACTACGGCGGCAAAGCCACCAAAGGCCTGCCGGTGTTGGCGGGCGTGCAGAACCTGCGCGACGTCACCTATGCGATCAGCCTGGGCGCGGGCAATCCCGGCGTCGAAGCCTGGTACGTCTTCGGCAAAGACAAATATAAGTTCGAACTCGGCGGCGGCTGCACTGGCGTCATTGCGCCGGGCCTGTATCCGCTGTTACGCAGCGGGCAGATCAACGGATTGATCGGCGGCCTGCGCGGCGCGGCGGAATATGAAACCTTGATCGGTCAGAAGGGGAAAGCGGTCGCCGGTATGGATGCGCAATCGGCGACCCACCTGGCCATCATCGTGCTCGTCGCCATCTGCAACATCTTTTACTTCTCCTTACGGCGGCAACAGCGCCGGCAGGACGGGATGGGGTCCTAGGCGCTATGGAACTGTCGTTCACCGTCATACTCGGCGCCTGGATCGCCACAGGGCTGACGCTCTTCATTCTCTCGTTTCTCTACGAGGACAATCCGCTCTTCAAGCTCGCCGAACATCTCTATGTCGGCGTCTCGCTCGGCTATACGATTGTCAAAACCTACGACACGGTGGTGATGACCTTGATTGTGCGGCCGATCGTCGACAAGGGGGAATGGTCGCTGCTAATCCCGGTGGGCATCGGAATGCTCATGCTCACGCGTTATGTCCCAAAGGCGGCCTGGCTGTCGCGCTACGCCTTCGCGTTCATCGTCGGCGTCGGGGCGGGCTTGGCGATTCCGCGAACCATCTCGTCGTTCATTCTGAAACAGATTGAAGATACCGTGCGACCGCTCCTGGGCATCGCGCCGGGCGGCGGTGTCACGTTCGACTATTCGCTGCTCAATCCGTCCAGCCATCTGAACGGCATCATTATCCTGATCGGCGTCGTGTCCGTACTGTTTTACTTCTTCTTCTCCGTGGAACATTCCGGGCCGGGAAAAGCCGTCGCGCGCGCGGGGATTCTGTTTCTGATGATTTCCTTCGGCGCCGCCTTCGGTTATACGGTCATGGCGCGCATGTCGCTCCTGATCGGCCGGCTGACCGACCTGATCGAGTTCTCCGATGCCTCCTATGGGCGTCCCACTCTCTGGCTGGTACTCCTGACCGTCGCCACCCTCATCGTCCTCAGCCGCCGCGGCAGCACGCACCCGCCGAATCAGTAATTCCTCGCCGACCCCACGCTGTCCCTATCTCAGGGATGGTTCACACACAGTCGGACGTTCCTCAAGACACGGTAGGTGTCAGTCTTCAAGCAGTACGCTTTCCGACGACTCAGCACCGCTTGCAGGATGCGCAAAAAGGCCTTCCGACAAGGCCGCAGCGAATGAAGAGTTGAGGCGTCCCCTCGGCGGTACGTTGAAACTCCGAATGACGCGAGAACGCCGCCGAAGGCGTTTTTCCGCATCCTGCTAGGCTGTTGCGCCTGAGAAGTTTGCGTTGTTACAATGCGCCTCACTATGGAATCCACACCGACCATGACTGCCAAAGATCCCAAGCAGTATCCGCTGCTGCGCAATCTGCAATTCTCACCGATCAAGGAAGGGGAGGAGCAATTCATCGTGCTCTGGGACCCCACCGGATTGAGCAAGGAGCGCCTGGTCCTGCCGTTGAACTATTTCTTCATCGTGCAGCACCTCGACGGGGAGCACAGCGTGCAGGACATCGGCGCGATTTATCTGAAGCGCTTCGGCGAATTCCTTATGCCGAATAAGGTCGAGCAGCTACTGGCCGATCTGGATACCAAACTCTTTCTCGAAGGGGAGCGCACCGAGCAGGCCAAGCAGCAGGCATTGGACGCCTATCGCCAGGCGCCCTCCCGTTCGCCGCAATTTGCCGGTCGCAGCTATGAAGCCGACCCCGCCAAGTTGCGCGCCCAGATCAACGGCTTCTTCGTGTCAAAAGAAGGGCCGGAGGTGAAGGCCTCCGAGCACAAGGGCAAACTTATCAAGGCGCTCGTTGCGCCCACTTACGAGATGAAACAAGCCGGACCGATCTATGCCTGGGCCTATAAGGAATTGCAGGACGCCCAGAAGCCGGATCTCTACGTGCTGATCGGCACCGCCCATTCCGGGCTCGAACACCCGGTCGCCGTAACCGACAAAGATTTTCAGACACCATTGGGGCTCGTGAAAGTCGACCGCACGGTCACCGACCGGCTACGCGCGCACATCCCCTCCGCTTTCACCGACGAATTGGCACACCATAATGAACATGCATTGGAATTTCAGCTGCCGTTCCTGCAAGAGACTCTCGGCCAAGAGCAAGCGTTTACGATTGTTCCGATCCTCACGGCGTTTTCAGCGGATAGTCTGCGCGATCCGCAGATCCGGGAGCAGGTCGAGACGTTTCTTCAGGCCTTAAAAGACGCGCTCGTCGCCACCGGCAAATCGTACTGCGTCGTGGTCGGGGCAGAACTGGCCCACATCGGCATGCGCTACGGCGACTCGGCCCCGCCGACGGACTTCTCTTTCCATCGCTGTATGCAGACGGATCTCGAGATGTTGAAGCATGTCGAAAATCGCGACCCGGAAGAATTCGCCAAGTTCATTCAGAAGGAAAACGATCAACGCCGCATTTCCGGCTTCTCGCCGATTTACTCGATGCTGCGGTTGATTCAGGCGGAAACGGGGCAGGTGCTGCGGTACGATCGCGGGATTACGGATCAGTATAATTCCACCGTGACGTATGCCAGCATGGCCTTCTTCTAGGGCAGGTTGCTGAAAAATCCCGCCACCTGCGTTCTCAGCTCGACAAAATCCTCAACGTAGCCAGAGGCTACGCCTCCGGTTTTCTCTCGCCTGCGGCCTTGGTGAACGGGCTTTTTGAGCAACCTGCTTGAAAGCAAACCATCGTTTTTGCGTTACTCAGCTCGCTCCACGTAGCGCACGGCTACGCCTCGCTCTTTCACTTGCTGCGGCCTAGGTGAACGGTCGTTTTGACCGTTCTGCAGGGAACCTCCTGAAACAGGTCCCCAGCTTCGTTCTCCCCTCGAAACCATCCTCAACGTAGCCAGGGGCTACGCCTCCGGTGCTTTCATCGGCTGCGGCCTCGCTAGATGACCTGTTTGAGCAACCTGCACGGAAACCGTGGTGTCACTCTCGCGTCTCTCAATTCGCTCAACATAGCGCAAGGGTTCGCCTCCGGCTTTCTCTCGCCAGCGACTTGGCCGAATGACCTATTGAGCAACCAGCACCATATTCCGACAGCTCAGCACATCTCACAACCGTCGTGCGTCTCTCAGCATACGTGTGTCGGTTCACCGTTCACGTCTTCACGCGTTCCCGTTCACGCCAGCAGGGTATGGCTGGAGGGTCAAACAGTCCGCCCAGCGCGGCCGCGGCGAGCGAAGGGACAAGACGTACCCTTGCGGTACGTTGAGGATCAAAGCGATGCGGGAACGAGGCTGGGCGGGTTTTCTAACCACCCTGCTAGTAGATGGGTACGCCGCCGGCCGGGTCGGTATATCGGGTGGGAGTTTTGAAATAGTCCCAGGTCGTCACGGAGCCTTGCTCGAAGTAGACCCGAAAGGCGCTGGTCACGCAGGCATCGCGACCAATGGGCGGGTAGAGCCAGACGGTCACCGGTCGCCCCTCATCCTCGACGGTTTTCTTGCAGACCGGTGAGCCGAGCGCCAGATAGACTTGATCTTCGGACATGCCGCGCAACAGGGTTCCGCGATCAATCGCCCACCGCACACCTTCAGGATAAGAGGGATACTCTTGCGTCATCAGACGCTGGCGCTGACCATCGCAGGCCGGCAGGAACATGGTGAACAGAAGGAGCCACAACCACAGGCTCTTGGCCGGGAACGTACCTGGCAAGGGGAGGGGTATCGTCACAGTGGATCAACGTGGATGGTAATCTCGTTACAACTCAGGACACGCAGACCTATTCCTTCACCGTCACCTTCATACGAATCGGTTCTAGCGGATTGTCGCGCTCATCACGCGGCATCTTCGCGATCATGTCGATGACTTCGATGCCCCGGATGATTTCACCGAAAATTGAGTAGCGCCGATCAAGGCCGCCATTGTCCTGCAGGGAAATGAAAAACTGGGAGCCGTTGTCGTTGAAGTCGCGCGTGCTATTGCCGTCGCGTGGCATCTTCGCCATCGAAATCGCGCCGCGCTTATGGGGCCGGTCGTTGGTCTCGGGATTCAGAAAGTAGCCAGGCCCACCGGTGCCGTGCAGCATGCGATCCGGCGTTTTGCTCAAGGGGTCGCCCCCCTGAATGATGAAGCCCGGCACCACACGATGAAAGGTGGTGTCGTCGTAAAAGCCCATCTTCGCCAGGTTGATGAAGTTCTCGACATGGCGCGGGGCATCGTCCGGATAAAACCGGATACGGATTTCACCAAATGGGGTGCTGATCGTGGCACGCGGATCTTTTTTCTGAAATTGCATAGTCATGAGGCAAATGTAACAGGCCGGCGATTCCGTCGGCAAGGGGGCGAATCGCGTGATTTCTCCTGATGAACGGCGTATTCTGTCGCCGCAATGACCAGGCTGCCATGAGGTGCCCAACAACACGACAACGTGAGACCGAGCCGCCACAATGTGGCAGGCTGTTCAGCGTCGCGACCGGGCAAGGCTGCCGAAAAATCGGCGACTCAGAAATGCACTGAGGTGCGTCGCAGGACGATGAGCGACCAAGAACGCTGCCGGTCGGCATTCCGAGCAGCCTGCAAGAGGAGATGCCATGCCTGAACAAGCGGTGCTGAATGTCGATCTGGCCGATGTGTGGGAAGCGCGAGGCCGTAAGGGGTATATTCGCACGATCGCCTGGGGCGACGAAATCACGGTCGTCAAGCAGGCTGCCACCTATCTCGAAGTCAGTATCAGCGTCTTTCGCCAGAAGCCCGACGGCAGCATCCTCCCTGAATCCATCAGCGGCTACATCGAACCGACCAAATCCTCCGGCATTACGGTGACCGACCTGGTCCGCCCCGTCGCCGACAACCAGGTCCTGAAGGTCAACTTCGTCGATGTGCAACAAGGCGACGGGATGGTCATCGAATCACCGGATGGCAAGATCATCCTCATCGACGGCGGCGACAACCAGATGTTCGCCCGCTACCTCGCGGGGCGCTTCCGCGACACCAGCGCCGACCATCCGAAACAGATCGACTGCCTCGTCGTCACTCACGGCGATGCGGATCACTTCGCCGGCCTGTCCGAAATCCTCAAATCGGAAACCAACAAGGTCTCGCGCAAACGGCTGTTCATGCAACCGCAGCGCGTCTACCACAATGGTCTCGTCAAACGTCCGACCAGCATCAACAACAAAGACGTGCCTGACACCAAGCTTCTCGGACCGACCAAGACGGTTGGCGGGCAGCTGTACCTCACAGGGCTTGAGGAAAATCTGCTCGAGGTGGACGACAAGGACATGAACGAGCCGTTCCGGGAATGGAAACAGACCCTCGCGACCTACAACGGCCGCAGCCCGATCAGCTTCCGCCGCTTGCAACTTGGAGACAATCACGCCTTCGAGTTTTTCAACCGGAACGACCTGCACATCGAGGTCTTGGGCCCGATCACCACGCAGGTGGGAGGACAACCGGCGCTGCGCTTTCTCGGGGAACCACCGAAAGGACCGCGCATCGGCCACGACTCGCTCAACGACAGTGATGAAGGCTTCACCGGCCATTCCGCTTCCCACACCATCAATGGTCATTCGATCGTGCTCCGCCTGAGCTACGGCGGCTTCAGCTTTCTCTTTTCCGGCGACCTGAATGACGAGGCCAGCCGCTTTCTCGCCCGCGAGCACAACAAGGGCACCCTCAACCTGCGATCTGAAGTCTTCAAGGTGCCGCACCATGGTTCCGCAGATTTCTCGGGCGCGTTCATTCAAGCCGTGTCGCCCATCGTGAGCTGCGTCTCCAGTGGCGACGAAAATGCCCGCAAAGAGTACATCCATCCTCGCGCCACCCTCATGGGCGCCCTCGGCAAATGGTCGCGGGTGCCTGAACCGCTCATCTTCGTCACCGAGCTGGTGGCCTTTTTCCAAACCGAAGGCCCCAGCCGCCTGCAAGACGACAAGGCTGCCAAGAAGCGCGGCCCGTTCTTCGGCTTCAGCCGCACCGCCTATGGTCTGGTGAAAACCCGCACTGATGGCCACCGGCTGTTCGTCTATACCGACAGCGGCAACGTGCAGATGAAAGAAGCCTACGCCTACCAATTGGATAGTTCAGGCGTGCCGCAGCCGGCAGAGGTCAATCGGGCGTGAGCACGGACCTATAGTCGACACAGCTCTAAACTGTGACCCCAGATGTGCCAACGCGATGCTGCGTTATGGAGGATGGAACGAGGGCAGAGCCGCTGGTCAGGACCCTGTCGGTTCAGGATATGATCGACGAGATTCGAACCGAGTTTTCTATCACCGACGAAGAGGCGCTCTATATCACACACGTGACAGCACAAAAGACGGGCGACCGTATCATCCGCGGCACCGTCCACGCTTACCGAGACGACCGGCTTTATCTAGAAGGCCCCTATCGAGGCCAGGTGAATGGCCAAATTCACGTGGCCTACAACGATCTCGCGCGATACGAGGAACTGGCTGAGTCGAAGGAGGCCCTATGCATTGTCGATGGATCATCCTCTCGATAGCCGTCTTTCTGAGCTTGGCCGCCTGTGCCCCGACGAAACATGCCCGGTCGGTGGAGCCTTCCGGGTTCCTCCACGATCTCTATCCGCAGATGCGCAAAGGCACGGACGACGAAGCGCTCTTGGTCTATCGGAACCAGCAGGTCGAATGGTCGGAGAAGGCTACCTACGATAAGATCCTCCTCGATCCGGTGATGATTTGGCGAGGCCCAGAATCGAAGGTCCGGGGTCTTGATCAAAAAACCGCACAGATCATCGCCGATGCGTTCTACGCCATCCTGTATCAGGAGCTCGCCAAGGATTATCAGATGGTGAGGGAGCCGGGACCGCGCACATTTCGCCTCCAGGCTGCACTGACCGAAGCGGAGCAATCCCTTCCCGTCTTGGATATCATTTCGAGCGTGCCTGCGCCGTTCAACGTTGCCTTCGTGGCGTCCACCATTAAGACCCTGGCGACCGGCAAGCCACTCTTCAAAGGCGCCGCCTCCCTTGAGGGGAAACTCATGGACGGAGTGACCGGTGAAGTATTGGCGGCCGCCGTCGATCGGCGGGTAGGCGGACGGTTTCTGGACGCGGAGGTGTTTGATTCCTGGAACGACGTGCATGCGGCACTGGCGTACTGGGCGCAGCTGACCCGGTTTCGCCTGTGCCAATTGCGTAAACAATCCAATTGCGTCTCGCCAGGCTCTTGAGGAGTGACGTCACCTGCGAGGAGATGCGATCATGACACCCCCCAAGCTATTCGAACCGATACAAATCGGTGGGCTCATACTCGACAACCGTATCGTCATTGCGCCGATGTGCCAGTATTCGGCAGTCGATGGGCGCATGACCGATTGGCACCTAATTCACCTAGGCCACCTCACCCTCTCCGGAGCGGCGGCACTCACAATCGAAGCCACCGCCGTAGAGCCGGAAGGACGCATCACCTACGCCGATACAGGGCTTTGGAACGATGCCACTGAAGCAGCCATGGCACGCACGATCGAGAGCATCCGCCGTTGGTCGGATATTCCTCTGGTCATTCAACTGGCCCATGCAGGCCGAAAGGCTTCGACCGATGTTCCCTGGGAAGGAGGAGAACAATTTCCTCCTGACCACAAGCATGGGTGGCAGACAGTCGCCCCGTCACCAATCCCGTTTGCTAGCGGCGAGCATCCGCCGAAGGCATTGGATCGCACAGCTCTGGAACACATCCGCGAATCGTTCGCCGCTTCGGCCCGCCGCGCTGCACGGCTTGGCCTCGACGGAGTGCAAATTCACGTCGCTCATGGATATCTGCTCCACGAGTTCCTGTCGCCGCTTTCGAACCGCCGGGAAGACGAATACGGCGGACGCCTCGAACATCGCATGCGGTTTCCGCTCGAAGTGTTTGATGCCGTCCGTGCGGCATTCCGGTCTGATCGACCCGTCACGGTTCGTGTGTCCGGTACCGACTGGGTCGATGGCGGGTGGGACATTGAGCAGACCATCGTTTTCGCCAAGGTATTGGAGGCACGCGGATGCGCAGCGATCCATATCAGTAGCGGCGGGCTCGACCCGCGGCAGCAGATTCCTGTGGGCCCCGGCTACCAGGTCCCGCTCGCCCGTGCAGTCAAGCAGGCGGTCTCGATGCCGGTAATTGCCGTGGGGCTGATCACGGACTTCGACCAAGCCGAAGGGATTGTCAGCAGAGGTGATGCGGACATGATCGCCCTTGCCCGAGCCATTCTCTACGATCCGCGCTGGCCTTGGCATGCGGCAGCCCATCTGGGAGCTCAGGTGAAGGCACCGAAACAGTACTGGCGCAGTCAGCCGAGTCGCTATCGAGACTTATTCCTTAAAGAAAACGGGGACGCGAGATAGCAGTTGAGGTGGGCAAAATTGAGGAAATCCTCACTCACTCATCCCCTCCGTCGGATCAACCTTCATCCACATGAGCCCTCCACAGAGCGCAATCACTGCGGCAACCAACAATGATGCCGTCCAGCCCCAGTGATCGGCGAGCCAGGGCGTAAGGCTGGGTGAAATGACGCCGCCCACGTTGGCCCCTGTGTTCATGACGCCGGACAGAGTCCCCGCATGGGTCCTGGATAGATCGGTGGTCACGCTCCAATAGGCGCCAACGGTAAAGTAGAGCCACCCGGCGCCGAGCGATAGGCAGACGATCGCCAAGGTCTGCGATTCCACCCAAGCCCCGACGGCGATCAACCCACCGGCCAGCGCCATACCGAGCATGCCAATCGAAAGCCGAGCCTTGCGCAGACCGAGCGTCGGCACGAGCTTGTCCGTGACCCATCCGCCAAGCGGGCAGAAGAGCAGGATGGCAAGAAAGGGGCCTGCCGCCAGCCAGCCGCCGCGCAACAGATCGATCCCGCGCACGTTCACCAGGTAGAGATAAAACCAGCTCATATAGATGTAGGCCACGTAGCCCAGGCAGGCATAACTGGCAACGAGCCACCAGAGTGAACGGGAACGCAAAATGCGCCGCCAGGGTACCGGAGTCGAGGTGGTTACAGGCGCTGCTGAGCCATCACTCCGTCGATCTTGCGAGCAGAACACCCACAACAACGCGACGACGAGGCCGATCAAGGCCGAGAGATAGAACACCGATTGCCAGTGGTAGTTCACCATGACCCAGGAGGCAAGGGGTGGGGTGATGGCGGCGCCGATGCCGATGCCCCCAATGGCAATGCCGATGCCGAGCCCACGTTGACCTGGCGGCATCCAGTCTGCCACGGCGCGATTGAAATTCGGCAGGGCCACCGATTCGCCGACACCGAGCAGAAAGCGCACGATCACCAACGCACCCACGGTGCCGACCACTGTGGCGATCGGCAGCGTGGCGACCACGGCGGTCAGCACCGTACATAGTGACCACCAGACCAGGGCGCAGGCCAATACCACACGCGCGCCCCATCGATCGCCCAGGCGGCCGCCGGGAATCTGGCACAACGCGTAGCCGAAGACGAACGCCGAGAATACGTAGCCCATGTCCTGATCGGTGAGGCCATAGGCCGGCATCATCTGCCGGGCCGTCACGGAAATGTTGACCCGGTCCATGTAGGTCACCGCGCTGATGGCAAACAGCAAGGCAAGGATGCCCCAGCGCGGTTGTATCGTCGAGGTGTCAGTCCCCACTCGTGATTCTCCCAGTGTCCCGCCAGACGACAGCCGGCGCATTATAGACCGTAGCCACGTGTCGTGAAATGCGAAACACGAGCCATGCATACGTGGAACCGTTTCCGTTCAACGTTTCCCTCTGCACCTTTTACGTGCTTGAGCCTCGCGCCGTATGGATTTCACGCCGGTGCATCCAGTACACTGCGCGTCTGATCTACTGAGAGGAGGTGGAGTGAGGGTTCGTCCCCGCACGGTGGTGTTCTCGCTGCTCGGCCTGGTGGTGGTGGGTGTGCTCCTCCTCCTGTATTCGCGCGAGCTGTTCGGCGTCGACATCCTCAAGAACTTCTTTCTCCAGCAACTCGAAACCAGCCTTCGCCGGAAGATCGAGGTCGATCGCATCAAGCTGGTCGTCCTCCCCAGCATCCGCCTCGAACTCACCAATGTCGGCATCTATGGCCATGACGACCCGACCCATGTCGTCTTCACCGCCAAGGAAATCGACATCGTGCTGCGCCTGCTCCCGCTGCTGAAAAAGCAGGTGGTGGCGAAACGCATCTTCCTCAATGAACCGACCGTGACGTTGATACGCAATCGGGCCGGCCATTGGAACGTGCTGGCCGGGATGCCGTCGGCGGCCAAGGACGAATCGGCCTATCAGATGTTCAGCCGCCTGCTGCAAATCCGGGAAGCGACGATTCAAAAAGGCCATATCACCGTCACTGATGAAGCGCGCCCCGACGGCGTCCGCACCACCAAGCTGGAATCGGTTGAAATGGCGCTCAAGGTCTATCCAGGCAAGGCCCAGGGAGATCTGCATGTCTCCGCCGCACTCCCTGGTACCGACGCGCCCTCGTCGTTCTCCCTGACCGGCACCATCAGCCTGAGCGAGTCGTCGTCGTCGCTGGCGGCAGAAGAGCCCTACTCGGTGCATCCTGCATTTCAATTTGAGGGCGAAATCGATACGACCAACCTTCGACTGCGTGAGGCTGCCGACTTTTTCGGCCCCCGGCCGGTTCCTCCCCAGCTGCAAGGCGGCGCAAGCCTGCAAAGCCGCATTCGCGTGGCCCCCGGCGTAGCCGGGTATGACGTGGTGCTCACCGAGATTGCCGCCAATGTCGATGAGCTGGCCGTCACCGGCAAGGCCAACATGGCCGGGCTGCTGACGTCACAACCCACGTTCTCCATCACCTTCGCTGCCCCCTCGATCGACCTTCGCCAACTCTTTGCGAGAATCCCGGCACAATGGATCCACACGCAACTACCGGCGCTGGTCGAACGGCGGCAACTCGGCGGCACGGTGGAAATCCTGTCCGCCACCCTCACCGGCGCCACGGCACCAAGCCCGCAACTGTCGCTCACGGGTGATTTCCGTATCGAGAAGGGCACCGCGCTCATCGGCAACGACCTGGTGCCGACCCAGGACCTGTCAGCGACGGTCTCAGTGGAACCGGGACGCATCCGTGTCGGCAAGCTCAGCGGCGCCTACGGCAACTTGAAGATTACCGACGGCAAGGCGGTGGTCTCGTTCCTAGAAGACGGGCCCTGGATGGAGCTGGACATCGGCGGCGACATGACGGCTGCCGATCTGGTGAAATTTCTCACCAAGACCATTCGCGCGGATAAGCTGACCTCGCTGCTTGCACAGTCGCGGGAGATCGAAGGCCAGACCCACCCCACATTCCGTCTCGTGGGCCCGCTGGACAAACCCGAAGGGATTACCTTCGCGGGCGGGGAGGTGCTGACCGAGCAGGTGAGTCTTCTCAATCCCTCGCTGCCGCAACGGCTGACCGCCATGCACGGGCGGATCATCTTTTCGCAAACCGGCGGCGTGCAGTTCGACCAAGTCACGGCCAACGTGGGGGAGGCCCAGCTTCAATTCAACGGTATGATTGGCGGCGGCACGCCCAGCGTCTTCCAGGATTTTGTCATCCGCGCGAAGGGCAGCGCGACGCAATTACGCCAGATGCTCTCGGCCGGCACCTTTCCCGACGACCTGCTCTACGGGACGGTCACCGCCAGAATGCAGTTGTCCGGTCCGTCTGGCGCGCCCCACCTGCGCGGAGAGATCGGCCTGAACGAGGCCAAGCTCGTGCTCCCGTCGTTGGGCGAAAAACCTTATGGTTCACCAGCGTCCCTGGAACTCGATGCCGATGTGACCAAAGGCACCGGCTTGGTGATCTCGCGCCTGGAACTCGTGGTACCGCCGTTACGCCTGCCGTTGAAAGGACGCATCATCCTCGGCGACCAGTTCTCCATCGACGCCTCGCTGGCCACGGGCACCGTGTCCGTCTCTAGCCTGCCGGAATGGGTCTACCGCAGCGGCTTTGAGGCCGGCAGGCTCGAGGTCTCCATGGATGTGAAAGGGTCGGATGCCGAGTGGAAAAACTGGCGGACGACTGGGTGGTTGGCGCTGACCAACGGCTTGATGACGCTGAAAGGCGTGGATGGCTCGGTTGAAGACATCTACCTTCGCTTGAAGTTTTCCAAAAACATCGCCGACATTAAGCAGCTGTCGTTCCGCATTAAGGACAGCGACGTGAGCCTGTCCGGCGCCTTGAAGAATTGGACGACCAAACCGGTCATTGCGGTCAAGATCGAATCGGCGCAGATGGACCTCGACCTGCTTATTCCCAAGGGGCATCGTTCGCCGATTCGGGAATTTCTGGAGACATTGGCCTCCACCAGCCAGGTGAGCGCCACGGCCACCATTGAAAAGGGCGTCTATAAACATCTGCGCTTCGGCGGACTCTCGGGACGGCTCACCATTCAAGACGGCATGTTGGATCTTGACCGGGTCGTGACGCAGTCCGGCACCGGTCATGCCGCGGGGCGGATGGTGGTGCGCCTGCCGAAGGGCGAGCCTGCGGACACAGAAGCCTCGGTGCGCATGACCGGCATTCCCGTCGAAGCAATGCTGCCGCTGCTCGGCGCGAACGATCAGCCGGTGACCGGCGACATGAAACTCACGGGCGCGCTGCGCGGGCATGGACGGAATCCACACGGCATCCTGCCCACACTGAATGGAAAGGTTGAACTTGTCCTGCAGGACGGGCGCATCCTCAAAACGGAAAAGCGAGCCATCTGGAAGATCCTCTCCATCTTGAACCTGCCGGCCGTGTTGCAGGGGAAAGTCGATCTTGAAAAGGAAGGGCTCCAGTACAACCGTGCCAGTGCCACCCTGACTGTGCAGAACGGGCTGGTCAAGACGCAGAACATCATCCTCGACAGCCCGGTGCTGAAGATTTCCGCCGTCGGCAGTTATGACATGCCCACCGACCAGCTCGATATGATCTGGGCCGTGAGTCCCTTCGGCTCCTACTCGCAGTTTTTAAAATCCATTCCGCTCTTCGGACGCTTGATGGCCGGCGACCGAAAGGGGCTGGCAACGGCGCTGTTCCAGGTGAAGGGATCCATCGACGATCCGGAGGTGACGTATCTGCCGATGAAGTCCTTTACCACAGGACTGACCGGCGTCGCGCAGCTCGCGTTCGATTTGCTGAAGAACACGGTCATGTTGCCCATCGACATTCTCTCGCCACAGGAAGAAAAAGAGCCGCTCTTTGACCCGGCATTGGAAATTCAGACGCCGCCTTCCGCGCCGCCGCCGATCGACGTCCCGCAACCACCGGCGCGTGTGCCGGCCACGCCTTGACCACCTCCGGACCGCGTGATAGCATCCGATCATCTGATCGTTTCGACCTCATGAGCCATTCCACTGAGCACAACCAGACCCCAGGGCCCAGCGCGACCCTCTTCATCGCCGCCAGCGAAACCGACTCGAATCTCTATTACGCGACAAAATTCATCGCACCCGATCCATTCATTTATCTCGAAGTGAAGGGCGAGCGGCTGATGATCATGAGCGACCTGGAAGTCGACCGGGCGCGCAATCAAGCGACCGTCGATCGCGTGTTGTCCTATTCCGAGTTGGAACGGCGCGCCAAGTCCCTTGGCATACAAGATCCCGGCAATATTGATGTGATCCATCTCGTGCTACAGGACGCGGGGCTGGGAGAAATCCTGGTACCGCCAACCTTTCCGTTTCTGCATGCACAACGGCTGCAGGAACTCGGCTATCGACTCCGCACGAAACGTGAACCGTTTTACGAGCGCCGGGTGGTGAAGTCGGACGAAGAGGTCCGCCACATCGAGGCGGCGCAGCGGGCAACCGAAACCGCCGTCGCTGCCGCGCACACGAGCCTGCGTCGAGCCGAGATTCGCGACAACGTGCTCTGGCTGGACGGTGAGGTATTGACCTCGGAGCGAGTGAAGAAATTGATCAACGTCGCCCTGATGGAATGTGACTGTGTCGCACAACACACCATCGTGGCAGGCGGGGAGCAGGCCTGCGATCCGCACGACGAAGGCAGCGGCCCCTTGCCGGCGCATCGCAGCATTATCTTCGATGTGTTCCCGCGCTCAGCTGATTCCCGCTACTTCGCCGATATGTCCCGCACGGTGGTCCGTGGACGGCCCTCGCCGGAATTGACGAAGCTGTACCACACCGTGAAAGACGCGCAGGAAGAGGCGATCACCAAAATTCGCGACGGTGCCGACGGCGCGGTGATCCATCAAGGCATCTGCGATCGTTTCGAAAAGGCCGGCTACAAGACAGGCCTGGTCAACGGCCGCATGCAGGGGTACTTCCACGGCACCGGGCATGGCGTCGGGCTGGATATTCATGAAGCGCCGCGTATCAGCCGAACCGGCTCCTTACTCCAGGAAGGGCACGTCGTGACCGTGGAACCGGGACTCTATTACCCGGGGTTGGGCGCCGTGCGCATCGAAGACATGGTACTCGTCACCAAAGACGGCTGCCGCAATCTCACGAACTACCCGAAGGTCTTCGAGCTTGGTTGATCTATGGTGACCGGTCCCTCGATGGACAGAGGGCACCCTTTGATTGTTTCACGTTTGATGTCTTACGCCTCACGCTGATATGCGCCTGACCTTCACGATCCAGCGCTTCAATCCCGAAACCGACCAACACCCGCATCAGGAAGAGTATCGCCTCGACACCGGGCGCGGCCTGACCGTGCTGGAAGCACTGATCCGCATCAAGAACGAATTGGACGGCCGGTTGGCGCTGCGCTATTCCTGCCGCTCCGCCATCTGCGGCTCCTGCGCCATGCATATCAACGGCACGGAGAAACTGGCCTGTCGCACATCCGTCCGCAAGGAATTGGAACGGCACGGCAAGATCACGATCGAGCCCCTGCCGAACCTTCCGCTCATCAAGGACCTGGTCGTCGATATGGCGCCCTTCTGGGAAAAGATCCGGGCGGTCACACCCTGGCTGACGCCGATCACCCATCCCACGAAGCGCTACGGACCCTCAGGACAGTTGCGGATGCTGCCGGAGACCTACCATTTTCACAACGTGGATGCCTGCATCATGTGCGGCGCCTGCGTGGCCGCCTGTACCTCCCATGAAGTGTCGAAGGGATTTCTCGGCCCGGCGGCGCTAGCGAAGGCAGCACGCTTTGTCGCAGACCCACGCGAACCGAGGGATGCCAAACAAGTGCGACTCTCGGCGCTGCAGGAAGCCGACGGTATTTGGGATTGCACCCGGTGCAACATGTGCGTCCAGGTGTGCCCGAAGGACGTGCAGCCGATGGAAGCGATCATCCGCTTACGCCGATCCTCCCTCCGCCACGGGCTCACCGAAGCGGAAGGCGCCCGTCACATCACCAGCTTCGTCGACCTCGTCCATCAGGAAGGGCGGCTGAATGAAGCACTCATGCCGCTGAAGGTCGTCGGCATCAATCTGCAACGAGTCCTGCATATCCTGCCCTTGGGTGTGCGCATGTTCTTCAAGGGGAAGGTGCCGTTGCCCTTCGGCCATACTATCCCGGGGATCGAGCAGGTCCGGGCGATCTTCTCCGCCGCGCGTCGCCGCGCCGGTCTCAGCTGACGCCCATGTCGGGCACCTTTCGATTCCTCGACGACATTGCGATGGCCGACATGGCCTTCGAGGCAGAAGGCGACTCCCTGCCGGCGCTTTTCGATGCCGCAACCGAGGCGCTCCTGCACAGTCTGGCCGATCCGGCCTCCGTTGCGGCAACCTGGCACCGCACCCTGGACCTATCCGAGCCAGACATCGACACATTGCTGTTCGAATGGTTGGGCCGATTGGTCTATCTCAAAGATGCCGAAGGCGTCGTGTTTCACCAGGCCTTAGTGAAGGTGACCCAGGAATCTGCCGGCTCGGCCTGGCATCTGCACGCGGAGATCACCGGTGCGCCGGTCGATCCGGCCACGCAGGAACTGCGATCCGACGTCAAGGGCGTGACCAAACATCTCTACACAGTCTCACACGCAGGAAACAGGTGGACGGCGAGGGTGGTGCTAGACGTCTGAGGCGGCACTCAGACATCACCATCGGGGCCGACCGACAAGGTCAATCGATGAAACTGAATACCGACATGCAGGTCAATCGCATCAACGAGTACCTGTGGGAAATTCCGCCGTCTGAGAAGGCGGGCATGCTGGTCCCCGCGAGAATTTATGCGAGCCCGGCGATTCTCGGCGCCATGGATCGCGGGGTCTTCGATCAAGTCACCAACGTCGCCTGCCTGCCGGGCATCCATCGCTATGCGCTCTGCATGCCCGACGGCCATTGGGGCTACGGCTTTCCCATCGGAGGGGTCGCGGCATTCGCTCCCGAAGACGGGATCATCTCTCCCGGCGGCGTGGGGTATGACATCAACTGCGGCATGCGACTGATCCGCACCGACCTGACCCTGTCCGAGGTCAAACCGAAACTTGAACTGCTGATGACGGAATTGTTCCGGCGGGTTCCGGCCGGTGTCGGCTCACGCGGGTTCGTCAATCTCAACCGGCGCGAGTTTCGCGAGGTCATGCGCAAGGGCGCGGGCTGGTGCGTGGCTAACGGCTACGGGTGGGAGGAAGACCTGGAGCGGATCGAGGAGCGGGGCTGCCTTGAAGGCGCCGATCCGACGCATGTCACGGACTATGCCATCGAACGCGGCATCAACCAACTCGGGACCTTGGGATCCGGCAACCACTACTTAGAAGTGCAGGTTCTGTCGGATAAGGGCATCTTCGATCGGGAGACGGCCGCCGCGATGGGGCTGACCGGTCGCGATCAAGTCGTGGTGATGGTCCATTGCGGCTCGCGAGGCTTCGGGCATCAGGTCGCCAGCGACTATCTCAAGGTCTTCGAAAAAGCGATGCGTCGCTACGGGATCTCCGTCAAGGATCAGCAGCTCGCCTGTGCGCCGTTTCGCTCACCGGAAGGTCAGGAGTATTTCGGGGCGATGAACTGTGCCGCCAATACCGCGTTTGCCAACCGGCAAGTCATCACGCATCAAATCCGCGACGCCTTCGCCGCCGTGTTCGATTCGACGCCGCACGCACTCGGCATGCACCTGATCTACGATGTGGCGCACAACATTGCCAAGGTTGAACGGTATCAGGACGGGGAGTGGCTGGTGCACCGCAAGGGTGCCACCAGGGCGTTCGGCCCCGGCAGTCCGGAGCTGCCGGCCTGTTATCGCGCAATCGGCCAACCGGTTATTTGCGGCGGCTCCATGGAGACCGGCTCCTACCTGCTGGTCGGCACAGAGCGAGCCATGCACGACACCTTCGGGTCGACCATGCACGGGTCCGGCCGCACCATGTCTCGCGCGCAAGCCAAACGGACGGTGCGCGGGGAACAACTCCTCCGCGACATGAAACAACACGGCATTCTGGTCAAAGCGGTGTCGATGTCGGGCCTCGCCGAGGAAGCCGGGCTAGCCTACAAGAATATCTCCGACGTGGTCGAAACAGTAGACCACGCGGGAATCACAAAAAAAGTGGCGGAACTCAAACCAATTGGCAATATAAAGGGCTAGCTCCGCATGCAAGCGACTGCGCAGGCACGGCAGCCTTATCGTCAACGGGAGTCCGGATTCCTCATCAGCCGTTTCACGACGCGTCACCATGGACCAACGCCAACACCAGCGGGTTTCCGTTCGTTTCCAAAGCTCATTCTCATCCGTCAATCGGGTGGAAGGGGAAGGCCACGTCGTGGATCTTTCCTTGCGCGGTTGCGGCATCGTCACATCCGCTGCCGTGCATCCCGGCACCACCCTCACCGTGCGCATCCATGAACCGGCTCACGACGCGCCGTTGACGGTTCAGCAGGCCGTGGTCCGCTGGTGTCGCAACGGGCGCATCGGCCTGGAATTCGTCACCCTGCAACCGGAGGACTGGGTTCGGCTGCAAGCCCTCGTCAAGGATCTCACCCGGCAACCCTACGAACGCACCGACGAGCCCTAAGAAGGTCGCGGGACCACACCGCGCTTGCCCGTCGAGGAGGATACAGCATGGCCGACGCGTCTCTTTCCGCATCACGCTTGCCCCGCACCTGGCTTCCGGCGGTTCTGATCAGCCTGCTCGTCTCAGGATCCTGTGCCTCAGCGCTGTATGTGCTGTTGGGGGAACATGACCGCTCGCTGGTCACACAGCGTAACGCCTCGGCCGTCGTCGCCACCGAGCGCAGCACCCACGCCACGACCCGAACGCTGGCCTGGTTCATTGAATCATTGGGCGGGGACAGCCTGGCCTCGATTCAGCAGACACTGGAACAGCATGCGCAGCAAGCCAATCTCTTGTCCTCCGCGATCATCACCGAAGATAACGTGATCGTGGCTTCCGGTACTCCCGACGCCATCGGCAGGCAGCTTCAAGACTCGGCCTGGTTGAACGCTCGCAAAAGTCAGAGCAGCGTGATCACCTCCGGAATGGAAAAGGGGAGGCCCGCACTGATCGTGGTGGAGCCAATTCGGCGGGACAACCGCATTGCGGGCTGGGTCAGACTTGCCGTAGCCACGCCCCCGGATGTGGCCGCTCCGCGATCGGAGGATGACTTGGCGCTGGATGTCGCCCTGGTGGCCGTGCCGTTGCTGCTCACGATGGTCACGCTCCTGATGTTGACCATGGGCGGCCTGATGAGTCGGGTGCGAAAGCTGCTCAGCCGCATTGTCCTCGAGGCCAGAGAGCAAATGCCCGAGCCGATCGACGGGGGCATCGACACGCCACATTAGAAGGGTATCGCCTGACTGGCCGGGGAGACGGCATGCGCTCCCGCGACCGCCGATCGGCCCCGGGAGATTGCCTAGATGGTGCAGACTTCAGCAACTGCTATTTCTCTGGCACTTCCACAAAACTTTGATAGGCTGATACGAGTGTGTGGCACGAACACCGATCGCATTGTTCCGGGCTCCGTCGTCCGGTCATGTCAGATAGACCTTCGCGTTCTGATGCGCGACACCCTAGCCTTGTTCGAGTGAGACTGACACTATGAGTCAAGCCCGTCCTACGATTTTGATCGCCGACGATGACCCGCTGACACGACTGTTCGTGAAAAACGCGTTGGAGCCGGCCGGCATGGTGGTCGTGGAAGCCACCGGCGGCAAGGATGCATTAGCAAAATTTGAGACCTTGCCAACGGATCTCGTGATCCTCGACATCATGATGCCGGAGGTCGACGGCTACCTGACCTGCTCGCGGATTCGCTCGCTGCCGCGCGGCAAACGCATTCCCATTCTGATCCTCACCGGCTTAGACGATGTCAATTCCATTGCCCAGGCCTATCAGCACGGGGCAACCGATTTCATCACGAAACCGGTCAATGCCACGATTCTGTGCCATCACGTGCGTTACATGCTTCGCACCAACAACGTCCTGCATGCGTTGATTCGAAGCGAATCGCGTCTGGAGTTGGCCCAACGCATCGCCCGCATCGGCAACTGGGATTGGAACCCAAAGACGAACCGCTTCGCCATGTCGAACGAATTGTGCCGCCTGGTCGGCGTGCGCCCGCAGGAGTTCACCGGCACGTTCGAAGCGTTTCTCAATCTCGTGCATCCGGAGGATCGTCCGCTCGTCACCGGTGCACTGCAAAAACTGGTGGCGCAACAGACCCCCTGCGACATCGACCATCGCATCGTGCTGCCGAACGGCTCGGATTTCGTCATTCACCTGCAGGCCGAGGCCGTGCGCGAAGAAGAAACCGATGAGGTCACGGTGATCGGCACGGCCCAGGACATCACCGAACGCAAACAGGCGGAACGTGCCATTCACCAACTGGCCTATTACGACAGCCTGACGGGGCTGGCTAATCGCGTCCTGTTCAAAGACCGGTTATCAAATGCCATCTCCTACGCGTCGCGCCACCAGCAACATCTGGCGACCCTGTTCATCGACTTGGATCGCTTCAAGATCATCAACGACACGCTCGGCCACACGGTGGGGGATCTGCTGCTGACCCACGTGGCGGAACGGTTGAGCGAATCAGTTCGACAGAGTGATTCGGTGAGCCGGAATGCCGACCATGAGCCGGTCCATGCCCTCGCCCGGCTCGGCGGCGACGAGTTCACGATTCTCCTCACGGCCCTGCCGCAACCGGAAGATGCAGGCCGAGTCGCCCGGCGCATCTTAGAATCGTTAGCGCACCCCTTCGTTATCGAAGGGCATGAAATCTTCATTTCGGCGAGTATCGGCATTTCGATCTACCCGTCGGACGGGTCCACAGTCGAAGCGCTGCTCAAGAATGCCGACACCGCGATGTACCACGCGAAGGAGCAGGGCCGGAATAACTGCCAGTTCTATTCGTCCGGACTGAACGCCGCCGCGGCAGAACGCTTGGATTTGGAGAACGAACTTCGTCGCGCATTGGAGCGGGAGGAGTTCGTGGTCTTCTACCAGCCCAAGCTGAATATTCACTCCAGAAAAATTCTCGGTGCTGAAGCCCTGGTGCGTTGGAAACATCCCAAGCGCGGCCTGGTGCCGCCCGGAGTCTTTTTAAATGCCGCGATCGATACCGGCTTGATCCGCTCCATGGATGAATGGGTGTTGCGCGAAGCCTGCCGACAGGTGAAAGCCTGGGAAACAGCCGGACTTCCTGCGATCTCGATTTCGGCCAACGTCTCCAACTCGCTGTTTCACGGCCGCACGCTACCTGCTACCGTGGCCGATGCGTTGCGGGATTCCGGGTTGAATCCGTCGCAACTCGAACTCGAGCTGACGGAATCCATCGCCATGCGAGACGTCGAAGCCTCGGTCACGATGCTGGAAGGCCTGCGTACGATGGGTGTCCGCCTGTCGATCGACGACTTCGGCACCGGCTATTCGTCGCTCAGTTACCTGCAGCGGTTCCCCCTGAGCCGCCTCAAAATCGATCAATCCTTCGTCCGCGACCTGTTGACCAACGAAAATAATGTGAAGATCACGCGGGCCATCATCGCGATGGCACACAGCCTGAACCTCTCAGTCCTGGCGGAGGGCGTGGAAACCGAAGGGCAGTTGGCGCGGTTGCGGGAAGAGGGGTGTGACGAGGTGCAGGGGTACCTGTTCAGCCGCCCGGTCTGCGCGGAGGATTTCGAGAAACTGCTCAGGGGCGATGCCGATGCCCGTACAGCAGCGTGACGTTGATCCGCCGGTTGGTGAATCCTTCCTTAAACGCGATGTCGTCGGTTTCGTGAAACAGGTCTGAGTTAAACAACACCGCCCGGTTGGCCCTGTAGGGGATGGTGATCTCGCGGGCGCCCTGCTCCTTCAGCCAGTCATAAATCCTGCCACGCGCGCTGTCGCTGTTATACGTTCTAAAGTCCCAATCCCTCGGCGCTTCCTTGTCCCACACCACCAGGCCTCCACTCTCAGGGTTGAGATTCGCCTCGTTCGGAGTGATCCAGAAGTTGACGTTCACGGCCGCTGCGTCGGCATGGATATTGAGTCCGCGCCTCGCACTATCGTGTTTGAAGGCCCAGGCCTGCGTGAGGCGGTGCGTGCCGAAAATACGTGGGAGACGCTGGCGGAGTTCCTCCGCGATTTGTAGGAGCAGGGGAGAGGCAAAGCCGTCGCCCAGAAATGCCCCGAGATACCCGTTCTCATAGTCCTTCTTCCAAATCGTGGAAGACCAGCAGAACTCCCGCAGTCGCCGCAATGCCTCCTCCGACAGAAGTCCATCGATGTAGGTGACCTCCGGCTGCGTCCCCAGATAACGCGCTTCAATCGCGGCCGTGTCCAAATCAGCCGCCAACGCTCCCTCCGGTATCGCGTCACAGGGCGCGACGTACAGCAACCGGTTGAACGAGGGGGCGATCGGCTGCAGATCGACAGGGGAGACTGACACTCGATTTCCCGGTGTTTCGCCGGACGCCGGCTCAAGACGCGCCAGTAAGCGATTGAGCGCCTCCTGGTAGCCTCGCCATTCCTCTCCCAAGCGGCCACGCTCAAACAGATACGCCACCTGCTCGGCGTCGTGCTTGAGACGGGAACGGAAGACCGATGTGTCGGCCACCGGTCGCCCATGCGCATGTTTCGCCTGAGCCGTCTCAGCAAAACAGCGTAACGCGCGCGGCATCTCTTCCCGCCAGATCCACGCGATCCCCAGATTATACAGGGCCGTGCCATATCCGGGATGGGCCTGCAAGGCCCGTTCGAAACTGCGAATCGCCTCGTCAGTCTGTCCCTGCTCCAGCAACACCAGGCCCAGATTGTTGTGGGCCTCGGCGTGAGCCGGTTTCAGCGCGATGGCACGCCGGTAGGCGTCAGCCGCCGCATCGAGTTGCCCTTGCTCCTTCAGCACCACACCGAGATTATTATGTGCCTCGGCATGCTCGGGATTGAGCCGAAGGACGTCTTCATAGGTGGCCTGCGCTTCGGGAAGCCGACGCAAGTCTTTGTAGGCGTTGCCGAGGTTCGTGCGGGGTTCGATATACCGCGGGTTGAGTTGAATGGCTCGACCGTAGGCTTCCACCGCCTCGGCCAAGAGTCCGGCCCGTTGCAACACGACGCCGTGGTTAAAGCAATAGACCGGATTGCGTGCATCGGCGGCGCGGGCTTCGGCCAGGCGAGACACCGCTTCTTTGAAGTGACCCCGTCGATAGAGCAGAAGGCCTAAGCCGTGAAGCGCGTCGGGGTTCGAGGGGCGGCGCTCGAGCAGGAGGCGATAGCCACGCTCTGCCTCATCCAAACGACCGGCCTGGTGGTGCACCTGCGCATCACGCAGGAAGGCCGAGTCAGCGGCTGCGTGCGTCGCGTGTTTGCCATGCAATTTTTCGTCGCGGCGTCGCTGCTCACGGTTCATGTGCGAACCCTCCTGTGCTCGGACGACCGACCGACAGGGAGAGTAGCGCAGATACGGTCTGTGGGTCAAAGCGGAAGGGGAACGGGGAATGGGACAAGGAGCGGAACGTTATGCGGCTTTTGCTTGCTCCTGGCGCTTCCGGCGTTGCCCGAGAATATCCAAGGCTGCGACGCGGTAGGCCTCGGCAAATGTGGGGAACCCGAAAATCGTGTCGATGAAGCGATCGATATTCGCCCCGTCCTGCAGCGCCATTTGCCCAATATGGATCAGTTCAGAGGCATTCTCTCCGACGATCTGGACACCCAACAGGCGCTCGCCGGACGGGTCGGTAACGAGTTTCAGGAGCCCGTCACAGGCTCCCGTAATCTGCCCCTTGGCGATCTCCGTGAACGGCGCACGCCCCACCAACGGTCCACGGTAGCGGGCCGCAGCCTGCTCCTCATCAAGCCCGATTGAGGCAATTTCCGGAATCGTGTAGATCCCGATGGGGACCTGGTTGGCCGATTCTCCGACCGGCAGGCCCAGCGCTTGGCTGACGGCACGCCGGCCATCCTCCATGGCCTGTGATGCCAGGGCTGGGGGGCGCCCCAACATGTCACCCGCCGCATAGATGTGCGGGACGACCGTCTGCCCATGGTCGTTCACCGGCAACAACCCCTTGTCGTCCAACGACAATCCCGCCGCCTCAAGGTTGAGCTCCTCGACGTTGGGTTGACGGCCGAGCGCGACCAGCATCTTTTCGCTCTTCACCACCATGCCGTTGGCCAAGCGCGCGACCACGGAGGACACGCCATCCCAGGCCACTTCTGTCACGGTCTGGCCAAGATAAAAGCGTCCGCCCTGGCGTTCAAGCCCACGCTGAAACACGGCGACGATCTCCGGATCCATAAACGGCAACGGACTCTTGGCGCGATCGATGAGGGTGACCTCCACCCCGAGGAGCGCGAATGTCGAGGCGTACTCACAGGCGATGGGCCCTCCACCCAGCACGGTCAGCGAGCGGGGGAGGTAGATCATCGACAGAATCGAATCACTGTCCAACACATGTTCATGATCGACGGGAGCCTCAGGGACCGAGCTGGGGCGCGAACCCGTCGCCAACACGATGGTCTCGGCGCGAAGGGTTTGGGAGGCGCCATCCACGGTTTCCAGCTGCACCTCATGCGGAGACACGAGCCGCGCGCGCCCATGCCAGTAGGTGACACCGTTCCGGGAGAGTTGATCGGCCATATAACATTCGTGGGCCTTCACCACTTCATCCAGGCGATGCAGGAGGACCGTCATCGGCAGATCAAGCCTCAACCGGCCTTCGAACACCTCACTCGACCGTTTGAGCCGCTCGAACTGGAGCGCCGTCTCACGCAATGTTTTGCTGGGAATGGTGCCGCGATAGACACAATTACCACCGATGCCCTGCTCCTGCTCGATGAGCACGACCTTCTTACCGGCCTTCGCGCCCTGAATGGCGGCTTTCTGACCGGCCGGGCCACTGCCGACCACCACGATGTCGTAGGCGCTCGCGGGCATCATAACGGCATCGCCTCCACGACGGCACGGACCTTATCCTTATGCGCCACGAGCGCATCAATATCTTTGGGGTAGAGATTCAAATCGGCGAAGACCGCATGCTCACGCAGAGTCGCTTCATCCATCGCGTCCGGATCGAGGAAATGCTTGGCCAATCGACCGGCCAGACAGGTGGTCATACATTCCTGCTTGGCGGTTTTGGCATACTGATAGTCGGCATGGAACCCGATGGACTCCACAACCGGCGGGGGCAAGCCCCATTCATCCGCGACCAGGAGCCCGACCTGAATGTAATAGCCGTCCAGCAGTTGATGGACCAACTCCTTGCTGAGGGGAGTGCCTTGCTCCTTGGACAGGGCGGCCAGCGTCTGCAACACCACAGGCCGGCCGATCCCGTGCAGGAGGCCGCACAAGTAGGCGCTTTCGACATTGAACCGCCGCATGCGCGCAATTTCTTTGGCGTAGGCGCCGCTGGCGAGTGAATAGTGCCAGAGCCCCTTGACTTCATCCTCCCATCCCGGCACTTTGAAGGCACTGCCCTTGATCGACGCAGAGAAGGCCAGCTCGGACATCAGGTTCATGCCCAGCATGGACACGGCATGTTGAAGCGAGACGACCGGGTTACGGGTCATATAGGCCGGGGAATTGGCGATTCGGATCACGTGGGCGGCCAGGGCCTGGTCCTGGTGAATCAAGGCGGCAAGCTTGGCCGCTTCGGCATCGGGATCGTAGACCATTGCCAAAATTCGTGAGGCCACCTGCGGCAACAGCGGAAGTTCAATGGCGCCCTTACGAATCCGCTCAATCAGGAGTTGCTCTAACGGATCGGTCGGAACGGGAGTTGTCGCTTGAGGAAGGCTCATAGGTCTTACACCACCGGTCAAGGTTGCAGGAGGATCATTGTTGTAGATCCTTTTCGGCTCTTTTTGCCGAAAACCTTAACTGTCCGTGGAACGGAGAGAAGGCATAGAACATGCTAAATGCATTGATGAATTCCGCTTCCGTCCGTTCGCTCCCGGACCGAGATTCATGTCCGGGAACGTCCATCCGCCTGCTGGTCGGCAGCCTGCTCCTCTCCGGCTGTGTCATAGGCCTTTCATCGGCTATCGTCGGAGACGAGGCATTCGCCGCAGCAGACCCGCCACAACCGTCAACAACGGAGAAAGTGATCCGGGACACCAAGGAGGCAGTCGAATCCACCAAGCAATACACGCTCCAACAAAAAGAGGCGTTTCAAAAAACGTTTCAAGCCGAGTTGACCGAGATGCAGGGCAAGATCTCGGAGCTGCAAAAGAAAACCAATGCCGCCTCGGTGGAAGCCCGGTCGGAGATGCAGAAGGCGTTGCAGGACCTCGAACGCAAGAAAGACGATGCGCGCAAGCAGCTCGATGAGGTCAGCCGGTCAACCACGTCAGCCTGGAGCAAACTGAAAGAGAATATGAACAGCACCCTCGACGACTTGAAAAAGAGCTACAAGGAGACGGTGTCCAAACTTCCATGACCAGGCTCGCGCGCCGGCGTGGCACCGGGCCCCTGTCAATCGGCAGAATCCTTCGGCGCCACGCTGTTCATGGAGGGGGAAAATACGCTATGGTGGCAAACACAGGCCGGACCGAGACACCAGAAAACCTATGCCGCTAAAATTTGCCCTCTATCCCGGTTGTGCCGCCAAAGGCGCCACGCCTGAACTCTATCAGTCCACCATGGCGATCGTAGGCCGCCTGGGCATTGAGGTCGTCGAACTCGCGGCCTCCTCCTGTTGCGGCGCAGGAGTCATCGGGGAGGCGGACCCGGATCTAGCCCTCGCCCTCAACGCCCGCACCTTTGCGCAAGCCGAGCGGATGGGGCTGGACGTGATGACCATCTGCGGCACCTGCCAAGGAGTGATGAGTGCGGCCAATCGACGGTTGAAACAGGAACCGGCCACGCTCGAACGGGTGAACACGATCCTGGCACAGGACGGCATCACCTACGGCGGCGGCGTCCAGGTGAAACATCTCCTCTGGATCGCCGTGCGCGATCTCGGCCTCACGCGCGTGACCGAAACCGTGAACTCACCCTTTCGTGATTTTCGCATCGCCCCATTCTACGGCTGTTACATGCTACGCCCCTCCTGGGAACTGGGTTTCGATGATCCCGAGAACCCCAGCTCGCTGGAAAAGATCATTCGCGCCGTCGGGGGCGAACCGGTGGCCTATGCGGGACGGACTAAATGTTGCGGGTTCCCCATCATCCTCGAAAAAGAAGCCATTGCAGTGGCCATGGCCGGTACCAATATGAAGGATGCCCGCGACCACGGCGCCGACTTTATGGTGACGCCTTGTCCGCTCTGCCACATGAGCTTGGATATTTATCAGGAACGGGCGGGGCGAGCAGTCAAGACCGCCCTCAACCTGCCGATTCTCCATCTCCCGCAGCTGCTCGGCCTTGCCATGGGGATACCCGCGCAGGACCTGGGACTGTCCAGACATTTGATTTCAGTCGAGAGTATCGTAACCCGGCTACAGTCACGTCACACGGAACATTCAACCTGACCCTCGGAGCCCACGACATGAAGGTGATCGCCCTTTCAGATATTCAGCAGTTCAGCCCGGAGAAGATGAAGAAGAATAATCTCTTCGAAACCTCGCGGTTTTTCTGTGACGTCTATTGTTTTGAGCCGGGGCAGGAACAGAAGGGGCACATCCACGGCGAGCAGGACAAGGTCTACATCGTGCTTGAGGGCGAGGGCACCTTCCAGGTCGGGTCGGAGAAGCAGGTGTTAGGAGTAGGACAGGGCACGATGGCGCCGGCCGGCGAAGAACACGGTGTGAAGAACCATACCGTAAAACGGCTGCGAGTACTCGTGTTCGTCGCGCCGAATCCCTGACAGGCAAGGCCACTAACCTGTCACAGGCCTCGGTTGTTACCGCCTTCCCAGCGGCGCGGTCACCGTGATGGCCCCGGCAAGATCTCCTTCCTGGTGACCTTCTTTGGGATAGCCGGAAATATCCAGCGCACCCTTCGGTTCGCCGTGACACGCGAGGCAATCCTTGGCGTAATAGATCGGCATGACCACCCGCAGGGTCTGTCCTTCTTCGGTCAGCTCGCTGACATAGGCCTCCGCACGCGGCCTGCCTGCTAGCCACTTCAGCACAGAGGCTTCATACTCATCCGGTTCGTTTTTCGGATTACGCGGATTGAGCGCGGTTTGCTTGAGTCGAACGTGCGAGGATTTTGAAAATCTCGCCGAGGCCTGACTTCCCCACGTCGCCGGGATAAAGTTCTTGTATCCGATCCCCCGTTGATTGATGACGACCTGGGCCTCCCGCACCACCTCACGGCTGGCCTGCACCAATGCCGGCAGCAGTTCCTTGGCCAACGGGGGAATCACGATGGACACCGGAGCGGTCGGCAAGGCGGTCAGATCGATGCCGGATTTAGCCCGGAACTCCCGGACCAACTCAGCCTCAAATAATTCCGGTGTCAACCCCTTGTCGCCCTTGTGCGGATCGTCGATCAAGGTTTGATTGCGTTCAATCACCGCACGTCCTGACTCGAGCAGTTTGGCCAGGAGCCGCGCCGTTTCCTCCACCTCGGCTCGCTCCACCGCGAAGGTCAACCCTGGCTGCAGCAGGACGAGCAGCAACGCCACTATGAATGTCATGACCGTCGGACGTTTCATGCGATGCTCCTCTCTCGCACATCACGATAAGGGTTTGAGCCGGCAGGTTCCCTGAACATAGTGGACCGCCATTTTCTCCACATCAAAAGGCAATCCTTCCAACGAGGCGCGCCGAGGGAACGCGTACTCCTCGTCGAGCCACCGGGCCCGCATCTCCCGCAGCCGGCCCGATTCGTCCAGCTTCAGCAGCAGATCATTCAGCAACCAGCGCAACCGGTAACTTTCTTCCGCCACGACGACCCCATAGTCGGCCTTGGTCAGAAAGAGAGGCAGCCCGTTGTCACGGGTCAATAGCGCCCAGTCCTTGCGCACTCGTTTGACCATGTACTCCAGCACCGGTTGCGCGCCAAGGATCACGTCGATGCGCGGCTCGGCCTGCGAGTCGGCATATTCAAAGGCCGCAGGCAGCGAATCACACACCAGCAAACGGTTAGCGCTCAGATTCGCTTCAGCGTAATAGTACGCACTCGTTTCGCCCTGCACCGCGACGATCATTCCGTCCAACGCGTGGCTGGTTGCGGCCAGCCGGTCAGCGGCGGGATGCAGGGTCTGCTCCCGGACATTCGCCTGTACACGATCAATCACGGCGGAGCTCATCGTAATCCCGCTGATGCCGCCCCCGTAGAAATAGGGCAGGGAATAGGCCACCCCGGCGCGGCTCGGTGCGGGTGTATTGGTGGCCACCGCCGACACAAACCAGTCTAAATGTCCCTCGTTCAGGAGCCTGAAGAGGTCCCGGAACCGCACCAGATGAAGCACCGGCGTAATCGGGCGGCCGCAGCGCCGCGAGAGTTCGTCGGTCATCGCTTTGATCAATTCCACGTCCAGCCCGGTCACTCTGGCGCCCTCGTCGGTCCAGATGGTCGGAAATACGAACGGTCGAAACGGCTCCATCGTCAAGCCGACTTGGACTCGTTCGCGCTCACAAATGATATCGACCCGGTTGCCCGTCACCGGCCAGACCCGTTCGGCCGCATCAATCAGGAGTCCGCAGCCCGGCAACAAGAGGCCGAAGAGTGCCATCAGCACCACCCGATATCGTGACCGCCACATCCGCATCAGAACCGAACTCCGGTCAGAAAGACCCATTGTTGCGCTTGCCCTGCGTCACCTCGGAAATCCACGCCATACTGACTGTATTGCACACTGATATCGACGGACAGACTCTGTGCGACCGGAAAGCGAACCCCCAGCTGCCCGCCGATGAGATGCCCCGGCGCCCGGTTCCCCGGACCAGGCAACACGCCTCCAGCCAGCGCGCCGATGTAGGGCACGGCCCGATCTTCCAATGGACCAAACAAAGCGTGGCGGATGAAACGGCTGATCGGTTTCTGTTTGGGAAAATCCAGGATGTCGATGAAGTTATTCCAACGGGGATTCAGAAAGACAGAATGCTGGTCGGTCTTGAATTCCTGGGAATGGATGCTGAAGTACTGATAGATGGTCCGAACTTCCACATTGCCATACCGCAGCGCCGTGATGCCCAGTTGCACGCCGATTTCGCGGTCATCCGGGGCGAAGGTCTGCTGGCGCAACATGACATCGACATTGAAGGGCCTGATGGGAAATTCCAGCATCGCCTCCTGGGCCGACAGAGACGCGGCAGAGGCCAGACACCACCCTCCGATCGCGATCACGCTCCACAGCAGGCCGGTCCATTTGTGCGCCATGATGCCGGTAGTCTCCGCAGAGAGCTTTCGGATAGACCGTGCCTAGTCTGGCCGAACGGTTCAAAAGTCGCAACCGCCGCCTACCTGGACGGCGGAACGGGACCCGCAGAAATACAGGACTGCATGATCTCGACCCGGCAACCTGTATCG
>WBZQ01000103.1_pt1 | contig 82314 bp, 87 predicted proteins | sample 5204251 | NCBI WGS metagenome assembly WBZQ01 (sample SAMN12412402, study PRJNA552823) | activated sludge metagenome | isolation source: activated sludge from nitrification reactor of wastewater treatment plant... | place: USA: Virginia | collected 2017-09
AAGAGCAAGGCGTGGAAAAGATTTTGGCTGGGGGACTAGGAATCGAACCTAGGTAGTCAGATCCAGAGACTGACGTCCTACCGCTAGACGATCCCCCAACCGGTCCACACAGTAATATAAGCTTCTCTACTGCGTCAAGATCGATGCCGATTCTTAACGGAGCAGGTTTCAGGATGCCGACGCTTGCTCAATGCCCCGGCGGAGCCTTCGCAGGGTGCGGTCCCGGCCAAGAACTTCCATCACCTCGAAGAGGCCCGGACTCGCCGTCCGACCGGTTAAGGCAACCCGAACTGGCTGAGCCAGTTGCCCCATTTTGATCCCCTCTTCCTCAACGAGCTTTTTGAACGCCTCTTCCCACTCGTGCTTGGAAAAGGTGGGCAACCCTTCAAAGCGCTCCACCAATTTGGCCAACATCGGGGCATGCGCGGGTGTGAGGAACTTCTTCGCAGCCTCTGCCTCGAACACAACCGCCTCGCCGAAATAGGGCGTCACCCAATGGACCATTTCGACCAGCGTCTTGGTTCGCTCCTTCACTAACACCACCAATTGCGCGAGCCATGCAGTGGAAACGGCACGCACCTCCTCCGTAAGGCCCGCCTGCTCGAGCAGCGGCACGAGGGCCTGGGCGACCTCCTCCGGCGGATTGGTCTTGAGATATTCCGCATTGAGCCACAACAACTTGTCCGGATTAAAGACCGCAGGGGACGTCTGGACATTCTTCCAGGAAAACTTCTCAATGAGTTCTTCTCGCGAGAACAGCTCCTGGTCGCCGTGCGACCAGCCCAGCCGGACCAGATAGTTGACCATCGCCTCAGGAAGGTAACCCATATCCTTGTAGGCCATGATCGAGGTGGCGCCGTGGCGTTTCGACAAGCGCGCCTTGTCGGACCCGAGAATCATTGGCAAATGTCCGAAACGCGGGAGCGGAAAACCCAGGGCCTGAAAAATCGGAATCTGTCGTGGCGTGTTCGTGAGGTGGTCGTCCCCCCGCACCACATGTGTAATGCCCATCAGCGCATCATCCACCACCACGGAAAAATTGTAGGTCGGAAACCCGTTGGAACGCAGAATGATGACATCATCTAAAATCTGGTTGTCGAACACCACACGGCCCTTGATCAGGTCATCGACCACCGTCTGCCCGTCCTGTGGAGCTTTGAATCGAAGCGCGGCATCACCGGTTGGTTTGGCCAACCCCAGATTCCGGCACCGCCCGTCGTACTTGGGTGATCCGCCCTTGGCTTCGGCCTCTTTCCGGCGTGCCTCCAGTTCCTCCGCCGTACAGACACACCAATAGGCATGGCCTTGCTCAAACAACCGCAGCGCATGGCTGCGATAGAGGTCCATCCGCTCGGTCTGACGGAAAGGCCCTTCATCCCAATCCAGCTTCACCCAGCGCATGCCGTCAAGAATGGCTTGAATCGATTGATCGGTCGAACGGTCCTGGTCGGTATCTTCGATACGAAGAATAAAGACCCCGTTTTGCTGGCGCGCAAACAGCCAGTTGAACAAGGCCGTCCGCACCCCGCCGATATGGAGGAAGCCGGTCGGACTGGGCGCAAATCGAACCCTGACCTGAGTCATCACGTCACCGTAGCTCGTGTGGAAAATAGAAACGGGGCGCTATCTATAACATGGCACTGAAACGATGTACAGAACTGGCCTGTTCCATTCTGAATCCGATTTTGTTAAGTAACAGGCCATGGCTGAACCGACACAACTTGCCGAAATCGTCTCGCTTACCACCCTGACCCCGCACACGACGGAACTCGTGCTCCGCCCGACCGAGTATGCGCTCTCGTTCAAACCCGGCCAATGGATCTCGTTGCAACTGCTCATCGGGGACCATCCGCCGCTGAATCGCGCCTACTCCCTCGCAGAGCCACCGACTTCGTCCGGACACCTCACGCTGGTCTTCGACCATGTCCCGGGAGGCAAAGGCTCGGGCTACCTCTCGTCGCTCAAGTCGGGTGACCGCATCCCGCTTTCCGGGCCTTACGGCCACTTCGTACTCCCCGAGCAGGAGGCTCAACACCTGCTATTGATCGGACGGTATTCCGGCCTTGTCCCGCTCCGTTGCATGATCCGCGCTCTGGCGCAGCACAACTCGTTACCTGCCACAACGTTGATCGCGCAGGCACCCACCGCTGCCGAGCAGCTCTACCACGAAGAATTCATGGCCCTCGCGGCCACCCACTCCCATTTTCGGTATCTGCCGTTCGTCAGTGAGGCCCCGGAAAATGAGGCCGGAACGGTGGATGTGATCAAAGAGATCGCTGGAAACGGCCGGCAAGTGACGCCCATGATTGCCGGTATCAAGTCGTTCGCACGCCCCCTGCGGGCGCTCCTCATGGAAATGGGCTTTGATCGGCGGGAGGTAAAGCTCGAAACCTACGATTGATCGCCACCGCAGGCAAGGGCTTTCGGTCAATGCCCTTCTTTCGCCAGATTTTTATTGATGGCAGGAATTTCTACGACCACCTCCGTCGTTCCATTCGGCACACACTGGCATCCAAGGCGCGATTGCAGCGTCGTGACGGGGGCTTCATCTAACTGATCGAACTCATCATCTGTCCCCTCATTACACGTCTCCAAGCCTTTCTTCACCATGACATGGCATGTGGAACAGGCGCAGACCCCTCCGCAGACATGTTCCAGATCGATTCCGTTTCCCATGGCAATGTCGAGGATGCTGCCCGGCAATCCTGTCGGACCATAGGGGATCTTATCCGGCTGCACCTCGACCCTCTTCTCCGTTTTGTCCGGAAAAATGAAGGTTACGGTGTACGGCTTTGCCGGTAGCTCGACGTCTGCCTTCTCAATATAGGGATTTGTCCCACCCATGTTGCTCAGCCCCTTTTCTTTTCCAATGTGGTGCGCAGCGCTGCGTAGCCACGATCACCCCTACTCAAATATCTGGTGACCGGCTACTACTCTCAGCCTTACCTTCTCTTGACAGTTTGAAAGAGCACGTGATACCTTTTGTACGACTGAATTGATCGGAGATCATTATAGTCTCCGACTTTATAGATCGGCAATAGGATATGCTGAAATTATCCAAAAAAGCAGATTACGGGCTCATGGCACTCCAGCACATTGCGTCCAACCAATACGGCGATGTTGCCCATGCCCGTGTGGTGAATACAAAAGAAATCGCCGAGGAATACCACATTCCCGTCGAATTGCTCGCCAAGGTGCTCCAAACCCTATCCAAGAGCGGAATCATCGATAGCCACAATGGCCCCAAGGGAGGCTATTTGCTCGGCAAAAATCCGCGCGAGATTACGATCGCCCAGGTACTCGAAAGCCTGGAAGGGCCGCTCGGCATCATGGATTGCTCGCATGAGAAAGACGGTGATGCCTGCATGCAGCGGGAGCACTGTAACATCAGGACCCCGCTGCTGAAAATCCAGAACAGCATCTATCAGCTTCTCAACAACATGACTTTGCAAGATATGATGGGGGGCACCCCACTCATCACCATTCAATCCGTCGCGACGGAACAACAAGGAGTCGAGCGATGAAGTTCCCGATCTACCTGGATAACCATTCGACCACCCCGATGGATCCTCGGGTGCTGGAATCAATGCTGCCCTACTTCACGGAAAAGTTCGGGAACGCCGCCAGCCGGAACCACGCGTTCGGATGGGAAGCCGAGGAAGGCGTCGAGACCGCCCGTAAACAGATCGCCAAGCTCATTCATGCGGATGCCAAGGAAATCGTCTTCACGAGCGGCGCGACGGAATCGAACAACCTGGCGCTCAAAGGCGTGGCCGAGATGTACCACGAAAAGGGCGACCACATCATCACATCCTCCACCGAACATCGTGCGGTGCTGGATACAGCCAAGGCCCTGGAAGCCAAGCGCGGCGTCAAAGTGACCTATCTCCCCGTCGATAAATTTGGCATGGTCAATCCGGAGGATGTCCGCAACGCCATCACTGACAAGACCATTCTGATTTCCGTCATGTTCGCCAACAATGAAATCGGTACCATCAACCCGGTCAAGGAGATCGGGAAGATTGCCAAAGAAAAAGGCATTCTCTTCCACTGCGATGCGACGCAAGGCGTGGGAAAGGTCCCGATTGACGTCCAGGACATGGGCATCGATCTGATGTCCTTTAGCGCTCACAAAATTTACGGCCCCAAGGGCATCGGCGCCCTGTATGTCAGAAAAAAGAATCCCCGGGTCCGTATCGCCGCGCAAATGGATGGCGGCGGACATGAGCGTGGAATGCGCTCCGGCACCCTTCCGGTACCGTTGATTGTAGGATTCGGAAAAGCCTGCGAACTGTGCGAGCAGGAAATGGCCGCGGATGCCGCACGGCTCTCGGTCATGCGCGATCGACTCCATGCGACCATCAACAAGGCACTGGAAGACGTGTACCTGAACGGCCATCCGACGGAGCGGCTCCCGCACAATTTGAATATTTCATTCGCCTATGTCGAGGGTGAGTCGCTGTTGATGGGCTGCAAAGAAATCGCCCTGTCTTCCGGATCGGCCTGCACGTCCGCCACTCTGGAACCGTCGTATGTGTTGCGCGCGTTGGGCGTGGGAGCGGAACTCGCGCATTCCTCCATCCGGTTCGGCCTGGGACGCTTTACCCTCGACGAAGAAGTTGACTACGCGGGAAAGAAGATTATCGAAACCGTCACCAAGCTGCGAGAAATGTCGCCGCTCTATGAAATGGCCAAAGAAGGCATCGACCTGAAATCTGTGTCATGGGCAGCACATTAACCTGAACAACATTACTACGAACGATACATTCGGAGGACACTATGGCCTATAGCGAAAAAGTCGTCGACCACTTTAATAACCCCCGTAACGTGGGAAGTTTCAAAAAAGAAGAAGATGGTGTCGGCACCGGCATCGTCGGGGCACCAGAGTGCGGCGATGTCATGAAGCTGCAGATCAAGGTTCAAAACGACACGATCGTGGACGCGAAGTTCAAAACTTTCGGATGCGGCTCCGCCATCGCCAGTTCCAGTCTGGCCACCGAGTGGCTCAAGGGCAAAACGGTGGAAGAAGCCGGCAAGATCAAGAATACCGATATCGTGCAGGAACTCAATCTGCCGCCGGTGAAGATTCACTGCTCGGTCTTGGCGGAAGATGCGATTAAAGCGGCCCTCGCCGACTACCAAAAGAAAGCCGACTCGAAGTAACTGACAGGAAGGAGCGCACTATGGACGCCACCACGAATACCGATGCCACGGCCCCAGTCATCACTCTGAGCGACGCCGCGTTGAAGGAAGTGAAGCGCCTCATCAATGTCCAAGGGATTGAAGAAGGCGGCCTCCGCCTAGGCGTCAAGGGGGGCGGCTGTTCCGGATTGAGCTACACCATCAACTTCGACGAAAAGATCGGCCAGTACGATCAGGTGTACGAATTCGACGGCGTGAAGGTCATCGTGGATGCCAAGAGCGCCATCTACCTGCAAGGGACTCAGCTGGACTTCCAGAAGGACCTGATGGGCGGCAATTTCAAATTCGTGAATCCGAATGCGAATAAGACCTGTGGCTGCGGCGAATCGTTTTCAGCCTGAACGAGCGATAGCAGATGAATGACCATACCCATAGCACCGATGCCCGCCGCGAACTGCAGATGGCTCGCAGTATGTGCTGGCATTGCCAGTCGGAAATGGCCGGCGAATACTTCTGCGACCGTTGCGTCAAAGTCCAACCGGTCTCAAAAGATCTGGACTATTTCACCTGCTTCGGGCTCCCCCGACGGCTGGCCATCGACACGCAAATCCTGGAGGCCAAATTCTACGAATTGAGCCGGGCATTCCACCCCGACTTCTATCAGAACAAAAGCGATGCGGAGCAGTCTATCAGCCTCGGCAACTCCGCCATGCTGAACACTGCCTATCGCACCCTTCGAGATCCTATTCAGCGCGCAGAGTATTTACTGGATCTTGAAGCAGGCTCGGTAAAAGACATCCGGACGACGCCGCCTGCCGACCTGTTCGAAGAAATCCTTGAGTTGCAGGATACGCTCGATGAATTCCGCGCTAGCAATCGCGCCTCCGACGCGGCTTCCGCGCTACGCGAAAAGCTGCACGCCGATCGAACGACGCTCGAGCAACGGCAACGTGATATGGAAGCCCAGCTCCAACAGCTTTTCGGCCAGTGGGATGCACTGCAAGATCGCGGTGAAGCGACCGAGCAAGCGCGAGCGGAACGAAATCGCATTCTGAAGGACATGCGAGACATCCTCTCGAACCGCACCTACGTGAAAAACATCGTCAACGATCTCGTCGCAACGATCGCCTAACTCCTATGACACGCATTGTCGGTATTGATCTCGGCACCACGAACTCTCTCGTTGCCTTCATGGACAACGGAACCCCGCGCGTCATCTCGGCTCGCCACGAACGCCCCATGGTCCCCTCCGTCGTTGCGCTGACCGACAACGGACTGATCGTCGGCGATCCGGCCAAAGAGCATCTCACGCGAAATCCTGAACGTACGGTCTATTCCGTCAAGCGCTTCATGGGCAAAAGTCTGGCCGACGTCCAAGGCGAACTGGCCTACTTTCCCTACACGCTCACAGAAAAAGGCGGCGTCATCCGGATCAAGCTGGGGGAGAAATCCTATTCCCCACCGCAGATCTCGGCCATGATCCTCAAAGAACTCAAACTCCGCGCCGAAGCCTTTCTCGGAGAGAGCATCACCAAAGCCGTCATCACCGTGCCCGCCTATTTCAACGATAGCCAGCGACAGGCCACCAAAGATGCGGGCATGATCGCCGGGCTGGAAGTGTTGCGCATCATCAATGAACCAACCGCCGCCTCGCTGGCCTATGGGCTGCAAGAAAAGACGCAAGGAACGATTGCCGTATACGATCTCGGCGGTGGAACATTCGATATCTCGATCCTCAAATTAAAGAACGGCATCTTCGAAGTACTTGCCACAAACGGCGACACACACCTCGGCGGCGACGACTTCGACCAGGCACTTGCGGATCTGCTGTTGAGCGAGATCCGCGCCCAGCACGCACTCGATCTGAGTACACACCCCGACCATATGCAGGCCCTGCGTCTGGAGGCTGAACGCGCAAAAATTCGCCTCTCGGAAGAGTTTAAAACTACTGTGGGCCTGGAGTTGCCCAATGGCCTGGGCCGGTTCACGCGCGAGCTCACACGCGACCAACTCGAAGGGCTTTGTAGTGTGTTGGTGGAGCGCACCCTCGGGCCCTGCCGCCTCGCCCTGAAAGATTCAGGACTGAATCCGACGGATATCGACGAAGTCGTGCTCGTGGGCGGGTCGACCCGCATGCCGCTGGTTCGCCAACGAGTTCAGGCCCTCTTCGGCAAACAGCCGCATTGCGAGCTGAATCCGGACGAAGTCGTCGCACTCGGCGCCGCGGTGCAGGCTGACATCCTGAGCGGTGGCACGACCGACATGTTACTGCTCGACGTCACCCCGCTCTCACTGGGCATTGAAACCATGGGCGGGGTCATGAGCAGCCTGATCCGCAGGAACACGACCATTCCCGCCAGCGCCAAGGAAATGTTCACCACTTATGTGGACGGCCAAACCGGGGTGGACATTCACATTCTCCAGGGCGAGCGCGAGCTGGCAAAGGACAACCGCAGCCTGGCCCGCTTTCGTCTCAAAGTTCCGCCATTGCCCGCAGGGGTCCCCCGCATCGAAGTGACCTTCTTGATCGATGCCAACGGCATTCTGAATGTCATGGCCAAAGACATGCGGACCGGAGAGACTCAATCCATCGAGGTCAAACCCTCGTACGGATTGTCGGATCAAGAAGTCGAACGGATGATCGAGGACTCCTTTAAATTCGCCGCAGACGATGTCAGCGCGCGAAAACTCATCGAGGCTCGACTCGATGCGGGCGCACTGATCACCACAACCGAAAAGTCACTCGCGGACGGCGGACATCTCGTCGCCGCAGGCGAAGTCGCCGCGATTCGCACTGCGCTGACGGCGTTGGCCTCCGCCAAGGACGGAACCGATCCCCGTGCCATCCGCGGGCGCATGGCTGATCTGGAGCAAGCAGCCAAAGGGCTCACGGTGGCCATGCTGGATGACTCCTTGAAGCAAGGGCTCCAAGGCAAAAAAGTCTCTGACGTGACGTGATTCCGGAAGCGAGGAGCCTGATGGACTTGAAATGGCAGGATGCAGAAGATATCGCAATTCGTCTGGTTGAGGAACACCCGGATGCTGACCCGTTAACGATCCGCTTTACGGACATGCACGCCTGGATCGTCGCCCTCCCGGATTTCAAAGACGATCCCAAGAAATCCAACGAGAAAATTCTCGAATCCATCCAGATGGCCTGGCATGAAGAATACCAGGACTCCCGATCCTGACCGAACGACCGCAGGCCTTCCCGGCAAGGACATCCTCGCCCCACGCCACAAACAGCGCGCACCAGGCGCTGCTACCTCGCTATTCCCTTCGATACGTTAGAGACAGTACTGTTTGGGTGTTCCGCTACGGCTCACTGGGAGGAGGGGGACCGCTGTCCTGAGTTTGGTCTAGCTTATAGAACTCGGTGGGATCGATCTTGGATCCGGCACTCTTTGTCGGCTCCGTCCCCTTGGTGAAGAGTTCCACGGTGCCGTGTTGCTCATCCTGGTCGGTGAGCAGAGCCGTCGAGGGATCGACTTTGACGTACATGACCCCGTCTGGGATCTCAAACGGTACGACCGGCAGCTGCTTGAGGGCATCTTTCATAAACGCGATCCAAATCGGCAAGGCTGCATGCGCGCCTGATTCGGTTTCACCCAAGGGACGCCGATCGTCGAACCCCACCCACGCGCCGGTCGCCAAATTGGGCGTGGAACCGATGAACCAGGCATCGGTGAAGTCATTGGTGGTTCCAGTTTTTCCTGCCACAGGCCGGTCGATGACAGATTTGGCTGCCATGCCGGTTCCACGTTGGATGACATCTTCCATCATGTTCGTAATCAAATAGGCGGTTTCGCGGGACACCACCTGCCGCGGCTGAATGGCCGCCTGCTCCAACGTGCGGCCGCCGCTGTCCTGCACACTCGCCACGGCGTAGGGCTCGACACGCACGCCCTGGTTAGCAAACACGCCATAGACCGAGACCAACTCCATCAACCCCACGCTGGAAGAGCCCAGTGCCAATGAAAGATCCGCGGCCAGCGGGCTGACGATTCCCACCGTCCGCGAAAAGTCGATCACGTTCCGGATCCCGACCTTATCCAACAGCCGAACGGTCGCGAGATTGTGGGAATGGATCAACGCCTCCCGCAAACTCACGATCCCATGAAAACGCTTGCCGTAATTTTCAGGCTTCCAGGTCTTCTCTTCCTCTTCCTGCTCATACACCACCGGCGCATCCAGCACCACGGTGGCGGGACTCATCCCTTGATTCATCGCCGTGGCATAGATGATCGGCTTGAACGACGAGCCCGGCTGACGACGGGCCAGGACCGCACGATTGTATTCGCTACGCGCAAAATCGTACCCGCCGACCATGGCGCGAATGGCGCCCGTTTTCGGGTCAACTGCAACGAGAGCGCCTTCGACGATCGGAGTCTGCTCCAGACGCAGATGTACGGTCTCCTTATCAAGCTTCTTCACCCCCACTTCGATCACATCGCCCGGAGTGAGCAGCTGCTTGATATTCTTGACCGGAACCGCGTCCTTCGTAGGATCTTTGCCCTTAAGATATTTCGTAGCCCAAGCCATGTCGTCGAAGGCAAGTCGGCCCGTGCTCCCGCCGATTTGAACGAGCACGTGATCCTTTGCGATCTTCGTCACCACCCCTTCCATCATATCGCCCTCCGCGAGTTTGACGGAGGGATCAGGGGCCGGAACCTCCAGAGTCGCCAGATCAACTGTACGAAGCGGACCGCGCCATCCCTGACGCTTATCGACTTCGCGCAATCCGTTGAACACGGCGGCTTCTGCCGCTTTCTGCATATCGGCATTCAGCGTCGTGAACACTTCCAGGCCGCCCTTGTAGACCATGGCTTCGCCGAACTTGGCCACCAGGAGCTGCCGGATATATTCAACAAAATAGGGGCCGAGATGCTCGCTGCCGGGGCGGCGGAAATTCAGCTTTTCCGCAACGGCCTGGTCCCGGTCGGCGGCACTGATAAACCCCGCCTCCGCCATGCGACTGAGCACATGCTCCTGCCGCTTCTTGGCCCGGTCGTAGGCTTTGAAGGGTGAATAGTGACTGGGCGACTTGGGAAGACCCGCCAGGAAAGCCGATTCGGCCAGCGTCAGCTTCGACAGCTCTTTGCCGAAATAGGTCTGGCTGGCGGCCGCCACGCCATAGGCCCCCTGACCGAAATAGATCTGGTTCAAATACATCTCCAGAATCTGTTCCTTGGTCAGGACCAATTCCATCTTGTAGGCGAGGATGAGTTCACGAACTTTGCGGTCGAAGGTTCGTTCCGCCGACAAAAACAGTGAGCGCGCCAGCTGCTGCGTGATCGTGCTGGCGCCTTCTACTTTTCGGCCGCCATGTCGAATATTGGTCCAGGCCGCCCGGAGAATTCCGACGATGTCCAAACCAGGGTGTTCGAAGAATCTCGTATCTTCTGTCGCAATCACGGCCTGGGTCAGGCTCTTGGGCATCTCCTGGATGGGCTTGAGAAAACGGCGTTCGATAAAAAACTGGCCGATGACCTGTCGATCATCGGAATAGACGCGCGTAACCAGACTCGGCTGATAGTTCTGAAGCGGATCCAACGACGGCAGGTCTTGCGAAAAATACCAGAGGATCCCGGCGGCGGCGCCGCCGCCGAGAATCAGGGCGAGCGGGAAGCTGATCAGGGCAATCTTCCACCACCGCCAGCGACGACGTGGCTTTTCCGGCTTATCGAGTAAGTGGTCGAGTTCGGACATGAAGTTGGGTGGTTGCGAGGAAAGAGGTCAACCCGCGACAACCCCACCATACAATGCGCACCCGACAAACTCAAGCAAGGTTCAAATCGTCGTCGGAAGAAGTTTGCGTTGGGGGATTCGATAATCAACTTGCGGGAAGACATTTGAATCAGGTATAGTCCATAGGCTTAGACGCCTTCATAGGAAGGCGTCTTTTTTTTGGCACTTTCACGGCATTGGAGATTATGAACAGCTCAGCGCCCTCATCCACCACGGGTCTGCACGCGCCGCAAGGTCGTCGGACCGATATTCGCAACATCGCCATCATCGCGCACGTCGACCACGGGAAAACCACTCTCGTCGATGCCGTGCTGCGGCAGACCCACGTGCATCGCAAGATCGATGACATGGGCGAACGCATCATGGACTCAATGGATCAGGAGCGCGAGCGCGGCATCACCATCCGGGCCAAAAATGCCAGCGTGACCTACAAGGGCGTGAAGATCAACATTGTTGATACGCCGGGACATGCCGACTTCGGCGGTGAAGTGGAGCGCACGCTCCGCATGGTGGATGGCGTGCTGATCCTCGTCGACGCGAAAGAAGGCCCCATGCCGCAGACCACGTTTGTCCTGCGGAAAGCGCTGGCCCTCGGCCATAAAGCCATCGTCGTCATCAACAAGATCGACCGTCCGGATGCCGTCATCGACGATGTCGTCAATCGCACATTCGACTTGTTCGTGCACTTGGGCGCCACAGACGAACAGCTGGATTTCCCCATCGTCTACGCCTCGGCCATCAAAGGCATCGCAACCCTTGATCTCAAGCAGCCCGGAACGGATATCTCCCCGCTGTTGGAAACCATTCTCGACAAGATTCCCGCGCCGGCCATCAACCGCGACTCCCCGTTCCAGCTCCTGGTGCTGGCCCTTGCGCAGGATTCCTATAAAGGGAAAATGGGAATCGGCAAAATTCAATCCGGTTCAATCGCCCGACGTCAAAACGTGGTGACCCTTACCAAAGACGGCGGTCAGGTTCCGGGGAAGGTTTCCGACCTTGCGGTGTTCTCAGGACTCGAACGCACCGACGTCGAATCGGCCGAAGCCGGCGAAATCATCGCCCTGTCCGGGCTCGACGAAGTGAACATCGGCGACACGATTGCCGATCCGACCAATCCCGTCGCGCTTCCGCGCGTGACGATCGACGAACCCACCGTCCAAATGACGTTCTCGGTGAACAATAGCCCCTTCGCCGGTCGCGACGGAAAATACCTGACTTCGCGCCACCTGCGGGAACGATTGTTCAAGGAACTGGAAACCAACGTGTCATTGCGCGTGCAGGAGACCGACAGCGCCGACCGATTCCTCGTGGCCGGCCGTGGCGAACTCCATCTCGGCGTGCTGATCGAGCAGATGAGGCGTGAAGGGTATGAGCTTCAAATCTCCCAGCCTGAAGTCATTCTCCATCGAGAAGGCGATACGGTCACGGAACCCTTTGAAGAGTTGACCATCCAGGTCCCCTCTGAATATCAGGGGCCGGTGATTGAGGAAATCGGAAAACGGCGCGGCGAACTTCGGCACATGAAGCTCGTGCATTCCGAGGGCACCGCCAGTGAAATGCATATCGAGTATCACATCCCGACACGCGGGATTATCGGCCTCAAAAACATTCTGCTGGCAAAAACGCGCGGTACGATTATTTTGCACCACGTGTTTTCCGGCTATGCCCCGGCCGATGAAAAGGCACTGCTCGTGGCGCCCCACGGCTCTTTGGTAGCCTTTGAAAACGGAACCAGCACAGCCTACGCGCTCTTCATGACCCAGGAGCGAGGCGAATTGTTCATCGGCGCGTCGGTTGAGGTCTACCAGGGCATGGTCGTCGGACAGAACAGCCGCGACGAAGATCTTGATGTGAACGTGTGCAAGCAGAAGCAACTGAGCAACATGCGGGCTGCCGGCACAGACGAAGCCTTGGTGCTGACGCCGCCGCGTGAGATGTCACTGGAATTCGCCATGGAATATATCGGCCAGGACGAATTGGTCGAGGTGACACCGAAGTACCTGCGCCTCCGTAAGCGGCTCCTGAACCCGGACGACCGCCGTAAGGCCAAGAAGAGCACCAAGTAACCCCGGCAGGGACTACCGACTTGCCGCGCGGACTGCATGAAGATTCGGAAAAAATCCCCGAAACCTGCACCCGCGAAGCCTCCCCTCTATGTGGTCGGCTATCGAGGGACGCCGCCGTCCCTCGATGAACTCAAAATCTGGTACGACCTCCAGTATGGAGGCCCGCTAGTCTGGCTCGAACGTGATCCGGGAGGCCGCGCCAGCGCCAGCCACGGTCCCTGGCGCGCACATGTGCTGACCAGTCTCCCCGATGCCGCCGCCGCAGAGTGGCAACCCGTCCTGTCATGGGAGCACCGGCAGCTCGGCGCAGTCTCCCTCTCTACTACTACACCAAGCACCATCGCGGACACCGTGCTTGTCACCGCACGCCTTGCCCGTGGCATGACACTCCTCACTGAAGGCACAGCGTTTGATGTCGCCTGTCACGAATATCTGAATCCATCGGATTGGAATGACCGGCCGTTGAATATCTTTGTTGCCCGGGACCACGTCACAGTCCAGCATAGCGAGACTGATGATCCTTCACTCGACTGGTTCTACACCCTCGGCCTCACGAAATTCGGCTTGGACGAGGTGGAAGTCATCCAGCCACGTGGCCTTCCGGACGCCGACACCATCGCCATCCTGCAATGCACCGCCGACGCGGTCTTGCGCACGGGGCAGAACCAAAAGGTGGGGAGCTCCTTGGACCTGCACGCCCTTGCTCACACCATTCGCTTCATCAAGCATCGCACTGCCGCACCGACCGGCCGCATGGTGGCGTTTCGACAAATCACGACCGACCTCCGCTAGCCAGCCGGCTTTAAACGCTAGCAAAATCAGATAGCTAGAAGACATCTCACCTCCACCTAGGCCTTCTGGCCCCGTTGACAAGGTTTTTCCAGGCGTGGTACCACCAAAGAGTTTGCGCAGTTCCGCAGGTCTAACCTAGGAGGATCTCAATGAGTGATGTGGCCCCAGAAATTAAGGTCGGCGATACCGCGCCGGATTTCACATTAAAAGATCAGGATCAGAAGGACGTGAAGCTGAGCGAGTTCAAAGGAAAGAAGAACGTCGTCCTGGCGTTCTATCCGCTCGACTGGAGTCCCGTCTGTCAGGGTGAGAACAAGTGCCTGACCGATGACTTCCCCAAGTTCCAGAGTGCGAACTCGGAGCTGTTCGGCATCAGCTGCGACAGCTTTTTCTCCCACAAGGCGTGGGCGGATTCCCTGGACTTGAAGCACCGCCTCCTCTCCGACTTCAACCGTGAAGTCGTCAAGAAGTATGGCCTATACTTCGAGCCGTTGAATTGCGGCAAGCGCGCGACGGTCATCGTCGACAAGAACGGCAAAGTTGCCTATGTGAAGGTGCAGGAAATCAAGGTGGCGCGGGAAGACAAGGACATTCTCGCAGCCCTCGCGAAGCTGAGCTAAGTTCTTATGAAGCCCGGGAGGGGGCGTTGAAACACGCCTTCTCCCGGTTCTTGCTCAACGCCGAGGAGAGACAATGAGCGGCACAGTCCAAGACGTTCGCGACGAGAATTACAAAGAATTTACCGAGAGCGCCGGCGCAGTGGTGGCCTACGGCCTCGCCACCTGCGAACCATGCAAGCAATACGACCCCATTCTCGAAGAAACCGCGGCGAAGTTTCCCGGTATCAAAATCGGCAAGGCCAAGATGCACGTTCCCGGCCGCTGCCGTGAGATCAAGAAAGCCCACACGTTTGAGACGTATCCCACCACACACTTCTTCGCCCAGGGCAAATTGCTCCTGACGCGCGAAGGCGTCGTCGAGCCGGCCGAATTGGCCGCGTTGATATCCGACCATCTCCTGAAGTAGCAGTGCTGACTGCGTTCGCCCTCGCGGCAGAGACTTTCACCTGAGCAATCGGGGCAAGGGCCGTCGTCCAGCGAGGGAATGCGCCACACCACACTTCCTTGGGCGGACACGATACAATAGGTGCGTGAGAGTCCATGCCTGCCGACCGAAGATTGACCGTTACTCAATGCGGACGATTTCCTTCTTCTCATCTGTAGCCCTGTTCCTGCTCTGGACCGTGGTAGCCGGAGCCAGCGAGGGCAAAGACATCGCACCGCGCCAGTCTCCAGCCAGCAGTACCCAACCTCGCACCGCCGCCATCAGCCCTCACAAGGGCCCGCCAATGGTATTGATCCCTGCGGGCGAATTCGCGATGGGCAGCGACCGTGGCCAGGATGATGAGCAGCCGGTGCACCGTGTCTCGGTCAAGGCCTTCTACCTGGACGCGCTGGAAGTCACGGTCTCGCGGTATGCCGAGTTTCTTATGTCACAAAAACCAGACCCGCCGTTTAAATGGAACGAAGCTACTGACGGTCCCCATGAAAACAAGCCGGTGGTCGGCGTCAATTGGTATGATGCGCGCGACTACTGCCGATGGGTGGGAAGACGGCTACCGACTGAAGCGGAGTGGGAGCGGGCAGCCCGTGGCACGGACGGACGCATGTACCCCTGGGGTAGCACCCACCCGACCAAGGGTCACGCTAATGCGGGACAAACCAAGTGGCGCGGGTATGACACTCTCACGAACGTCGGGCAGTTCGAGTTGGGCAAGACTCCGAACGGGGTCTACGATTTGGCCGGGAATCTCTGGGAATGGGTCGCCGACTGGTACGACGCCGCCTACTATCAATTCAGCCCGCGTGAGAACCCGTCCGGGCCCTCTGCAGGTCCGCTCAGGGTGTTGCGCGGCGGCGCCTGGAATAATGATTCTAAGGCCATCCGATCTGCCAATCGTGCCGGATATGCACCCGATGCCCGCCGCAATGATGTCGGATTTCGCTGCGCAAAGGATGCCGGGACACCTGGAGAGCACTAGAACAGGCGGGAGCTGAAGGCGGGAGACTCGAGCGGCCGCAGGGATTCACTCACTTCCGCCACCTGGTCCGTGGATCGCAAGCGAATCTTAAACACCACCCGCCGGCTTTTGTCCCGATCGAGCACACGCGACTGATCCACAACGAGATCCTGTCGACCTCGCCCGCTGGCTGAGGTCTTTTCATGGAAACAACGATAGGCCCATGGTGCCGAGTCCTTGATCACCTCGAGCCCCTTCACCATGACATTCAGCGAACGTTCCTGACTCAACTTCAAATTGTAAATGTCGGACCCGCGATCGTCGGTATGCCCTTCGATCACGAGCGAATCGATCCGATCGTGCATAGCACCGCAGAGAAGCGCCGCATAGGTCGGCATCGCATCCACCAGGAACTGATCTGCGACCGACGACAACGTCCCCTTGCCGAACTCAAAGTTCAGCAAGGCATCGGGCACGACAATCCGCACCACATTGGGGTCTGCAGGATCGGCATCCAGCGAAAGATCGAACCGCTGAAAATGATCGCGCAGGAGTCCCTTCATATCTTCCGCCGTGCTCTTTGCCACATTCCGATCGACCGCCGGCATCGGAGGTTTTACCTTGGCTTGAGGTTCCGTTTCAGAGACTTTGGTCACATAGGCGCTGAACAACAGGATAAAAATGACCGCCAATGAGGTCATCAAATCTGTGACCCCGATGGTGAGTACCGATGCATGTTCGGGAGATTCCGGCGAATGATTGGCACGCATATCAGGCTGCACCTTTCATCGAGGCACCTTGTCGCCAATTTGCAAACCACCGCAATCCGAGCATGCTGTCATCAGGCTCGACGTCATGTTCGATGTCCTGTTCACGCTCCGGCATCGGCAACTCATCGAGTGCTTCGAATTCAAACTCGTCTGCGTTCGGCTTCACGCCCTGATCGCGCTTCAGTTCCTCCACCGATCGGGCGAGCGTCTGAATAGCCTGATTCAATTCCTGAATCGGTGCCGCCATCGTCTGCTGCATGACCCGTGACAGTTCCTCTGCCAGCCGCTCCGGAGCCGCCGCACGGCCTCCCTGGTCCCGCCTGCTCAGCACCTCCACAGCCTCCCTGAGGGCGGAGACCGTCGGACTCAATCGGTCGCTGAGGCTGCCCACCAGACGATCGCCCAGGTCGGCTGGCACCGCGCCAACGGCGGCCTGACTCTGGGATGGCGCCGGCCCGGCCCCCGGAGTAAAGTTCTCCAACATCTGTTCCATCGTCTTGCGGGGAAAGAGCTCGTCTACCATCGTGACAAACTGCTGCTGGGTCGTGGCCAACCGATGCATGGCAGACTTTTCCAGCAACACGAACAGGTTGGCGCACAGCAATCCGACGATCGACGTCAGAAACTTTCCCGCCAGGCCATTGATCAACCCTTGGATACCGACGATATGCGATCCATCCGCGTGAAGCTTACTCAAACCGATGAGGATCGCCAGAAACGTGAGCAGAAGACCGCCCCCGGTGATCAACGAGGGAAACTGATGGTAAAAGGCCAGATTCAACCGACTATTCAGCAGATCACGAGGGAAAAACTCCGCCGCGGTTCGCGTGGCAAACACTTTGGGTTCAATAAACCAGGCCGTGCGTTCGACGACGAACGTCTTGCGAAAGTGGAGCCATGCCTGCTCAAGGCGCGGCTCACGGCGCATAGCCTTATCCAACATGTGGAGATCGTCGAGATCAACCCGTTCGGGTTGGGCACCCGGTTGGTTGGAAACTTTCTTCACGTCGCTCAAACTGGGAACCATCAGCCACTCGTTCTGGAGGCTCTTGCGGCTGGCGGCAAGGCCGGTCAATGTCGGCCAAACACGCATGTAACAGCTCTGCACGCTGGAAATGGCTGTGGACAGCCGCCCGGCATGCCACACAAATAGGGCTATCAATCCGCCGGAGCCGAGCCAGCTCAGCATCGGGCTGTGCAGCTCTCCGAAAAGGCTCACGTCCTGACCAAAGAATTCCCAGATAGACATCATGGCGCCACCACCTCCCGATCCAACCCAGCAAAGCCACTAAGGTCAGCCTGCTTCTCTTCAACATTCAGGCCAGAAGCCTCAATTTATGGAGACCCAGAAAAATCAGGGAGTTTCGTGACTCTGTGCTCACGAAAATGAGGATGCCCGGCAAGAACTGCCGGGTGGGGGGAAGATTTCTGCAGCCTACGTTGGCACGACCAGACCTCGTCTCGCGACGGCCTGAGTCCAGGCTCTGATCGTTGTGCCGCACCGGAATTTGCGAACTAGCACCAGAGGATCCCATGCACCGGCGCAAGCGTTGTGGATTTAGGCCTCACTGCTGTGTCATGAATACTGGAGGATTCCTTTACCTCGCAATTGAGGCGGACCACATGAGCATTCCCTGGGTCGCAGCGCTGCAAGTTGCCAGAAAACTGTTACCGGTAGTCGTAGACAATGCTCCGGAGCTTCTGAAAACGATCGGCCGTTTTCGTGCGACTCCTCCCCCGCCGGATCCGGCACTCGCCGACCCGGCCATTGCAGCACTGCAGGAACAGATCGACGCCTTGCAACGCACAATCACCCTCCAAGCCGACACCATCGGGCAACTCCAAACCTCGTTGCGTGCCACCAAACGCTCGTTGATTGTCAGCTGGGCCATGTTTGCCGTGGCCATGCTGCTCTCCCTGACGACGATCGCGTATCTCCTCTTCCGAGTCTGAGCTCAATAGAGCCCCCATTTTGAAGGGGGCTCTCTCGACAGACCTGATCGAGGGAAGCCCCTCACGATCCAATCTGCGACGTCGGTAAACTGGCGGCAGAGCGCTGAAACTGCCCTCGAATGTGCGGGTGTGGCGCGAGTGGACGCCAGAAGGAAGACTGAGATGAAATACGAAACGACTTAGCCGGCGTATTCGTAGGAGAGGTCGCGGGTTTGGACGAGTTTCACGAGCTGAAGGCGGCCAGTCGGAACAGCCGATGCAATGCGATCCCACACGGCCTTGGCGAGATATTCCCCTGTGACGGACGGAGTCGCCAACACCATGCGCAGATCCCGCCCATCAAATGGAACCAGCACACGTTCTTTCACCAGTCGATCCAGAGCGACGATATCAGTCACCATGCCGGTTTCAGAATCAATCGGCCCATGTATGGACACGAACAAGTCCCAGGTATGACCTCGATGGCCTTCGTGCACGGCCGTAAATGAATACCGTCTGGTAACCGACGCGACATCCAGCCCGGCCTCTGCCGTGAGGTCGGCACAGAGATCCTCGTCTTCATACAGGGACAGCCGTTGAAGCGTGCCGATGTCGGGCTGGGCTTGGAGCTTGTCCCAGAGTACACGCGCAATATTTTCGGACGTAGGAATCTGCCGTTCGAAATAGGGCAGGTCCAAATTGAGGTGCTTGTGATCAAATTCTTCCAACACCTGCAGCAACACGCGCTTCAGGTCAAACAGATTGACGACCATGCCGGTTCGCTGGTCGACCTCACCTGCCACGGTCACTTCCAACATATAATTGTGGCCATGGCCCGGATCGTTGTTGCAAGCGCCAAAGGTCGCACGGTTTTTCGCGGCGTCCCACTCTGGCTTGTGGTAGCGGTGCGAGGCGCAAAACTCAATGCGTTTATTCAGGAGCACAGATGCCATAGATCACTAGGGATGTGTGGTGAGTCTTGAGACTTGCCGTGAGGAGATTATAGTGGATTGTGCCCCTGAAACTCACACCTAAAAACTCACCATTTAGGCACCGAGGTCGGACAGCCATTCCTGCCGCATCGCCCATGGCACCTCGGCTTCAGCCTCGTACCCGGCATGGCGCACAGAAAGCGCCACGCGCACGGCCTGATCCCTCAGGGCCTTCACCATGGCCGGGGTCGGACGGAAGCGCACGAAATGCACCGCGCTGATCTTCGTTTCATGGCTGTGGCCGCCTTCGAACTCCCCGTAGACGACTTCGCCCCCGGCCCGCAAGCCGAGCTTCTGGCCATGATCCAAGCCCATAAACAGATCCAGCCAGTGCTTCATCGTGTCGGCGTCCGTGAGTTCGATCAAGAGGGTCGCGCTCAATTCGCCGGGAGTCGGCAGAAGGGCATTGTAGACATCCAACTCCTCCTGCACCTTCTGCGGGTCGACAATCCGCTCGACGCGAATCATTTCTTGAACCTGGAAGCGTAGCGTCTCCCGATTTTCAAACACCAGCGTGATTTTGTCACCGACACCGATCCGACGACGACGTTTGAGGTCGATAATCGACTGGCGGTACGTCTCGCGCTGCCGCTCATACTCATCCTGAGCGATCAGATCATCTCGCGTGAGCTGGTTCATAATTCTGTCCGGGACAACAAATCGATGACAAAGAGGTCATACTATTGGCTACGAGGCCCGCGGATCGCTGGGCAACCCATAGGCATCACGCACAATCTGGATCGGATGCCGCGCGGCTTTCCCCCCGACATGGGACGCAGCGCCGGCTTGATCGAGTTGAAGGCCTGCGAGCGGACAATCGGATGCCACAAGATCCGCCGGAGCCTGTTCGACCATGCGCACGGCTTTCTGTGCAATCTTCATCGAAAGCGGGAAGAATTCTGTCTTGGCGGACCAAGAGCCATCATGGCCGGAGCATTTTTCGATGACCTCAACCTGGGCACCGGCACATTCCATGAGCTCTTTCGACTTAAACCCGATGTTTTGGTCGCGTAAGTGACAGGGCACTTGATAGGCCACCCGCCCCGGCTTCTGCGTGAAATCTGTCGCCAGGCGGCCCTCCCGCTTGAGTTTCATGAGATACTCGCAAACATCGTACGTTTGGCTGGCCACTCGCGTGGCATCGTCCCCGGCAAGGAGATTCGCGTATTCCCGCTTCACCATGAGACTGCAACTGGGAGTGGGAATGACGACATCATACCCTTGATCGACCCAGGGCTTCAGGGAGGCAATCGTCCGCTGTGCCGCCGTCACCATCGCTGCGGTATCCCCGGTATCAAAGGACGGCATGCCGCAACAAGACTGATCCGGCAAAACTATCTGAACACCGTTTTTTTCCAGCACCTGCACGGTCGCCTTGCCGACATCGGTCGCCTGATAATTGACGAGACAACTGGCGAACAACGCCACTTTCTTTCCAGTAGCAGGTTTTTCCTCGGACGACCGTCCTGCCCACCAACGCACAAATGTTTCGCGCTGATAGTGCAAGACCTGCCGGTCTCGATGCACCCCCATTACGGTTTGCATGAGGCCTCTTACCCACCCCTGGTTCAACCCCCAATTCACCAACGGCGCGAGGGCGCTATTCAGTCGCCCCAGAAGATCAGTCCTGGTCAGCAGCCAATCCCGCCACCGGATCCCTCGCACACCGGCCAATCGCTTTTTCCAGACCGCCATGAGGAGCGGGAAATCGATCCCGTATTGATGCGGGGGCGTGTAAGGGCAGTGATTGTAGCAAAGCTTGCAATAGTAACATTCATCGACGACTCGATGATGATCGGCCGGCGTGAATTTGCTGACATCGCTCTCGTACTCATCGATGCGGTCCAGTAGCGTATTGAAGGACGGGCAAAGATTGAAGCAGCGGCGGCAGCCGTCGCAGACATCGTAGATCCGCAGGGTTTCCTGCTCAAGCGTTGCCGGATCGATGGGTTGGAGAAGACGCAGTTCTTTCACAGAAGGGAAATCCTTGTGACACGTACTGATTGGGCAGGATACAGGGGGGTCGGAGAGACCTCCGCCCCCCCTGATCGATAGGAGCCCGATCCTGTGCGCGATGGGCTCTTACTGCTTCAAGCTGTCGAGGCCCTTGGTGAAGCGATTGGCATGAGACCGCTCGGCTTTCGCCAACGTCTCAAACCACTCCGCCAATTCCGAGAACCCTTCGTCACGCGCGGTCTTCGCCATCCCCGGATACATCTGGGTATATTCGTAGGTTTCGCCTTCGATGGCGGACTTCAAATTCGCTTCGGTGTTTCCGATCGGCACGCCGGTGGCGGGATCGCCGACTTCCTTCAGGAAATCCAAGTGCCCAAAGGCGTGGCCGGTTTCCGCTTCGGATGTGTCACGGAAGAGCCCTCCGACATCGGGATACCCTTCAATGTCGGCGCGACGCGCAAAATACAGATACCGGCGATTGGCCTGCGACTCACCGGCAAACGCGTGTTTGAGATTTTCGTGACTTTTCGTACCCTTCAAACTGTTTCCCATGCGCTCCTCCTTCAGTAAATTGACGCCTACCCGCGACGCGGTGGCGCGTCGTGCTGTGTCTGCCGACAACTTGCACAATATCCGTGAAACTCCACTCGATGCCCGACCACGTGAAATCCCCTCGCCTGCCCGTTCGACAGATCCAATCGGTTCAGACCTTCATCCATCACATCTATGATCTGACTGCACCCCAGACAGATAAGATGATGGTGCATGCTCACATTCCCGTCAAACCGCGCCACAGCATGACCCACGTTGACTTCCTGTACCAACCCGGCTTTCCGCAAGACACCCAACGTGTAGTAGACAGTATTGCGGGATATCATCGGCTGCTGACGCTTCACCAGCCGATACAGGTCCTCGGCAGTCGGATGACTCGTGGTCCCGGCCAAGGCCGCGTAAATGGCCGCCCGCTGACGGGTGACACGAACCGCGTGCCGGCGAAAACGAGTCTGAATGTCCTGCGGATCAAGCGTCATACCAGTGATTGCTAGACAGGAATGATTCCTACATAGCACGGAGCTTCACCGCACAGCAAGACGGAAGGTTTGCCGCTGCTGGCTTTGTTGCAACGAGAGCCGTCGCTACGACTACGCCATCGACGACGGACAGGCTTTGCCGCTGATGAAGAAATCCTGGCTTGATCGAGCACAGAAGAGGATTGAATCGAACAATGCAGGTTCTGCGGTTAACGAGCCGGATACCGAGGCAATTCCGCAGTCATGTCGGCGAGACACTTGTACGCCTGATCTTTCGCTGAAAGGATCGGTGCCGTAATGGGCCAGGCAATGGCCAACGCCGGATCATTCCAGATGATGCCCCGCTCATCCGGCGGCGAATACACATCCGTGCATTTATACAGAAATCCGGCTTCCTCGCTGAGCACGCAAAATCCATGGGCAAACCCGGGAGGAATATACAACTGTCGCATGTTCGTATCGGACAGTTCCACCCCGTACGATTGCCCGAACGTCGGTGAACCCTGACGAATATCGACCGCGACATCATAGACTGTGCCCTTCACGACCATCACTAACTTCCCCTGAGGCCGAGCCAATTGATAGTGGAGGCCTCTCAACGTGCCACGGACGGACCAGGAAAAATTATCCTGCACAAAGGGCTTGTCGATTCCGGCCGCGCCATAACGGGACTCACGAAAGATCTCGACGAACTTTCCCCGCGCGTCCCCGAAGACATCAGGTTCAATCTGAAACAGGCCGCTGAGCGGCGTCGGCGTAATCTGCATGACACCCCTTCAATCAAATGGATCCGACGGGCGCATCATACCTCGTTCCGGCACAGTGGAAAAGCTGTCCGTAAAAATGCGCCTTGGCACTCGTCCGGGCCCTTCTCGCCCAGCTGGTCTGTGCCTAGCGAACGAGAACTGCGACGGGGCGGCTAGTTGCGGTCAGACGGGCCTGAAGTGGGAGGAGGGTCCGGATACAACTTCTGCAAACGATCAATGAGCGGCTCTGCGGCAGGACTGCTGGGACGCGTGGGCTCGCTGGGCGGATGGTCCCAGGTCAGCGTGTCAATTCCCGCTTCCGTGAAGAGTTGGCGAATCGTGGCAACCAACGCGTCGAGCGTCAACTCCGTTCCCGACCGCAAATCCAGCACACGCTCCTGCCGGGAGGTCGGCGGCGGATCGGTACTGACGAGCGCCCAACAGGCATCAAACACTCTGCGACGCAGATCTTCCGGCACGTTCAGCGTCTCGAGACCAGAGGTACACAGTGCAGAGACCACGAGAACAAATTGGAGATCCGGCATGCCCGGCCGCTGGATATTGAGGGATTGCATAGTGGTAATATTAGTCGCGGCCGACGAGGGGAGTCAATTTGGTTCCATGCCTCCGACAGGCGCAATGAAAACGGCTGCCTATAGATCAAGAGGACACGCGTCGTATGATCACGATTACACTTATGGGGCAACTTCAAACGACCGACGGAGAACGGGACCTTGCCTGCGAACTGCCCGCTCCGGTGACGGTGCGGCAGGTGATTCAACGACAGGGCCGCGGCCTTCGTCACATGCTCCAGCTCTTGCGGGAGAAAAAGGTGCTGGTCACCATCAACAAACGTATCGCCAGCGAGGATTCGATTGTCCAGGACGGAGACGCTGTGCGCTTCGTGGGGCATGACGGTGCCGGCGGAAGCGGACTGGCTCCGTCATTCTAGCGTTGCAGGTCCTGACGACTGAATGGCAGCGAACCGGCTGCACAAAATGCGAGGGCCGGTGCCTTAAGAGAAGCACCGGCCCTGGTGTCGAAAGAGGAACGAGGCTGATTACTTCTTTCCGAGGATCGAATCTTTGGCCATCTTCGCGACCCGGAACTTCACCACGCGCTTGGCGGGAATCTTGATCGGCTCGCCGGTCTGCGGATTCCGGCCCATGCGCGCCTTCCGATTGGCAAGCACCAACTTTCCGATGCCGGGGACCACGAAAGCGTTCTTCGCTTCGCGATAGGCAAGGGCGGCGAAATCGTCCAAAAATTGGACAGCCGTCTTTTTCGTAATGCCCGCCTTTCCAGCAAGATGGTCAGCAATCTGCGATTTCGTCATCGACTTGGCCATGCGTTCCTCCCTTTGAACAACGAATGAAAGTGAACTGACTTGTGCGGTCTGCGATCTATAAACTCGTACGTACAGAGGTGGAGCCGGAAATCTGCGCGTGGTCTGCAGAATCAGTCCGAAAACAGGGCGAGAGTGTATCCAAAGCCCTAGGGGCTGTCAAGAGCCGCCACCTGGAATCATACGCATTCAGACAGGCGACAGGCGCGATTGACGCCCTTGCGCGTCACGTGGATCACAGAGTACAGTACGGCGGCGCGTCGTCGCGCAGCGTATCACTCAGGAACAAGAGGCGTCTTCATGGCCAAAGAACTTCCCATACTTCCTTCGAATGCCCAGCCTGCAGAGGGCGCCGCCCCGGAAGCGGTCATCTATTCACGGGTCTTCTGCAAGAATGACAATGCCCCCCCGCTTCGCCTGCTGGTGGAGTTTTTGAAATCCCGTGGGCAACTGCCGATTCTGCCCCCCGACATGAACGATTCCATGCTGGATGAATGGGCGTGGGTCCAGGTTATTCTGGGCTATGCGCGCGAACGCAAGCCGATCCAGGTGTTTTGCGTCCGCGATCGCGGCACCTATCAGGACCTGTTTGAGCAGGAGCAGAAACAATTTCTGGAAGACCTGTCCTCCCATGACGACCTTGAAGCCAGCCTCGCACAGGAACACGTCACACGCGCGCGTTTCATCCTGACCACGCGCATGGTCGAAGCCGATGTCACGGAAGAAGGCTACGATTTCAACGGCTGGATCCTTGAGTTTTTCCAAGAACACTGTAACGGTATCGTGCAAATTGATCGGCAAGGATTTTTCTCTCCGAAGGGAGAACTCATCGTCGATCTGTCCCTGTCCGAGGAGTAGGACTCATGGGGACCGACGTGTCCTCTCCGCTCCCGCTGCCCTTGTTCCAACAAGCCTCGCACTGGTTTCGGCGCGCCCGCGCCTCACTGCTTGGCGCCATTCCATGCAGCCAAGGTTGCTGCCAGTGCTGCATCGGCATCTTCCCCATCACCAGGCTCGACGCCCTGGAATTGCAGCGGGGGCTCGACACGCTGCCCTCCGCCCATAAGCTCACCGTCGTGGCGCGGGCTCGTGAGCAAATCGCTTTGCTTGAGGCGGCCTACCCGATTCTTCAATCCAAACCAGGGCTGGATAGTTTGACGGACAGCAGCATCGACGACATGGTTGAACGCTTCGGAGACCTTCCTTGCCCAGCCCTGGCTGCAGACGGAAGCTGCAGCGTGTATGCGTTCAGACCCATTACCTGCCGCACGATGGGCATTCCCAGCGAAACCAATGGGATGGTCCATGGCGCCTGCACAGTCCAAACCGCCGTACCTATTGTCCGGCTATCACCCAGCCTGCGAACGGATTTGCATCGACTAGCAGAAGACGAGGCCATTGCCTTGTCGACCCTGCACTCAGCCCAACTAGAGTCAGACGACGAACTGCTCCTGCCATATGGATTCGTCTAGATCACCCTTCAACTCCCTAGACAGAAATGGAAACGCTATGCTAAGGTGCCTGGTCTGATCGACGGGAGCGCCTGTAGCTCAGCTGGATAGAGCATCAGCCTCCGGAGCTGAGGGCCACAGGTTCAAATCCTGTCAGGCGCACCAATCGCTCTATCAGGCACGTCACGATCAATACATAGTGCACGAAGCACACCGGTGGGGCCGTTAGCTCAGTTGGTAGAGCAGCTGACTCTTAATCAGCGGGCCGTAGGTTCGACCCCTACACGGCCCACCATTTTCATCCTTAATCCTCTCAATCACTTGTGATTCTGGCCGGGATAGCTCGGCCGTCATTTCTACCGTTGGTGCCAACTTTTGGTGCCAAACTTTCTCAAACTCCCGATCTAGCACATCGACATAGCGTCGATCCCCGCTCGGCATCCACTTGACCTCGTGCGTTAACGGGGTGGTCTGCTTCGCATGGCCGTAAGCCTGTCTCTTCCGTCACTCAGAATCCCATGTCGATCCCAGACAACTGAGACCCAGTTACCACTAGATCAATCGCTTGATTGGAGCGCTTCAACTGTCCACCGTTCCAATGACGTGCATTCGTCGCGCGAGAACTTCAAGCCGTGGGAGACTCTCGGAACAGACCAAGCGCCGGACTCACAGCAATGATTCCCTCTTGGACGATTCCAGAGAGCCCTGGACAGAGCCGCCTTGGCGGATTGGAGGCTTCGAACAGGACGTGATTGAAGGGACGGGAGCACTACAGCCCTGAAGCACAGGATCGCCAAAAATCTCTACGGCCTGCACGGCGGCGGGAAGTCGCGACGCACCCAATCATGGGACAGCACCCGCGGCCTCAGTCGGCGTGCGTCTGGAGAAAGCACCATCTCCAGAACATTACGGTAAGGTTCCTGATTCAGGAAAATAAACATTCCTACACCAGCCAACTTCCCATATAATGATTTTGAGAATTGATATCATATAAAGATTCGCCCTGTTCCTACCTTCAATGCGACTAGGAATTGAACGGCCCGTTTAACTCCCTCGCCTGAAGGCAAAAGGCGCTGACCATGCCCATCAGTCCATTGGAGCAGCGCGAACGAACCCGTTGGATGGAGAGACTGGAGATGAACCCACTTCATAGCTCTCCATTCAACGGCTTCTCACTTGGCTGCCAACCAGAAAGGGACCTATCTATGAAATGCTCCCGATGCGGAGGGTATCTGGCGATCGAACCATCTATGAATTTCTATCAGCCGGAAGGCCGTTGGCGATGCGTCAACTGCAGGGCCCACATGGGACATGTCCCTCGAGGACCCAAGCCGCGGGTAAATAGCTGCAACCAGCTCCATGCTTACGAAACAACCTCTTCCCCTGTCGGCAATGCACAACCTAAATGATTCTCCCCAACTAAGGAGTCATCGTCCCATGCAGTCATTAGAACAATCCGACAGATCCGTCACGCTCAATGTGTGCACCTGCGGTAAGGTTCAGTTTGGCTACGGCCCAATCACCTTACACTTCGAACCCGACGATTTCGCGAGGTTTGCCAGCGCTGTGGCTCGCCTGTTTGCGGAATATCAGCAACTGCAACCAGCGCACTCCACTGGCGCGACGCCATTGCTTCACAGTGATCTCTGTCACTAACGCAGGAGGCTACCGATGAAGATTTATGACTGCCCTCGCTGCAGACAACATAGCCTGATCCCGACCGGAGGATTCTTGTCCTGCGGACAGTGCGGCTATGCCATCACCGCTTATGCCCTGGCCGTCGAGCAACGCTCACACAATGGCCCGCCGTACCGTTTACAGGGCTGACCGACCTGATCTGGCGCCATGTTGGCAAAACATTCCCTCAGAAGATATGTCATCCGCAAAACGCGAAGCGATCTATCAGCCGCACTCAGCCTTTTCGTGTCTTTACTTATGCTTCTAGGTGCGCTCTTGAGCTCGCTTCTTCACTAAGCTCACGCTCAGCCGCACTTCGATCAAGTCAGGAACTCCTGCTAGGCACTAGTGCAACGCCAGGAACAATAGCCGCGCGCTATGCAGACTCCGCCGTATGCGCCCTTCGTGAGCGATCTCGGACTGCGTCTTCTACACGCCTTGTTCAGCACAACCTAAATCTATCGCATCTCCTTTCTCCTGTTATCCAAATAGATTCATCCGTTATCGAATCGGATACAACTCCGCGTTGATCTGGGTCGGTTGGGATTTTCCGCAATGGCAATACGACGTCGCTACAAAGGAAACCACGCACTCCCAACGAGCCACGACGGGATCACACAAGTGGTACGCGAGTTGCTAACATCTATGCCATCACGTCAACGCAGATGACGTGGCAGCGTTACGATAAGAGAAGGAGGCGTGATCATGCTCTGGGCCATCTTAATTGCGGCAACCTATGTGGCAGGAATTTATGTCATACGCTTGGTGTGGTGGCAGGAGTAATGGACGCCCAAGTGCAGCATGCAGTCCATCTTCAGGATGAGACGGCACTCGGCGATCGGGAGCAACTTGCAGCTTGTCTGCCATACACCCCGTTCGATTTGCTTCGTGTACCTTATCGGGACCGATTGTCACGCATGGCACAACGAAGCACTTCACGAGCAACCTCCGCCATACTCCCCCTATACCCTCCGCCCCAGACTGATCCTCTCGAAGTAGGTTGTTAGTCATGCCTACCCCCTCAATGGGTGATCACGTCTCACCTGAGACTGTCACCGAAACCTCTCAGTCCTGCCCCCTCTGTGTCGGAACCGTTCGGAGGTCGGAACGCCGCGGATGGCGGGATTTTTTCTGGCACCTTTTCGGTTGTTTCCCCTGGCGTTGCCGATCCTGTAACCACCGCTTCTATACCTCCAGGCGTCAGTAATCTCTCGGCTGCCCCCTTTCAGAACCTGCTAGAGCAGACTAGATTAGACCAGTCCAGGCCCCCCTAAGGCGGGATTTTGTTCCCCCAATTCCTTGCACTACACTGTCGCTCATGCAGTCACGACCTCCTACATTTCCAACGCCCTCCACGCTTCCTACCATTTCAGGAACCACGCTCTCCTTTCAACGGTCCCGGGACCGCCTGGGGATCGTCTGTCCCGCCATGTTCGCCGGTGCCCCATTCATCGGAGAGGGAACCGTTCTCAATCTATCACCCGACGGCTGCCTCATGGAATGCGAGCGCACGGTCATTGAGGGCACCTACCTGACCTTGCGGCTGCTATTGCCGGACGATGCCCGAGCCTTGATGATAGAACTCACCGCAGTCCGCTGGGTTCACGCACAGTACTTTGGCATCGAATTTCTTCGACTTCCGGTCTCGGAACGCAGCCGCCTGGATCGATTCTTATCACGCCATCGCCAATAGTCCCCGCAGTCGCCACACAGTGTGTGACGGTTTGCACAGGCCATCCTGAATCTGCTTACTGGGAATGATTGCGAATTGGTGCCTCTACCCGCGCGAGGCGCTGAATGGAAAGAAGGTCAGACGCGTTGCCGGTCTGGGGAGTCTTCCTCAGTTAAGGCGAACCGCTTACTCGCAGGGAGGGGACCTGGGAAGTGTCGAGTCGGTCAGATAGCTCGGAGAAAGGCTCACCGCCCGCCAAACGAACGCACATACGTCAGCACCTGCCAGGCCTCTTCTTCCGTCAACACCAATGGAATAAATGACGCCATATCTGTTCCAGGGCTCCCATTTTTCAGAATCCAGAACAATTCGCCGTCCGTTCTGGCCTGTTGCCACATCTTGTCGGTAAAGTTTCGAGGAAGTGGTCCCTTGAAAGTAGAATAGTCCAAGTCCATTCCCAGCCCTTTACCGTCCGTACCATGGCAAGCGCGGCAGAATGCTTTGCCTTCAAACAGTGCCTTTCCTTTCTCCCGCATTTCGGGCGTCACAGTAAATGGATTCGTCATTGCACGGGCGGTCTCCATCTGATCGATCGGTACACGAGGACGTAGGACTTCCGAATCCGCCGACCAGGCGACCGCCATCCCGCCGACCACGACCCAAGCGAACAGAAACAGATGGCCAACTCTCATCGCAGTTTCTTCCTCCCTAGAAGAAATAGCACAGGCGGAGAGGCCGCAAGATGCGTCCCCTCCGCCTGGTCACTCCACACAACTTTTTTACTCGGTCCGATGCTTGTGGCCGACTGACTGCGGATGCCCGACTTCGCCGTTCGGCGCCTTGGCCCCGTCCGGCCAAAGATGGAAAATAATTCCGTCGGTCTTTGCCGCGACCGCCGCGACTTCCTTCGCCTGCGCATCCGGCATATCTAGGATTTGAACCCGTCCCGTTGCAATCTCGACCTCGTGATCGTGGTAATACTTATTCCAGGTCTCCAACGGAACATGCGCGCGCGATACCGACTTCGCGACAAAATACTCAATGTCGGTCAACAAGGCATTCGATTCTGTTGATTCAAACAACAAACACTGCAGGATCTCAGGCGAGATCGGCTTGCAGTAGTGATGATAGGGACCATGCACCGAACCATCTTCGAACTTATGGGGTGCCATGACGTGAATAGTATAGCCCTGGGCGGGTGTCGGCATAGCTCTCGCCGCCGCTGCAGCAGGCGCTGCAGTTGATGAGGATTTCATTTCGTGGGACGTTTCCGCACAGCCGGTAACTGTGAGGGCAGCCGCACACAACCCGATTATCGCAATCGCACTTCGCATAGGGGCCTCCTTACAAGGTGTCTGTAGGATCGATCATTCGTAAATGACAACGTTATTCCGTCCGCAGTTTGTGCCCCACAGACGTGGGATGTCCGACCGATCCGTCCGGAGCTTTAGCGCCCTTGGGCCACAGATGAAAAATGATGCCGTCCGTCTTGGCTGCGGCCGCTGCAACTTCCTTGGCCTGCGCGTCCGGCATGTCCAGGACTTGGACGCGGCCGGTCGCAATCTCAACCTCATGGTCATGGTAGAACTTGTTCCACACATCGAGCGGTACCGCCGAACGAGAAACGGGTTTCGCCACGAAATACTCTACATCGGTCAGCACCGCATTCGGCTCCGTCGATTCGAACAACAAACACTGCAACACTTCCGGCTTGATGGCTTTGCAGTAGTGATGGAAGGGACCCGCCACCGAGCCATCTTCCATTTTATGCGGAGCCATCACATGAATATCGAACCCGTCGGCCGGACCCGGTTTCATATCCGCCGCAAACGCCGGCCCGCCAATGGCGAGCGCGAGCGTGCTCGCACCTAGCACGCAAAGATGTCGAAACATAGAAGGCCTCCTGTGGTTGGGGTTGGAATGCACTGATGTGTCGTATGAATAGACCTATCTGTCACGAATGTCTGCCAGTGAGAGTCATCGTCGCCCCAAATGGATTCGTAAATTATTTCGGCAACTGTGGCATGCTGAACTTTATGCGCTCTCCCGTCAACGCCTTCAGAAACGCCACGAGATCAGCCTTCTCGTCGGCGGTCATATTGAGCGGTTTCATCAGAGGACTCAGATGAGGGTTGTTCCCGCCGCCCTGATCCAAAAATTCGACGACTTCCTCCAATGTTTTGAAGGCGCCATCGTGCATGTACGGAGCAGTTTCGGTAATACTCCGAAGGGTCGGTGTCTTGAACGCACCCTTGTCTTTCTCCGCACGGCTGACATTGAACCGGCCCAGATCCTCCTTCATTGGACCCACTTGGGGCACGCCCAGATTATGAAACTGGTTGTCCGTGAAGTTCGCTCCGTTATGGCACAGGATACAGCGCCCCTTCCCTTTAAAAACCGAGAGGCCTCGAACCGCCGCTTCGTCCATGGCTTTTGAATCTCCGAGGACATACTTATCGAACGCTGAGTTCGTGGACAGCACCGTGCGCTCATAAGCCGCAATGGCCTCGCCAATACCCTGCAGATTGACCTCAGTCCCGAAGACGGCCCGAAATTGTTGTTGATACCCCTTGATCTTGCCCAACTTGGCCACCACATGTTCATGCGTCTCCGCCATCTCAACGGGATTGTGGATCGGCCCGATAGCCTGTTCCTCCAGGGAGCGCGCCCGGCCATCCCAGAACTGCACATGGTTGAAGGCTGTATTGTAGACTGTTGGCGATTGCCGCCCACCGATCCCGCCGCCGACCCCGATGGAGGTCTGGCGAGAATCCGCGAATCCGGTTCCGGGGTTGTGGCAGAAGGCGCAAGAAATCGCGTTGTTTTTTGACAGCCGTCCATCGAAATAGAGCTGCTTTCCAAGCTCGATTTTCGCGGCGTAGTTCAGGTTGGAGGATGGGATCGGAACCACGCTCGGCAGTGGGCCGATATCAGGAACCGTCACCCCGTCAATGGTCACGGTACCGTGAGGCGCATGACCGGACGGTGACGCGTGCACGAGACCGTCCCCGGTTACGAAGGCAGCGATGCACACCAGCATCAGGATCGAGCAGAGGGGCAAGACCGGTCGAACCATATCAATGACCTCCTGTGTGTACCACGTATGATGGAATCGATTGAGGCACTTGGGATAGGCAAGACATTGTACGCAGAAACATGGATTCGGTCGAGACTCTCGTTTCTGCGGAATAGGCTCGGGGTAGCGAATGCGACACTGTGCGACCGAGAACTCGAAACAACAGGCCGGCTAACGCACCGTTGAGCGCATAAGACTGTCAGCTTGTGGAGGAAGAAATCCCTGATACCCTTGATGCCGCTCGGCTAATTCCAGCACAGAAAAAGGTTGTCCATCGACCATCTCAGGAGCAGTAAAAATCTGTCGTAACGGGCCCCCGCGGGCTCCGACGATTTCCCCGGCGAAGACCACACCCTTCGCTTTCAGCGTGAGAATCGCGTGCTCGATGTCTTCCACCCGTACGGCCACATGATGAAACACGCGGTCACCGAATTTCTCGACCCAGCGGGGAATGATACTGGTCTTCCCGCGATCGTCCGCATACGCCTGGTCGACGAACAACGCCGGATACCCGGCTTTCCTGAAGACTTTGGCGAACCAATCTTCGTAGCGAATCGTTTCATCATACCCATATCCCAGCGCAATGAATTCTTCCGCGCGCTGATCGATGTTCATAGTTCGAATCGTCAGGTGGTCCATCACCGGCACAAACCCGACGCCAACATCCTCCAACGCCCGCCGAAGCATTCCAGCCGCGCTATTCCGGGCCAGAAAATCAGCCGTCATTCGACCTATCACAGCATCCAGATCAGTGGCTTGCCCCATTGGCCCCTCCTTCCGTCGGCCCAAAGGTCACCCCCTGCGCTAACGGCAGCTCAGCACCCCAATTGATCGTGGTGGTTTGACGCCGCATGTATGCCTTCCAGGCGTCAGACCCCGCTTCGCGCCCGCCCCCTGTGGTTTTCTCGCCACCGAATGCCCCGCCGATTTCCGCCCCGGAAGTGCCGATGTTCAGGTTAGCAATGCCGCAGTCGCTCCCCGCCGCCGAGAGAAAGGCCTCGCTATGCCGAAGATGCGTGGTAAATAGGGCCGACGATAAGCCTTGAGGAACGGCATTCTGCATTTGAATGGCCTCGTCCAGCGTTCGATAGGTCATCACATAGAGGATCGGCGCAAAGGTCTCCTGCTGAACAATATTCCAATGGTTCTGGGCTCGCACGATCGTCGGCTCGACAAAATACCCGGGACGATCCAACACACGCCCCCCGCAGAGGACTTCGCCGCCCTCCTTCGTCACCTCATCCAGTGCCGCTCGATACCGCGCGACCGCCTGACCATCAATCAGCGGCCCCATCAAGACATTGGGCTGGAGCGGATCACCGATCGTGACTTGCGCATACGCGGACAGGAGGCGAGGAAGCAGCTTCCCGTATTGAGACTCATGCACGATCAGACGCCTCGTGCTGGTGCAACGCTGTCCCGCCGTGCCGACCGCGCCGAACATGATGGCGCGCGTCGCCAACTCCAGATCGGCCGTCTCATCCACAATGATGGCATTGTTCCCGCTCAATTCCAGCAGCGTCCGGCCCAGGCGATGTCCAACCGTCGCCGCCACACGCCTTCCAACCGGCACAGATCCGGTGAATGAAATCAGCGGAAGCCGTTCATCGCCCACCATCTTCTCAGCCAATGCAACTCGGTCCGTCGCACACAGGGCGAACACCCCAGGGTAACCGGCCTCTTCTAACACGCGATTGCACAGCTGTTGCACGGCCAGAGCGCAGAGCGGCGCTTTCGGTGAGGGCTTCCATAACACCGTATTTCCGGCCACTGCCGCGATGAAGGCATTCCAGGCCCAGACCGCAACCGGAAAGTTGAACGCGGTGATCACACCTACTACACCGAGGGGGTGCCATTGCTCATACATCCGATGGTGCACGCGCTCTGAATGCATGGTCTGTCCATACAACATCCGGGAGAGACCCACGGCAAAATCCGCCATGTCGATCATCTCCTGCACTTCGCCATCGCCCTCGGCTTTGATCTTGCCTACTTCCAGGGAGACCAGCGTGCCCAATGCATCTTTGTGGTCTCTCAGCGCCTGCCCGATCCGCCGAATAACCTCACCGCGCTTCGGAGCCGGCACCATACGCCACGACGTATGGGTCTGCTGCAAACCCGTGACGAACGTGTTGTAATCTGCATCGGAACAACCGTACACGCGAGCCAACACCGTTCCTGTCGAGGGATTCTGCGACTCCATGACTCCGGCGTCTGTCGTGCGAATCCAGGTCGTGGAGGAATAACATCCTCCCGGCTGTTCCAGCGCCAGGCCCAGCCGTTTGAATAGGGATTGTGTCGTCATCATTGAACTAGGAACGGAAACAATCTGCGAAGCGATTGTCTAACACGTCCTGCAAGCGAAAATGTTCCTGGCGGATGAACCCGCAGTAGGCGGATGGCTTCGCCATGACCAGATCAACCACGGAACAGAGGGACGACGCCGTGGTGACTTGAATTGCGGACCAGAGGCGCCCGAGCATCGTCCGGGGATAGACCTTTTTCACATAGGTCTCCTCAAACAACTCGCCCTGCCGGGTGCCTGTCACGGCCGCATAGATTAACACCACATCTTGATGCGTCTGAGGAATCGCCCGCTCCAGGATTCGCTTGAGGGTCTCCCGATCCTCATTCAGCTTGAGATCGTTCATGAGAAATTGGATTTTTTCGCAATGCCCGGGATACCGGAGGGTCTTATAATTCATCGTCCGGACCCGTCCGCGATAGGTGTCCGCTAACGTACCCAGCCCGCCAGACGTGTTGAAGGCTTCGTAAAGCAGGCCATCCAGTTCAATCGTCTCGTATCCTTCCAGCGGCTGCAGGTGGACCTCTTCTCCGCCTTCAATCCCGATGCAGACGTTTCCATACTCATTGAGTAATCCGTCGGTAGACCAGGTAAGGGAATACTTCAAGGCATTGCTCGGATGGACCGGCAACGCGCCTACCCGCATCTTCACATTGTCAATGGATTCAAAATGGCCAATGAGGTCGTTCGTGACGATACTGATGAACCCGGGAGCCAATCCGCACTGCGGGAGAAACGCCCGATCGGCACCTTCGCTGATCGCCTTGACGCGACCGGTGACGGCCACATCCTCGGTCAGATCGAAATAGTGCAGCTGGTGGATCCGCGCAATGTCCGCGACCGCCGGATTATAAAAGTATGGAAGGCTTGAAATGACGGCATCAAACCGGTGGGAGCTGATATAGGCGGCGACTGTGTCAGGCCGGCGCACATCCAACGCACAGGGAGTCACCGTTGAGAGGGCCAGCTCATCAACCAGTCGTTTGGGTGCATCCAGTGTGAGGTCGGCCAGGTGCACCTGGTACTGCCCCTTAGCGGACAGCAGCCCCGCCACGAGAGACCCGATTTTCCCCGCTCCGAGCACCAGTACCTGAGGCATCCGTCACCTCATGGTCATTATACTCTTTCAAATTAAAATCACGAGGGTTTCTGAGCGCAGATTGCAGGAACGGCGCAGGGAGTCGTCGCACGGGAGAAACGATGATGGGAAATGATGCGGACTAAGACGATGCCAGGCGCGAACGCGCGGGGTTAATGAGGGAGGACGGCTTTGACGATGATGAGGACGGTTGATTCTCCATGGCCTCGAACAACAGGCAGCACTTGAGACGGCCACAGACACCCAACAATTTAGGATCGTCTACCGGAAGACCAAGGACCCGGGCTTGTTTCACGGTCACCGGCTTGACCTCAGTCAGAAACGCGGCGCAACAGAGCACCAACCCGCAAGTATCGATGCCGCCCAACCGGCTCGCCTCGTCTCGAACCCCGACCTGACGCATTTCAATCCGTCCGCCAAAGCGTCGAGCAAGCAGGCGGACCAATTCCCGGAAATCGATGCGATCGTCAGCCGTGTAGACAAAGGTCATCTGCCGGCGATGAAAAGAGCAGAAAACCTCTACCAGTTTCATCCTGAGGCCCAGTGCGGCCGCCTGCTCCCGGCAGGCCTTCATGCCTTCGGAGGCCAGCCGTTCGTAACGATCTATGGTCGCGACATCCTCAGGGGTCGCCTTGCGGGCAATAGCCTGCAGAACGCGCATGGGCGGGATAAAAGGCATCACCTGGGGAGCTCCATACACGACCCCGTAGCTCAATTCCCCAGCCACGTCGACCAGCACCCGATCTCCGACAACCAGGTTGGCTTCTCCTGCGTCGAATTTCTTTACTTCTCCACGGTCACGGATCTTTACACCCACGATCCGAACCGCCGAGGGATAGGGCTTGGCAAGTTCTTGAGCCAGAAGTTTATCGACCATGGTTGGATGATACACCATCCGATCTTTCAATTGAAATCCTCAACCACGGGTCAGGATTATTAGAAACTATGGGCAAAGAAAAGAAGGTTCACTGAACGCTCTTGCACGAAAAATTTTCACAACATGCTGATAACAATGAGTTTTTAAACGGGGAAGACGAAACGTGAAATATGTTAGGCTATTCGAGAACTGGAATGCGGCGCAAAAGGCGTCTGCTTAAAAGGCAGTGAGGGGCACGGTGCGAATACCAAACAAGGTCGTCCTTCCATTCGGCTATCACATCATGATCCGGCAGGTCACCGACTCGGAGATGGACCGGCAGGATGCCAATGCGGATGGGATTTGGGACAACGAAGCGAAAACGATCTATATCCGCAAGCGACTCCCCGTCACGCGACGACGTTACATTCTTGCCCATGAGCTCGGACACGCATGGCTCGACTGGCAACATCGCTACCTGGATGACGGGAAGGCCCGTAGCTAGCGTGTTCCGGGGGTAGGTCTGCGCATACCTCCCCCTCAAGCAACCAACCTCTCTGATATTTCTCTTAGACGGCCTGGCTTCGTCCAAGTCGAAGAATCTCTTTCCATTCGGTTGCCCGCACCGGCTGCACTGACAGCCGTGATCCTTTTCGAAGCAACTCCATACCCTTCAGACTCGACTGCTCCCGCAACAGGTCCAACGACAGCGGTGCGGCGAACTTGTGCACAAACCGGACATCCACCACATCCCAGCGAGGCTGATCAGGAACGCTGGCCGGATCATAGTGCACATCCTGCTTGTCGAACTGCGTGGCATCGGGATAAGCGGTCTTCACCACTTCGGCGATTCCCACCACGGAAGGCGGCTTGGCATTGCTGTGATAAAACAGCACCTGGTCCCCCACCTTCATGGCCCGCATAAAATTGCGCGCCTGGTAGTTCCGCACCCCATCCCATGCCGTCGTTTGCTTCGGCGATCGGGCCAGATCATCGATCGAAAACACATCAGGCTCCGATTTCATCAACCAATAGCGCCGTTCCACTGCCATGTATTCCTCCTGAACACTTGGTGTCTCGTAGACCTCAGTGTATGCTGAGCTCTCAATTGAGCTGGGTAAACTGGAGCACCTATGGATCTGACGCCCCTGTGGTTCGGTGTATACAAGTCCTCGAAATATCTCCTGTATCCATTGTCATGGATTGTCGCCGCAGGACTGGGAACTCTGCTGATCGCCTGCCTTCCTGTCACGCCCCGACGAACTACCTGGGTCAGGCGCTTCGCCTTCTGCACGGTGCTACTCCTGCTCCTCACGGCCACACCCATTCTCTCCACCACCTATATCGCCTTGCTTGAAACACGATATCCGCCGTTTACGCCAGCCCCCTCATCGAAATTCGACGCGGTGGTCGTCCTGGCAGGGGGCGTCTTTCAGAAAGGATCGCTCAGACCTGCCGATGAGACCTCGGATGCCTCGCGCCAGCGCACCGCCTGCGGTGCAGAACTGTGGCTCAAGGGCTTGGCCCCCACCCTCCTGCTCACAGGAGGCGATGCAACAGTGCTTCGAAGCGGCCCCCCGGAATCCCGAGAAATGAAACGGTGGGCCCTGCGCCTTGGCGTGCCGGAATCCGTTATCCAGGTAGAGGAGAAGTCCCGCACCACCTATGAAAACGCGGTGCAGACCAAAACCGTTCTGGGGTCAGGACACATCCTGCTGGTCACCGCTGCTTACCATTTGCCCCGCGCCGTAGGCCTGTTTGAAAAACAAGGGTTTGTCGTCACGCCGGTCGCCTGCGGCTATGAGTCGAGACATCAGCCGCAACAGGCCTGGGAACAAAAAACCGTCTTTGATTTCCTGCCCACGGCAAGGGCCTTACTCCTCACCACGCAGACCATCGACGAAGTCGCCGGAATCCTGGTCTATTGGATCACTGGAAAGTGGTGAGCTCAGGCGAAGCGTTGACTATTCACGCCGGCAGAAGTCATTCGGTCGTTGAGTCTCCTTCGAGATGCTCGATCAGCGCGGCGTATGTTAATTCTCGAATCCGCGCCTTGGAGGAACCCGGCGGGCCCAAATTAGTTTCCAGCCACACCTGCTCCATGACCTGACCGCGCGCCTCGTTACAATGCCGCCACATCTCATGCAAAAACTCAAGGGGCATTCCGACTTGCATGCCCTCAGACTCTATCCGATCGTCCAGGATCGCGAGCAGATCCGCAATGGCATGATCCGGTTGGTAGGGGGGCGAGGAAAAGCCGAACGCTTGCTGTGCTTGTGATTCCTGCCGGGCCTGCTCGACAAGATCCCCCATGTACTCTTTCAATAAGCCTATGATGTGTCCGGAGAGGCGCATGGCGACAGAGTAGCCGCAATTCTCTCCGGGGAGCAAGACCGGAGTCGGCCATCGGTTGACCGCCGATTCGATGGTTCTCTATGATAGCAGCGACAGCCAGCCACACAGGCTGTCATCACAATTCCTGTCATAAAAAGAGAGCAGACGCCGCGCCCGTGAGCAATCAGACGCTCATTGAACACTTCGAAATTTCCCTGCAGACCCCGAGTGGAGAGGTTTCCACGGCCGTGGGGGTACCGACGAGCTTCGTGCCGGTCACGGCAATCCTGCCGCTGATGCGCAGTCTCGGCGAGGAAGTGCAGGAGCTGGAACTCGCGCAGGTGCGCGAAGCCGGCCACACCGTATCCTGCCAAAAGGGCTGCGCCGCCTGTTGTCGCATGCTGGTCCCAATTTCAGTCCCCGAAGCCTTGGCCCTCGCAAACAGAGTTGAACGTTTGGAGCAACCTGAGCGCGAACGCCTCCTGACCAAACTCGACCTGGCCCAACAGCAGTTGGCCCGAGCCGGGGTGCTGAAGCAACTCTCCGCCCTGGCGGACTCTCCAGATCCTGTCAGTGACGAGGCCATCGAGCCCTTGAATCGGGCGTATTATGCGCTTCGGATGCCCTGTCCCTTTCTGGAAAATGAAGTGTGCAGCATCTACGACGATCGACCGGCGGCCTGCCGGGAACTCGCCGTCACCTCACCGGCCACGGACTGTCAAGACATGACCCGGCAGAGCATCCGGCCGGTTCCAGTGGCGGTTCGCATCAGTACGGCTCTCAGTCTCCTCTGGGCGGACCTCACGACAACAACTCCGCGACTCATCCCGCTTCCGCTGGCCGTCGACTGGGCAAAGCGGCATCAGGCTGAGCAGCAGGGCCGATGGGCCGGCACGGAGCTGTTCGAAAAGGCGATTGATAAAATTGGGCGGTACCTCAGTCAGGAAAAGGCCCGCCGCAGCAATGGCGGATAGGAGAAGAAGGAGATTTCATGCAGAATCCTGTGATTGTATGCCTCGATCTTGAGGGTGTGCTGGTTCCAGAAATTTGGGTCAACTTTGCGATCAAGACCGGCATTGAAGAACTCAAGATCACCACTCGCGAAATGCCGGACTACGACGCCTTGATGACGCGCCGGCTGAGCATTCTCGACCAGCACGGATACACCCTTGCCGACATCCAGTCTGTCATCGATGCCATGGGCCCAATGGAGGGCGCGGCAGAATTCATAGCCTGGCTGCGCGAACGAGCCCAGGTCATCATCCTGTCGGATACATTCTACGAGTTCGCCCTTCCATTGATGCGGCAGCTCGGCTATCCGACCATATTCTGCAATCAATTGGAAATTGGCCCCAACGGCCGCATCGTCAGCTACAAACTCCGGCAACCCAATCAGAAGAAACATGCGGTTGCCGCGCTCAAGAATCTCAATTTCAGAGTCATGGCCGCGGGAGATGCCTACAACGATACTGCGATGCTGGGAGAAGCCCACGCCGGGTTCTTCTTCCGTCCGCCCGACCATCTCCCGAAAGAGTTCCCGCAATTTCCAGTGACCAAGACCTATGCGGAGCTACAGGAGCAGTTTCGAAAAGCAGGCGGGTTGAGAGCGTAGAATAGGCAGCAAGACGGGACCGGCGAGGGATAAGCGAACGGGAAGAACTTATCCGCACTCCTCGTTCACGACACCAAGCACACGGCGACCGTATCGCTCCACCTTGACTTCCCCGATGCCGGGAATCTCCAGTAAGGCAGTGAGCGTCACGGGTTTGTGCCCCGCGATCGTGCGCAGCGTCTTGTCGTGAAATATCACAAACGGCGCGACGCCCTCTTCCTCGGCCAATTCTTTCCGCAATTGGCGCAGGCGCTCAAAGAGCTGCGGGTCCATAGAGGTCATGAGCGAGCCGGCAACGGAGTTGCCCCCGACGGTCACCGGCACCTTCGGAAGCGATGCTGCTGTCGGCGCTGCCGACTGATTCAACTCCACGGAGGCAACTCCGTCCACGACTTCCTGTCCGCGTCGAGTCAGGTCCAGCGTAGGATATTCCAGACCTTCGACATGCAGGTACCGGGAATCGATCAGGTTTTTGAGCAGACGAGTCAGCGACACCTTTGACCAAGAATGGTACAACCCGTACCCAGGACAGTCTTCGGCGCCATAGGCCAGTAATGCTTTTGAGCGACTCCCCCGAAGCATATCCACGATTCGGGTCACTCCGAATCGCCCCCCGCACCAAGAGACTGCCGTGAGGATGGCCTTCGCACACGCCGCTTCGTCGCTGAGGACATCCGCGGGCAACTGCGGTGTCGTCACACAACGATCACACAACCCGCAGGGCCCCAAGGCTCGTTCGACCTCATCGCTAAAATAGTCCAGGATGGCAAGCTGGCGGCAGGTCCGCACCGACACATACTCCAGTAAGTCCTGGAGCAGGGTCTTCATGCGTTCCACACGGGTGGCGTTGCCCGATTCCTTCGAAGCCTGTTGAATAAAATATTCCTGCGTGGCCACATCCCGCTCGTGGAACAGCAGCAGGCAGGCAGCAGGCTGCCCGTCACGCCCGGCCCGCCCGACTTCCTGGTAATACGCCTCGAGACTACCCGGAATATCGAAATGGACGACCAGCCGGACATCCGACTTATCGATTCCCATGCCGAACGCATTGGTCGCCGCCAAAATCCTGATCGTCCCCACACGAAATTCCTCGTGCACTGACCGCCGCTCTTCATCCGTGAGGCCCGCATGGTAGTAGCCGACTGACGAATGGGCACGGCCCAGACAGGCCGCCACTTCTTCCACCGCGCGACGTGTGGCGCAATAAATGAGGATCGTTCCCGCCTCATAGTCGCGCACCGCACGCTCCAATTGCGCGAGTTTCTCCTGACGCGAACGGCAGGGGCGGACGGAGAGGGCCAGATTGGGCCGTCGAAAGCCTGTCACCAACCGTAGCGGGTCGTGGAGCGATAACCGCTCGCACAGATCGGCTTGCACACGCGCGGTGGCCGTAGCCGTCAAGGCCAGGCAAGGCGGGTTTTCGAGTTCCCGGCGCAGTCGACCGATATTCAGATAATCCGGCCTGAAATCATGCCCCCACTGGGAAATGCAATGCGCTTCGTCCACGACCAATAAAGAGACCCACAACGAGCGCAAGAGCCGGAGGAAGCGCTCATGCTGCATCCGCTCGGGAGCGAGATAGAGCAACTGCAACCGCCGCAGCTTGAGATTTAATACCACCTTGTCCCGCTCTTGCTCCGAAAGACCGGAATGAAATGCCGCCGCGGCAATGTTGCGCGCCTTCAGACTATTGACCTGGTCCTGCATCAACGCAATCAGCGGAGAAATCACCAGGGTCAAGCCCGGCAGCACCGTGGCCGGCAACTGATAGCAGAGTGATTTCCCCAAGCCGGTCGGCATGACAGCCATCGCATCACGCCGGGACAACACAGCATCAATCACCTCCCGTTGGCCGGGACGGAATGCAGCAAACCCGAATTGTTGGCTGAGTTGTTTGGTCAGATCATCCACGGTGAGAACTCAAACACGGACACAATCATACACATCGGGAACGGGCTGAGTATAAGACGCCCGACGAATCCCGGGCAAGCCGCTTGGCACAACAGCCGATGGCACGATCGCACCCTGACCGCAGCGCATGCCCCGCCATCAAAAAGAAACCCCGCCGGGGATCACCCGGCGGGGTTTCAGAGTCGAGACAGGCAGGGGATCTCCCTCACGCCTCGAATGTGTCACTCACAGGTACGACTATGGCGCAGTGTAGCTGCCGAACTTCGGCACGGTATCGCAGCCTGGGCCCTGGTCTTGATTCGCCACGCACAGATGGCGCAAGGCACCCTGTGCGGACAACCGAGCTTCCTTGTGCATGCGAGCCTTGCCGTAATCCACCGCCGACTTCAACTGACGCATGGCATCGGCGCCGACTCCTCCGGACTGGGCTTTGCTGAGTCCGTCCTGGAGTTTTGCGGTGGCACTGTCGATGACGGACCGATCAGATCCCCATCGCTTTGTCAGGTCCACAGTCGTCCGTTTGCCGAGACCCGGCGCATCGGTCAACTCGACGATGGCATCGTTCACTGCTTGAATCGCATCCGCGACCTGAGCCTGCGCGGTGACCGGCTGGCTGCCGATCGCCAACGCTGCAACGCCCAGCGTTACGAACATGAGTTTCTTCATTGCGTGTCTCCTTTTCTTGTCATCGTCAGGGCGGAAGAACCGCTGCAGCCTGCACAGCCGCTTCCAGCCTCCATCAACCCTGTCGCGTCACATTTCACGCTTCACGCATGCTTAGAAGTTCATCCAGAGCGACATATATGCCCAGTGTTGATTTTGCGTCTGATTCAACGTGCTGGTCAAATAGCCACCGCTGAAGATCGTGCCGTAGGCAGCCTGAAGGGCGACTTTGCCGTCGGCAAACATTCTGGTATAGGCCACGTCGATTTCGTCGCCGATATGCGTTTTCGTATTAGCGTTGTTGGAGAATACATAGCAACCCTGTGCCGCTCGATACCAGCAATCCTTCGAATTAGCCAGGTTCAAGTTCGTGTACCACAGTTCGATATGGTCACGCGCCGAAGGCCGGGCCTGCAAGTTGACCGAAGGAGACAACATGTTCTTCCAGGCTTGCACGTCCATGTAACCCATATGGATGTGGTTCGTCGGGAAGAAGTTTTCGAAGGTATTGGCTGATTTGCAACCCATATTTCCGCCACCGGTTCCACAATTGTTCCTGCTATCACCGGAGGCATAGTCGAGATTGAAGGCCAGCCGCGTCTTCCACGCCGTGTCATAGAACGTGTAGCCGATCCAGTTTCTGGTCGCCCAGGCATTGATATGCAAGCACTTCTGCTCACCTTGGCAAGCACCCAATTGCCCCATTTGTCCGAACTGATAGGCGATTTCGTTGCTAAAATCGAACCCACCCTTGCGGAGTTCAATGCGGTTGCCAATCATATGACGAGTCTGGTTGGAGTGTTTGGCCGTTCCTACACCCTGCCCCGCATTATCCGCCGAACTGTAGTTATTTTTGTAATAGACGTAAAACGGCTCAATGACCATTCCCGGAACCATCTTGATCTGGTTGTAGAAAATGAACATGTCCGCATCACGGTTTGCATCTCCGCCCACTAAGTTGCCAGCACCTCCAACGGTTGCCGAACCTCCGGCGACGTTCGGTGCCGCACTGCCGACTGCCGCAGCCTGGCCCAGATCGCTTTCGGAGTTCCGGAACCAACCGAAATAGCTGTCCCAGTTCTTGGTCTGGTAGGCAAACATTACGCCGTCATGGGAATAGCCAGTGTTGGCCCAATCGAAGTGGCCGAAGAGTGAGTGATTGCCGAAAACCACATACTGACGACCGACCTTCATGCTCAGACCTTGGATGTCGGCCAGATTGCGGACCAACATGTAGGCAGCACGAACGCCCAGACGGCCACCGTTACCGGCCCCGCCGGCGCTTGCGCCGTTATGAGTCAGCGGATCACCACCATTTCCAGCATTGACCGCGCTACCGTTGCTGCCCCAGTTCGCGCTGTCGATGATTTCCACATAGAAGTTCACGTCCGGGGACAGGTCATACCCGATTCCCAAACGCATCCACTGCTGCACGAACATGTCGTTGCCTTTGTTGCCCCCAGTTGGATTGGCCCCTCTGGTACCGAACGAGTTACAAGTTCCACCCAGCCCTTGGGCCAGGCCGAAGCAGGCATTGTTGCGCATTTCCGGGCGCACACGCAGATCGGCGCGCATCCAGAGGTTCTTGATGTCAAAATTCCGGCCGATGATCGGATCGTACAGTTCGTACGCTTCCTTCTGCGGCATGTTACGGGGAATTGCAGGGAGATTGGTGATACGTTCGCCCGGGGGAAGTTCAAATCCGGCGAAGGCCGGGAGCGTCAGACACTGCAGAGCCGTCACTGCCGCAGCGCCGAAGATGGCGGCCAACCGGCCCCATCTGGTCCGTCCATGGATGCTGTTCATAGCGTTCCTCCTGTGAATTGGATGGCAACCCTTCGTGTACCCATTCACTCCGGGTGCCGCCTATACATCCAACCGCTATTGCACTACAAAGCCAACTCGTATGTGCGGGTCTCAGTCTGCCGAACCAGAATGGTGCCCACCATCCGGCCACGACCTTGCTTCATTCCCGAAGCAAACCCCTCACACCGTCAGGTCTTGTACTGTCGCCGTGGTCACCTCCCTTCACAGCCGTAGAGCGAGTATGAAATGGTATTAGGCCTGCTTGGGCAAACCCGATTCCTCTGCCCCGTGCTCTACGCCCGATGTTGCATGGTTGATCTGTTCTTCTGCTTCCTTCATCGACGATTCGAAATCCTGCTCCACCATCTTCATTTCCTGCTGAATCATGTTGAGCTCCGGCTCAACCGTCTTCTTCAGATCGTCTGCCGTCTCTTTGAATCCCTTGACGGCCTTGCCCACCTGGCGTCCGATTTCGGGCAATTGCTTAGGCCCGAACAACAGGAACGCAATGACCAGGATAATGAGAATTTCTCCAGCGCCAAGACCGAACATGGTGTTCCTACTGAGGTGGTTGTGTGAAAGACCCGGCGGCGCGACCTTGAAGGAACCTCGCCGTCATTCGGTCTGCATCCTCAGTCTCGCAAGTTACCCCTGCGTTGTCCGTGGCGGTGGAGCCGCACCGGCCTGCTGCGCAGGCGGCGGTGTGGCCGGCTGTCCGGTTTGCTGGATCTGTGCCGCCGGCTGAGCCGCGGCTGGTTCCGCCTCGGTTGCCGTGACATCGATGGCATCCGCTTCGTGAACCGACTTCTTGAACCCTTTGATAGCTTTACCTAATCCTTCACCGAGCTGGGGAATTTTCCCCGCGCCGAAGATGATCAGGACGATGATGAGAATCAGCAGCAGCTCCATCCAGCCGAACGAACCAAACATGGTACTGTATGCTCCTTGTTACAGCTGTGCGATTATTCGCACGACCTCTCCCCACGCACCGGCGACCACATTTGCCAATCGTGAAGTACGTCGTCTGAGATGATCTTGCCTGCGAGCCCCGTTCCCTTCTGAATTCTCGCAACGCACGGAGGAGGAACGGGTCTTCTATCGGAAATCGCGGGAAAGGCTATAGAAACGACTGGAATTAGTCAAGCTCTTTCTCCTACGAACCGCGCCCTGCGCCTCATTCACCTCGTCGAAACGGACGCCTACGGCCGAAAGCCGAAGTGATGATACTCGACGGGGCTGGGAGGCGCGCCCAACGCCATCAACCAGGCCTCCCGCTCGTACCCGAGACTTTCCAGGTCAACCTGCGCCTGACTCAACTCTTCCTCGCTGACATACGCGATGGTATCGGGAATCCCGTTCGCTTTGAGCGAGAGCAGAATGCCCTGCGCGGACTCCCGCTCCTCCGGAGGCATTTCATTGCGCAACGGAAACTCGATCTTGCGTTGGTACGGGCTCTCGTAGATCTCATTGAGCGTGCGAATGGTTTGCAGAGTGAGCCGATCCAGCTCCCAGGGCTGAACCTTTGAGCCGACCATTGGATGACAGGCCAGCAGATCCATGAGCGTCATCACGTTCGTGCCGAGCCGGCTCCCGACGAATTCCCGCTGCGTCTCAACGGCGCTTGTCGAAATCCCGAGATGCTTGGCCACCGCTTGAATGAAGGCCAGGTTCACCATGAAACTATATTGGCCCCCGAACAGACCGTAACAGGGCTTATCGGGATCATTGAGCACCTGCATGTCCGCCGTCCCGGCATCGAAACTGCTGAAGCCCACGGCATCCGGAGCCAGCACCCGCTTCGCTTCCTTGATCGATGCGCAGGCGCCGAGGTTCACCGGGACCAATACCTCATTATCGATCGCCTTCATGAATTCGGTGATGGTCTTTCGATAGGGGACATCTTTCCAATCGACCTTATGGTACTCGCGCTCCCAAATGAGATCGTCCAGAAAGGGCGGGAACTGCTTCAACTTCTCGATGTCCTTCGCATCAAACGCGCGAACAAACCCCGACCAATCGGCAATCGCCGCCGCCTTGCGTTCGTTGAGGTTCGGCCGGATGTACTCCTCCTCATACTCGGCGCCCTTCTTCACAATGAGCTTGGTCGCTAATTCGTTCCAGAGTTCATTGCACAGAATACGATCCACAGAGCCGTCGGCAATCGTCTCCAAATGTTCGACATCCGCGCAGAGCGACTCCACGTTGGCCAGATGCGGGGCGAGATCTGGATGCATCCGCGCCCGCTCCAACGCAGCGGCCTGGGAATCGACCAGCACATACCGGACGCGAGGATACACCTGGCCTGCCTTGTCGAGGCGCTGCAAATGGCTCAGAAAACAGGCCGCCAGATTGCCGTTGCCGGGGCCCCACTCCATCACCGTCAGCGGGGGCCGGGAGCCGGAATCGGTTGACGCCGTCCCACTCACTCCGCCGGGGGCCACAGGCTTCGCAGCAGCCTTTTTGTCACGTTTCACAACCTGCTCGAAATAGTCGGCGGCCAACGCATGGGCCAATCGATAATCGGCCGAGGTAAAGGTCTGATAAAAGCTACGTTGTTGATCACCCCGCAGCTGATAGAACAGGGTGTTGATATGGGCCTGCCAGTAATCGACCGGTTTGTATTCCCCGATCGGCTGCGGCAACGCGTCAGGATCTTCGAGCTGGGTCATGAGGTGCTGTTCCATTCTGTCCCCCCATAGAAAGAGCGAAAGTCTATCAGGAAGCAAATTTCACCCGCAACCTGTCCCGAGCGATTCCGGACACCGGAGGCATTCCTTGACAGGCCCGCCGGGCGGAGTGTACCAAGGCAACATGAGGCGATTGTGCTGGCTCTTCGGTGCCATCATCCTTTTCTCGAGTTCCCTGCTCTGGGCCGAAGATCTTCCGCTCACGCGCAATGTGCCGATTCCTGATTTCCAGAACCGCACCGAGACCGCCAAACCCTACAACTTCGATGCGCCTCCGGAAGGCATGTTTCGCCATATCGTCCTGGCTGAAGGCTTTGAGGAAGAACTGGGCTTTCAGCGGACGCATGAAATCGTGCCCGTCAAACCGACCGAACAGTTCTCAGTCGGGGGCAAACCCGTCTTCATCGTCTTCGAACTCCATCAGCATTATCAATCATTTCAGGTGTTCGGGCGCTGCTATGGCGAACAGGTTGCCGGGCTGGATGGACAAACGGTGGTCGCTGAAGATGCGATGTACATCGCCCTGGAAGACCAAACTGGTTACCTAAAGCTGTTGCCTGCCGAGGGCACCTGGAAACCAGGCCGATACAAGGTGGAAATCCATGCTGGCGAACAGGTCAACGATATGAGCTTGATGGGCACCATGCGATTTACGATTGCCGCCGCCCCGAATTCATCGACCGCAACCACGCATTAGCGACCGCAGGTGCCTGACGAACGGGCGCGCGAGCCAGGTGCACGTAGGGATTCAAGTCTCGAAAAATCATCATCGCCATGCATTGGGACATTCTTGCAACAATTCTTCTGACAGCCACGATCCAGTCGTTGTTCGGCGTGGGTGTGCTGCTGTTCGGCACGCCGATTCTGCTTGTCTTGGGCTACGACTTCATCAGCGCCTTGACCATTCTTCTCCCGATCTCGCTGACCATCAATCTATTGCAGGTCAGCAAGGACTACCGGCACATCCATCTCCCCTTCTACCGACTGATCCTTACCCTCTCGATTCCCTGCGTGGTGCTCTGCCTCCTGGTGGTGGCAACACTCAAGATGAATATCGGCAGTCTCGTCGGGGTGTTCCTCATTGTCGCCGCCCTGAAGAGCGTCTACACGCCGTTTAATCGGTTGATCGAATCACTCGTGCGGTATGAACGCACCTACTTCATTGCCATGGGCATCGTCCATGGCCTGACCAATCTGGGCGGCTCGCTCCTGACGGCGATCATTCACAGCAAGCCGTACGACAAACAACAGACCCGCGCCACGACCGCCGCGTCATACGGTACCTTTGCGCTCTTTCAACTCGTGACCCTTGGGCTCTCCCTCGGCCCATCTGCGATCGCCACGCCCGTCACCGGCTTGTATATGGCGGTGGGCGTGAGTATGTTTCTCGCCACCGAACTGCTGCTGTATAGCAAGCTGAGCACAGAGCGATACCGCGCCACGTTTGCGGTGTTTCTCTTCCTGTCCGGGACCGTGCTGATTTTCAAATCGATCTTCCTGCGCTAAATTCGGAGCGTGGAGTATTCTCGCGCCGCGAAACACCGGCCGTATTGACGACCGGTAGGGTCCCGGTCTAGACTTCGTCCAGACTGAGACAATCCCCCGGGTGATGGAGTTCACCGAGAACCGCCGGCCGCGATCCCCGCGTACGGCTGATAACTCCTACCAGCGCACTACGCGGTAGGAGTTGTTTTGAACGAGCCCCCCTCACACACCCCGACTTATCCTCAGTATCAGCTCACCCAAGTGCTGCGCGATATCTTCGCGCACCTTACGTTTCTACTGAAACTGGAGCGACCGATGCTCGGCATCATCGCCTCCTATGCCGTCGCCATCGGGTTGTTCCTGCTCTGCGTCCCCATCGCCGTTCAGGAGCTGGTCAGCACCTTCTCCTTTGCCATGGAACCCCGCATGATTTTTACGCTGACGCTGTTCGTCGCCAGTTCCCTCACAGGCGTCGCAGCGTTCCGCGTGCTGCAAGCGCGTGCCGTGGAAACCTTGCAGCAACGCATCTATACCCGCATTGCCATCGGATTTACCCGGCTGCTCCCCCGTCTACGCGACGATACGTTTGCGCCCCAACAAGCCCATCGCTTCATGGAGGCCGACCTGCTCACTCGCGCCCTGGTTGCCATGGTGGCGGATCTGTTCAACGTGGCCGTCGTCGGAACCATCGGGGTCACCATGCTGATGCTGTTCCATCCCTTCTTCGTCCTGTACATTCTGATATTGATCCTGGGATTTGTGGGACTCCTCACCCTGTTCGGACGCGGGGGCTTTTTCATTACGCTGGAGATGTCGCGGCTGCACTACGAGATTTTCGGCTGGATCCAAAACATCGCGCACAACCTCCCTCACCTCAGGGCGGCCGGAGAGAGCCCCTATCTTCTGGAGCGGACGGATGGCCTGGCCCGCAACTATGCACGAATCCGGCAGCGCCGCTCCGACACCCTCACGGGGCGGCAATACAAAGCGGCGGCCCTGTGGCAGGTGGTCGGCCATAGTGGCTTGCTCATCACCGCCGGACTCCTCGTGGTCGATGGGCAATTGACCGTGGGACAATTCGCCGCCGCCGAAGTCCTGGTCGGCAACCTGTTGATCAACATGGACACTCTGGCACGCCGTATGGTGGCGATGTTTTTTACGTTCGTCTCCTGCCGTGAGATGGCAGCCGTGTTTTCCCTGCCGACGGAGGAAGAGGGCGCAAAAGAAGACGTGCCGGTGTCGCAGTTTGGAGCCTTCGGCATTCGCGTGACCTGCCGAAACATCTCCTATACAGCCACAGACGGCGCGACAATTTTCCAGAACGTGTCCTTGGAGATCGCACCGGGGGAGAAAATCGCGGTGCTCTGCGGCACGAACAGGGCCAAGACCGCCCTCGCCAAGACTCTTGCCGGACTTCATCCTCCCACGAGCGGATTCGTCCGGTACAACGACATGAATCTGGTGGAAGTGAAGCAACAGTCCATCAGCCGAGTACGCGGACTCGTCCTGGACTCGCATCCGACGCTGCTGGACGGCACGCTCGAAGACAACATTACGCTCGGCCGCCCCACCATCGACTATCATGACCTCCAATGGGCGCTGCGCTTCGTGGAGCTGGACGGTGACATCGACGCGATGCCGCAGGGATTGCACACGACGGTCTCCAGCCTGGACACGCACCTCTCCATGAGTCAGATTCTCCGCCTCCTCGTGGCCCGTGCCATTGTGACCCGTCCGCAACTGTTGATCTTCGACGGCACGCTCCACAATATGCTGCCCGCCACGAGGGAGTTGTTGCTTCGCCGGCTTTGCGCGAAAGACGAGCCCTGGTCGGTGGTCTTCATCTCGAACGATCCGACATTCTCCGCACACGTCGATCGGCGGATATCGATCGACCTGCCGGCCTGAGGCAGAAGGGTCGTCGCGGGGACGGAATCGTTTGACCACCCCTCCATGCGTTTTGTAGAATGTGCGCCGTGCACACTGATAAACCGCTGCGTGAAGGAACTGATCCCGCTCCATGACTGTGGCCACCCGCCCATGGGCTTCCGTTGTCATCCCGATCAAGGATGAACGCGACAATCTGGTCCCCCTGACAGAGCAACTCGTGAAGGTCCTGGACAGCCGGGAGGAGTCGCGCTCAGCTCCCTTCGAGCTGCTTTTTATCGACGACGGCAGCACGGACGGGAGTTCCGAAATGCTGGATCGGCTGGCCGCTCAATACCCTGTCGTGAAAGTCTTTCACTTCGACCGCAACTACGGCCAATCGGCAGCCTTCGATGCCGGATTCAAACAGTCGACCGGCGAGCTCGTAATGACCATCGACGGCGATCTCCAAAACGACCCGGCAGATATCGCCACGCTGCTGCCGCTCATCCGCACGTTCGACCTCGTCTGCGGCTGGCGCAAAGACCGTCACGATAACCTGACCCGCAAAATTTCGTCACGCATAGCCAACAGCGTGCGTAGCGCCGTCACCGGCGACCGAGTGCACGACACCGGTTGTTCGCTGAAACTGTTTCGCCGGTCGGTGATCGACAAACTACAGCTGTTCGAGGGCATGCACCGGTTCTTTCCCGCCCTCGCCTTGATGCATGGGTTCACCGTGACCGAGGTACCGGTGCGCCACTATCCGCGCACCCGGGGCACCTCGAAATACGGCGTGGGCAACCGCCTCTTCAAGGGTCTGTACGATTTGGTGGCCGTGCGATGGATGCAGCACCGTTGTCTGCGTTACCACTACCGCGCCGCCGGAACCACCTCATCGCCTTCGATTTCGGCCCCCGTACGCCTATGACACTCGACACCATCTGGTTGATTATCGGATTCCTCGGGCAGGGAATCTTCTTCATGCGCTGGGTTGTCCAGTGGATCGCCTCCGAGCGCCACGCGGAAAGCCGTGTGCCGACGGCGTTCTGGTACATGAGCATGATCGGCGGATTGATCACGCTTGCCTATGCGATCTACCGAAAAGACCCGGTCTTCATTGCCGGACAAAGCATCGGCAGTGTCGTCTACCTGCGCAACCTCATGCTCATCCACCGTCCGAACCAGGCCGACCCCGGCGCCGCCTCTTCGGCAACCAAATCCTAATGGAACCCCAAATGAACGGAGAGCTCCCGCCCTTGCAGACACCTGCGCCCATCGATCGGTCGATTCAACCATTGGCCCTCGTCCTGCTGCTGTCCCTGGCCGCCGTGCTGTTTTTTGTCGGACTCGGGTCCCTCGGCTTGACCGATCGGGACGAAGGGCGCAATGCTGAAGCCGGCCGCGAAATGTATGAAACGGGCAATTACATCAGCCCCACCTTCAATTATGAGCCGCGTTTTGCCAAGCCGGTCTTCGTCTATTGGCTCATGACGCTGTCCTATCACGCATTCGGTGTGAACGAATTCGCGGCGCGCTTTCCGTCCGCCTTGTTCGGCCTGGGCCTCATCCTACTCCAATATTTGTTTCTGACACGCTGCCGGGGGCCGGTGATCGGCCTGTTCGGCGCAGCGATGCTCTTACTGAACCTCGAGATCATCGGGCTCAGTCGAATGGCCCTCACCGACAGTGTGCTGATCTTCTTCACGACCTTGTCGCTCTATGGATTCTGGCTGGGCCTGTACGGGGAGGGACGTGAACGCCATGCCATGTGGTTCTTCTATATCGGCATGGCACTGGCGACGCTGACGAAAGGCCCAATCGGTTTTCTCATTCCAATGCTGGCCGCAGGACTGTACCTCTGGCTGACCCGCTCCTGGTCGCAATTCCGACGCCAAGGGTTTCTGGTTCCAGGCCTGGCCCTCCTTCTCCTGCTCGCGCTCCCCTGGTACCTCATGATGCTGAATATTCATGGGCAGCGCTACACAACCTCCGCACAGGGCGACACGATCGGCCGGTTCTTCGGCGCCATGGAAGGGCACGGGGGCACGTTGCTATTTTATCTGCCCGTGTTCCTCCTCGGGTTCTTCCCCTGGAGCGGCCTCCTGCCCTTCGCCTGGTATCAGTCCTATCGAACCTGGCGGGATGCGAGACAAAGCGGAACCCTGCCGCCGTCACAGCCCACGGCCTCCGATTTCCAGCCCTCCCCCCATGCGCTTGAATGGTTTGCCGCCGCCTGGGTTCTGGGTGGATTCGTCTTCTTCAGTCTCTCCTCGACCCGCTTGCCGCACTACATCGGGCCTCTGTTTCCCGCGGCGGCAATCTTGACGGCTACCTATTGGAATCGTTGCGTGACCGATCATGCCGCGCCCAGCCTGCGTGCCGCGATCCATACGATGACGGCGGTCGGCTATATCCTGGCGCTGGCCTTTGCCTCGCTCCCGCCGCTCTATGCCAAGTTTGCCGTGAAATTGATCGATGAGTTTCCCCTAGCGGGACAGGTCACACTCGGACCAGGGCCCTATACCATCGCATCGATCTTCCTGGTGGGAATGGGTCTTGTCGCGTACTTTGGACTGAGTGAGACCAGACGACCGGCCGCGTTCTGGGCCGCCGGTGGATCATTAGCCCTCGTGGTGCTCGCCACTACGCAACTGACGTTTCCAATAGTGCATCACTTTGTCATCGACCCGCCGCAGCGGCTGGCGGATGTCGCAGGGCTCAATCTTGGTCCCAACGACCGGCTGATTCTGTACGGGCAACCACGTCCCTCGCTGGTGTTCTATGCGAAACGAAAAGCCATCGTCGTGCCCAAAGGCGAAGAGGCCAATATTAAGCCCTACCTGACCCAACCGGGACGCACGATGATCCTCCTACCGGCGGCCATGCGAAATAGATTGCCGTTCGAGACCATGGAGTATCCGGTCATGTTGGAACGCTACGGCTACATCCTGTTGGCCAACCAGTCGATGATCCATGTCCCCGAAGAGGCAGAGAAGCCTCCGATTCGGATTCCCGGTCACTGATCGCTTCACTGCAAGGGAACAAGGCCCTTCAGGAACTGAATCGCTACCAGACCGGCGAAAAAGCCCGCCGCATAGAGGCCGTCGTGACGCCAGGATGGTGGGCTCGCTGAGCCGGGCACTGCCGCTGCACCGCTCCATCGAGCCAGACAGAGCAGGATGGTCAGCCCGATCACAACGGGCGCGCTGGTCGCCACCCCTAGCCCCAATAACATGAGACCTTCCGAGGTCGCCTGTCCTGCATGATCGCTCCCATTCGCTGATTTCCGATGGCGCATCACCCGGAGCACTACGCCACCAGCCACCAGTAGCACCCCGGACCCAAGCAGGATGCCATCTGTTGTCGGATCGAGGACGCGATGCGTGAGCACCCAGAAGAGGCCCGTCAGCAGGACGACGAGGGGCGCGATACGCACGAGCGCCTGTGCGCAGGATCGGCCCCACCAGCGTAGCGGTCCGTTAAAGACGGATCCGACCATAAACCCTAACACCATCCCGCCCACCACATCGCCGGGGAAATGCGAACCTCTCCAGATTCGGCTGGCCCCGACCCATCCGGCTATGGCAAACGGTACCCATCGCAACCTGGGCAGCGCCCGCGCCAAGACCGTCACCACGGCGACGGTCGCCGAAGTATGGCCGGAGGGAAACGAGTCCAACCCCGACTCCAACGACGGCCACCATTGCCAACCGCCCGAATGGGTCAAACGCGGCCTCGGGCGGCCGACGATATGCTTGAGGCTATTCACCACAAGCGCCACCACCCCGTGCGCCAGCAGACTATCCAGCGCCACACGCGTCCACGCCTGTCGCTTCAGGAAGAATCCGGTCCCCAGGAGAAGCGCGCTGATGGTGATGAGGGTGCCGCCATTGCCGAGCTTTTCTCCCAGATCGCCCAGGGATTGAAGCGTCGACAGATTGTGCGACCGCAGAAATTTCAGGATGGGAATATCGATGTGGAACAGTGCGGCGAACGACCCGAGCACCACCAGCGCAGAGAGGGCCACCGCCGGGACCGGCGGGCAATCCGGTGGTGGCTCAGGCTGCGTCGGCGGCGACGCAGCCTGCCCGTCACCCGATTCGATCATGGAACCCAGTCGGCAAGAAACACGTTAAACTCTCCCGGCTCTTTGGCCAACCGATCAGAGACCCAGACGAGGTGCTTGCCGTCGGGGGAGAACATCGGAAAGCTATTGAACTTCCCATCGAACGTCAGTCGCTCCAGACCGGACCCGTCCTCATTGGTGAGATACAGATGAAAATCCGGCCGTCCCCCTTCATTCCGGGTCTCTACGTTCGACGAAAAGATCACCCGGTGCCCATCCGGATGGAAATAGGGAGAGAAGTTGGAGGCGCCGTTCGTGGTCACCTGCTGCTTGTTCGACCCGTCGGCATTCATGATGAAGATTTCGAGCCGGCCCGGCTCCACCAGATTCTGGGCCAAGAGGGCTTTGTATTGGTCCAATTCTTCTTGATTGCCCGGATGCTGCGCACGATACACGATCCGCTTGCTGTCTGGTGAGAAGAATGCGCCGCCGTCGTACCCGAGTTCCTGAGTCAATCGCCGGGGGTGGGTTCCGTCGAGATCCATGGCGTAGATATCCAAATCGCCGTCGCGCATGGAGGTCCAGACAATCGTCTTGCCGTTTGGAGACACGGTGGCCTCGGCATCATACCCAGGCGTGTTCGTCAATCGCTGCGGATCCAATCCGTCGATCCGAACGGAGAACAAATCATAGTCGTCCAACGCCCATCGGTATGCGCCGCCGTCCCGCTTTGGCTTCGGGGGGCAATTGGGGCCTCTCAAATGAGTGGACGAGTACAAGACGCGCCGATCGCCGGGAAAGAAATACCCGCAAGTCGTGGTGCCGGAACCGGTACTGACCATCCGAATCTTTTCGCTCCCGAGATCCATCACGTACATCTGATAACAGCCCAGCGGAATGTCCGCTGGATGCATGGCCGCAGCAAACGTGTCTTTCATCCAATTGTTCGTGGACTGGAAGATAAGTTTATCCCCGCTGAAAGAAAAGTAGGCTTCGGCATTCTGACGTCCGAATGTCAGTTGCCTGATATTGGTGAGGTGCCGTTCTGCAGAAGCGGCAGGTTTCACCGCGGTCTCTGCCGGCTTCGAGGCCGCTGTCGCCGGACCCGTCACGGCAACGGAGAGCACGAGCCCCAGCATTCCCACCATCATTCGTTTAACGTGTTTCAATTCGCACCTCCGCACTCATCCTATCCTCCCAATCTCCCCGTGCCACCACGGCTCCGTCGTGAAACACCACATAACTCTGCCATCCGTAAAAAAACAAGAGTCGCGCCACACGTCCCAGCGCCTGCGGCGTCACCCCGTAGAGCAAGGTCACCACACTGCCCGGATGGTCCTGGCGTCGGCAGGACACCAGCAGCGCCATCGTGGCCCCCTCGTACGACTGTCCCTCCACCGTAAAGCCCTTATCGGTCACATGAACATGATCGCCACAATTGCGGAGCACATCTGTTGCCGCCGGATTCTCCCCCGGCCCGCCCAGCACCAGCAACGATCCCGACGGCAGAGGCCCTGCGCTCTCACTCGCTTCACGCACTGTGGTGCGCGCCGCGACGGATTTTGCCTCCTCCTGCGCGGTAATCCGTTGAACGATCTCGGCAAGGGGACCAGGCTGTTGCGGGGAGGTGCGAGGCACCACCACCGTACGTTGCGCATCCGTCACATACAGATTCAACATAGGCGCCAGTTCGTTCCGCGCGACTCGGCGAATCAGATGGAGCCCCGGGTCCAGCCGGACGGCCAGCGGCCGCTCCGCAAGCGGCACGATCACATCCTGTTGAGCATCGCTTAGCTGAATACGCACAGGGTAGGTACGGCCCTCGCTCAACACGAACTCCAACTCGACCGGAATCCGGTAGGGCGCTCCCTCTTGGGTAATGTGGACGACTGCATCAAGGGCTCTCACTTGCCCTGAAGTCCCATGGGCAGGCCGCACGTCAAATCCGGAGAGCTCAAGTTTGGGGACACCGGCCCGTTCAACCCACTGCGCAAAAAACCATCGGAGGTCTCGACCGGCAGCTTCCTGAAACGTGCGCTCCAAATCACGCCAATCGGCGACCGCCCCCAGATACCGCGCCGGTATCTGCTTCAGCACCCGCCAGAACACTGCCTCTCCCACTTCCTGCCGGAGTGCATGAAAGATCATCGCGGCTTGTTGATAGCCGATGGCGTTGTCTTTCTCATCGTGCTTTTGCGCAAACTGTCTGACCGGATACTCCTCGCCGGGACGGACATAGACGGAATATCCCATAAGCATCAACCGCCGTTGTTCGCGCGCCTGTGCCTCGTCCCCACTGAGCTCGTGATAGTAATAATTGGAGAGATAGGTCGTCAGCCCTTCCACCCAATTGCCGTCACTCACCCGGTTGAACACTCCATTGCCGATCCAGGAATGCACAATCTCGTGGCCCAGCGCATAGGGCTGCGTGTAATGGCGCTTGATGACGCCGCTCCCCAGCAACGTGAAGCCGGGCATGCCCAATCCACTCGAGAAGAAATTTTCGACCACCGCAAACTGCGAAAAAGGATAGGGACCGAGCAGTGGGATATACGCGTCGAGATATCGGGCCGACGCGTCGAGATATTCGTCGGCCAGCGCCGCTTCTTCCGGAAACAGATAGGTGGCCAATTGAATCGCCTGTCCGGACTGCGCCTTCCAGTCCCGAGTCTTCACCACGAAACGGTTCGCGACCACCGTGAGTGCCTCACTTTTGCTGGAGACAAGCCAGCGAGCGTGATCGGATTGGGCGAGTCCCTGCGTCACGGCGGCCCACCCCTCAGGCACCTTGATCGTCAGGTCATAGGTCGCGAGCGAATCATCCACATCGGGATACCACTGGCTTTCACTGCTGAGGTAAACGCCTTCCGGCCCAATGTGGCCGGAGGTCTCGCTCGGGGTGACAAAACGGAGGTGCCGTGGATCTCGCGGCGGGTCGTCGATTACCCCATGGTAGGAAAACTGTATGCGGACCGCACCGTCTCCATGACCTGCGACAGGCTGCTTCAGGATCACGCGCTGCGGCGCCTTCTCTCCAGCCGCCCCGTCCCTGGCAAACGCAATCTCCGGCGCAGACTCGCAAGGATCCGGACAGTGTGTCAGATCCTGAATCCGGTCCACCTGCAGCGTAGGAGCAAGGGAAAACGAGAGGTCGCGGCCCGAAGCACCACCGGACAGAGTCAGGCGATCCGTCGCAATGAGCTGATGAGAATCAGGCAGCAGCTCAAGCGTCAGCTGATGATGTTGAATGGTCGGTGGATGTGAACCAGGCTCGGCAACTGCAAACGCAGGAACAAGACAACTGGCAAGTAGACTAAAACGGATGAGGCGATACAAACCATTCACCCTTCACCGGCACCCCGAGGTGGACGGTGAAGATTAACACTCCCGGCAGACCATCACAAGCTGGATAGCCATCAACGCTCGCTCCAAATCGATGGGCTTATCCAGCACCTCTTGCGGGCCCAATGCCCAGGCGTCTGCCAGTAACGGATCGTTCTGATGACCGCTTAAAATGATCGTCCGGCCGGCATACTCCCGCGCGGCCAACGTCCGCAACAACTCCACCCCGTTCATCTCCGGCATCACAAGATCGAGAATCAACAGATCGGGCGGCATTTCCTCGATCAGGCGCAGCGCTTCGCGCCCATCTTTGGCAGCACGAACGTGATACCCGCGCAAGCTGAGAAACCGCACCAGCAGATCACGGGCCATGACATCGTCATCCACCACCAAGATCCGCTCTTCCGGGGTCTGATCCACCTCGGTTGCCGTGCGGGACTGCGCGGAGGACGCCTCCCGCCTAGCCTGCTGGGCGATCCTGTGCACCGCGCCGATGAGGACATCCAGTGACAGCCCTTTGCGCAAAAAATCCGTGACGCGGAGCTCTCTGGCTCGATTCTCCAGCTCCTCAGTGGCACCGCCACCGAGCATAATCACCCCAGCGCGAGGATCATAGGTACGAAGTTCCTTGAGGACCGCGAGGCCATCCATTTCCGGCATGCGCAGATCAAGCAAGGTGACGACGGGACGGAGCTGCCGAAACAATGTCACCCCTTCACGCCCGCTGGTGGCCGTGCTCACTTGATAGCCGTGACGAGCCAGCGCCACCTGCAACAGGTCACAGTGCAACCGATCGTCGTCGATCACCAATAACGTCGTCATAGTATTGTCTCGCTTGTGTGCAGCCGCTGGCGCATCCGGGGCACCGAACGAAATGGCGCCACCAGAAACAGCCTAGCATGGGGTGCGCGGGATGAGAAGAAATTGAACGAAAGCGTAAGGGCAACGGCACGGACCGTCGATTCGGCAGGTTATCCTAGCAGGCTGCTGGATATTCGCTCGTGGGCCACCTGTTCAGGGTATCGAAATCGTAGGAAGCATCACACCGTTTTTCTGTAGCCGGCTAGAACAAGGCGTCGACAAAGGCCTTGGCATTGAAGTCCTGCAGGTCCTCCACGGATTCCCCGACGCCGATCAACCGGACCGGGATCTTGAGGGTATCGGCGATCGCCACCACGATGCCGCCCCGCGCCGTTCCATCAAGTTTGGTCAGCGCGATGCCGGTCACCCCCACCGCCTCGTGAAACTGCCTGGCCTGAGCAATCGCGTTCTGGCCGACCGTCGCATCCAAGACCAGCAGCACTTCGTGAGGCGCGCCCGGACACTCCTGAGCGACAATCCGTTTGATTTTGCGCAACTCGTCCATCAAGTTTGTTTTGGTGTGCAACCGGCCGGCCGTATCGATCAGTACCACATCAGACCCGCGCGCTTTTGCGGCTGTAATTCCGTCATAGGCCACGGCGGCCGGATCGGCGCCGGGCCGATGGCGAATGACGTCCACGTTGGTGCGATCTGCCCACACCTGCAGTTGATCGATCGCCGCCGCCCGGAAGGTGTCGCCGGCGACAAGCAGCGGCGTTTTCCCTTGTTGGCGAAACCGCTGGGTCAGCTTGGCCACCGTGGTGGTCTTGCCAACACCATTGACCCCCACGGCGAGAATGACAAACGGGCGCGGCCCTTGCGCGATCAGTTGGTCGATTGAAGCCGATTGTGCGGGAACCAGAATGTCCAAAACGGATTTTCGCAGCAGCTCCCGCACCTTCTCGGCAGCGGAAAAATTGCCTCCGCGCATCTGTGCGCGCAGTTGCTCCATGACACGGTCCACGACCGGCACGCCTAGATCCGCGCTGATCAGCGCCACTTCTAACTCGTCCAGAAGGGCCGGGTCGGCCGCACGCCCGAGAAGCCGGTCCAGTTGTCCTGTGACCGCATCGCGTGTCTTTGAGAGCCCCTCGCTCAGTTTCTGAAACCAACCCACCGCTCACCTCATTCCCTGTTACCGATAACGCTGTCCACTCCGACTGTCAGGCCCTGGATCATACCCGATCTGAATCGCCAGACACCAATAACCGCGGGATCGGACCGATGCCACGGAGAACTGCCCGTTCTCGCCGGACCATGCGTTTCGCCTCCGGCTCGCTTCGCTCATGGTCATACCCGCACAAATGCAGGATGCCGTGAATCAGAAGCACCACCAACTCGTGATCGATCCCTTGTTGATGACGACGGGCTTGACGAATGGCCTGGGGCAGGGAAATGACAACATCGCCCAGCAGCGCAGAGGGCGGCCCTGGTCCTTCCCTCGTCGCAAACGCGAGGACGTCGGTTGTTTTGTCACGATGGCGAAAGGTTCGATTCAAGCGACGCATCCGGTCGTCGCCTACAATTTCGAGGCTGAGGAGCGCCTCGCTTTCGCCGATAGCATGCAGAACATGACCGGCAAGTCTCCTGAGGGCTCCGAGGCGGACCCGCCACCTCGTAAGCCGCATGCCGATCACAACCGGCATTAATGCGATTGGCCCCAGGAGTCTGTGGGAGGAGGTGTGGGACGAACGGCTTTAGGATCGGAACGCTGACTCTTCGCCTGACTCTCGCCCTTTCGAGGATTGGTCGGAGTCACAGAATGACGATCGTAGGCTTTGATGATTTCCTGGACGAGACGATGCCGCACGACATCCCGCTCGTCAAAATAGACAAACTCAATTCCGGCGATATCCTGGAGAATGTCCCGCACCTCGATAAGCCCTGAGACTCGATCAGAGGGCAGGTCGATCTGCGTGATGTCCCCGGTCACGACCGCTTTCGAGTGAAACCCCAGCCGGGTCAGAAACATCTTCATTTGTTCCGCAGTCGCGTTTTGGGCTTCGTCCAAAATCACGAATGAGTCGTTGAGCGTACGGCCGCGCATGAATGCGAGAGGGGCAATTTCGATATCGCCCCGATCGATAAGACGATTGGCCCGTTCCATATCCATCATGTCGAACAGCGCATCGTAGAGCGGTCGAAGGTAAGGATTGACCTTGGCATACATGTCACCGGGCAGGTACCCGAGCTTTTCTCCGGCTTCCACAGCCGGTCGGGCGAGAATGATGCGGCTGACATCCTTTTTCATCAGCGCACTCACCGCCATGGCCATGGCCAGATAGGTCTTGCCTGTACCGGCAGGACCGATGCCGATCACGATGTCGTGTTTTTCGATCGCGTCGAGGTAATACTTCTGAGTCGGGGTCTTGGGGACGATGAAGCGCTTTCGGGTTACGATAGGAGAAGCGCTGAACAGTAGCTCTTTGAGGGAAGCGTCCTGGTTATGTCGGAGTGCAGTTAATGCGTGCGTGACGTCGTCAGACCGTAAATCGTACCCTTCATTGGTCAGCGAGGCGAGTTCATTGAGTACCCGTTCGGCCTGTTTGACGGTCTCAGGCGTACCCTCCACCGTGACTTCTTCACCCCGCGCCGAGCATCGCACCCCGAACTCTTCCTCAATCAACTTGAGGTGGCGATCGTGGTGACCAAAGAGGACCGCGGTATTCGTGCCTTCCCGTAGTTTGATCTTTCGCACGCCGGTGTCGAAAACTCCTTTCGCCAGGACGATAGGGAGATTCTACCAACAGCGGAAGCCAGGAACAAGATCGGAAGAAGGGTGGGGGAAATTAGGAGTCCGCAGGGCCAGGCTATCCTTGAGACGGCGGTGGCGCCAGAGCCTGAGCCGTGGAGGGAATCGAGAGCTCAAACTCCTGCCAGGCTGCCCCCCCCTGCCCGTCTTCCGCCATGACCTTGACGCGATGAGTCCCCGCCACGCCCGGTGACACCTTCCAGGACACCTGCCCTGTTGTTTTATCGATGGTCATTCCAGGAGGGCCTGTCTCTAGGCCATACGTAACCGTGTCTCCGTCGACGTCCTTGGCCTGGACCACATACTCGTACTGTTCTCGATTGGTCAACGCCGCCGGGTTTGAGACGATCAGCGGCGGGGAATTGCCCAGTGCACTCGGCGCCGAGCGGACCGGCGCGGCGGCCGCCTCCTGATCTCGCGCAATGACTTCGACAACGACGACATCCTTGCGTCCGAAGCCGGTGGTATCAAGGACGTTTTCTTCGCCCTCCTTGACCTGCTTGTCGTTCCGCCACCAGCGATAGCTGTAATGGATCTCATCTCGATCAGGGTCAATAGCCTCAATCTTCGCAAGAACCCGATTACTCTTTTCGGGCGCATCGGCCTCAACCGTCACATGGGAGACAAGCGGGGGAGTATTGGCCACCATAACGGGTTCCGACCGGTAAGGAGCACTCTCCGCCTGACCATCCGACACGACCACCTCGAGGGCGACTTGGTCGCCTCGCTTCACATAGCTCGGATCTAACTCAGAGGCGGTCGCGCCCACCATTGGAACGCCATTGACGATCCATTGGAATCGCTTCGTGAGTTCGGTGCCCTCCGGATCGTCTGCCACCACATGCGCAGTTACCGGACCGGCTAGTATCAGGGGATCTGGCACGATCGTTACAAGGCGAACAGTAGGAGGGTGATTATTCTTCGTGCTGGTTACGGCAACCGCCCCGTCTTGAGGCGAGGACGAACAACCCCAGCAGGCAACGGCAACGACGGTGATGACGCCAAAGCGAGAGACCTGAGGAAGGGCAGGAAGACGCAGGCTTCCCACCCTCCCGTGTCTGGCTCGCCACATACCGGCTATCACATGTTTGTCCATGAGAAGTACCGACTCCGTGGATCGATGGCGACAGGGACACTGATGTTCGAGCCAGGCGCACCTCCGCCTGTCGTACAGGTCACGCAGCCGCCGAAATTACCTTGGCTCATGTTGATCAACAATCCGAATGGACTACCGCCGTCTCGACCAGATCCCATATGAACGACGATACCAAACGCTAATCCCTCACCAAGTGAACCGAATTTGTTCACCGTCTGATTCGCGCCTGCGGCACTCGTTCCGATGATCGGCTCCTGATAGGCGCTTCCCGTCTTGTAGAACAGCGCCCAGAGTCGACTCGTCCCGGATGAGACGCAGATATCATTGGTCGGAATAAAGGTGGGGAAAAATACCACCCCTCCGAACACCGTGGGGCTACTCACCGCGCGCTCTCCAATGCCATACGCAACCGGGTGAGTAGGCAGACTGGCCGGCTCAACCAATCTTGTCACCCATCCATCCTTGCTCTGGACCAACCCGATCAGTCCGGTAAAGGTCGTCGCGCCGGTCACACCAGTGACTTGATTGGTCCCACTTGCCTGTCCGCAGTCGCCGACCCCGACCACACACACCGTGGCAGTGGTGACATCCACCAGGTCATTGTCCATGCAGCTGGTCACGCCGGCTGACTGGTCGCATCCGGCATTCAGTACCGAGTCTTTCAGACCCACGAAATACTGGATCGAGGTATCGGTCTTGTCGGATTTGCTGTAGTACCGGCCGCTGCCCGCAAAGACCCACACATTGGCCGCATCATCCATCGTGACGGATGGTGCAGTGGCAACCGGTCCCATCTCCGCTCCGGACGCAAACGTATCCAACATCTCCGTCGGCACTCGAGCGCTTCCGGATGCGATTCCCCATTGCGTCGGATTAGTCACCGTGCCGAACTTAGCTGTGGATCCTCCGGCCCCCATCGTCAACCGGTAGATCTTTCCTCTCCAGGGAAGCGCCCCATCATTGATAACCCGACCGAAATACACGACGTCGTGCCGATAGTCGAGATCGCGATCGAAGGCCGTTAGATCTCCGATGTACGAATCCCACGACCCTATTGAATAGGAGGTGACCAGGCTGTTGTTGCTCCCTGGCCCGGTTGCGAGATTGATGACAAAGACTTTTGCGCCCTGAGCCACGCTGGCGTCATATCCGGTTGGACCGGACCCTACGATCATGTGCCACTTCGCATTCGTATTGCTCGCTTTGGCATCGGCGGCCGGATTCACCCGGACGACAGTCGGCACACTGGTCGTCAACCCCAAATCCGAACTGTTGAACGACCAGAGCAACTTCGGAGAATCGGGATTGGTGATATCCATCACAAAATAGGAACTGTAAAAATTGTAGTTGGTCCCGCTGATATTGACGGTCATTGGCGGTGCACCGGTCCCGGCCACACAGGCGCCGCAACTACCGCCCATTCTGAATCCGCCGATCAGGATCGTGCCCCAACCGTTGGGGTGATCAGTATCCGCGGTAAAGATCCGCACGTCGGCGACCTTGAGAGGCAAATCAACATAGTAGGCATGTTGGTAGTCGGCACGACTCAAGAACTCGAGTTGCGGAAGCAGTTCGTAGGGAACAAACCCCCACAACTCATCACCGAGCGCCGCTCCCGTGGAATTGTCTGCGGGAGCCGTGGTAAACCAACCGTGCTCAATGCCGCCGGTGGTAGGGTTATAGGCGGTACTCGAATCATCGCCGGGGTGGTAGTACCCGGCATTAAATGCATGCAGCATGCCGTCATTGCCTCCTACGTAGGCGACCTGCCTGCGGTTGTACCACTTCTGAAGGAAAGCCGAATAACTCTGGTCGCCGTAGATTGCGTCATGCCGATCTTTAGGACCGGCGACGATTGTCGGCGTCGAGTGAATCACGTCCCCGAGTTTCCACACCTTCAAGGAGGTACTCGCCCCGGACGTGACACTGAGTCGACGGTCTCTCGTCGTCGCCTGTTCCGTGCATGTGGTCGCATCACACCCACGCACAAAGTTGATGATCTTGGTGCCTTCTGCGCTCGACGCCGCACGAAGATAGGGACGCAGCGTCGCTTCATTCGCCGTCGTGAACGCAATCTGTTCACCGGAATCAACCACGCCATCGTGGTCAGAATCGACCCAGGTGAGAATGTTGCGAGTCGATGCATCCTTCAATGCCAACTGCTTCCCCGCTTCCCAAATTGGGACGATGTCACTCAACGCCTGTCCGCAGGGATTGCAGTCCGCTAGGGTCACCACATGGTCGGTATTCTGATCGTCGGGTAATCCGTCGCCGTCGGTATCCACATATTTGTCGACCTTCACCGAATTTGATGCGCTGTCAAAACGAGTTTTGATGATCTTGTCGACTTTGTAGTCGAGTCGACCATCTTGATTCGTATCCTCGCGAGTATTGCCGAATGTGTCGATGAACAACGCTTGCGTATAGCCCGTCCATTTCACATCACTCAGCGTGGACGGTTCGATCGTGCTGGGATAGAAATAAGATTGATAGAGCGCGCCTTCGCCCGTGGAGGCGGTGGCCAACACCGAGACTGACGATCCAGACGCACTTCGACGGAGAATACTCGCAATCGTAGCCAGCAGCTTGTCTTGCAGATCGTCGACATTCGAGGATTCAAAATACGCATCCGGGATGCCGTCCGGCGTAGAGGCTCCTGTCAGGTTATTCTCCTTATCCCACTCACTGGTTTGTGGAATGCCATCATTATTCGCATCTTCAAACCCACCAAGCCGGGCGGTTTGCGCGAGAATTCCGCGGCCATTGATATTTCCAAACGCGAAGAACGAATACACCGTCAAACTCTGCGTACCGGCGATGCAATGTCCGGTCACGGATAATCCTGCAATGGTACCGTCGCTTGTTCCGCTGCAGGGTCTCAGGTCACTCGTATGAGCCCAATAGGCCACATCGTCCAGATAGTGACTGCCGCTATCAGCGTAATCGGTTTTGTGCTCAGCCAGCAGGTCGCTGAACGGCGTCGCTGCATTGGTATTACACGTGCCATTGACGGGTCTTGGGGGTGCCGCCCCATCACTCCCATTACAGTGCTGCCCGTGGTGGGCGTGGGCATAGTCCTGAAGCGCCGATGGAATACTTTGATCTTGCGTCGGTTCACCATCTGTAAAGAGGATCACAAAGGTGCGACAACAGTTGACGACCTGGGACGTCGAAGCCCAAGGCGGCGTATGATTTTGCCCGAAGAAGTAGGGATCGCGACCGCAGGCATTCGTAATATATCCCGAAGGGCAGGTTTCTGTGCCGACCAATGCCGTGATTTCATCTGTCCCAATGGACCCGGCACCGGTCGTGGCAAAATTTACTCCGTTGGAGATGCCGCCGGAAAAAGCAATCGGATAGACATACCCGGTCGCAAAGGTAGACTGAATCTGCGCGGTATACCGCGCCGTTTCATAGAGGGCCTCGCTCAGCGGGGTCCACGTAGAAGGGCTGGACTCCTGCACCGCGTCCACCATGGCCGCCATATTCGTCGTGAACGTCTCAACGTCGCCGTCGGCCCAATCGATGGATTGACGTGACCCAGCGCCTACCAGCATGCGCGCACCTTCACTGCTGGACTTAAATTCCATCAAACCGAATCGTGCCTTGCTGCCAATCTGCTGAATGACCCCGGTGGGCTCGGTCGTGTATCCCACTTTCAAATGATATTTTCGAACGCTGTACGAATCGCCACAGTTGCTATTGAAGCTGGTATCGTTATCGATGCAGAAGTAGGCATCTGACACGTGGACAGATATGGTTCCGGGGCTACTGCCTCTATCAGCCAATGGAATGCGTCCAACATAGGTGTTGGCTCCGGTGCCGCCGGCATAATTGACGTCCGCGCGTTCGGTGTTTACCCCACTGGCCTGCGCACGAACCGTCTTGAGAGCCGGCGTGCCGCTGGTCGGGCAGGTTCCATCCGTCGCTCTGGTGCTGAAACAATCTCCGCCGATCATGGCCCGCTTTACCGCATCGAACCGGCGCAACGTGGACCAATTCAGGAAATTTCCGTCCCACTGAGTGTCCGAACAAGCGGTCGCCAATGTCGCCTTGCTGGCGCCGCTCTCAAAACGGGTATCGGTCGTGTTGTACGTATAGCAGGTCATCGGATCAAAATACCCGGAGTACCGAGTCGTGTTGGTCCAAGTCGTGGTCGTCGACGTGCTCCCGTCCGCCAACGTTCCACAGGACGTCGACTCGCAAGCCCGGTTACTCATACTGCCGGAATTGTCCATCAAGATGATGATATTCGGCGTCGTCGCGCTGGACACGAACGGCGGCACGGCAGTGTAGTCGGCATTAGACACCACCGCCACGGCATCGCCGGAGCCAAACAGGGCAGCACTCACACTACCAACCACGGCCATGACAGCAGCAAGGGTTCGGCGATTCATGCGTTCTTCCTCCTTATCTCAAGCAGGACAACAGCCGTCGAATCTCGGCTACGAGTTGAGACAAGACCTTTCTTATGCTATTGCGGCAATGTGACCACCATCTTGTCGATGTGGCCTTCCTTCAAATGGAATTTCACCAGCGATGTTGGGATGATCCGGTCAAGTTCGAGCGGCTCCCCTTCATGGGTGACCACCACCACGGCGGCCTTTAACACATAACTCCGGCCATCGATGCGAATCGTCGATCCCTGAACCTCGTCAATCACCCCGGATTGAAACCCGACGGTCGAAAACAACATTGTCGGTTGTGTCTGGTCAGTCTGCGCAAAACTTGTGGCTGGCGTGGCAGACAGCATCAGCACCATGCCAAGCACCATGAGGAGGACCCTGTTGTTCATCACCGTGCCTCCTTGTCTCAATTGATTTTCTTCACGCACGTATCGCCATCCAGACAGCCGTACACTGAGGTCACCGTGCTACTTGCCCCAGTTGTGGCGTTAGTGGCCGTACAAGTGATGCGGTATACAAATTCAGTGGAAGCAACCTTGGCGTCCTGCCCATATTTAGGGTGTGCGTAAAGACGGTCGATGTCCCCGTTGACCGTAAATCCCGGCAAATTCGTCATCACAAAGTTGGGGTCCGTGGCCGCAGAATCTGCGTAGTTTTCGGCTAACGTTCCACTCGGTGCGGGTGACGGTAGAGGTGAAGAGCCATAGATCTCCTGCCAGAGAATGGTGGCATTCGCGGCAGGAACCGGACCTGCCGGCGCGACGAACGACGTCGGAAGCACTCCGGGAGGCGACAACGTTTGCTGAATAATATTGGCGGCAAGCCCTTCACAAGAATCTGCCGCAGCCACCACCGCTTCAGTCGTTCGAAAAAATCCTGCCATGCGGTTTTCCATGCTGGTGACGGTGATCGACGCGATGCCGAGGATGGAAAGAATCAACAACATCAACATCACCGTGAGCAAGGCGATGCCTCGTTGATCTCGTGCCTCACTTTCCTCGCGCCCTGGAGTTGCAGCAATGGATGCCTGTCGCAGCTTCATCACGACGTCTCTCATTACAGGTTTCTCGGCTGGATCGTACGAACCAGCACTCGTCTTCGTTGCTGGTTGTAGGTAGTGGCGTTATACCCGGTGTCGGCTGAAGGGTTGTGGTCGCCGACGATCACGGGGCCTGTGGTATTCGCGGCCTTGGTTCCCCGCTCATCAAGGCCATCATCTGCTTTCGTGGGTCTGACAACCAGACTCACTTGCGCCATCCTGATCTTATCCGGCGTCCTCGGACTGATCGCCCAGGATCCGTTCGAAACAAAATCTCCCTGCGAAAAGGTCGGAAACCCGGAAGAGGAAGAGCCGTCTTGATCATCGATCACCCCGTCCGCATAGAGCGGATTAGGCGCCGCTTGATTGCATCCGTCACAGGCATAGGTGATCTGCATATCTTCGACGCCATCGACGAGCGGCACGTTATCTCGAACCAGACAGGGCGTATTACTTCCACAGGTTGCCGGCGTATTGGCCACAATTTGGTATCGAACACACTGCATCAGATACACAGGCGTTCCGATTGGAAATTGTCCGCTCACATAGTTCCCGGCGCCGAACCCGATGGACGTGGCCCCGATCGTTTTCACGGTTTTTGACAGCGCGCCTCCGATCGACACCGTGGAATTGACCGCAAGCCCCTGCGCAAGCATTTCAGTAATCGCGGTTCCTGAGAGGCTGATTGAATTGTCGAATGTCACGGCATTCGCAGTTCCACCCACCGCCGCCGTCAACGTCCAACCGGTTGTATTCATGATCGGAAGCACCATCGACACACCATCCGCGCCGGTATCCGCCCCGGTTGGTGTTTGATCCTGCGGAAGCAAACCAACCGGCTTCGTAACCGCACCGATAGTGGCATTGCAGGCACCGACGGAGGTCGTTGCCGGGTCGGTGGCGTTATAGTTGAAGCCCGCAAGCTTGAGATCCCGACTCATTAAATCAATCGCCAATCGGACATTCTGCTGCGTATCCGCGACCTGCGTGTTCACCACATTGGCACGATTGGAAGTGACGACCGTCGTCATCGTGGCCGCCACGATCACCACCGTGATCAACACAGCGGCCATCAATTCCACCAGTGTAAAGCCTTGCTGGTTCTGTTCACATCGACGCATCGTGGTGCTCCACATCATGCCTATTCGGGCGCAACTACCGTCGTAAACACAGCGGTTTTGTTTCGGGCGGTACTCACATCGGTCTTCCGGGTCTGCCAACTCACCGTGATCGTGACCAAGAATCGATTCATCGTGACAGGGTTGGCAGTGGGGTCCGGGTCGAGACGAGCCGCCGTCACAACCCCCGCGGCGCCCAAGAGACCGGAATTGGTCACCAGACTTTGCCATTGAGTGCAATCGCCCCACGCCATACGTTGGGTACTCACGCTCTGCGGACAGGCCGCGGCTGTCGTGGTGTTGTGGTAATCCAGAACGCGCTGCCGGTTATTTTGAATGCGCTCCGTCATATCTGCCGCGATATTGGTGACACGCGCCATGTCATTCGCATCCACGTTTTTCCCCAGCGACATTCCCGACAAGCCCGCCAACCCCAACAAACCGACTGAGAGGACACTTGCCGCGACCATAGCCTCTAACAGGGTAAACCCTTGCTGACATGGCGCGGGGGGTCCTGACAATGCTTCTCGTTCCATCGTGGGTCTCATTCAGGTTCTACGGACAGGTCGCTTGGGCGCACCAGTTCACCTTGCCGGATGGAGTGACGACCAGGGAATAGACTGTCCCCTGTTGGGACACCAGAGTCAGGGGCACATTTGCGGCGGCTCCGCTCAACCCCTGTCGCGTGAACTGAATGGTCGGGCCGCCCGTAAATGCGACGATCGTCTGGGGCAGCACCAGGGGGGCCAATGCACCACCAAAGTCCACATTCACCCGGCCGGATACCAGCGCCAACGTCACAGTAACAGCCAGATTGCGATTCATCGCCGCCATACGTGCCAGGCTAAGGCTACCGGCAAGTTCTGTCGTGCCTTGTTTCAGCTGATATCGCGCATTCCATTGAAGATAGTTGGGGACAGCCACCATCGCCAGGATGCCGACAATCGCCACGGCAATCATCACTTCGATAAGGGTGAAGCCCCCTTGGCGACGGACAGCAACAAATCGTTGGTGATAGCTAGAGACACACATGGCAACAGGCAGATGAGCAAGTGCCATGCCGATGGAATTTCACGCGAATATCTACGTAACTATTTGATATATAGACCGCATTCATCTCGACCGCCGTACAATTCCGAGCGTTTGATGATCACCTAGATGACAATTTTTGTCGAAACGATGGCGATGTTTAGTCTGCCTGACGAGCCAGAATGGCGGAGCAACGGCGGTAGGCAAGGGACCGCAGCCCATCTTTGGTTGCTGACGCGGAGATCTATTTCATTCGCGGAGCAGGTTGCAGGACGGCGGGACGCTTACGCGGGTTCACTGCAATAGACGCATAGACACAAACCGTCTTTAACGGAGAACAGACCGTACTGAGACGAAGGGGCCTGGCTGGAGACGAAAAGCGCTACTTTATCGCCACGGCTCTGACCTGTTTATACGTAGTGATCCCCTGAAGGACTTTCTCAATACCATCCTGAAGCAAGGTCTTCATGCCTTCACTTTTCGCGAGCGCCAACAGTTCTCCGGTACGGGTCCGCGTTTGAATGAGCGCTTTCATGCGCTCGGACACCACCATGAGCTCATGGATGGGAACCCGCCCGCGATACCCGGTCTGGTTACAGGCGTCACATCCGCGTCCGCGAAACAGTGTAAAGGCTGGATCGTACGCAGGCTGCTGTTCCCTCCACTCGACCGCCCCGAAGGCTTGCACCAATTCATCGTATTCGCTGCGAGTCGGATGATAGGACTCACGGCAATTGGGACAAATACGTTTACACAACCGCATGGCCAACACGCCTAACATGGCATCGGAGAAATTGAACGGGTCACAACCGAGGTCGAGCAATCGCACGACCGTTTCCACCGCGCTATTCGTATGGATCGTACTGAACACCAAATGGCCGGTCAGAGAGGCTTCGATGGCAATATCCGCCGTTTCCTTGTCGCGCATTTCTCCGATCATGATGACATCCGGGTCTGCTCGCAAGAAGGCCCGCATGGTGGTGGCAAAGGTCAGGCCGATCTTGGGATGCACTTGAACCTGTCGCAACCCATCCTGCGTAATCTCGATCGGATCCTCAGCCGTCCAGATCTTTCGTTCATCAGTGTTGATAGACGCCAGAATGGCGTGTAGCGTCGTCGTCTTGCCCGACCCGGTAGGGCCGGCACAGAGCACGATGCCATGCGGTTTCTGCGCCAACTGCTCCACCTGGCGGCGAGTGTCGGCACTGAATTCCAAGCCCTCAAGCCGTCGGGGACCATTGGCGCTCAACAACCGAATCACGACATCTTCGTTAAACCCAGCGGTGGGCAGGGTTGCAACGCGCAACTCAATTTCCTGTCCCGTGGTCAATTTGAAGCGGATTTTTCCATCCTGAGGTTTCCGCCGTTCGGCAATATCCAAATTGGCCATAATCTTCACGCGAGACACGATCGCACGGCGGTAGGCCGCCGGAATCTTCATGTAGGTAAAGCATGTGCCATCAACCCGGAATCGCACCGCCGTTTCCTTCCGGTCGGCGTAAGGTTCAATATGGATATCCGACGCCCCGCGCCGATAGGCCTCCGCAATGATCTGGTTGGCGAGACGAACGATCGCTGAATCGTTTTCGGTAATTGCGGCAATGGTCGCATTCTGCTGCTCTTCCAGCTGGGCCTCACTGACCAGCTCACCCAGAATATCCGTGATCGGATCATCCAGATCACGTCCGCACACGGCACTCAACACGCGCTCGATGTCTGCACGCAGTCCGACACGATACTCCAGCGTCTGCCCGGGAAACGCGCGCCGCACATCAAGAAGCTTGTCAGGATTATGGGGATCGTCGATCAGGACCTCCACTTTGGATTCCTGCCGCCGGAGAGGAACCCAATGGTTCATCCTGAGGTAGTCAAAGCTGAGGTTCTTCAATAGCTCCGGTTCCACCATGGTACGTTCGTCATAGGCAAGAAACTGGCAGCCGTAGTACTCCGCCAGAGCTGCTCCGATGGCCGGCTTCGGAATCCGATACCGATCCATGAGCAACGTGGCCACATCAAGCCGCTTGCGTGAAGCTTCTGACATAGCGAGTGTGAGCTCTTCCTGCCGAAGAAAACCCTGTAAGACCAGCTGGTCGTAGCGGCCGGATGAACGTGTCCGGCCCGAGCGTGCCGCACATTGCAATGCACTACTTGCCGATAGGACTGATGAGGTTGCGCGAATCATGAAACCGGTTCCTTTCTACCTACCTAGGGCACGAATCGAGGGACAACTCTGCGGCTCTATCTATGTATTCATAGCTTAGCCTGCCAACTGCCTGGCGCGACATACACCAGCGGGAGACCTTGCACTAACCCTTCTCGAAGATCGTGGTTGTACCAGACCTCGAACGTCCCCGATCCGTTCGTGCCGTCTACAACGGCCCCTTGCGCCACCACACCGCCGTAGACTTTGAGGTGGCCGACGTATCGGACATCACCGGCTGAATACAAGACTCCCTGAAGATGAATCCCGGACAACTGCACCGGAATTCTCGTCCCAAGCGACTGTTGGCCATCCGGCGGGGGGCTCAACGCCGGAACGGATTTCCCGGATGCCCCTGCCTTCCAGAGAACATGCGCGTTCACAATAAAGATGCCTTCGGCATAGTCCTGATCAAGCACGATCGTGCCCATGTTGTCCGCGCGCGGCGGCAGCCCGTCAAGCGTGTCGACAAAGATCAGTCCTCGATGATCCCCAGGTCCTTTCGACGCAAATACCTCCGCCGCAGAGCGCCCAAGCCCCGGCTCAATCACGCCACCCGGGTACAGCAGCCCTTCTCGATCAAGACCGTAATATCGTCCGAACTGCATGGCCATTCGCTTCAAGGTCGCGTAGTCCCACTGATCCACTTTGATGCCAGGAACCGGTTCCTGATGTGCGTGAACGTTTAAGGGCACGCCAGACCAGGCCTCAATCGGAAGCTGGGCAAAGAAGACGTCGCCCCCGAGACGAATGTTCAGCCACCGATCCTCGCGATGACTCATTTCGTCATACGCCTGCCCGCTCACGGGAGCCAACCCGCTCTTGACCGGTACTTCCTCCGGACGAGGGAAATAGGCCCGGCCGCGAATCACCATTTCACCCCAATGCGCAAAGACGGAACCGGCTCGTGCTTGTGCCGACTCGCTTCCAAGAGTGCCGCTTTGCAGCGGCGCGTGCAGAGCCGGAACGGCATAAGCACCCAACTCAACGCTTAATGTCTTCGTCACACGCGACGCATGGCCGGCTCCCGCCGTCACCTCTACCGTACACAGCAGGCCAGGCCGCGTCGCGCCATACACCCGCAACTTGAGAATTCTGGCCAGCCCCTTGAGCGACTTGAACCAACCTGTTTGAGGATCGTTGAGCAAACGGTCGTGTTGGAGATTGGCCGCATCGAACACAATGTCGGGATTGGCGACGGTCCCGACAAATTGCGCACGCCCCTGCGCATCAAAGTACGACGGGTCTCCCTGCACATTGACCAATCGTTTGGCGAACCACGACGTCCCAACCTCCTGTGACAGGAGTGCCGGATCATGAAACCACCCCATCACGACATCGACAGCCGCTTCCGCGGCATGATGAGCAACCCGTTCTTCCTGCAAGGCGCTGGCACCGACCACCTCCTGGCCTGCAAGCTGCAGAGAGGTCATACCCAACAATGTCAGGAGACACACCACCATCAACACCGCCAACAACGCCATCCCCCGTTCATCCCGCCGCAGAGTAATCACTGAATGCCCGCCGCTCCTATGCATGCCTCCGTCCCCTTTGCTGATTACATCCGGATCGCGATATCTCGCGACATCAACGATCCTTGCCGTCCGACCTGAATCGTCACCCGAACACGCACCATCTCCCGCACATCCGTCGTCACATGTCCGTCTCTGTTGAAATACTGCAGTTTAAACTCGCTCACATCGCCCAACAATGTGCTCGCCCCGCCATCTACCTCACGCATCAGTCGCAACATCCCGTCACTCTGCCGCTTCATGTAATAACGCACCCGATTCAAGAGAAAGACGGCACTCTTCTCCTGAAACTGTTCGGGAGTCGGTGTCGTGAGCGTCAGTGCTTGCTTCCGGCCGTCAACAGCGAGGCGATGCCAGCTGCAATGCGAAGACGTACAGACCAGCACTTGCTTGCCCTTCGGCCAGTCAGCGCCATCTTCAACCGGCAAGTCCTGTCGACCCACTTCCACAACCTGCGTCAGACGGGTTGAAGAGCCATTCAAGTTGGCGAAGAACTCGACCTCATCGGCCTCCGCCTTCACAAACGGGGCATCTCCGGCTAACAACCCACCTCCTGCCAACCGAATCTCGCTGCACAACACATCCATCCCAAGCCGCAATTCCTGATTGGCTGTTATCGTGGCATGCTGAGAACTCAAGCGAACACCATAGGCGGCGAACGCTTGAACCGCCGCCGAGATGGCCACGCTGCTGATCGCCATGGCAATGAGCAATTCAATGAGGCTCACACCGTCGCAACTCCATCGCCATTCGGATCGCGGGTGCTTCGGCTCTCTTGAGACGACAAACCATGTCCGAATCACGATAGCGATGACAGGCCGACATACCGTGGATTAGCCCGGATCGTGCGCACCCGAACTTCCCGTTCCTGCCCTCCCAGTGTCATGAAAATCGCACGCGCCTCGATCGAGGCCAGACTCGCAGCCCCAGGTTGATTCCCTCGATTGAGTTCTACCGTCCAGACAAGTCTGATATTGGACCGCGTCAGACTGGAGGTGAAAATCCCGTCGCCGCTTGCTCGATCATCCAGCAAACCGTCGTCGCGCATGCTGGACTCCAATGTCCCGTCTTGATCGAGATCATCGGCGAGAAGCTGATCCCACGGCAGGCTTCGCTTTGCCTCCAGGCGTGATTCTGCCAGTGCCAGCGCAGTGGTCGTCAGCGCTCCGCGCTGAAGGCCGCGTTGCGCCCACTCACACATCCCGATCGTCCCGATGATTCCAATCGACAGCACCACCAACGCCACCATGCTTTCCACCAAGGTAAACCCTGCGGAACCCATCGCCCGTCGCCCTCGCCCCGTAATACACACCTCAGATGGTTTCATGACACCGCCACCCGCCCGGTGATGCTGACGGTCACTTGATGCGTCACCTGCCTGGAATCGACCAGCATCACCGTTGTCGCCGTTGCGGAACGGCCGCTGGATTGAAAAAGAATCTCAGGCCTGGTGCTCATCGAATCGATGACAGTGCCCGTGCGCGCAAACTCATAGCGGCGCAGCACACCCTCTTCACAATCGACACATTCGGTCCGCAGCTCTGAGTGCTCCGCATTCACGACGACTCGAATACGCTCGTGGCGCGCCATAGCCAATTGCCGGGCAAAACGTAATTCCGAAGCAATCTCCGTTACCACTGCCCGCTGACGGTGTTTCGCGATAAGGGCCGTCCACCCCGGCACACTCACTCCCATCACAATCATCACGATGGCCATCACCGTGCACAACTCCACAAGACTCACTCCACGTTCATTCATACCGGCTCCTTTCCTCGAGCGCGTAGAGCATTTCCAAGTTTCGTGCCGTTACTCCTGCACACAATGCCCGGGAACAGCCAATGGTGTATGTCCATCGGATCCACGCGGAAAGATGTCGAGATTGCGAAGAAGTGTGCAGGAGGGATCTGCGATCAGCCCCTGGAATGATCAATGACAAAGGGATGGACAATTCTGAACTGTTCCGAATCAGATACAGTGCCACGTCCGTTCGGATACAGCGTGCAGAAACGAGAATGGCCATAAACTGGCCATGGCAGCCGATTTACAGGCAGTTACTGGGGAATATTAAACAGAGACCAATACCAGTCAAGGAGGGGCTGGTGAAACAGGAGCGCGAGAAGGGAGCCCACCGCAAGGAAGGGGCCAAAGGGAATATATTGCTCACGCCGGATGATTCCGGTAGCCATAAGTCCGACGCCGACAAGGGAGCCAAGAAAGGATCCGATCATAATGGCTAACAGCACTGGCTGCCACCCGATGAACGCGCCGACCATGGCCATGAGTTTGATATCTCCCCCTCCCATGCCTTCTTTTCCAAAGACATAGGGACTGACCCAAGCCAGGAACCACAGAATCCCTCCTCCCATCACGACACCGAGCAGCGAGTCGACCAAGCCGATCGGTAGTATGCCGGCGGCACAGACCAGGCCCACAGCAATCCCCGGCAGGGTGACTGCGTCCGGGATCATGGTATGGGAGAGATCCGTGCCCGTTATGACGACCAGCGCGGAAAACAAGACTGCGTACGCACACGCTTCTGCCGTAAAACCGAATCTCCAAAAGAGCAGTACGTATCCGAGCGCATTGACCGCCTCCACCACAGGGTATTGGATGGAAATCGGCATCCGGCAGGCGCGGCATCGCCCCTGAAGAATCAGATAACTCATGATCGGGATATTGTCGTAAACCGCGATGGGCCGGAGACAGGCCGGGCAATGAGAAGCGGGCCAGGCGACCGACTCTTCGCGAGGCAGTCGGTAGATACAGACATTGAGAAAACTGCCGATCACCGCGCCGAAGGCCAGTACCGTCAGATACAACATCATCAGCACGCCCTCATCAATTCGCTCGCATCAGGCACACAGGGCACATCTAACAATACGTAGGCAAACCTAAGTCAATAGAAGCAGTCAGCAGGCGGCCAGACGCAGGCGCTTTCCATTTACAAACGCCAGGAGCACTGCGTATAATCCTACTTCGATTTTGACGCGGGAGGTCGCAGACCTCAATCTGTGCATTGCCTTTACCCGAAGTGGAGCTAGAAGTACATGCCGACAGCTGCCAGGACCAGCAAAGGTCGAACCAAAGCATCCTTACCTGATCCGGTTCTTCCCCCTCGCAAACGACGCCCGGAAGCTCTGACCACGCGCGAGCAGGAAATTCTTGAGTTGATCTGGACCGGGTTCAAGAACAAGGAAATCGCGCAGCGGCTCAAGATCAGCGTGAAGACCGTTGAGGCGCATCGCGCTAATATGATGAAGAAAATCCGCGTCTCCAATACCGCTCAGCTGCTCAAGGCCGCCATCCAAGGGAAAATGTTGAAGCTTCGGTAGTCCGCTGCTTCCCCTCCTCAGGGTCTTTCCCCCGCTCGCTCCCGACGCTGCCGTAGCGCCTCATACAGGACGATGGCCGCCGAAGCTGACACATTGAGCGAGCTGACTTTCCCCAACATGGGAATGTGGGCGGCATCGTCGCAGGTTCCGCGAACCCCTGGCCGTACCCCCTTCCCCTCTCCGCCGAATACCAAGGCAACCGGCCCCCGGTAGTCCAGCTGGGTATACGCCTTCGGAGCCTCGGCATCCAGCGCATAGACCCAGACTCCTGCACTTTGCAAACGCTCAATCCATCGCGACAAGTTCGGAACCCGTCCGACCGGCATGTAGTCCACAGCCCCGGCAGAGGCCTTGGCCACCACACTGGTCAGCCCGACCGCGCGGCGTTCCGGAATAAATACGCCTTGTACACCGGAGGCTTCAGCCGTTCGAAGGATCGCCCCGAGGTTGTGAGGATCTTCGACGCCGTCGAGCAACACTAGTAGCGGAGTCTGACCAGGACCTTGCGCCGCCGCGAGAATATCATCCGGCTCCGCATAGGACTTGGCGGCTACCAGACCGACCACGCCCTGGTGATGCCCACCGGGAACCAGCCGATCAATGGCCGCGCGTGGCTCAACATACACTGGCACACGCTGCTCTCTGGCCAGCCGGACTATCTCCCCGAACTGCCGATCCGTGGCCAACACGAGCAGCCGCTGAAGCGGGCGAGCCCCGGCGCGAAGCGCTTCGCGCACGGCATGGAGACCGTAAATCACTTCCGACGAATTATCGTTTCCATCGACTGGTGCCATCTGGCCGGTCCTCGATCGTGATGCCATGGGACGACAATTCGGCCCGAAGCTGGTCTGCCAACTTGTAGTTTTTAGCTTGTTTCGCGGCGAGCCTGGCCGCAATCTTGTGCGCGATCTCCTCATCCGACAGACTCGTCATGGGCGCACCTGTCGCGCCGGAAACGCCTTGCTGACGTTGACTCTTGAACTGCCAGTCATCTGGCTGCAACAGTCCGAGCACCGCACCCAATGACCGAAATTCCTGGCGTATCACACGCCGGAGCTCATCGGAGAGTCCAACCTCGAGCGCCTTGTTCACTTCCCCACGTAACTTCTGCAGGACGGCCACCGCATTGGGTGTATTCAAATCATCGTCCATGGCCTCAACAAAGGCCTGCCGCATCCGGTGCGTGGCCTCGCGCATCTGCTGGTCGGCCGCGCCCTGTGCGGGCGCCGACTCCTTGAGCCGCGCAAACAGGTCATAAAATCCATTGAGCGCGTTCTTCGCCTCGGCAAGGCTTTGATCAGAAAAATCCAGGGGGCTGCGATAGTGTGTGGACAGCAAGAAATAGCGCAGCATCTCGCCGGTGATCATGTCAGGCCATTCGGACTTCTGAAAGATCTCTCGAATGGTAAAGAAATTCCCCAAAGACTTGGACATCTTTTCCTGATTGATCTGTACGAACCCGTTGTGCACCCAGTACCGCGCGAATTCCTTGCCGGTCGCGCCGCAGGATTGAGCAATTTCATTTTCGTGGTGCGGAAAAATCAGATCCATCCCGCCGCCATGAATATCAAACGTCTCGCCCAGATGCCGCATGGCCATGGCTGAGCACTCGATGTGCCAACCGGGACGACCCGGTCCCCACGGGCTGTCCCATGACGGCTCACCGGGTTTGCTCCCTTTCCAGAGGGCAAAATCCATGGGGTGCCGTTTGCGCTCGTCCACATCTACACGTGCACCGGCCTGCAGATCTTCGACTTTCCGCCTGGATAGCCGGCCATAGACCGGGTACCGATCCACCTGAAAATACACATCGCCTTCGACGCGATAGGCCATGCCCTTTGCCAGCAGCGTGTCGACGAGCGCGACAATGTCGGCGATATGCTCCGTCGCCCTCGGTTCAAGCGTGGCTCTGCGCACGCCGAGTTTTTCCATATCCTCGTAGTACGCCTGAATGTAGGTCGTGGTGACGTGCTCGCAACTCACGCCTTGTTCGTTGGCCCGTTTGATGATCTTGTCGTCGACATCGGTGAAGTTCTTGGCAAACTCAACGGCAAAGCCGGAATATTCCAGATAGCGCCGCAACACATCAAACACCAAGGCGCTGCGCGCATGCCCGATATGACAATAGTCGTAGACCGTGACGCCGCAGACGTACATGCGGACCTTGCCGGGCACCATCGGCTCGAACGGATCCTTACTTCCAGATAACGTATTGTAGACACGCAACATGATGCGTCATTACTCCATAGATGGGCGGCGCTTGGGCCAATGCGACCAGAGAAAATACCCGAGGCCCACGGCAAGACACAACCCGATCACGAGATCCGCATGATGGAAGTACTGGTGCAATTCATTCCAGTGCTCCCCCATCTTCAATCCCACATAAGCTAACGCATAACAAAAAGGCAGCGCTCCCACGAATGAATACAGCACGAACTTCTTGATGTCCATGCGCGCAATTCCCGCCGGGAGAGAGATGAACGTTCGAACGACAGGTAACAGCCGGCCGATCAACACCGCCGCCTCCCCATGTTTCGCAAACCACCGGTCGGCCACGTCCACATCGTGTTGCGAGATCAGGAAATACCGCCCATAGCGTTCGACAAACGGCCGCCCGCCCCATACCCCGACATAGTACGCCACCAAAGACCCGAGCACATTGCCGATCGCGCCGGCGAAGGCCACGCCCCACATCGAAAATTGTCCGGTGGAAACCAGGTAGCCCGAGAACGGCATGATGATTTCACTCGGCAGGGGGATACAGGCGCTTTCGATCGCCATCGTGATGACAATGCCGGTGTAGCCGAAGGTCGAGATTGTCGCAATGACGAACCGACCGAGCACCTCAATCAACCATTCGATCAGTCCGGTCACGCGCGAGCCTGCTTTCGTGAACGCGACGTCTTCAGCATCGGACTCGCGGCCGGTCGCGAGAGCGACTGCTCCCAGGCTCTAAAATGTTCCAGCATGGCGTGATGAGTCGTATCGAGATGAATCGGTGTCACGGACACCATGTGCTGCTCGAGCGCTTCATGGTCGGCATCCTTCTCACGACTCCACGACTGACGCGTCCCGGCAATCCAGTAATACTTCCGGCCCCTCGGATCGACTTTCTCCACGATCGGATTGTTAAAGCGGCGCCGACTCAAACACGTGACCTTGACTCCCTTGATAGATCGCAACGGAACATCGGGAATATTCACATTCAAAATAGTTTCCGTCGGCAATCCGTGCTGCAGCACTTCGGCGGCCACGCGAGCCGCATATTTCGCCCCGACCTCGAACCGGAACGTCTCGCCGCCTTCCTGCGACACCGCCACCGATGGAATGCCGAGGATCGTTCCTTCCAAGGCGCCCGAGACGGTGCCGGAGTACATCACATCATCACCGAGATTGACGCCACGATTAATACCCGACACGATCAATGCCGGACGCCCCGGCAAGACTTTCACCAAAGCCAAATTGACACAGTCCACCGGCGTACCATTGACCATGAATACTCGAGGTGCCATTTTTGTGATGCGCAGCGGCTTGTGCAACGTGACCGCATGCCCGACCGCGGTTCGCTCCCGGTCTGGCGCGACAATCCACACTTCGCCCAATGCACTGAGCGCAGCCGCGACTGCGTGGAGACCGGGAGACGCAATCCCATCGTCGTTGGTTACAAGAATCCGTACACGCGCCACAGCTGCTCCTTACACATTGAAACCATCGTGAATGGGGAGAACCGGATCTGTCAGATCGAGGGTGGTGACAAGAAAGGCGGGAAGACGCACGCGCACATGACCGGTCGCAATAATCAACGTCCCTCAGGACAGTGCGTGGTGGACCACATCGTGCCGATGGTCGGGGCGGCGGGATTTGAACCCACGACCCCTCGCACCCCAAGCGAGTGCGCTACCGGGCTGCGCTACGCCCCGACACGGCGACATCGATGTACCCACACGGTTTGACGCAGCCGCCCGCATCACCGGAACAGTTCACGCTGAATGTGAATCGATCATCCGAATGATCGCCTGGAGATCGCCTCTGACCCGCTGCGCCAACTCTTTTCGCGACCCGCTCTTCTTGACGGTAGCTCGTCCCCGACGAGCCCAGTATCGCTTGACACCGGCCAGCGTGTGCCCCTCATCATAGAGCATCCGCTTGATCTCCAGCACCGTATCCACATCACGCTGCACATACAGCCGCTGATTGCCACGGCTTTTCTTCGGTCTCAGGAAGGCGAACTCCGACTCCCAAAACCGCAAGACATAAGCCGGCAACTTTGAAATCTTGCTGACTTCGCCGATTTTATAAAAAACCTTACTTCCCAGTCTGGGATCATTCCCCATGACCGGTCCTCATGCTGCGTGTGCTCGTGGCAAGGTAGCGACTAGGAATTGACGTACTTTTTAAAGACCTGACTGGGCCGAAACGTCACCACGCGACGGGGGGTAATCCCGATTTCTTCACCGGTTCGCGGATTACGTCCCTTGCGGGCCCCTTTGCTTCGTAC